>Ga0222713_10000088_pt1 | contig 94647 bp, 67 predicted proteins | sample C33_649DmetaG_FD_165061 | JGI IMG/M metagenome (GOLD analysis project Ga0222713, IMG submission 165061) | Estuarine water microbial communities from San Francisco Bay, California, United States - C33_649D | ecosystem: Environmental > Aquatic > Marine > Unclassified | place: USA: California...
TCTGTACGCACATTTAATCCGGCGTTTACTGCCTGCATAACACCTTGTTTATAATCTTTCGCCACATGATGCTTAGACTCTATATACTCAACCGCCTTACTATCTGAAACTACATAGCCTTTAAATCCAAAATCCTTACGAAGCAATTCTGTTAAAAAATAATAACTGCCAGTAATAGGCACTCCATCCCAATCATTATAACTACTCATAACACCGATAGGCGAAGTCTCTTTTATGACGCGTCTAAATGGATATAAATACATTTGATGCAATTCTCTTGGAGAAACATGCGGATCCGTTCGCGCATCACCATCACGACCTCCTTTAGGCATACTATAAACAGCATAATGTTTTAGTGTAGCACCAACCTTTTCCCCTTGAACACCTAAAACAGTTTGCTTACCCAATTCAGTAACTAAAAATGGGTCTTCGCCATAACATTCTACAACTCTGCCCCATCGAGGATCACGAGCCAAGTCAAGAATTGGTACATAAATATTTGTATAACCTAAAACCTTTGCTTCCCGTCCAACAATCTGGCCAGCCTTTAATAGCATACTTTTGTTCCAAGTACTCCCCATAGCAATTGGCGCAGGCAAAGCAGTTGCCCGATCGTGGGCAAGACCATGAATGCCCTCATTTGTAAAGTCAACTGGAATACCAAGTCTGGTTTCCTCAATAAACCATTTTTGAACTTGATTGATTGCATCTGCATGGCGGCTATATGGAAAAGAAAGAGAGGTATTTGTTTGTTTACGAAAAGTAGTACTATTCAAATGTTCATCGATATTGGCAATACCATCTTTCCAAATTTTTGTTTTCCAGTCTGGTGTGGGAAGCGAATCCTTTAATACCCTACCGAAGCCATATAAAGTAGCCATCTGGGCGGTTTTCTCATTTGTATTCATCAATGAGATTAAATGATTTACCCTAACCTCAGTAGGCTGCCTACTATCTTCAAACAAATCTTTTTTACCATTCTTGTTAAAGTCTATCCAATCTCCATGATAAATAGATTGCTGGGCCTTCCCTTCAACTACAAAGGCAAACAATAAAACAAAAGGGATATTAATTATAGATTTCATTTTTTAAAGCTGTCAAAATATTTAATAATTTGATATTTCTTATCGTTAATACTTTTCATTTTTTCAGCTAATATTTCATATACCTGATATTGTGTATTAACGATACCTTTATTAGAGTCATTATTTGACGGGTCTGCTGTAGGATCGTTTGGATCATTGTCTTGGTATCTAAACCAATGCCAACCAACACAGTTTTTTGCCATTAAAAGATTTAAAGCAAAATTTTGATAATGTATTCCTCTATCTGCTTGTGTTTTCACAAGCCAACCAGCCCCTGATATATTTGGCATGCCAGAATCTTCAGCCTTTGTATAAAATTCTGTAATAAAAAACGGCTTATTGCTCCAATTTTCCCAGTCGCTAATATCCTTTTGCTGCGGTTGCCAATAGCCATAATAATTTATCGAAATAACGTCGACATAAGGTTCGGCTGAAGCAAAAATATATTTGTTGTTTTTTGCTGAAGAATGGAGCCTACTTCCTAAATACAAATGATTGGGGTCATACTTTTTAATGGCAGATGATACTGTTTTATAATAGATACCCGTAAGCATTCCAATAAATTCTTCTTTTTGCTCACGGCTGATGTTTTTTTCATCCACTCCTTTATTAGTCATCCATTGTTTTACGGCTATTAAACACTTATCAGAACTATCAGCTATAGCAAGTAAATCTTTAAACTCAGTATGCATGAAAGCGATTTCATTGTCTGAAAAATGCCCTAACAAATTTGCATCATTTTTATTTGCTGCTAATTTTTGACATTGTTCATCACAATAAACTGCAAATGCATCATCCATGATAAATGATAACGCAGGCGCATCTTTTCTTTCTGGTGTTTTTTTAACCGCTAATCGAATATAGCCAGCCAATAAACTCAACTGAGTTGTATAGGCAAATGGGCGCTTGGCAGTTTTATTAAATTGAATAATGGGTTCAATTTCGGACCAGGAACCTGCTGTATTAAACCCAAGTTTTTGAAATATTTGAATAGAACCTGCTACCCATTTTTCTACAGATCCAAATTTTTCTAGAAATGCTTTTTCGTTATTAGGCGACTTACCTTGTCTAAAGCTATTCATTGCAGACACTATAAATGGGTGACCATCTGGATCAATTACAGTCCATCTTCCGCTTACCTTTTCTGTTCTAAAATAACCAGATGCATTTAATTTCATACTTGCATCGCCACCATACTTACTCGATTCAATTTTTTTTTCGGGTACAAATCCATCTAGCATTTCCACGGTATGCGATGTAAAACTTTTCCAATCGGAATATTGAATTTTTCTATTCGCATCTCTACTCCACATTTTTGTTTGAACCAAAATGGAATCAGTGAAATACAAAGACTGTGCATTTGAAAGCATCGTTGATAAAAAAAAGAAGCCGATTAAAATAAAACACTTGTTCATGCTAATAAAGTATGAATTAAAAAATAAGAAGGGGGTAACACCCCCTTCTTCGCCCCCCTCAAATTATTAATAATCTATGTAAACCTAATAGCCAGCATTTTGTGGCATTACCTTGGTTAAATTAGCGTCTATAACACTTTGAGGAATTGGTAATAACGTATCACGTAATGTGATTTTTGTTCCAGCATATTTATTATTTAATTGCGTTCTGGTAAACCAGGTGCCGGTTCGTAACAATGTGTATCTTCTGTGCTCTTCTGAAATCAACTCCCTTGACCTTTCGTCTAATATGAAATCTAGTGTTACTTGAGCTGCCGTAATAGGTGTAGCATTTGCTCTAGCTCTAATTAAATTAATGGTTGCAGCAGCTCCTGCTAAGTCGTTTAATCTAAACTGTGCTTCAGCCAATAATAAATACGTGTCCGCTAATCTTAAATAAATTTGGTCGTTGTAATTTGAAGAATTCTGAACATCAGCTGTGTCGCCTGGCGCCCAATCCCACTTTCTGATGCTAGGCCAGTTTGGTGCTGCAGTAGCATTAGGTGCTGGCTCGTTGCAGTTAATACTTAAGCGAATTGTGTCAACGCCAAGTCGTCCGCCAGAAGGACCAGAGGTATAACCAGGGGTTGCACAAGTAGCAGCTAAATTAATGTTCGCGTTACTTGGTAATGATGCCGCATTATTCATGAGATAGAAAAAACGGTAAGAGAAATTACCTCCACGGTGATCTGTTGGACCATATAAGCTTAAAGCAAATTTAGTTACTGCAAATCTTCCTAATCCTCGTCCACCATATTCTTGTGAAAATGTTAAAGGGTTTCTAAGTGGATTTCCAACACGTATATCATTGTATCTGTTCACCCACCATCTACGCATGATATTTGCATCACCACCTACAGACAAATATTCATTTTGTATAACCCACAAAGCCTCTCTATTACCCTGACTTCTATTTGAATTTCTATCAAGGAACATATCAGTAAATGGCGTTCCTGGCATAGAAGCCTGAGTACCATAACGTGCAGTTGTTAAGCTATAATTTGTATTCTGCGTTACCGCCAATGCCTTTTCTCTCGCCTTGGCAAAATCACCCATTGTTAAATATAATTCTGCTAAATAATGTTGAGCAACCACTTTACTGGCACGCCCTTCTACAACTGGTAAATCACTCATATTTACTTCGGCAAACAAAAGGTCTGCTTCCATCGCTTTTCGCACCTCCGCTACAGGAGTTCTTTCCCAATCTGTTTTTATAGAACTTCCCTTTGATTCTTTTAAGTTAAGTGGCACATTTCCGTATAAAAAAGTCAAGTGCCTATACGCCCAAGCTCTAATAAGTCTTGCCTCACCTACAATTTGTTTTTTGTCTTTGTCTGACCAAACAATGGATGCATTATCGGCACGATCAATAATTGTATTGGCACCATTGATAATACGATACAACCAATCCCAAACTCTTCTAACATAAGCGTCTGTAGAATTTAATCGAACACCAAAGTCATTGAAGACTTGTTCGGGTGCATTTCCAGCAGGTCTTAAACTAAAGGCATTGTCAACTCCAATAACAGCAGCAGTTATTGCCATATCGTTGGAAGCACCATTGATACCTTTGCGTTCTTCGCGCCATTGACTGTAAAGACCATAAAGACCAGATTCAAAACCGGCTTTATTCACGTATAAATTATCCGGTGCAATTAATGCAAGTGGTTTCTCTTCTAAAAATGATTTACTGCAAGAAAATGTTACAGTAAGTAGCAAGAAGGATAGCGATGTCTTAATTATTTTATTCATATAATTATATTTCAAGTACTTTATAAAGTGATTGTTAAACCAAAAACAAATTCTTTTTGCAATGGCAAACCATACTGATTGGTTAACTCAGGATCCAACGCGGTAAATTTACTGATCGTTGCTAAATTTCTACCCGTAAGATAAAATTTACAAGAGTTGATGTTTAAACGTCTTAACGCTTCCGCTGGAACTTCGTAAGATAATGACACGTCCTTTATGCGCATAAAACTTGCATTCTCATAAAAGTTAACACCAAAAGGATTGGCATTAGCATCGTTGGCAAAATGACTTCCATTTGGATTAGATACAGACCACCAATCTTTACGTGTAGTATTTCTTCTTGTATCCGTAAAAACGTTGTCATCTTCAAAAGGATTACGTCTTGTAACACCCGAAACACCATGTACAAACACCATTAGTGAGAAACGCTTATACTTGAAAGTATTTGTAATACCCCAAATAAAATTAGGATCTTCTCTTCCAATAATAGTTCTGTCATTTGCATTTATAAGGGTATCACCGTTTACATTGGCTAATCTAACCCATCCTGGTTTTGCTGTTTTTTGAACTGAGGCGTCTACTTCTTGTTGAGATTTAAATACACCATCATTCTTTAATCCAAAAATCACATTGATTGGCTGCCCAATAAACCAGCTATTTGCAACATCATCTCTACCATCACCATATAAGTCAACAATTTTATTCGTATTTCTAGACAGATTCAAATTGGTAGACCACGTGAAATTTTTATTTTGAACATTGATAGTTGTTAACCCTAATTCAATACCAGTATTTGCAGTCTTTCCAATATTTTGTAAGATTCTTGTAAATCCTTGAATAGATGGGATAGCTCTATTCAGAAGCAAATCACTTGTATTTGCACTGTAATAATCTAATGAACCTTGAATTCTATTTTTCAGTATTCCGAAATCTAATCCTAGAGACAATGATTTAGTTGACTCCCATCCTAGTTGCTCATTGGCTAGGCCGTTAGGAACATAACCAGGTAAAACAGTTGACCCTGTAAGGTAGGGAGCACTCGACAATCCGGCAAGTGAACTATAGGCCGATACAGCTTGATTTCCATTCACCCCATAAGAAGCTCTTAACTTCAAATTATTGATGGCAGAAATGCTTTTGAAAAATGATTCTTTATGAATATTCCAAGCAACAGCTGCTGAAGGGAAAATTCCGTATTTTTTTGTAGCGCCAAAGCCAGAAAAGCCATCTCGACGTGCAGTTAATGTAAGCAAGTATCTACCATCGAAACCATAGTTCAACCTACCCATTTGTGAGAGTAAATTTTGCTTGAAGTAAACAGCAGAAGGAGTAAGAAGTGTCGCAGAAGCCATCTGATAATTTGTCAACACATCATTTGGAAATCCTTGACCGTTTAATTGATCTCTATCAAATTCATTACTCTGACTACTGTATAAAAGTGTTGTGTTTACAGAATGCTTTCCAAATTCTCTGGCATAATTTACAATATTTTCAACTGTTAGGTTTTTAGTAACCGCAGTATAATTTGTTGCAAGTCCACCTGCTTCGAAACCTGCCGCCACATCTCTGCCAGAATATGTTTTACGAACTGTGTTCTCATATTCAACACCCGTATTTAATTTATAAGAAAGCCCTTTAATAAAAGGCATATCAACTTTCATACTGTTGCTAGTAAATACCCTGTATGAATTATCGCTATTTTTTACCAACAAAGAAGATAAAGGATTTCTTGAAGGAGGATAATCGGCATATGCATAAATAGCTATAGATCCATCAGCATTATAAGGAGCTGATAAAGGATTAAAAAAGTTAGCGCCACCGCCAGTATTTCTACTATCCTGAAACTCTACAGGTAAACCATCTCTATTTTGAAGAGAAAATTGTGTGCTAGATGCAATCGTTAACCAAGGGGTTACCTTAATATCTAAATTAGGTTTTAATGAATATCTTTTGAAACGATCATTCACTGCAACACCATCAACATCCAAAAATGTACCGCCAAAATAGAAGGAAACTTTATCAGTTCCGCCGGCAACAGAAATAGAATGCTGCGACCTTGTTCCTTTTTGTGTAGCCAAACTATACCAATCAACAAAATTTCCTGCATCATATATGGCTTGTTCTGCTGGCGATATAACATTAGGTGCATTAAGACGGTTCTTTTTAAACTCATAAAATTGAGCACCCGTTAATAATTCCGGCCTGTTGGTAATATTTTGTGTTCCGTAAGATCCATCATAGGTAATGTTTAGTTTGCCTTTTTTACCCTGCTTACTCGTAACAATAATTACACCATTAGAACCTCTTGCTCCATAAATAGCAGCAGCAGATGCATCTTTTAATACTTCAATAGATTCGATATCACTAGGGTTTAATTCAGAAATACCGCCATCGTATGGTATCCCATCCCAAACAATTAATGGTCCGTTGCTTGCACTAATTGATTTTCTTCCTCTGATTACGATAGAAACGTCATTACCTTCAGCACCACCACTATTGGTGTTAATTTGTATCCCTGGTAAAGCACCTTGTAATGCTTGCGCGATATTTGTGTTTGGTAATTGCGCTAATCTATCTTTTGACAAGGAAACAACAGCTCCAGTAACATCTCGCTTTTTTTGTGTACCATATCCAACAACAACAACGTCACTCAGTGCATTCACATCAATGTCGAGTTCAACAGACAGGTTATTATTACCTGTATAATTAATTTCTTTTGAAGCATACCCAACAGATGAAAAAACCAAAGTTGAACCTGGTTTGATTCCATTTAATTTAAACGTACCATCACCAGCTGTTGTAACACCACTTGAAGGGACGCCTTTCACTGAAACACTAACACCTGCAATTGGTTGTTTTGCAGGATCGGTAACCTTCCCGGAAACAGTTTGAGCTGAGCTTAATAGTCCACTCCCAAGAAATAGAGATAAAAATAAAATGCGAATTACCCCTGATTTAGGGTACTGTAACTTTGGCATAAGCAAATCGTTTGTAATTGTTCAAATATATAAGAGACACAATTTGAGCAATTTTTTAGTGCCGAATGTCAAACAATTTCATTTTTTACGAAATCGTTTTCGTTGTTTTTTCGTATTTTACAGGAGTCATTTTCGTAACTTTAAAATTATGTCTAAAGTAAAACTAAAGGACCTCGCCAAACAATTAAACATTTCCGTTTCCTCTGTTTCAAAGGCGCTTAGGGATAGTCACGAAATAGCTGAAGAAACCAAAAAAAAGGTAAGGTCGCTAGCTTTAGAATTAGGATATTCTCCAAACCCCTACGCCGGCTTTTTAAGAAATCAAAAAAGCAAAACCATTGCATTGATTGCACCTGAATTAACTAATAATTTTTTTGTACAAGCAATTAGTGGTGCCGAATCAATTGCACAAGAACACGATTATCACATTTTAGTATATACGAGCAACGACGATTTTGAAAAAGAAAAAAGTATATTATCGCATTTAATGAATGGTAGAGTTGATGGTGTAATTCTTTCCTTAGCAAGCACCACTAAAAGCTTTAATCACTTAACCGATTTAATAGAATCAGGGATACCCATTGTGTTTTTTGATAGAATCTGTCATGAAATAGAAACTGCAAAAATCACCACCAATGATTTTGCTAGCGGCTTTAACGCAACAGAACATTTAATTAACAATGGCTGTAAGAAAATCGCCTATTTATCTATTTCAGAAAATTTATCGATTGACAATAAAAGAAAGCAGGGTTACTTTGAGGCACTAAGCAAACATGATTTCAAAATAGATGAATCATTAATTGTAAGATGCTCCAATGATGAAAAGGAGAATATTTTAATTATAAAAAGCCTTCTTACAGGCCCCAATAAACCGGACGCTATCTTTGCATCCATAGAAAAATTGGCGCTATTAACGTATGCCGTTTGTAATGATATAGGCATAAAAATACCACAGGACCTTAAAGTGATATCATTTTCAAATTTAAGAACAGCCTCACTATTAAACCCATCCCTTACTACGATAACACAGCCCGCATTTGAGATGGGAGAAATCGCCGCTAAAATACTTTTTAAATATTTAGCGAAAAGAAGAAGTATAATTACCAACGAAAATGTCGTACTAAAGTCATCATTAACCGTTAGAAATTCAACAAATAATAAACTCTAATTTTTTTATTATTCTAAATCTTCGGCAGCAATAACATTTACCTTAGGAACCAATAAGTGCATAATTACCCATGCTAATAAATAGGCAGACCCACACACAATAAACATGATATAATAGGCCGTTTCAATTTGTCCTATCGAGCGGTAATGCACAAATAAATTCTTTTGTACCGCCATAGAAAGCAAAATACCACCAATAGCCCCAAACATACCACCAATGCCGGTTACAGAGCCTACGGCACGCTTTGGGAACATATCACTCACTGTTGTAAATATATTAGCACTCCATGCCTGGTGCGCAGCAGCTGCTATTCCTATTACAAATACAGCCAACCACATATTCATACCGCCTAATACTTGTGCAAATAAAATAGGCATTACTAAAAAGGCATACAGTAACATAGAAGATTTACGCGCTTTAAATACAGGCCAATTCTTTTTAATCAAAAACATGGGAAGCCAACCACCAAAAACACTTCCCACCGCCGACATCGTATATACTGCAGCCACTGGAAGTGCAATAGCAGTTCCTTTAATATGGTATTGACTTTCTAAAAAATCCGGTAACCAAAATAAATAAAACCACCAAATAGGATCCGTTAATAATTTACCAATCGCAAACGCCCATGTTTGCTTGTATTTTAACAATGCCGCCCAGCTAAATGATTTTGTACTCAGTGCATCCCCTTCTGCGATAGCATCAACGTCACTATTAATATAGGCAAGCTCGGCAGCAGATAATTTAGGATGCTCCGATGGCTTGTAATAATGCTTATTCCAAAAATACAACCAAACAAACCCTAGCAAACCTGTGGCAATAAAAGCCCACTGCCATCCATAGGCAGCAGCAATAAATGGAACGGTTAATGGGGCAACGATAGCGCCAATATTTGCACCCGAATTGAAAAGACCGGTTGCTAATGCGCGCTCCTTGCGCGGAAACCACTCTGCAACTGTTTTAATGGCAGCAGGAAAATTACCAGCCTCGGTCACACCAAGAGCCGCGCGCGCCACAGAAAATCCAAATACACTTTTAGCAGCGGCATGAAAAACAGCCGCAACGCTCCATAAACCTGTGGCCCATGCATATCCTTTTTTAGTACCCACTGTATCAATAAATCTTCCAGCTAACAATAAACCTATTGCGTAAGATATTTTAAATGCGATTTCTACATTGGTATAATCCCCGTCATCCCATTTAAGCTCGGTCGTTAAGGTAGATTTTAACAAACTAATTACTGCCCTATCTAAATAGTTAATCGTAGTTGCAAAAAAAACTAAACTACAAATAGTCCAGCGGTAACGTCCAATATTTTGTTCCATATAGCAATGCTTTAAATCGTAATTATCTTATTGTCTTAACAAGCGCTAGTAATTCTTTTGTTTGCGCTTCTAATTGTTCAAAATTTTTATTGGCAAGTACTTCTTTTGTAATAAGCTTACTACCAAGCCCAACACCTGCCACACCTGCTTTAAACCAAGCGCCCATATTTTGTGCTGTAGGCTCTACACCACCAGTCACTAAAAAATCAACGCCCGTAAATAAAGTTTTAATGGCGTCCACAAAACCAGGACCTAACACATTGCCCGGAAAAAGTTTTACGAGTGTAGCACCCGATTTTTGTGCCACATGAATTTCGGTAGGCGTCATACAACCTGGTATCCATAAAACTTTGTGCATGTATGCAACATCCGCAACACTTGCATCAAAACAAGGGCTAATCAAAAAATCGGCGCCTGCATCAATAAATGCGCTTGCATCTTGTGGTGTTTTAATAGTACCAATGGCAAGTATCAAACCAGGCATTGTTGATTTTAACGAAACCAAATGCGAAAAATTAGTAAGTGCTTGTGGGCCTCTATTGGTAAACTCAACACATCTAACACCACCATTGTATAATGCACGAAGTACACCTTCACATACCGTAACATCATCATGATAATACAAAGGCAAAACGCCTTCTGCTTTTATTTGTCCAATAAGAATGGCTTCTCTTTCCATTTAATACCTTGATTTAATTTGCTCAATTGTTTGCTTGGTACTATCACCGAGCTCTTGCAATTTACCAAAAGCTGCCGAAGCGGCATAATTTATCGTTTCCTGATGCGCATGTCCATTATGAATGCCATAAATAAGGCCCGCCATAAAACAATCTCCACTACCCACTTTATCTACCACCGAATTTGCCTGAAAGCTAACCGATACCGTTTGTTCGCCGGTTGTATCAAGCGTAGCATAATAATTGACACCAGCGCTATCGGGGGTAAACCTAAACGTACTAGCTACAACTTTACAATTTGGATTTTGCGCAAACAATACAGCCGCCGTTTCTTTTGCACAAGCAGCGAACTGCTCTTTTTTAACCGCGGCTTCTGCTCCTTTTGGCACTTCGATTCCGAGCAAATCTCGAGCGCTCCAAATATTTCCCATAATAACATCTGCATAAGACACTAGTTCTGGCATCACTTGAGCAGGCTGTTTTCCATATTTCCAGAGTTTAGCTCTGTAGTTTAAATCGACAGATATAGTAAGACCCAATCGTTTTGCAGCCTTTAATGCATCTAAACATACAGCTGCTGCTTGTTCATTTAATGCAGGACTTATCGCACTAAAATGAAACCAATCAGATCCTTCGAGTAAAGTATCCCAATTAATTTTTCCCGGGAATAAAGCAGTTGAAAATGAAGCATGTGCGCGGTCATAAATAACACCAGCATTTTTTAGATCGGCGCCTTGTGGTAAAAAATAAATACCCATTCTGTCACCGCAAAACTGCATGGCCTCTACCCCTATATTGCATGCAGCAATGGATGCTGTAATTTCTTTGGATAAATAATTGTCTGGCATTGCAGACATATAGGTAACGGGTTGCTGCCATCCCGCCAAAGCCTTTGCTACATTGAGTTCTGCGCCACCAATATGAACAGGCATACTTGCGTTATTAATCCAGGCCTGGTCTAATACGGGCGACATACGAAGCAAAATCTCACCAAAACAAAATACTTTTTTCATACAAATAACTTACCCGTTTGACTTACAAGATAATATGAAATGAAATAAAAAAGTAGATTATTTATTGTTCCACCCAAAATAATCATTGGCATTGTTGTAACAAATATCTTGGATAATTTGACCTACCCACTTGGTATCGTTAGGCAACTCGCCATTTTCAATTTCGTCACCAAATAAATTACACAATATGCGTCTAAAATATTCGTGTCTAGGAAATGAAAGGAAACTTCTCGAATCGGTAAGCATACCCACAAACCTACTCACGAGTCCCATATTGCTTAAAGCATTCAATTGTTTTATAATACCATCTTTTTGATCTAAAAACCACCAGCCACTACCAAACTGTATTTTACCAGCTACCGAACCATCATTAAAATTACCAATCATAGAAGCCATCAGTTCGTTGTCGGCAGGATTTAAATTATAGATAATAGTTTTTGCCAACTTATCTTCACTATCTAGCTTATTTAAAAATTTAGAAAGTGCAGCTGCTTGAGAAAAATCACCAATACTATCCCATCCTGTATCCGGACCTAGTTTAGAAAGCATGCGCGAATTGTTATTACGTAGTGCCCCTAAATGATATTGTTGTACCCATCCTTTTTCCCAATCCCATTCTGCAAAATGAAGTAACATGCAGCTCTTAAACTTACGCTGCTCCAATACATTTAATTCTTTACCACCATGCACTTTTGCGAATATGCTTTCAATTTCCTGACCTGTAAAATCTTCTACATAAATCTCTTCAAGTCCATGATCACTCACTGAACAACCCATTGAAGCAAAAAAGTCGTGGCGGTTTTGAAGTGCAAATAAATAATCTTCAAATGAAGAAACAGACAAATTGGTTACCGCCTCTAATTTTTTCACATAAGCAACAAAATTAGCCGCGCTAGCAACTTCCATGGCTTTATCAGGCCTAAATGCGGGCTTGATTTTTACCTCAAAATCACTCTCTGCAAGCGTTTTATGGTATTCTAATGAATCGATAGGATCATCTGTTGTACAAATGACTTTCACATTCATTTTACGGATCAAGTTTTTGATACTAAAAGCATCTGTTTGAATTTGCGCACTTGCATTGTCATAAACAAGCCTCGACGTATTAGCATTTAAAATTTCTTCTATTCCAAAATATCTTTTTAACTCTAGATGTGTCCAATGATACAGTGGGTTACGCATGGTATAAGGCACGGTAGCTGCCCACTTTTCAAATTTCTCATAATCGGATTTATTACCCGTGCAATAAGATTCATCAACACCACTTGTACGCATTGCCCTCCACTTGTAATGATCGCCATATAACCAAGCCTGGGTTAAATTCTCAAACTTAATGTCTTCTGCAATTTGCTGTGGCGATAAATGACAATGGTAATCGATAATTGGCATTTGTTTAGCGTACTCATTATATAATAACTCCGCTGTTTTTGTTTGTAACAAAAAATCTTCACCCATAAATAACTTACCCATCTCTATCTAATTTAAATTATAAACTCACTCCACGTTTCCATGGAATAAAATCGTCTTGGTTTAACAATACTGCCTTAGGTGTAATTTCACCACTGGCAGCTTTTATACAATAATCTAAAATCATTTCACCCATTTCTGGAATTGTTTTTTCTCCAGCAATAATAGGACTCGTATCAATATCAATGATGTCATTCATACGCTTTGTTAAGGCGGCATTGGTAGACAGTTTAATGGTAGGACAAACAGGATTACCTGTTGGCGTACCAAGACCGGTCGTAAATAAAATAAGCGTTGCCCCACTTGCCGCTTTACCAGTGGTAGCTTCTACATCATTACCAGGGGTGCACACTAAATTAAGGCCTGGCTTGGTGGCTGGCTCGGTATAATCAAGCACATCAACCACCGGAGATGATCCCCCTTTTTTTGCCGCCCCCGCAGACTTAATAGCATCTGTAATTAGCCCATCTTTAATATTTCCTGGCGAAGGATTCATATGAAACCCCGACCCTGCTGCAATAGCAGCTGCACAATAGGCGACCATGAGTTTAATAAACTTGTGTGCAGCATCAGGATTTACGGTGCGGTCAATTAATTCCTGCTCTACACCACATAATTCAGGAAATTCTGCAAGCAACACTTTGGCACCTAATGCAACGAGTAGATCACTGCAATATCCAACGGCAGGGTTTGCAGATATTCCACTAAATCCATCACTGCCGCCACATTTAACACCAACGGTTAATTTATCAAGCCCTGCTGGTTTCCTTTGTATTTTATTTGCCTCAATCAACCCTTCAAAAGTTTTTTTGATAGCACCATATATTAAATCTTCTTCAGTTCCAGCATTTTGCTGTTCAAAAATATAAAGTGGCTTATCAAAGTTTGGATTGCGAAATTTAATATCATTTTCCAAATCTTGCAATTGCAAATTTTGACAACCCAAACTTAATACAGTTATACCTGCCACGTTAGGATGATCGGCATAAGCAGCAAGAAGCTTACTTAGAATAGCGGCATCACCCCTTGTTCCGCCACAGCCACCTTGGTGATTTAGAAATTTTACACCGTCAATATTTTTAAAAACACGCGCTTCTTTTTGAGTTGCTACTAGTTCGCTTGCATTAAAATCTTGTACCGGTTCACCTGCTTCATACGCAGCCAATAACTGTTTTGTAAATGATTTATACTTGTGGGTTACAGCATAGCCAAGCTCGTTATGAAGCGCCTCACGTATAACATCCAAATTTCTGTTTTCACAAAATACAGTAGGAATAAATAACCAATAATTGGCGGTACCCACTGTTCCATCAGAACGGTGATAGCCTAAAAATGTTTTGTTTTTATACGCATCAACATTAGGCGGCGTCCAAGTATATTGATACGGCCTAAATGCGTATGGCTCTGCGGCATGATGTAAATTAGTAGTAGTCATGCGCATGCCAGTTGTAACAGGAACTTGAACTTTTCCTACAAGAACGCCATACATGGTAACGGCATCCCCAGGCTGCATACTAGACTGATAAAATTTATGTTTTGCTGCTATGTCATCCACTATTTGATAGGTTTCATTTTCATAGGAAACAACCGCGCCTGCTGGAATGTCTTCTAGGGCAACAATTACATTATCGCTTGGATGAACCTTAATTACCTTATAATTCTGTTTTGTCATATGCTTATTTATTCAACAAAGAAACGAGTACGTTATTAATAGAACTAGCTTCAATTTTATCTATACAATCAAATACTTTCTTGTTAAAAATTTCAGATGCTACTATTGTAGTTTTAGAGGCACATGCACCGATAGCGTCAGCGTCATTTTTAGATTTCATAAATAACAAGTACGCAGCAAAGCCAAAAGAAATTAGCGTTGGCGCTTTGCCATGTTGCTTCACATATTTATCTACCAAAGGCACAACGCGCATTTGCATTTTAGCAGTGTACTGCACAGCTATATTTACCCACAAGTGCTCAATACTTTGATTTGAAAAACGGTCAATTACCTGCATTGCAAAATTACGTGCCTCTTCCATTGTAATATCGCCTTCTGCTACGAGCGGTACAATTTCATCTAGTAACATTGTAGATAAAAAAGACTTAAAACTACTGTCGTTTAAAGCATCTCGCACTGTTAAAAATTCACTTAAAATGGCAACCCCACAACAAAGTGAATGGGTAGCATTGAGTAAGCGTAATTTTATTTCTTTGTACTTATTAATACTTGGTGCCAAAATAACCCTTGCATCAGAGGCCGCAAAAGATAAAATAGATGCTGTTTTTTCACTTGATGTTTCGATGGCCCATAACCGGTATGGTTCCGACATTATTGCTAAATTATCTTGATAGCCCACTTTTTGTTCAAAAATGCTTTGCTCATTAGCAGGTAATTTACCAGGTACGATACAATCTACAAGTGAACTACAAAAATCATTAGCATGATTAACCCAGTCAATAAACTTGGTATCTAGCCCTTTTAATTTCGCTAATTCTATTATAATTTCTTTCAATTTAATGCCATTGTCACTGATAAGTTCGGTTGGAATAATAACCAAACCTGATTCCAATGAACCATTAAAGACACGGTAACGCTCTATTAAAAAATATAGGAGTTTACCAGGAAATGATTCCGGATATAAAGAAGCCGCATCGGATGGAACAAGTGTTAAACCTACCTCAGTTGTATTAGAAATAATAATTTGAATGTCAGGATTGGCAGCACAATCTAAAACAGACTGCCACTCAGTTTTAGCAGATATAACTCTACTAATGGCAGCATTAATGGTTGTGCGCTCGACAGGTAAACCATTTTCTATCCCTTTTTCAAGTATGGTATATAAACCATCTTGCTCCCCATAAGCATCTGTGCCTCCTTGATCTGTAGATTTCACAACTACAATCCTTCCATTAAATACACCTTGCTTATTTGCTTTATCCATAAAATAATCAGGTAAACCACGAAGTAATACCCCAGTGCCAAACTGTACTACTTTTTCGGGGAGCGCAAACAAAGCATCGATATTATTACCAGAGATTGTGCTATATGTTTTTTTATTCAACATCATATAAATCAATTAATCTTATTTATTTTTTGAAGCCATTTAGGATAATCAACCAGTAGTAATGTTGCTGGCCATGTTCCGTACCAGCCATACCCTGTGCGGCGCTCCACTTCTATTTGGCGTAAATCATATTTTTTATCGCTATTGCGCCCGCTAAAAAACGGCCTGTTGCTACCTATTTCATAAAACCTCGCCCAAATAGTACTATTCGTATCAGGCATAATCACCCTGTCTTTACCATTCGGTTCATTTGGGGCATCAACATCAACATATTTAAACCCTTTTATTTTTACAGACTCCAACCAGTTTACACCTGCTTGAACTGCTGCAATAATATCTGATGAAGGATTTTTTTGGCGCATTAAGAATTTAAGAATACCCACAGACTCTTGTCCACTTATAGACGCTAATTCAAATTTTCTTGCCATTTCAGGTTGCAATGTGCTTCTGTTATACTGCGCACACCATGCCGTTAATGTACCATCCACTTTAATTTGCGTTCTTAAAATGCAGCCTATACCGTAGTCGATGGCATCCTTTGCTTTTTGAATAAACAATGGCTGTACCACATCAAAGTTTTTTGCACTTTCTACAATGTCCTGCATGATGTTTAACACATTTACCATGGCGTCGTCATTGTAGGTGATTTGACCACGGTAAGATGAAAAATCTGGATAATATTGTGGCCAGCCACCGGTAGGATATTGCGCCTTTAATAAGTAGGCTATTCCTTTTTCGGCAGCTTTTAAATACTTGCTATTTTTTGTTTTTTTATACGCCGTTACGAGGTATCTAATTTCTTTTGTCGTTGCGCTATTATCTATTGTTGGGTCATTTTTGAGTGAATCAGCAATAACCGCTTTTCGCTCTGCGGGGGTCAGCGTTTTTTTGTAATCTACTTTGATTTCATTAACCGCTTTTGGCCAACCTCCAATAGAACGCTGATACAAAAGCATATTTTCTGCAACTGAATCAATTGGTTCATTTTGCGATGAAATTTTTGTACCCATATGCGATGTATCGGGCATCCATTTGCCACCAAACAACCAAGAAAGCGTGATGTTTTCTGGCTTCAAATTCCCTTTTGCCGTAGACAAATTATTTGTAAGCCATGAAAAAGAAGGGCCTTCTTTAACTGCATTATAAAAATAAACGCGGTGTCCCCACTTAATTTCATTTTGAGGATTGGATGGATTCAAATAGATAGGCGCATCGGCCATTTCTTTTGCAAACCTTCCATTGATAATATAAAACTGTGCATCTCGATGATACCGGCCCAATTTAAAACCAGGATCTCCGGTAAACACACAATTCACAAGTACTGTTTTTGAATCTTCATATTTAGAGCCGTCATGCCAAATTGCAGCAGTATTTCCATGTGCAATAAAAGTGCAATTTTCCGCCCAGGCCCAACCCCTTGGACAGTAAAAATCTACCCCACCTTCCATGAAACAATCTTTGAAATAAAAGAAACCATCTTCGGTATTCCATGGACTCACTGTATCTCCACCATAGGCTCTAAAAATGCAGTTTTTAGCGACCAGCCGTGTGGTTGTAAAACTGCGAAGTGCCATTTGATGACCGTTATTTCTAACTTCTTTAACCGGTTTTAAAGTGTCTTTACGGCAATTGATTTGTGCAGGCTCTGGATTATGTTGATTTTCAAAACCATAGGTATTGGTGATGGTTAAATTTTCCAGTACAATATCATTGGATTTTAAATTGATGGTGGCAACACCCCAATCATCGTCATTTTCGCAGCGCCAAATGTCTCTGGCAAGTGAAATTGTAAGTATGGTTGTGTTTTTATCTTCTCCTACTAAGCTTACAAAGTTTTTTTCTACAAATAATTTTTCTTTGTAGACGCCTGCTTTGATATAAATGATTCGAGGTGCACTCGCAGCATCTGGCAAACTATTTAAGGCGTCTTGTATAGAAATAAAATCGGCTCCACCACGCTGATCTACCACAATCATTGGCTTGTTTTTAGCTTGCGCGTAAAGTGTTGCACCATTGAATTGTACAACAACAGCAACTGTAAAAGCAAGAAAATATAAGCCCGTTTTTTTCAATGTATTATTTTTTTACTAGAATTTGAGCTGTCAACCATTTTACTAAATCCTTAGCAGCCTGTGCATTTTGATACATAACAGGAAGTTTTCTTCCATCGGTATACTCGTTGTAAAGCCAAGGATCACCGGTTGCAAAAACAGTTCCCTTACCAATTTTGGCGGTTGCAAAAACAACCAAATCTCCTTTTGCTAACATTGATTTAGCTGGTGCCTTAACAGTGATGGAACAAACTTCTTTCTGATAAATGGTTTGAACGTTTTTAAGGATTTGATGCCCAGAAGGCACATCAATTTTCCCGCCCACATAATCTGTTCCCACTACTTTATTATGGCTATCCTCATTAAAATGGATTCCAAATAAATCAGACAATTTATTGATAGCAGTAAAATCGGCGTTAGGCTTGTCATTGTGAAATAAAACAAGCACCCCACCCGCTTTTACCCAATTGTAAATCTCCAGCGCATCTTTCTCATTTATGAAATTGGGCGTAGGATTGTCTGCTATATTGTCTGCATCTACAATCATGTATATAGCAGCATTTTTTAAATTGCTTCTAGTTGGCGGTTCAGATAGGGTGCCTGTACGGAGTCCATTAGAAGTAATTACATTTCCCAAAAAAGAAAATCCGTTATTATACATTTCAGGCCACTTGTAGTGGTAAGCGTATTCTACCCCTTTGATATCTTTTTTCTTTTCGGCATTGTAATAATCATCTAATAAAAAAAGCTGACCCTTGCCCGTTTTTGCTGTGGCATGCCACTCCATTTCATTAGCCGCTTGTATAAAAGCACCCACTCCCTTAGGATCGTTTACAATTACTTTTTCGGACATGTAATACGCAAAACTACCATCTCTATATGGTTTGCCGCCAAGCCCGCTCACACTTACGGTTCCTTCTAAATTGGTGTAGCCTTTTCCATCTGTTTTAATGAACCTTTTTAAAATTCCATCATATCCTTTTTTAGAAATAGCTAAATAGCTTGCTGGCAAAAAACCTAAACGCACCGCTTTAGCAGTTGCACAAACAAACATGGCACTTGCAGAGGCTTCCAAATAATTTGCCTTTTCATTGGGTAAATTTAAAATGTCGTACCAAAGCCCTGATGCAGGATCCTGCACTTTTTTAATGGCATCAACCAGGCGCTTTAAAATAGCGATTAGATCTGCTCTTTTTGGATGTGTGGCAGGAAAATTTTCTAGCACATCTACAATTGCCATCTCATACCAACCCATGGCCCTGCCCCAAAAATGAGGAGAACATCCGGTTAATGGATTTGCCCATTTTTGTTCTTTACTTTCATCCCAACCGTGGTATAGAAGTCCGGTTTTAGCATCTCTTGCATGTGCTTCCATCCTAATAAATTGATTGGCAATGTCATCAAAAGCTTCAGGTTCATTAAACTGCTTTGCATATGCGGTATAAAATGGCTGACCCATATAAAGCCCATCAAGCCACATTTGATAAGGATATACTTTTTTATGCCAAAAGCCACCCTCTTTTGTACGTGGCTGACCCTTTAATTGCCCCCTTAATAAGCTAGCTGCTTTGTAATATTTTACCTGACCGGTAACATTGTAAAGCGTTAATAAAATTCGACCACATAAGATATTGTCAATGTTATAGTCCTCCGCTTTATAAAATTTAATGTCTCCGTTTTCAGATACAAAATAATCCATGCTTTTTTGTATGTAAAAAAAATAAACAGGGTTTGCAGTTTGCATCCACAACCGTTCGATACCGAGTAAAACAACACCCTGATCATAGGTCCATTTGGTTGGCTTTGCGGTATCAGCGCCAACAGGCTCTTTCCATAATTTGGCCATAGCAGTTGCTGCCACCTTAGCTGCCATAGATTCAGTTTGCGCAAAAGCAAAATAGCTATTTGCAAAAAGAACGATACAAAGTATTGAAAACTTTTTCATGAAGTAGGTTTATTGTTGATACGAGATACTATTTGTTTTTGCGCCAAATAAGAATTCATCTTTTTTGATAGCATTATTCCAATTGAGTCCTTTTGCGTGAATTGAATGAGAGCGGTCACCATTAATGCTAAACACCAACGGAATATTTGGCTCAATAGAAAAATTGTTGAAGGTGAGTTTGTTGCTATTTTGGATATATACAAGCGGACTCGCTTCCTGGGTAACAAGTTTAATATTGTTAAACTCGATATTTGAACCCTCGGTAATTTCGATGCCCTTTTTCGTTGCAAAAACCATGTCGCTTAATACCAAATTACTAATATTCATTTCTGGAATCCCTCTCACAAAAACGGCTTTTTCGGCGCCATTACAATACACGTGGTTAAAATAGAAATTTCTAAAAATAGGCGTTGCTTCAGTTACTGGAAGTGTTTGAATCACTGGCATGTCTTTTTTCTCACCCTCTAATGGAACTGGATCTTTTGCAGCATAGTACATATCAAATAATACAGCTTCGCCAACGATATCACGCATGGCAATATTTGATGCGTAAATATTTTCTACAATACCGCCCCTTCCTCTTGTGGTTTTAAAACGAAGTCCAATATCGGTTCCAATAAATGTACAATTAGATACAAAAATATTATTGGCCCCACCGCTCATTTCACTTCCTATCACAAATCCACCATGTGCATGGTATACGGTGATGTTAATAGCAATAACATCTTTGGTAGGCATTCCTCTTTTACGCCCTTCTTCATCTCTACCAGATTTGATACAAATACCATCGTCTCCAGTATCAAAATTACAACCATCAATAAGCGCATTGGTACAAGACTCTAAATCAAGTGCATCTGTATTTTGTCCATACCATGGATTTTTTACATTTACTTTTCTAATGGTAATATGCTTGCTCATAAGCAGGTGCATGGTCCATGCTGGTGAATTTTCAAACGTAACGCCTTCCAATAAAACATTGGAACAATTTGTGAGCCTGATCATATTAGGTCTTAGAAAATCACGAATAGGTTCAAAAGATGAAAGTGTTGCACCACCTACTAACTTTCCAATATTATTGGTGAGCGACCCTTGCAAAGCTCCCGCAGAAGGGTACCAGTTTGTTTTGTCTTCACTTAAAACGCCACCTGTATTAATTAAGCGTTTCCATTCTGACTCTGTTACCTTTCCTTTTTTTAATGGGCGCCATGCTTCGCCACCTCCATTAAAAATACCTTGACCAGTAATAGCAATATTTACAGCATTTGTTGCTGAAATAGGCGATTGACACCTGGCTGCTTCAACCCCTTCAAAAGAAGCTGCTTTTAAAGGATACTGTGTTCTATCTTTTGTAAACAAAACGAGGGCCCCTTTTGCTGAATTTAATTCTACGTTATCAAGCAGCACAATGGGACCCGTTAACCAAAGCCCAGCAGGAATATGAACAATGCCACCACCTGCTTTATTAGCAGCAACAATGGCAGTATTAATGGCTTCCGTGTTTAGCGTTATACCATCTTTGACTGCACCAAAAGCAACTACGTTGAAAGTATCTTTTTTGAAATGCGGCTCGTAAATTTTTGGCAGTTCAAATGCGTATTTTTCTTTGTGCGCCGAGCGTAATAAATATTTTGAAAGTGCTGGATGTTTTTCTAAAATTTCGGCACAAACAAGTGATGCTATTTGAGCGGCTCCATATTCAGAAAAATGTGTATCATCTTTTTTCCCTACCGGCATTGCTTTAAAATGGTTAGAATCAATCCATAAAAACATTTTTTTAGAACCTTCTACCCCTTCTTTTTCAATTAATTTTTTGCTTGATGCATGCAGGTCTATTAATGGAACACGCATAGAGTCTGCTAAAAAACGCACCACCCCAGGATAATCGCCATGCTGATCAACAAAAATACCAGCAGCATTAAATTTTCGGCGCATTACCGGTGTTAGTAAAATTGGATTGCCACCTTTTTTTCTAGTATCGTTTACAAAGCGAATTAAATTTTGCTTGTAGATTGTATTGGCTGGCGCAGATCTGATGGAATCATCTAATTTTGAGTCGTTGTGACCAAACTGAATAAATACATAATCACCTTCTTTCATGTATTTCATCACCGTATCCCATCTACCTTCTTTGATAAAACTTTTTGTACTTCTACCATTAACGGCTAGATTTTTTATATCTACTGCGCCTGAAATATATTGAGGAAACAATTGTCCCCATCCTCTCTCTGGATTATTGGAAAGTGGTTTATCTGCCATGGTGGAGTCACCAATCATAAAAAAAACAACCTTTTTTTCAGGCGTCATAAACCCTAGTAAAATTAGGGCTGCAAATAGGTATGCAATTCTTTTCATATGCGTTGATTGTGAAGCGTTTCTCGTAGCTCAAGACTACTCAAATAATGATGAAAAATAGCCATAATTTAAGACTTTATTTATGCAATCGTTCCCGGTTTTTAGGCCTACTTTTTAAGTCTTTGATATTTATCGTATTTTTAGGGTTAAAGACTATTTTAAGTCACTTTTTTTGATTTTTCTATGAAGTACGAAGCGGTTACCATCAAAGACATTGCCAAGGCCCTTGGGCTTTCCACGTCTACCGTTTCGAGGGCGTTAAGAGATAGTTATGAAATTAGCCCCGAAACCAAAAAAATAGTCATAGAATACGCCCAAGAAATCAATTACAGACCCAACCCCATTGCACTTAGCTTAAAGGAAAAAAGGAGCCGGTCTATAGGTATTATAGTTTGTGAAATTGCCAATAGCTTTTTTTCACAAGCCATTAATGGTATTGAGTCCATCGCTTACGACAAAGGTTACAATGTAATCATTGCCCAAAGTCATGAATCCTATGAAAGGGAAATTATAAACCTTCAATATTTAGCGTCCAGATCCATTGATGGTTTACTTATTTCAGTTTCTTCTGAAACACAAAACCTAGACCATTTAATTAATTTACACAAACGCGGATTCCCCATTGTTTTTTTTGACAGGGTCGTTGAAAATTTAGATACCCATAAAGTAGGGGTTGATAATTATAAGGGCGCCTATGATGCCACATCAGAACTGATTAAAAGTGGACATCAAAATATTGCCATGCTTGCTGGGTCCGAATTTTTATCTATTACAAAGGAAAGGGTTGCTGGTTACCACCAAGCACTTACAGATCACAAGATTGCATTTGATGCTTCTCAAATTGAGTATTGCTTACATGGCGGCATGCTTTACCATGAAGTTGAAACCGCTCTCGGTAGTTTACTAGCCAATAAAAATAAGCCAAGTGCAGTTATTGCATCGGCAGATAAACTCACTACCAATTGCCTACGTTATTTTAAATCCAAGGGGCTAGAAGTGCCTACCGATATAGCTATGATAGGTTTTTCAAACCTTGATTTAACAGACTTACTCTCCCCTTCTTTATCAGTGATAAGACAACCTGCCTACGAAATTGGACAAGTAGCCATTGAATTACTGATCAAGCAAATAGAAAACAAAAGACCCACCACAGAATTCGAAAAAATTATATTGCCTCCACAAATGATTATCAGGGAATCAAGTGGTGCAAAAAAAGCTAGGTAAATTTTATAGCTTGGCGTGCTAATAATTTCCAGTCTTTCCCAACCTTTTTAAATACGAGAAGTATTTTTAATTTTACTTCGCCGGGCTTTCCGTTATCATTGTTAGTTGCATATAATTGATGCCTAACAACAGCTACATTGCCTGTGATTGAAATTTTTTGATCCGTTAGCTGAATGGTTATAAAATCTGATCTACCAGAAGCAATTTTTTCTACAAACTCGGCTTTGCCTTCTACTGCTCCGCCAGAATGACCGTAACTTAAACTATCATCCACAATAAATTCCAACTCCTCCCTTACGCCACTAATCATAGCAAGTTTTAGTTTTTCAACAGCCTCAGCAACGCGCCTGGTCTCTTTTGATTGAGAAAATCCTGCATTAGCAATCATTAGCGCGATACATAAAATGAGATAATTTTTCATTGAATACTACTTTATTATGTAACTGAAATTAAGCATTAGAACCCTATTTGCCAACAAAAAAGGCTACTCAATTGAGTAGCCTTTTTACTTACTAACGTATCAATTATTAATAACCAGGGTTTTGCGTAAGATTGCGGTTAGCGTCTCGTGCAGGCTGGGGTATGGGTAATAATTCTGATTTGCCTGTTACAAATCCTGTAGCAAATCTTGAAAGTGATATTGTGTTAATAGCAGCACTTAACCAAACAATTTTGGTAGTACCAGCAGGGGTTGCTGTTGGCGCAGTAGTATAAAATGAATTCGCCCATAGACCAGTTGATCCAAAACGGTTATCATCACTTGTACTTCCGGTTCTATAATACATTGAGGTAGGCAATGTATTATATGGCGCAGAAAGCGTTGACATCGCTAATAGGGCAGCTTTTGTTTCATTAATTTTTGCTGCAAGCAAATTCCATCTAATTAAATCATATTTACGAACTCCCTCACCACCTAATTCTAAAGAACGTTCTTTTACAATAGCAGTAAAGAAAGCAGATTTAGATAAGCCAGTGGGTAAATCAACAACAGCATTTGCAGTTGTAATAGATTGTCCGTAACCTCTTCTTCTAACCTGGTTAACTGCATTGTAAGCAGCAGCAGTAGGGCCATTTAATTCGTTTTCTGCCTCAGCAAACATGAGCATTACATCGGAGTAACGAAGTATTTGCCATTTTAGGCTAAAATATTGGATTGCATTTGTTGGAGAAACCGTTGGATTTGAAATCCAATCTCTACGGTATTTACCATCACAAATAGCTGTGATGGCCTGGCCAATTTTTGTGCTTCCGTCTGCCGCAACATTGTAAACGGCACAAGTAACATCTCGTCTTAAATCGGTAGAGTCAAATGCATAAAAATAAGTTGGTAAAATATTCACGCTTTTGTTACCAAGTCCATTTACAGTAGGACCATTGTAGTAAGCAAGTTTTGTATCACCTGCACCAACACCGCCAATACCACTCGCTTGGAACATGAGTTCACCATTAGGATCCGCTACTGCTCTTGCATTTACTTGATCTTTCCACAATGCCTTAAAGCTTGGATTTAAACTATGCTGGTTAGAAGCCATTACTTCGGCAGCTTCATCTCTTGCAATTTGATAATACTTTAAATAATCAGTTGAGCGTTTTACAACACCATCTTGACGAAGTGAAAAGCCACCTCTGTATAATGCAATTCTTGCACGAAGACCTTTAACGGTTCCTTTGGTAATTCTTTCATCGGCACCATCTCCAATTGCAGACAATTCATTTCTCCAAGGAACAAGTGTAGCAGCCAATTTTAAATCCTCTAACAAACGATCATAAATAGTATCTCTGTTTGTTCTAGTTGGAAAAGGATTACTAGTTGCCAAAGTAGATGCTGGCGCAAAATTCGCTGGCAAATCTCCCCAGTTTCTGATAGCTTCTGTGTAAAACTGCGCTCTAAGTGTTAGCGCCTCTCCATACATTCTTTGTAACTTCTTTTTTTCTTGATCTGTACCATTCGTGTACATCGCCATTTTAGGAATATTAGCAATGCAAATATTTGCATACTCGATACCGGCAAACATTTGATTAAATGGATTGGTAATTTGAGCATTACCAGGTGTTGCAGCATATCGTGCAATATCTCTACGATCATTATCTGATGCGCCTGTTGGACCTTGCACCTCATCTGTATCAAGCGGATAATAAAGACTTACACGGATACCATACCCTGCATCCCCTACCATTCTGCTATACACACCAGCTAGTGCTTTAAGTGCACTAGGAACATCACTAAACACCACTTCGGTACTCACATCTGTGATTGGCTTTTGATCTAAAAATTTATTACAGCTATTAAAAGACAACAATACAATTGCTGCAACCGATAGCGTTAATTTATATAAGTTTTTTGTTTTCATATCTGTGCGTTATAAAATTAAAAATTAGCATTTACTCCGAAAATGAAACTGCGACTTTTTGGATACGCAGAATAATCTAGGCCAGGTGTGAGTGGGCTATTACGTACACTAACTTCCGGATCATATCCAGTATATTTTGTAAATACAGCTAAATTATTTGCCGTGAAATAAAATCTTAATTTAGAAATTTTCATTTTAATTAATTTGTCAACTGGCAAGCTGTAACCAACTGTTAAGTTATTTACACGTAAAAATGATCCATCTTCGATAGCCCATGAGCTTGGGAAAAATGCGCCCGCCGATTTAATAGGCTGCCAAATAGTTGCATTTTTATTTAATGCCTGTAGCTCACCAGGTGCAATACCCATAACCTGACCAGTAGAAGTTACCCACTGAGCAGTTTGACCTTGCGGCGTTACTACTTTCCAACGATTGGCCATAATGTCTAGCATATTTGAATTACCCGTGTAACCATTGGTGAACTCCACTTTATTCGCATTGTAAATATCGTTACCATAGCTAAAGTTTAAGAACAAGCTCATGTCCCAGTTTTTGTAGGTAAACTGCTGCGCTAAACCACCTGTAAATTTAGGTGTTGGATTACCAATAATGGTTCTATCCTTATCCATATTGATAACACCATCGCCATCCAAGTCTTTGAATTTGATAGACCCTGGTTGAACAGTACCAATAACGCCAGAGGCATTAACTGCACCGGGTCTTAGCGTATAAACGCCAGTAGCTGTATTATATTCGAAATCATTTAAAGTATAAAACCCATCATTAACAAGGCCCCACATAGAACCCACTGGATCCCCAATTCTTACGATATAATCGGTGGGTTGACCAGATACACCCCAGCTAGCAGCTGGAAAAAATAATTTTTGATTTTGACCAAGCGCCTCAACTAAATTGGTATTGAATGAAATATTGAAATTTGCATTCCAAGTGAAATCTTTCTTCTTTGCAATTAATGCACCCAATTGAACTTCCACACCCTTGTTAGATGTTTTACCAATGTTTTGTAACTGAGTACTGTAACCATAAGTAGATGCAATTGGCACGTTCAATAATAGATTTTTTGCTTGGTTGTTGTATACATCCACAGACAAAGTAATACGGTCTCTTAACACACTAAGGTCCATACCAAAGTTCTTACTCTCGTTTGACTCCCATTGAAGCGCCTCATTTACAAGACCCGCAGAGTAATAAGCATTGATTGCCTGATTGTTGATACCATAATACAAACCACCATCATTTCTAAACGTAGTTAAAAATAAATAGTCGTTGATACGGTTATTACCTACGTTACCATATCCCGCTCTAAATTTAAGATCAGAAATAAATGAGTTATCCTTTAAAAATTTCTCATTTTTTGCTCTCCACGCAACAGATCCTGAAGGAAAAACACCCCACTGCTTACCTGGTGCAAATTTTGAAGCACCATCTGCTCTTGCATTAAGTGTTAGGTAATACTTATTTTCAAATGCATAATTGATTCTGCTAAAAAAAGACATATTGGTATATCTCGTTTTGTTTACACGCGGATAACCGGTAAATGAAATTCCACTACCTAAATTACCAAAAGCATTGTCAGGAGTTGTAAATGTTGCAAACCCTCTAACCAGTTGCGTATAAGACTCTGTTCGATAATCGTAGGTTTCTTGTCCAACTAAAAAGTCAAAATCATGCTTGCCTTTGAACTTATTAATTGAATACGTTAAAACGTTAGAGTTTGTAATTGTTTTACGAATAGCTGTATCAAGCTGCGCAATTGGCTTTCTTGAACCTGATATTACAGAATATGGTGTAATAGAATCACTAAATTGTCTATCGATTAATTTAAACTGATCTACACCAACAGTAGATTTGAAAGTTAAATTTTTAGCAATGTTGTAGGTTACACTTAGAGCAACGTTTCCAACAGTTGTTGACTTTCTTCTATATTCAGCATCAGCAAGTGTAATTGGGTTGATCAAATTAAGACCGTTACCAACGTTTGGATCCGCTAATGGATCTGGATCGTCTAAATCTTGATTGCTTGATAAGAAAGGTCTGTACTTTACAGCATTACGAAGTCTTGAAAAAGAAGAGCCTTGTTCCGAAGATACACCAGCGCCATTTACTTCGGTTTGTGTGTAACGGGTTGTTAAGGCAACTTTTAATTTATTACTAAATTTATAGTCAGCACTTAAATTTAATAAGTCTCTTTTGTAAGTAGAATTTCTAATAACTGCTTTATCATCATTTCGAGTATACCCAAAATTATAGGTTAGTTTGTTTACACCACCAGAAGCAGTAATATTATGTGTTTGTGCTACACCAGTGCGTCCCATTACTTCATCTTGCCAATCTACCACACCCACATTGTTGTAATTTTTTAAGGTATCCCAAGTCGTACCAAAATTTTTGATAAAATTTAAACTATCAGTACTGGATCCTCTAGATCTTTCTGACTGATACAACACATAATCGGCAGGGGTTAAAACACCTAACTTTCTAGCGAGTTGCTTTACGCCAACAAAGCCATTGTAACTTACTTGTAGTTTACCAGGCTTACCACGCTTGGTTGTAATTACGATAACACCATTGGCACCACGTGCACCATAAATAGCAGTAGCAGCAGCGTCTTTTAAAACGTCGATGGTTTGAATATTTTGAGGTGCAATGGCTGACAATCCGTTTTCTACCTGAACACCATCCACAATATATAAAGGAGAGTTGTCACCAGTAATTGACATACCACCCCTTACTCTAACTCTAACATCAGCATCTGGAGAGCCCTCGGCTGTTGAAGCCGTAACACCTGCTAAACGACCATTTAATGCTTCGGCAGCAGAGTTAACAGGAATATCTTTTAAATCTTTTGAACTAACGCTAGCAATAGACGCTAATACGTTTTTGCGCTTTACGGTTTGATATCCAATAACAACTACTTCTTCTGTTTCAGAAGCTGTAGAAACAAGGGACACGTTAATAGTTGATTTGTTATTAACGGCGATTGTTTGTTCAGAATAACCTACATAAGAAAAGGTTAAACTACTCTTTCCATCTTGTAATACAATTTTGAATTGACCATTTTTGTCAGTAACTGTTCCCGCTACTTTTGCACCCTTAACAGTAACACTTACACCCTCCAAAGGAAGGTCGTTTGAGGTAACTTTACCCTTTACTTCAAGTTTACCGGTTTGTGCAATAGAAAGATTGGGATGTACATTTAGCAACCCTACCAATAATAACAGGTATAGGCATACACTTTTCATACGCATACGTAATTGAATTTAGCAATCATTAAAATATTAAAAATCGTAGCTCAATGCTACACCCATCTAGACAATCTTTACGCCAAAAACCATTATTTTTCTACGCAATCGTTCCCGGTGAAAGCAGGTATTAGGCAAATTATAGAGGAAGGACCCGAATATTCCTAAATCGAACCACGTCGCCATGGCCTAAAAAGCCAATATGACCTGATGTTCGCTTTAATCCGGGGTGCTCGTTGTGATCCATAGTACCGCTCACAGAAGCCTCCTTGATATCCGCATCCGTAATGGTTTCGCCATTTAAAATGACTTTAACGCGTGTGCCTTTTACAACAACAACTTCTTCGTTCCACTCACCAATTGGCCTTAAATAGCCCCTTCTTGCCGGCACAACCCCATAAATAGAGCCTTGGTACTGATAAGGCTTTAAATTCTTATAGATTTCCGCGTCATTATCAAGAATTTGGAGCTCCATACCCACATAGGCAGCATCTCCCTCTAATGGGGCTCTGATCCCCAATCCATTATTGGCTCCGGGGGTTAACTGAAATTCAAAACGGTATTCAAAATCGGAATACTGCTCTTTGGTATATAAATTGCCTCCGCCTGCACTTTTTGGATTCACCATAATAGCGCCATCTTGTAAAAGATAACCGGCTTTATTACCTACCCACTGATCTAGATTCGTACCGTCAAATAATAGTTTAAAGCCTTGTTGTTTTTCAAAATCTGAAAGTACAGTTGGCAAATTGCTAGGTAGCTCTCTAATATAAATATTACGGTAAGCAACATAAGTACCATGTGCTTGTAACTCAATTTGCTCTTTTATAAAAATAGGAAGTGTACGGTCCCAATAATTTTCTAAAACAACTTTATCCGTTACGAGTATCCCGTTTAAATAAACAGTAACCACTGCACCACGCATGATAATATGAAACGTATTCCAACTGCCAATTTTATTGTCTGCAACAACTAGCGGATTGCGCTCATTTTTTTGATTGTTGTATAGTCCGCCTGAACCAACCTGTGCGCCCACTTCACGTCTACTGGTATCCCAAATTTGCACCTGTGGTGTGCCGCGTAAATAAATACCGGCATCGCCTTTTTCAGTGATTTTCCAATCCACAAAAAGTTCAAAATCGCCATATTGTTTTTGTGTACATAAATTATCGCCATGTCCAGTAAAAACGAGTAGGCCATCTTTTACCACCCAATCGGATTTTATGGATGCGTCTGCTTTTGCCTGTGCATCTTGTAATTGTTGCGCGCTCATTTTTGAGCGCGCAATAGGATTTGCCACAAGTCCTTTCCAGCCCGTTAAGTCGGTTCCATTAAATAAATTTTCGAAACCATAATCGTAAGGCATGGCTTTAATATGATAGGCTAGCTTACTGGCCAAAATGGCACTATCCTCTCCTCTTAATAAAGTGAGTGCTCTTTGCAAAACAGGTCTTACCATGGGACCTTTAAAATCAGAATTGGCAAGTGCCAATTTAGCTACAACAATTGCTGCATCAGATTGCAGCGCCGCCGTTTCTAAAAATTTAGCAGCAAACATGAGCGCTCCTAGTTTATTTACTTTCCCAGCTTCAATAAGAATATTTTTTTGCGCTGTTGGGCTTTTTGCCATTTCCATTTGATCTTGCAAATCAAGTAATCGCTGCGCGGGATGAACTGCTTTGGCTGGCGTTAACGCAACTGCCTGTATAGAAGGTAAAACACTATTGGCATGTTTGATTGCCGCTTCAATAGAAGGCTTTGTACTTAATGTAGCTTTTAAAAGTGCAGCTTCAAGTGCAGCCAATGATTTTTTTGAACCGATGGTAGCAAGTGACATGGTTGCTACATCTGTAAAACCAGGTGCTTCAATATAATTTGAAAGTGTATGTACAGCTTTGTCTGACCCTAAATAACCGAGCCGTTCTAATAGGTAAGCGCGTACTAAAATATTTTTTTCAGATACATTTTTTAATTGTGATAGCCCTTTAACAAGAGTTGCAACGGCTTTATTTTTTAATGATTTATCAAGTGATGCTGCATGCAAATAAGCATCCAACTCATACATCGCTTTTACATGTGGTGCATTGGTGCCAGCATCCGTATTGTTAAACGTATTAAAAAAGTTTTGCCAAGCTGCGCTGTTCCATGCTTGCATTTTTGAAACAGTGGCCGCAACAGAAGCTGCATCTCCTTGTGCAAATGAATTACTACTGCTAACTAAAAAAAATGTTGCTATAATAAAAGCTAAAAATATTTTTTTCATAGTGTTTAATTTGTCGATAATAAAAATACTAGATACCATAGGGTGCACGCATTGGAGGGTTGATCATTTTATTAGCCTCATCATCATTAATAAATACTTGTGCTTCTGGATCAAAATGTAAGGTTCGTCCTAATTGAAGTGCAATTTTACCCAGGTTAATAATCGTGCAGGACCTATGTCCATTGGATTCATTCAGCGCAAAAGGTGTTCTGTATTTTACCGATTCTAAAAAATCTGTAACCTGTGGTGCAGGATCTGGTAGTAGCGCTAGCTTTTCTTTTAGATTAGGAATGGTAGATTTAAAGCCAGCAAATAATTTGCCTTCCGGCCCTTCTATGTAAGCTACCGATTCGTCTTTGGCTTCTCCATCTAAAATAATTTTACAACCATCGGCATAGGTATATACTATTTTTCGAAACGTACCGCAAGCATCCGGATGTTGTTGATCGGCGTCTACCTCCACCTTAACCGGACTCGTATGGTCTTTGCCTAAAAAATATTGAATAGGATCTAAATAGTGTTGCCCCATATCGCCAAGTCCGCCACCATCATAATCCCAATAACCTCTAAACGTTCCGTGAACCCTGTGCGCGTTGTATGGTTTGTATGGCGCAGGTCCTAACCATCTGTCGTAATCAAGTGTTGCAGGAACTGGCTGCGCTTCAAGTCCTGTTTTTCCGATCCAATAAAATTTCCAATCAAAGCCTGTGTGCTTACTAACTGTTACTGTTAATGGCCAACCAAGCATACCCGACTCTACTAACTTTTTTATGGGCTTCACGCTTGTTTTCATACCATAAAATTCATCTTGAAATCTAAACCAAGTATTTAGTCTAAACATTCGTCCATGCTGCTTCACCGCTTCCACTACTCTTTTACCTTCACCGATGGTGCGGGTCATTGGTTTTTCACACCAAATATCTTTACCTGCCTTTGCCGCTTCAATAGACATGATTCCATGCCAATGTGGTGGCGTAGCAATATGCACAATATCAACTTCGGGCATTGCAATGAGTTCATGGTAGTCTGCAAAAGTTTTTACACCAGCGCCTACCATTTTAGCCGCTGCCGCTAAATGTGTTTGATCAACATCACACAGTGCTACCACCCTAGTGCCTCCAAGGCCTATATGGCCTCTACCCATACCGCCAAGGCCAATAATACCTTTGGTTAATTGATCACTAGGGGCAATAAAACCTCTTCCTAAAACTTGTCTTGGAATAATTGTAACACCCGCAGCTACCACAGCGGTACTGCGTAAAAATTTACGTCTTGAATTGGATTGTGACATGGCATGTATCTTAATGTACTTAAAGATATACAAGTCAGCGAATACTATGAACTCAGTTATTAGCTAATTTTACCCATAAATACGCCCCAATTATGAAAAACGCAAACCCTGTTAGCCTTCAGCATATCAAGGATACCCATGTGCCTTCTAGAAATGCCAATATCAGGCATAAAGAAAGGCTTTCTAGGATGGACAAATTAGCACTTTGGATTACAAACAAAGTGGGTTCTATGGGTTTTTTTATGATGGTATTTACTTGGTCTGCTTCTTGGATTTTATGGAATACGATGGCACCCTTACATTTGAGATTTGACCCTTATCCTGCATTTGTGCTATGGCTCATCATCTCCAATATGCTTCAAATATTTTTGATGCCACTTATCATGGTAGGGCAAAATTTACAATCGAGGCATTCAGAAATTAGAGCAGAAGAAGATTACCTAATTAACAAAAAAGCTGAATTAGAAATAGAAACCATTCTAACACATTTAGAAAATCAAGACAAATTGATACTTCAAATTTTAGCAAGAATGGAAAAGGAAGAAAAATAATTAGTTGCCAGCAATAAATTTATTGACGCGCATCCAAGTAGTTGCTCTTTCAAACCAAGCATCTGTGGTTGTTACATTATGAAGTCCAAAACCGTGACCTCCATTTTGGTAAATATGCAATTCTGCGTTTACCTTGTTTTTTATAAGTGCTTGATAAAAGCGAATACTATTTTCGACAGGAACCGATTTATCGTCAGAAGCATGTACTAAAAAAGTAGGGGGTGTTTGGTCCGTTACTTGTAATTCTGATGAAAACAAATTAAGCTTAGCAGCAGCCGCTTTTTTACCGAGTAAATTATCTCTAGAACCCTTGTGGCATATAGCCGAATCCATACTTATAACAGGGTAACCTAAAATAGCAAAATCGGGTCTTAAACTAGTATTGCTCGTGTTTTCGATGAATGATTCAGAAAACTTTGTAATTCCTGTGCTCACCAAATGACCTCCTGCCGAAAATCCAATTACACCAAGCATAGCAGGGTTGATATCAAACCCTGCTGCACGGTCTCGAACAAGCTTTATCGTTTGCTGTAAATCTTGTAGTGGTACAATTTCTTTATTCGTCATACAACTATCAAAAGGCAATCGGTACTTTAAAACAAATACCGTAACACCTATTTTATTAAACGCTTCCGCCACTTCATTTCCTTCATGTCCAGAAGCAAGTCTCGCATAACCCCCACCCGGACATACAATAATTGCTGTTTTATTGGCATCCTGCTTTGCTGGGTTAAATACCGTAACGGTTGGACTCGTAACATTTGCAATAACAATTTTACCAGTAGCATTTTTACTAACCGATTCTTCTTTATTACATGGAAGTGCATTGGGCACAGGTCCTTCATAAATGGAAAACTCTTGTTGCGCCATGGTTAAAGAAGATATAGACATACAAAGAATTATTAGCAGATATCTGATACCCATTATAATTTGATTTTTTCGATTTTTCCACTAAAAATAAATAAAACAGCAATGCCAAGAGGTACTAGTGTGGCCGCTAATATAAAAAAGGGCGTATAAGAAGTTTTAGTAAGTGCTGGAACCATCCATGTAGTAGCAAGCACACCCATATTTGCTGCAAATCCACCAAGTCCAGACAGGGTACCCACCGCTTTTCCTGATAAATAATCGGAAGGCATGGTTTGAATGGTGCCTATAATTATTTGAAATCCAAAGAGCGCAAAAAAGATAGCTATCATTGCGTAAGACGGATTATTAAGTACGATTATCGTAAGTAACGAGGGGAACATAAATAAACCACCAAGTAGAATATTAAATTTTCTTGTTTTGGTAACCGTCCAACCTTTTTTTAGAAATTGACTAGATAACCAACCGCCACCAATTCCACCAATCATAGCGCCCACATAAGGAAACCAAGCAAATGCACCAATGGCTTTAATATCAAAATGAAATTTATCAGATAAATAAAGTGGTAGCCAAATCACAAAAAGCCACCAGATAGGATCGAGTAAAAAGCGGGATAATAAAATACTCCAGCTTTGTTTTAATTGCAACACTTGCTTAAAGGAGAGTCCTTTGTCTGAAGGATCTGCCGCTTGTTGACCATCTAAAATATATTGACGCTCCTCTTCGGTTAACCAAGGATGTGCATCTGGCGTTTTTTTATTGATCCATAACCAAGGAATAAGCCATAATAATCCAAGCAGTCCAATTAAAATAAATGTGGCTTTCCATCCTATAAACCCATATAAAAAAGCAATGAGTGGTGCAGAAATAATACTACCAATAGAAGCACCTGCATTAAAAATACCTTGAGCGAGTGCGCGTTCTTTAACCGGGAACCATTCGGCATTGCTTTTTGCTGCACCAGGCCAATTACCTGCTTCTCCTAAACCTAATAATGCCCTAAAAATACTAAAGCTTGCTATGCCCCTTGCAGCAGCATGAAAAGCTGCCGAGATACTCCATACCACAATTGAAACAACAAAACCAAGTCTTGTACCTATCGCATCAAATAATTTACCACTCAATGCCTGGCTTATGGCGTATGCAATAGTAAAACAACTTACTATAAAAGCATACTCCGATTTGTTCATCTGTAATTCTGATGCAATACCGGGCCACATAATGGCAAGCGCATTACGATCTATGTAATTAACAACAGTAGCTAGTCCTATCAAACTTAAAATCCACCAACGCAAGCCTTTTAATTTCATAAAGCCAATTACTTTTTAAATGCCTCTAAACTTTCAATAAACTTAAAGATAGCGGTATTAAGCATTGCATTTTGGTCTTTATCAAATTTTCCATGAAGGCCTCCTGGAATCGTAATAAATTCAGTTTTAACACCGGCTGCCAACAGCGCTGCATGAAGCGCAACAGATTCTTGGTAAGGAACGGTAGGATCTGCATCGCCATGAACTATAAATACGGGCGGACTTGTTTTTTTAACCCAATGAATAGGGGAAACTGATTTAATAAATTCTTGATCCTCTTTTTTTGCACCCAACCAATTGGTAGCAGATTTACTTTTTATGTAAGGACCGTATGCCCAATCATTTACATCGGCAATGCCGTATTTGTCAATGATGGCAGCCACATTTACATTTTCTACCCCGCTACAATTGCTATCAAATAGGTGGTTGTTTTGAAGGAGGCCGCCCATTAAAGCGAGGTGCCCTCCCGCAGATCCACCCATAATAATTATCTTATTAGGATCTAGATGAAGCGCTTTTGCATTTTTAATTAAATAAATGAGTGCACACCTTGTATCTTCTATGGCTGCAGGAGCTGTTGCCTGGCTAGTTAACCTATATTCTATATTTGCTACTGCAAAACCTGCTTTAAAATATGGGGCAAAACCACCTTGCTCTTCTTTGGCACCATGGTTCCAACCACCACCATGAATATTAATAATTACTGGTGTTGGTGCACCAACAACTGGCGGTAAATACAAATCCATGCGACCCTCCCAACCATTTACTTTCGCATACACCACATTTAGCTGCGCCGTATACCCTGACGGTACAATAACTGGTTTGAATTTAGAAGAGTCTGTTACTGTGGGGGCAACAACGGGAGTTGTTTGCGCATATGCAGTTGAGCAAAAACAAACAAATACGAATCCGATGAACGTTACCCTTTTCATAATTTTATTGATTTAATTTTTACCTTCTTTTTTTGCTTTTACTTTGGTAGCATGTCTGCCACTTCCATCTCCATTATCTAAAAATCCAGCAGCTGGATTTAAACTATCTAATATTTTTTGTAATTTTTCTTTTTCGGCTTGATTTGTTTCATCAATACTAACCTCCTTCTCTTCAAATGGCGCATTGCGCATATCAAATAACTTTCCGGCTCTATTTAATTTCCAATTTGAAGATCTTACATACCAGTCGTTGCCAAGTTCGGTAAATATCCAATCTCTTGGAGCGCCTTTCTCGCCTTTTAATTGGTAAGCAAAGCTTTTGCCATCCAAAATATTATTAGTAGGAAGTGGAGCTCCTGCTAATTCCGCAAAAGTTGGTATAAAATCAGTGGCATCAATTAAATCTTTGGAAACCATACCTCTTTTGATTGCGTTTGGCCAGTTTACAATTAAAGGGACCAAACTACCGCCTTCTGTCATTGTGCCTTTTTTGCCAACAATTTTTTTACCATTAACAGTGCCAATATTTGCTGCTTGACCAGCCGTGCCATTATCACCCATAAAAACAATAATGGTATTGTCTCTAATTTTTAAACTGTCTAGTGTGCGCAAGAGTTTACCAACTAACTTGTCCATGTAATTGATGTTATCAGTGTATAGCTCCTTAAAATCAGTTGCACCCGGTTTTGAATCCGGTGTTGCCATAATTTCACCATGCACATGAACCATAGAATAATATAAATAAAAAGGATCTTTGGTATGCTTTGATAAAAAGTTTTCGATATGCGTGTGCATCAGATCAGGCATATATTCTTTATCTTTTAAAATAGATTCCTGCCCATTTAACACATATTTTTGTTTTTTCTCTTCTTTGCTGACGTACACCCCGCTTCCAAAAAAACGGAGGTAATCATCAAAGCCAAATTCGGCAGGACCCAGTGGCAGTTGCCCCCATTTTCCAACCATCGAACTTGTATACCCAGCCTGCTTTAATATTGTAGGCATCATGGTTTCCACAGAAGGCTTCATTTGACCTGTCATATCCTGATTGACAGCACCGGTTCTAAATGCATATCTACCCGTTAAAATAAGTGCACGCGAGGGTCCACAAAGAGGGGCTGTATAGCCATTGGTATACCTGATGCCTGTTGAGGCTAGCTTATCAATTACAGGTGTTTTAAATAAATCTGCACCATAACAGCTCAAACCATCGATACCTAAATCATCGGCTAGAATATAAATAATATTTGGCTTTTTAGTTTGTGCAAAAACCGCTGTATTACATACAAGCAGCGCCAATAACAACGTTTTTAGTTTCATTTTTTATTTTTTTACTTGAGATTCAAAATAACGCAACATCTCTTTTTTATACTTAGCTGTAACTGCTTCGTATTTTTTATCTTTTGCAGCATTGTGTTTTTCTAAGGGATCCGCTTTATAATCATATAATTCATCTCCTATTACAGAAGCCGCATTAAATGGCATGGTAGATCTAAAACTGTTTCGCATCCAAATAGTATACCTGTATTGCTTGTCCCTAATAGAATAGCCCATCACATTGGCATCGGCATAACCCAACCTATTATTTTCTTCGGCAGCACTACTACGCGGGTATTGACTAACTGCATATTCTTTTACAGTAGACTCCGGATTTATCATTAGAGGTTTTAAACTTTTACCTTGCAATTGAGCAGGAATAGGCACTCCCGCTAAATCACAGATGGTAGGAAAAACATCTACGTGCTCAGAAAATGATTTTGTTTTATTGCTTTTGATACTAGGCCCACTAATAAATAATGGGGCATGTGTAGCTTCTTCAAAATTACTATGCTTACACCACAAGTTATGGTCGCCTAAATGCCAGCCATGATCACCCCATAATACCACAATGGTGTTTTTTGAAAGTTCCAATGAATCTAAGGCATCCAGTAGTTTACCAACGAGTGCATCGGTGTAGGAAATGGCTGCATAATAACCATGGATTAATTCTTTTTGCTTATCAGCAGAGAGTGTAAGACCAAAATCTTTTTGCGGGGTTGCCGCAATATCAGCTGGCATATCGGTGTAGGCCCTTAGCTCACCAGCAGTGTGGTAAGAAACCTCAACCGAATTGGTAATTTTTTCCTGAAATGGAGCAATAGTAATATCTTCTCTTTTATACAAATCCCAATATTTTTTGGGTGCCACAAAAGGCAAATGCGGTTTTGCGATACCAACCGCAAAGAAAAATGGCTGATCCGATTTACTTAATTTTCCCAAAATATCTTTTGCTTGCAAAATATTTGCACCATCTGTATAAGCATTGTCCGGCACATCTATTCCTTCGGTGGCAGGCTTAACTTTAATGCCCGCTTCTTCATTGGCCTCTGCTTTTGTTTTTCCCGAGGCAAGCGCTTCTTGAATCACTTTTTCTACAGCCAATTTGGTTGCAGGGTCTTGATAACGACCTTCTGCGGGCTCTCCCATGCCAGGCACATAATATTTTTTGTCCGTTTTATAATACGGCACGCTCCATGATTGCTTATCCAAATTTGCATCGACATTTCGGGGATCAAAAACTTTTCCTATCCCTTGTGTCGAATATCCCTGCGTAATTAAATATTGAGGCATCGTAACAATATCTGGACTAACAGTACGAATCTGTGTTTTTAAATCCCAAATTTTGGTGTAGTCTGGTCGCATACCAGTAATAATACTAGCACGGGTAGGACCACAAACAGCTTGTTGGCAATAATTATTTAAAAAAGTGGTGCCTCTACTAGCTAACCTATCCAAATTAGGCGTTTTAATAAAGGTATTACCATAAGCCCCTATAATTGGTTTTAAATCATCGACGGCAATAAAAAGGATGTTTGGCTTTTTTGGAGACTGCCCTAAACTCACTCCGTGTAATAACACAGATAAAACACCAACCGTAAAAATCTTTTTCATGTAAATATGAATTACTTGATTCAACTTATTTTTTTAATTGAGAAGCAAAAAATGAAAGCATCTTTTCATGCATTTCTTGTGCTGCTTTAACATATGACTTATCAGCAAAAACATTTTCTTTTTCTAATGGGTCTTTTGTGTAGTCATACATTTCCTGAGCGTATACTTTTTTGTCGCTAAATACATCACTTGACGTAAAATCGTTCATCCAAATAGTATAACGATATTTATCAGTACGCATACTATAACCCATTATTTTATTGGATTCAGTACCAAATTTTTTCATGTCATCCTTGCTTAATTTTCTTGGGTACTGACTCATAGAAAATTGCTTAACCACTGCTTTATTATTTTGCATTACCGGCTTTAAGCTTTTACCATGAAGCTGACTAGGAACAGGAACGCCGGCCAATGCACATATAGTTGGAAATATATCCACATGCTCACTCAAAGACGTGGATTTACCTGGCTTTAAACCAGGTGCAGCAATGATTAGTGGAGCTCTTGTAGCATTTTCTAAATTGGTATGTTTTTCCCATAAATCATGGTCACCTAAATGCCACCCATGATCTCCCCATAATACAATGATGGTATTATTTAAAGTGCCCAATGAATCCAATGTGTTTAATAATATACCAATTTGCGCATCGGTATAAGATACCGCCGCCATATAACCATGAATGAGTTCTTTTTGCTTTTCTTCCTTCAAGTAAACATGATTACCTGGCTGGTTAAATGTTGCAAAAGCTGGAATATCAATATAGTTTCTTAACTCACCTGATTTATGGTAGGCAAGTTCCGGTGCATTATTAGCATGCTCACGAAAAGCAGCTAGCTGCATATCTTCTCTGTTGTATAAATTCCAATATTTTTTGGGTGCAACAAATGGTAAGTGTGGTTTATGAAAACCCACAGCCATAAAATAAGGCTTGGTATCATTTGCCATTTTAATTAATTGTTCTTTTGCCTGAAGTGCCAAAACCCCATCTTCATAAGCGTTGTCCGGAACATCAATACTCTCTGAACTAGGACCTTTTATGGTTGTTGGTTCTTCGTCATCATTGTCTCTCTCAACACGTTCTTTTTTAACAGCAAATAAGGCTTTGTTTTCAGGCTTTTGGTATTGTTTATTTGCAGGTAAACCAAGTCCATTTGCAAAATCAGATGCTTTTTGTTCGAGGTAAGGCATATTCCAAGAAACGGGATCAATTTTTTTAATGGCACTACTTGGATGGTAGATTTTTCCTCCACCAATTGTATTATAACCCTGTGTAATTAAATATTGTGGGAGTGTTACAATGTCTGGATTCATATCACGCATCTGTGTTTTTAAATCCCACACTTTTGTATGGTCTGGACGCATACCTGTCATGATACTAGCACGAGTTGGGCCGCAAACAGCTTGCTGGCAGTAATTATTCATAAAAACAGTACTCAATTTAGCGAGCCTATCAATATTTGGTGTTTTAACTAATTTGCTGCCATAAGCACCAAGCTCAGGTCTTAAATCATCTACCGCAATAAATAAGATATTTGGCTTTTTTGTTTGCGCATTCGCAACTACTACCAATAAAAGTAGTTGCAATAGTAACAAGGGGGTAAACTTTTTCATATATGTTTATTTTGAATTTTAAAATTAAGGATGCAACCAGATTAATGGATTTCTGATGGGTGTATTCCGAATCACTTCTTCGTTTTTTGGAAAGTGTTCTAGCTTTGTCCAAGTATCAAACCAATTAGAATTATTCGTTGCTTTTGAACCAAACAACAAAGCAATAGGAGCCACTGGCCATTCATCAAAGTACATTACATCTTTTGCATAAGGCCAACTTGCTTTATGTACAATAAAAGGAAACATAAATTCAATCCCCTTTTTAAGATCCACATTTCCTGTACCAACAAAATCAAATAAATTTTCTTTTGGGGTTGACAACACAGATGCTAGGGTTGCCATTGCATCTAAATTAAATAAAGAATACCCGTATGGCTTTGTTCGTTTTAATTCTAATGGAAAACTTCCATTGGGGGCCATCTGACTGGGCAATAAAACCGTTTTGAATCTATTTGTACAATAACTTAATAGGCTAGTATCCTGTACTAGCTTAGCAAAAACGGCAACTTGCATTACCCAACAAGTACCATGGTTATTTTTTGCCTCTCTTTCATCAATTCCGTAAGCATGTGTAGTTACCCATTTTAAATACTGCGTAAACCAGTTTTTAATTTCAATAACATCTTTATCATTTATTTGACGCGCCTTTTCCAATACATAAACACTTTGAGCTACTTCAACCATTTGAATCATATCAATAATTCCAATGCCCCTACCAGAAACCTTTCGGGTTATAGCTTGCCCATATAAAAGGGACGGGTTCATTAAAGTGGCTGTGTCTATAAACCAAGCTTTCAAGTGCTTGATGGCAGCACCACTATATTTTGTATTTTTTGTAAGTATATATGCCGAAGTTAAACTGCCAACCGCTTTACTAAAACGGATCATGGCTATGCGGTGTGCAGTAAAATTTTGAGGATTGGTTAAACCGTCTCGTTGAATATAAGGACCATTTGGATGGAGTGTGTCTGGCCACCAATAATCACCTTCTGAAAAAAAATCGTGCTTCCCACCACTAGATCTTTCGGAAGAATAAGCAGTAACCGTTAACGGTTTCTCAAATAATGCTTTATCAGCTTCTTGCATTACTTGCTTAGAAAGTATTCTTGTAACCTTTTGAACCAAGCTAACTTGACAAGTTGCCTTAGTCATAAAAACTAAGCATAATAAACTTGTCAATACTGCTTTTGTCATAAAATGCTTTGACTCAATTAAGTTCAATTCGTTTAATGATCTCCCCTAACTAAAATTAGTTAGGGGAGACATATAGTTTAGTAGCCTGGATTTTGAGGTATCACCAATTTAGTATTATTGTCTATTTCACGCTGTGGAATAGGGAGTAATAATTTATCATTGGTAACATAACCTTGGATGGTAGCCAAATTTGGTGCTGGTGAAGGATACTTAGAATAGTGTACCGTAAATAATGCACTAAAATTGCTTTTCATACTTGCCACTGGATCAAGTGTTGAAAGCGTTGTTTTATAACGCAACATATCAAACCAACGCACATTTTCGAATGGAAACTCTAACCTTCTTTCGGTAGCTAATTCACTTGCAAATATGGCATCTGTTGTTACCGTTGTTGCAGTTAATGCTGGCAATCCTGCTCTTGCCCTAGTTTGGTTGATTAACGCTAAACTAGCGGCCGTGTTACCCTGCGCTTCTGCAAGCATTAATAATACATCGGCGTACCTAATAACAATCCAATCACTTTCGCCATCCCCTTTAATAGATACCGGTGAAATCATTTTTTTAGGATACAACATTTTTGCAGTACCATATGATCCAATGCTAATGTCTCTGCGTAAATCGAGTGCATTATAGCTTGCAAAAAGATCTGCTGTTGGTGTATTAAAGCCAGAACCATCACCATTTATAACCGCGGTACCACTTAGCTCTGGTGCAAAAAAGTTTGGAAATGGAGAACCTTGTCCAATACCGCCTGCTTTATATCGAACAGCAAACAATATTTCTCTATTCATTTCATTGGTGGTAGCAAAAATATCTGCATAAGATGCATTTAATCCGTAACCACTATTGGAAACTATATCAGTTAATAATGTAGCAGCTTCAGCTTTTCTGTTGAGTGTTAAATACACTTTTGCAAGTAGCGCCTTAGCTGTCCAACTATTTACTTTACCTAAACTAGTAACAGGTATAGAGGCATATTTTACAGCAGAACCATTAGCAGCAGCATACTGCAAGTCTGCAATAATTAACTTGTAAATGTCAGCTTCAGAAGATCTGTTAATGTCAATTGCATCAAACGGACCAACGGGCTCATGAATTAGAAATACGCCACCATACAAACGAACCAAATTAAAATAATGGTAGGCTCTAATGAAAGCAGCTTCTGCAACAGCAGCTCTTTTTTCTGATGCAGTAATTTTAACAGTAGTTGAATCAGAAACTAGTACGCCAGTTGCTGGACTGTAGTTTACATTCAAACTATTCAATATTACATTTAAGTTTCTAATATTAAAATAATTAGCAATCCAATAGTTATAAATTGCCTGGTGAGAAGTGTTTGGAATAAATAAATCCAAATCGCTTAAATCTCTATTCGGAACAGATTTACTTCCAGCATTACCCATAATGGTATTGTCACTTCTTAGCTCTGTAAGTTTCCACTCTTCTAAAAGCGGTGCCCTAAGTGCATTATAACATCCATTTAATGCAATTTGAATGTCGCTAGCATTGTTGTAAAAGTTTTCAGTGGTAATATTTGACTGCGGATATAGTTCAATGTTTTTATTACATGAGCTTAGAAATATCGAGGCAAGAGCAAATAATTTTATTACGTTTTTCATATAAAAAGATTTTTTCTTTATTAAAAATTAATATCAATACCAGCGGTTAAAGTTTGAGGTATCGGGAAAGATCCTCTTTGATATCCATCAATCAATACAGAAGAATAAGGACCGTTACTAAATCTTCCTTCTGGATTTAAGCCTCTATATCCGTTAGCCGTTTGGAAGAATAAATTCTGTGCAGTAAAATAAAAGCGCATAGAACTCACTTTGAATTTTTTAGTCACTGAACTTGGTAAAGTATATCCAAAATTAACTTCGCGTAATGAAAAATAAGAAGCGTCTTCAACTACATAATCCGTAAGCATCCAGTTATATCCATTGGTAGAAAAAGGCGTTTTTCCATCACCCGGATAGTTTGGACTAATCCATCTGTTTTTGTTATAGGTGGTAATGGTTCTTCTAGACTCATTGTAGTTAGGGTCCCCATTAATGATTTTACCACCCTGCACACCTTGCATTAAAAAGCTAAAATCAAACCCGCCAAATTTAAATGTATTGGTAATACCCCAGTTAAAGTTTGGATAAGGGCTACCTATATCCGTTCTGTCTGAGTTATCTAATTTACCATCTTTGTTTACATCGACAATTTTTAATCCACCCGGAACAAAAATACTAGACAAAGAAGATGTTAAACCAGATTTTGTGATATGCTCTTGCGACAACCAAACACCATCAGTTTTAAATCCGTAATAAACAACTAGTGGATCACCTACCTTGTTTCGGTAAACTTCGGTACGCTCACCCTGATTTAACAAAAAGGCTTCTGTACCTAATTCTAAAATTTTATTTTGGTTGTGTGAAATATTTGCTGAAGTGGTCCAGCTAAAATTTCTAGTCTGTACATTTTTAGTATTCAATTCAATTTCAAATCCTTTGTTTTCTAAACTACCTAGGTTGTTCCAAAACTGCGGAACACCTGTGAATGCCATTGCAGACTGCTGTAACAATAACTTATCTGTTTTAGATTTATAGATATCTAATGTTATACCAACTCTGTTTTTAAACATAGAAAAATCTACGCCAAAGTTAGTTTGACCCGTGCTTTCCCAGGTAATATTTGGATTCGATAAAAATGAATTAGAACTAACCAAACCCGGTGAAGAAACACCGGTACCACCACCATATGTGTAGTTGGCACCGTATAATAAATCTAGGAATGCAAAGTCCACAATTCTGTTATTTCCAGATACACCATAACTAGCACGAAGCTTTAAGTTACTGATCCAGTCCATATTAGACATGAATTTCTCTTTGCTAAGTACCCAACCTCCCGAAATAGACGGAAAACTTCCCCACTTTTTTCCATTACCAAAATAAGAACTACCATCTGTTCTAAAACTTACAGACACCAAGTACTTATCATCAAACGCGTAGTTTAAACGGCCTAGATAAGACAATAATCCAATTTGATTATTGGTACCCGAAGTTCTAGCTGCATCAATTTGTGCTGCACTATTAAGTGTTCTAATATTGTCACTCGGAAAATCGATACCTGCAGTTTGCTGGTTTTTAACTTTTGTTGTTTGAGAAGTAAAACCCGCTAACAATGCAAAATCATGCTTCTTAATAGTCTTTGTGTAATTAAATGTATTTTCAGATAACAAGTCTGTATAATTATTATTAATAAACAACCCACTATTGTTTGATCCTTCACTGTTGTATTCACGCTCATAAAAGTTTAAGCCGTTGGTAAAGTTCACCATGCTTGTGGCCAAGGTTTTAAACAACAACCCTTTCGCTAATTGAATACTTAATTCGGCAGATGATTGAAGCCTGTACTCATTACTAGAAATATCAGATCTCAACACATCAGATAACGGGTTTTGCTGAGCCGAACCACTAGGATTAGAAGTTGTAGGAGATGTCCAAGTAGACCCGTCAGGCATTAAACCCGTATACTTTAATCCAGAATAATGTCTTGGATGAGAGAAATCACCTTGTAAAATTCTAGAATATTGTGGATTGGTTCTAACAAGTGCTGATGTTAAATCATTGTGGTAAACAGGCAACCAACGAGGCATTCTCCAAAAATTCGTAAAGTTTTGAGATGGAGAAATTCTTTTGGCATAAGAAGGGTTTACATTCAGCGACAACTTTACTTTTTTACTAAAATCAACATCTACTTTTGTTCTGATGTTAAATTTCTCGTAGTTACTCTTATTCATCATCCCTTCATCGTTCTGATAACCACCAGAAACAAAATATCTAACATCTTTTGATCCACCAGATGCATTTAATTGAATATTCTTAAATGATCCTGGACGTAAAGATTCAGACTGCCAATCGGTAGATTGACCTCTTAATAATTGTGTTTCGATGATGTATGATGCTCTATCCGCATCGATCACTGTATTTGTAGACTGAACTACGTTAGGGTCTACCGATCTGGCTTTCATTTCATCAAAAAGCATACCTACATAATCTTTTGTAGTCATTACATCGTAACGTTTGTAGTCTTTTTTCTGACCAGAAGCAAATTTGAAATTATATTTTGTTTTACTAACACTACCTTTTTTTGTAGTGACAATTATAACACCACTTGCCCCTCTAGAACCATAGATAGCCGCAGAAGCAGCATCCTTTAAAACCTCGATAGATTCTACATCGGCAGGATTTAGAAAAGACAATCCATCAGGAACTGGCATTCCATCAATTACGATGAGTGGGCTGGATCCTGCATTGAGCGAACTGATACCTCTGATACTAATTTTTGGAGCCGCACCTGCTTCCGAAGAAACGTTTTGGATTTGCACACCCGCAATTTTACCTTGTAAGGCTTGGTCCAGTCTCGCAACAGGGGCTTCATCTAATTTTTCATTTTTAAATTTAGCAATGGCACCCGTTAAACTAGATTTCTTTTGCGTACCATAACCTACAACAACAACCTCAGATCCCTCGGCTACTGAGACTGTCATGTCTACATCAATATTTTTCTTAGAACCTATTGAGACAACTTTTGTTTCAAAGCCCACAAAAGAAAATACCAGTGAATTCGTTCCAGGTTTTACTGAAATACTATAGGTGCCGTCCGCCTTTGTAACAACCCCTTGTGTTGTTTTATCGGCCATAACAGAAAGTCCTTCAAGCGGAGCTCCCGTTTCTTTGTTAATAACCTTTCCGGTTATTTGTTTATTCTGTGCAATTACTGCTGACGTAAAACAGAGTAATGACAGAAAAAATAAAATTCGCATTTTTTTCATATGGCAGTTTTTAAATTTTAAAATCGATTATATATTATTAGGTTAGTAAATAATTTGTAGTGGGATATATTTTACGTTTGAAATGTCAGCTACTTTTTTATCGCAGGCAGGGCAATTGTACTTTTTAGAAATTTCGGCAAAAAATTCAAGCGGCTCTTCAAAATTAAAGGGCTTAATTTGTTCACCTGTCCATGCTTTTTCACCTGTCAAGTATGGTACAAGCACATCACAACCCTTTTTTATTGAATTCCCGTTTGGTGCTGTATACTTCCATAAATCAACTCCTACATGAGTAGACATTTGCGCAATTTTTACAAGTGGCTCTACAACAAATAGAGAGTAATGCAACGAGGTTGTTCTAGCTAATTCTGCAGGAAAAAATCCGTTTTTATCCATTTGGCTTCCGATACGCTTTTTAACATTTGCTACAATTTGTTTAGCCAACACTGTGTTATTGGTGTACAGTGCAAATGATAACCTTTGCGCATCATACCAAACACCATGGTTATTGGTTGCCTTCATTTCATCGGTGCCATTTTTGCTTGTTTGCATCCAGTCTAGAAATGAACCAAACCATGCTTGTAATGCTTTATTATCTATGGGTGTCCAAGAACTAGAGCTTTGCATTAACCCAACGGCTTCTATCACTTTTATAAAATGTCTGGTGTCAATCAGTCCTGCTCCCCTTCCTACATTTTGTCCTTTAACCGCCTGGCCAAAATTTAAATTGGGGTTCATTTTTGTAGCGTCATCTAAAAACCAAACACGTAAAAGAGTACTGGCATGCTTTGCATATTTTTCGTCGCCGGTAAAATAAAAGGCTAGGGCTAATTTCTCAACCTCGGCGCAAAGAGCAGGCATGTATGCTTTATCCTTGTAATCGTTTACTTCAGGATTGGTCTTGCCATCTTTTCTGATATACGGCAATCCGTCTTTGGTGTCCGGATTGGGCCAGAAATAAGGCGCCAAGCTCATGTAATCGTGTTTATCTCCACTTGGTGGCGTGTTTAATTTTTCCACAACGCTCCCAGGCTTAAATTGCAGAGAATTATTTGCGAGCTCTATTAATACATTATAAGAAGCTAGCTTTTTGGGGTCCTTATTGGCAACTCCTAACTTATTGGCAGCGAGCACCTCCTTATTTAAGGCAAATACATTGATTGCTTGCGCAAACAAACATTGTTGCATCAAACAAAAACAAAAAACAAAACTATATTTTTTAAAATTGCTCATTATTCTAATTAAAAAAATCTTCACGCATGGGAGAAAAGACATCTACAAGTACTCCTTTTTCTAAACATACGGCACCATGAATGACGTTTGAAGGCACATGAAATACATCACCTGCTTTTAGTATTTGTTTGTTACCATCAATTTCTATTTCAAATACGCCACTTTCTACATTGGTAAGTTGAACATGATGATGTTGATGAAGTGCACCTACACCACCTTTTTCAAATTCAACACGCACAAGCATCACTGAATTGTCGTACGCCATAATTTTTCTTGACAAACCCGGAGCCATTTGCTCTTCCGAAACCGATTCGTTCATAATAAAACCCGTTCGCTTCGCTCCATTTAATTCTACTGACATATCTATTTTGTTTTATAATTTTTTATTTTCTAAATAAACAACAAAAGGTCCTTCCCAACTGTATGCTTTACCATTAATAGTAAGCTGATGTATTTTTTTATTGTCAAATATATTATTAGACTGTAATACCATTAAGTGTTTGCCATCTATTACCACTTCTGCGCCACTGTAATCATCGGTATCCATAACAGGCAATACAGAGGTTACACGTGAATAGGCATTTGTCGTAAATTCCGAAGTAGCATTAAAATTGCCGTGTATCTCTAGTACATTCAAAGCCAACATATTTTTAGCGCGTGTACGGAAAATATATGACGACTCTCTGCGTAAATTAAAATTAGGATCATTGGCGCCAGTTCTTGTGAAAAATAGTTGCGCAGAATCTTTAATAAATCCAGAAATGGTATAAAATGTTTGGTTATTTAAAAAAGTAAATTGGGTGAGTGGCGACTTTACATTCGCAGAAGCTTCTTTCCAAATATGCTGGTAACCATTTTTTAAACCGAGCGTTTGTAATGCATTACCATGTGTGGTATATTTAAAATTGGTAGAAATAAGGTTACCCACATAATTAAATGGAAGATCGTATTGATGCACTTTATCTGATATGGTTCTAAAAAAATCTACCATGACCGGCTTTTGTGTACCTGGTAGCATAATCAAATAAACACTTCTGTGGAGCTTAACATCTTTGTAGGCGTTTGTATCTAATGCAGCACTTGCCTGAACAGCATAATTTCCAACTACATTGTAAAGTGGAATAGGATGGTATTTTTCGCTTTGCACTTCTACCCCATTAAAATGGCTGGTTTCATCTACCGTAACCGTGTTATGCGCAACGGTTTGCTGTGCATAAGACTTGGTTTCTGGCAAATACCTCCCGCCCCATTTTTGTTCAATTCCAATAAAGCGTGCAGCGCCATAGTCTTGTAAAATCTCATTGCCGTTGTCGTATAAATTAATATTTAGTTTATCGTAATGACCATGGGACAATCCGTGTGAGCTGTATTTAAATATTAAGGATGTTAGATTTTTATCCTTTCCTGTTCTAAGCACAGAAACGCCACCAAAATCACCTTTGGCGCCATCGGTAAAAACAACAGATTTGTATGGATAAAAGGGTGCAATATTTTTATTTTTTAAAAGCGCTTCACTTACGCCCAAGCCACCTTTACTAAGCGTAACCCTCCCTTGTGCTTTTGCAACAGGTAAATATGCTGCATTTGCTCCATATACATCCCAAGCAATATTAATTGCAACTACTACTTCATTAGAAACAAAGGTTTTTTCTTTTAAAGCATCATTGTAGCTATAAAATCCACCGTCTAGATTGGTTTGTTCTAAAGCACCTTCTAATGCTTGCTTCAAAATTTTATTGCGTCTTTCAAATATTTGTAGTGCAGGCTTGTAATGATTTACAGCATTTGCAAACAAGTAAAAAGGCAGTACTGCGTACCTTGTATAATAAGGCCCTTCGTTGTAATAACCATTTGGTGAGAAGAGTCCATCTAAATGAGCGGTTAAGCCAGCTTTACCATCTTTTTTTGACCCATACAATGCCATTTGCACATAGTCGTCATTGTCTGTGGCAATACCAACGATTCCTACACCCGCACAAGCCCAAACAGCATGGTTATGAATTAGATCAAACCAAGGTGTAATGTCTTTTGTAAAATAGTCTATCTCAGGTTTAAAGGCTCCATTGGCAATTTGAAGTCGTTCAGCGGGTGTTAGATAATCATGAATTAAATCAAAAGCAAGCCCTGCATATACAAGCCAGTTAGCATCGTTTAATGCCTGCCAAAAAATTCGACCCGGAGAAGAACTGGTTGCCTCTGGGTGATTTTTTAAGGTTGGATTTAATACTGCGTATTTGAAAAATAAATCTTTTACAAGTTTTGCATATTTAACATTGCCGGTTAGCTGATATAGCATACCACTATTAAACATGATGGTATAATTATCCTTGTGTTTATCATGCGTATATCCACCGCCAGCGTGTTTAGGAATTGGTACATCAATTTCTTTCCCCAAATTTGCATCCACCGATTTTTTAATTTCATCAAAAGATGCTTTAAGCAACGGATTAGTAGGGATACTTTTTTTAACGAGTGCAATATCGTTTGCGGTTGCAAATGCAAGAGGATGCTTTTGTGCAAACAAAGTCGTATGCATCAAAAATGCAGCCGAGGAAATCACAAAAAATACTATCGTCTTTTTCATAAAGCAGTTAAAAGCGGTCAATCGTTGGGTAATATTAAGTGCAATTGCAGAGCTTCACATCAACTATGCGCTATTATTTTATCTATATTTTAAGGTTAATTGTTAGATAATCACTAACGATTAAGCCATTATGTTAGAATATTTATTATTATATTTTCCGATAACGTTACCGGTAACGCTGCCGGTTTTTTCCCGTAAATTGTATCTATTGCCACTTATTTTTATACCGAACAATGGAAAAACAAACCACCATAAAAGACATTGCGATTGCCCTCAATATTTCTACTTCGACGGTAAGTAGAGCATTAAGAGACGCCCCCGATGTTAAAGCTGAAACCAAGGCTGCCGTAAAAGCACTATCAGACAAACTTGATTATCAACCCAACAGACTAGCATTAAGTTTACTCAACAGACAAACAAACACCATTGGGGTTATTATTCCCAACTTGGATTACGTGCTTGCTACCATGGTAAAAGGAATTGATGAAGTTGCTTTAGAAGCAGGGTACACCGTAATGGTTTGTCAAAGTGACGAAAGCTATGGTAGAGAAATTGTAAACACAAAAAGATTACTTGATAGTTTGGTTGACGGATTTATTGTATCAGTTTCTAGTGAAACTAAAATTTTTGAGCACATTAAAAAAATACAAGACAAAAAAATACCACTTGTACTATTCGATAGAATTGTAAACAATATTGCTGCGCCAAAAATTAGACTCGATAATATAGATGGTGGTGTTCAAGCCACGGAACATTTAATAGAACAGGGGTATAAAAAAATTGCCATTTTAGCAGGACCCGAAAATTTAAATATTAGTAATAAAAGAATGGAAGGGTATCTTCAAACCCTTAAAACACATGGCTTACGTGCAGATAAAGGCCATATCATACATTGCGATTTTAACCAGCAATACGCATACGAAGCAACCAAAGAATTACTCGCTTCTAAAAATAGACCCGATGCTATTTTTACGATTAGTGATCGTATGGCCATTGGTGCCATGCTTGCCATTAAAGAAAAAGGACTTTCAATGCCGCATGACATTGGACTTGTAGGATTTAACAATGAACCTATTGTAAGTCTTGTAACACCAGCTATTTCAAGTGTAGAAATGTATGCATTTGAAATTGGTAAAGCAACTGCACGGGCTTATATCGAAATGATGAATGGCGCAGCAGGCATGTCTAATCAAGAAATAATTATCAAGCCTAAACTTTTTATAAGAGCATCATCAAAAAGACGATAAAAATAAAACCATGAAAAAACTATTCGTTGTACTAATGTTGCTCAGCACTGTGCAGGTATGGGCCAATACATTAAGCGTAAGCACTATGCAAGAATTAGTGAGCAGTGGCATACAAGCTAAAGCGGGAGATACCGTTATTATTAAAAGTGGCAATTATCTTAATTGTAACCTAATTATTAGCGCCAAGGGAACTGCACGTCAGCCAATTGTTTTTATGGCGCAAGTGCCGGGTGGCGTGCATTTTACAGGCAACAGCTACTTACATATTACAGGCACATACATTACAGTAAGTGGGGTTGTTTTTAAAGATGGCTATGCTGGTAAAAATCATGTATGGCAATTTAGCCATGGAAAAGAGGTAGCTAATAATTCTAGAATAACCGCGTCTAGCATTCAAAGTTTTAACAACCCCTTGCGTTTAGATGAAAATCATTGGCTCACTTTATCTGGCAAAAACAACAGAGTAGACCACTGCAACTTTACCGACAAAACCAATTTAGGCGTACTTGTTGCCGTACTACTTGATGATGACAGAAGTAGAATCAACAACCACAGTATTGATAGCAATTATTTTGGCATCAGAAAACCATTAGGTAGCAACGCAGGAGAAATGATCAGAGTGGGCGTATCGCAGCACTGCACATTTTATAGCAATACGGTTATTAAAAATAATTTTTTCGAGTACTGTGATGGTGAAACTGAAATTATTTCCATTAAATCATGTGGTAATAAAGTTGTAGGCAATGTGTTTAAAGAATGTCAAGGTGCGGTGGTATTAAGACATGGCAACGATAATACTGTTGAAGGAAATTTGTTTTACGGAAACGATAAAGAAGGAACAGGGGGCGTAAGGGTTATCAACGAAGGCAACTGGATTGTAAATAATTTCATGAGTCATTGCAAAGGGCAAGGATTTAGATCGCCACTTGCAATTATGGCAGGTGTATTTAACTCACCAGCCAACAGGTACTTACCGGTAAGAGACGCCGTTATTGCCAATAATACCTTTTTAAACTGTACACCATTTAGTATCAGTGAAGGTAAAGATGCCGAGCGCAGCGTAGACCCTAAAAATGTGCTCCTCCTTAATAATCTGTTTTACGCAAACACCCCCGGACCTCTTTGTTATACCGTTTCAACAATTGACAGTGTATTTGCTGCTGGCAATGTGTTTAGTGCTTCGCTTACAAACCCTGGTGTTCAGGGCTTTACTGCGGGTACTATATCGATGCAAAAATGGGATAGCAAAGGCTTCCCTGTTATTGGCGCCTCCGGCGCCAATAACGCCACAAAAAAAATTCTGGACTCCTTAAATGCCATCGCTAGCAAAAGAGGTGTTCGCGCATTTTCAAACACCATTGGCGCAAACGATTTAAATTATTTTAAAGCGCTACTTGCAAACGCACCAAAACTAGGCAACAGATGGGAATCTAAAAAAGTGAGCGCCGCAATAAGCGCAACAACAAACGCCGCAAACAGAAGTAACGCAAATACAAGCGCAACTTATACAACAAAAACAATTACGGTTTCAACCGCAAACGAATTAGCAACTGCAATCAGCGCAGGCGCAAATACAAAAATTGTATTAAAAGCAGGTACCTATACATTTTTGGAGCCCATTGTTGTTAAAAATTACGTTACCATATCAACTAACGGCGCGGTTGTAAATTTTGCAACCAACAGCGCTATTAATAATTTATTTACCCTCCACCAAAACGCGCAATTAACAATACATAATAGTAGCATCAACGCCAGTGCAGTTGCTGCGCAACATTTTATGGCGGTTACAAGTGATGGTTCGGGTATCCATAGTAGTATTGTCATAACTGCCAGCAAAATTCAAGACTTTGCCGGCGCCACAATTGTTATGGCACCAAAATCTAGTTATTTAGACAAGATTACCATTCAAAATAGTGTTTTTGAAAACAATAAAGCTGCCCTACTCTCTTTAAAAGACGAAGATGATAACAAGGGTTATTACAACGCCGAAAGAATTGTTGTTACAAACAATAGTTTCACAAACCATACCGGTCAACTTGCTACTATTTACAGAGGTGGTAACGACGAAAGCACCATGGGCCCCATCTTTACTTTCTCCAACAATAAAATGCTAAATTGCACAGCAAATGGTGCGCTTATTGAACTATTTGGAGTGCAACAATCAAATGTAAATAACAATGCATTTACCAGCTCCAATATAGCGGGTAAAACAGTAGCTTACACCGATAACACCAAAGCATTTCATTACCAAAAAAATAATAGCAGCGTTAATAGCGGCACTATTCAAGAAAACAAATTTGTCATTAACAATTAAATAAACACTTTAAATACATTCACATGAAAATTATTCACCAAGTACATCCCGAAGATTTTGTAAAATATACAACTGAGCAAATTAGAGCTAAGTTTTTACTAGATAATTTAGTAGAACCAGGTGCTATTAATTTTGTATATACCCATTATGACAGAATGGTAGTAGGCGCTGCAACCCCAACTAATGCTGCAATTCAGCTAGGCACCTACGACGCTTTAAAGTCAGAAAACTTTTTGGACCGAAGAGAAATCGGTATCGTAAACATTGGTGCCACCGGAAGCGTAACCGTAGAAGGTCAAATTTATACACTAGACAAAATCGATTGCTTATACATTGGTATGGGTAATAAAGAAGTTACTTTTCATGCGAGCACCGATCCTAGCAATCCTTCTAAATTTATTTTATTCTCTTGTCCTGCGCACGCAAATTATCCTACGCAGTTAATGCAAAGTAAAGATGCTACGCCTGCCGAAATGGGTAGTGCAGAAACGGCTAACCACCGTACCATTAATAAATACATTCACGCCGATGGTTTAAAAAGTTGCCAACTCGTACTTGGCGTAACCAACTTTAAAGCAGGTAGCATTTGGAACACCATGCCAGCGCACCTGCATGACCGTCGAATGGAAGCATACTTCTATTTTGATTTACCTGAAACACAACGTGTCATTCATTTCATGGGTGAGCCACACGAAACAAGACATCTATTCCTAAACAATGAAGAGGGTATTGTGTCTCCATCATGGAGTATCCATAGTGGTGTTGCAACAGCTTCATACTCATTTATATGGGCAATGGCCGGCGAAAACATGTCGTTTGCTGATATGGATTTTGTAAATATTCAGTTATTAAAATAAGTACGATGCTAAATTTTAGAGTAGACAATAAACTCGCTATTGTTACCGGTTGTAGCAAAGGCATTGGTATGGCAATTGCGATAGAACTTGCTAACAGCGGCGCCGATATTATTGGCGTAAGTGGCTCTATGCCTGCATCTGGTAGCGATGTTGAAAAAGCAGTGCTTGCAGCGGGTAAAAAATTCTATCCCTACCAAGCCGATTTTTCTAATAGAGATTCGGTGTATGCTTTTTTACAAAAAGTAGTAACAGACCATCCAAAAATTGATATCCTAATAAATAACGCGGGCAGTATTCAAAGGAGTCCTGCCGCCGAACATCCCGACGAATTTTGGGATAATATTATTGACATCAATTTAAATGCGCAGTTTATTATCACCAGAGAAATTGGGAAACAAATGATTGCCAATGGCGCCGGAAAAATAGTGTTTACAGCCTCTCTTTTAAGCTTCCAAGGCGGCATCAACGTACCTGGCTACGCGGCTAGTAAAGGAGCTGTTGCCTCCCTAATTAAGGCATTTGCCAACGAATGGGCAGGTAAAGGCATTACTGTAAATGGTGTTGCCCCAGGCTATATATCCACAGACAATACGGCACAGTTAAGGGCCGATCCGGACAGAAATGCGTCTATTTTGGCCAGAATTCCAGCAAATAGATGGGGAACTCCCGAGGATTTAACCGGAGCTTTCGTTTTTTTATCCGCTCCCGCTTCCGACTACGTCAACGGTACCATTTTAACCGTAGATGGTGGCTGGCTGGGTAGATAACTATATGTCAAGTTTAAGGCGTCATTCGTAAGTAATTATTAAATTTATCCTTACGAATGATGCCTTATGTTTTTACAGCCTAGCAAAAAACTTTTTTACAGCTCAGCAGTACTCATTGTACTTGCCATCACTGCTGTTGTTATTTATCCTTCAGACCCCATCGATTACAATACCGAGGTAAAACCCATTTTAAATAAAAAATGTATTACCTGTCATGGTGGTGTAAAACAAGAGGGTGGATTTAGTTTACTTTTCGAAGAAGAAGCTTTTGCCCCTACTAAATCTGGTAAGCCTGCCATCATAAAATATAAGCCAGAAGAAAGTGAACTGATTAGAAGGTTGCACCTCACCGATCCGGAAGAGCGCATGCCTTACAAGCACGATCCTTTAAGCAAAGAAGAAATTAAAATTTTAACCACTTGGATTAAAGAAGGTGCGAAGTGGGGATCACACTGGGCGTATCAAAAAGTAAAGGAACCAGCAGTGCCAAGTATTAATGACAACTGGATTAAAAACAATATCGACAAGTATATTTTAGAAAAATTAGAAGCCGAAAAATTAAGTCCTTCCAAAGAAGCAGACAAAGCCACCCTTTTAAGACGCGTTAGTTTAGATTTAACGGGCCTTCCTGCGAGTAAAAAAATTGCAGCAAAATATTTAAACGATAATTCTGATAAGGCCTACGAAAATTTAGTAAATGATTTAATGGCTTCACCTGCTTATGGCGAAAAATGGGCAGCACTTTGGCTAGACCTTGCGCGTTACGCAGACACCAAAGGTTTTGAAGCAGACCGTAGTAGAAATATTTACAAATACCGCGACTGGCTCATCGATGCATTTAATAAAGACAAACCCTATAACGATTTCTTAATTGAACAAATTGCCGGAGACCTTTTACCAAACCCTACCGACGCTAATTACATCGCTACTGCGTTTCACAGAAATACCATGAACAATGACGAAGGTGGCACCGACAATGAAGAGTATCGAACCGCTGCTGTACTTGACCGCGTAAACACTACGTGGAGTGCTGTTATGGGTACCAGCTTTAATTGTGTTCAGTGTCATAGTCATCCTTATGATCCGTTCAAGCATGACGAGTATTATAAATTCATGGCATTTTTTAACAACACGCGCGACGAAGATTCTCCTTTCGAAAATCCAGTACTCCGCCAATACCAAGGTGCTGACAATGTAAAATTTGAATCACTTAAAAAATGGCTTTCAAAAAATGGGGATCCAGCTGCTGCAAATTATTGGATCACTTTTATTCGTACCCTTCAACCAAGTATCAACGCCTTTCAGTGCGACAAGTTTGTTGATGGCGCCAACGGATGGTATGCAACACTTCGTAACAATGGCACTTGTAATTTAAAAGATGTGGTATTAACGGGTAAATCAGAACTCCTTTTTAAATATGCATCAAGTGTAGATAAAGGTATGTGGCGTATTTATTTAGACAGTTTAAATGGCAAGCTCATCAAAGAAGTGCCTATTAAAAATACAGGCGGCGGTTTTGTACACGAACGCACTTCGCTTCCATCCATTCAGGGCAAGCACACATTATATTTCAAGTACTATTCTCCAAAAATAAAAAACAACACAGACAACGGTATTTTATTTGAATGGTTCTCTTTTGGCAATCCATTTCCTGGAAAAGAAAAACCAGGATTCGATAGTGCCTACAAATACTTCAATGATCTTTTAATGGCTGGTGCAGAAACCACACCCATTATGATGGAAGCCAATCAAGATTTAGCTAGAACAACACATGTTTTTGAAAGGGGTAGCTGGCTCTCCAAAGGAAAAGAAGTTACACCTGATGTACCTGGCGTATTACCAGCGCTTCCAAAAAATGCACCCAAAAATAGAATGGGCCTAGCAATGTGGCTTACTAGTGCAAACAATCCACTTGTTGCACGCACACTCGTTAACAGATTATGGGAACAATTATTTGGTAGCGGTATTGTAGAAACCCTAGAAGATTTGGGCACACAAGGATTATCCCCTACCCACCAAACCTTACTCGATTATTTAGCATGGCAACACATGCACACACACAATTGGAGTATCAAAAAAACGCTCAAAGAAATGGTGCTTTCTGCCACCTATAAACAGCAGTCAATTTTTACAAAAGAACTTCTTAAAAAAGATCCTTACAATAAATTATACGCAAGAGGCCCAAGGGTTAGACTTTCGGCAGAGCAAATTAGAGACCAAACACTCGCCGTTAGTAGTTTGTTAAGTCCAAAAATGTATGGTAAAAGTGTCATGCCTTATCAACCAGATGGTATTTGGCGTTCCCCTTATAACGGAGATAGTTGGAAATTATCTGAAGGCGAAGACCAGTACAGGCGTTCTCTCTATACCTATTTTAAAAGAACAGCGCCTTACCCATCAATGATCACTTTTGATGGAGGTGCTAGAGAGGTTTGTGTGATTCGAAGAATCAGAACCAACACACCACTTCAAGCACTTACTTCTTTAAATGATTCTTCCTATATTATTATGGCCCGCTCTTTTGCAAAAAGTATGGAAAATGTAAAAGGACCTATTGAAGCAAAAATTAAAACAGGCTACGAGCAAATGATGTACAAGCCCATTTCAGAAAATAAATTAAATGCGCTAACCTCACTCTATCAAAGTAGTTTATCAAAATACCAAGGCAACAAAAAAGCAGCCAATATATTAGTCAGTGATAGTACTCTTGCATCACCTACTAATAGAGCCGCCCTAGTTGTGGTAGCCAACGCCATGCTTAATTTAGACGAGTGGCTTAATAAAAACTAATTCCCATGACGCAAAAAGAATTACATAACCAGCGCCTAGTTAAAGAAGCACAAAAGGCCGTGATGCAGCAGCTTACGCGCAGGCATTTTATTAAAGAAAGTGCTATGGGATTTGGCGCACTAGCACTTGGCAGTTTATTAGGTGGGTGTAATACATCATCTAGTGCCAATTTTTTTGATGCCACTAATCCATTAGCACCAAAAGCGCCACCCTTTTTAGGCAAGGCCAAGTCGGTGATATATTTACACATGGCCGGAGCTCCGTCTCAACTTGAAATGTTTAGTTATAAGCCTGAGCTTGCAAAACTAGACGGATTGGATTGTCCTCCTTCTTTGCTCAATGGTAAAAAATTTGCTTTTATTAGAGGTGTTCCTAAAATGCTAGGCCCTCAAGCAAGTTTCAAACAATATGGCGAAAGTGGTATTTGGCTATCTGAAAATTTACCGCACTTATCAACTGTTATTGATGATGTAGCCGTGCTTCAGGCCGTTACCACCGATCAATTCAATCATGCACCCGCACAACTATTAATGCATACCGGAACACCGCGCCTAGGCAGGCCTAGTATGGGTTCATGGGTGACCTATGGGCTTGGTTCAGAAAATAAAAACCTGCCTGGATTTGTAGTACTTACTTCTGGTGGTAATAATCCGGATGCAGGAAAAAGTGTTTGGGGAAGTGGATTTTTACCAAGTGTTTATCAAGGTGTACAGTGCCGTAGTGAAGGTGATCCGGTTTTATTTATTAAAGATCCTGCGGGTATGGATCGTGATATTAGAAAAGCAAGTATTGACGCTATTAATAAAGTGAATGAAGAATCTTATACAGAGTATCAAGATCCAGAAACCTTGTCACGCATTTCTCAATATGAGCTCGCATATAAAATGCAAATTTCAGTGCCGGGTGTCATGGATATTAGTACCGAACCTGATTATATTCATGAAATGTATGGCACGAGGCCCGGCGAATCCTGTTTTGCCAACAACGTATTACTTGCGCGCAAACTGGTAGAAAAAGGCGTTCGTTTTGTACAACTATTTGACTGGGGTTGGGATACACATGGCGACTCGGCGGGTAACGCAGTTGATATTGGACTTAAAAATAAATGTCGAAAAATTGATAGACCTATTACTGCTCTCTTACAAGATTTAAAACAAAGAGGACTTCTAGATGAAACACTTGTTGTGTGGGGTTCAGAATTTGGTAGAACACCGATGCAGGAAAATAGAGAAGGTAAAACCATGCCATTTAAAGGCCGCGACCACCATGGTGAAGCGTTTTCGATGTGGATGGCAGGCGGTGGCATCAAAGGTGGCACTACCTATGGCGAAACAGATGAAATTGGTTACAATATTGTAAATGGTAAAGTAGAAACCTTTGATGTACAAGCAACCATTTTAAATCAATTGGGTTTTGACCACGAAAAATTCACTTATGAATCACAAGGAAGAAACTTTAGGTTAACCGACTTGAGTGGTAAAGTGATCCATGATATCATAGCATAAAAAAATAATGATGAGCGTATTTATTGGAAGGTTCCATCCTGTTTTTGTTCACTTACCTATTGGAATATTACTTTTTGCTGCACTCTTATTTTTTGCTGCTAAAAAGCAAAAGTTTGCAGCAGTATCAACAGCGGTGGCGCCGGCACTTGCAGTAGGTTCATTTTTTTCTACCCTTTCTTGCATTACAGGCTATTTACTTTCTATTTCAGATACCTATAATGAGGATATTGTTTTTAAGCACCAATGGCTTGGTATTGCTACTGCTATCACAAGTATCGTTTGCTATATCGCGCATCAAAAAAAGTTCAAGTATGTAGGTGCGCTCATTGTGGTATTAACTGCACTCATTATCATTACTGGACATAACGGAGGCAACCTCACACACGGAGAAGACTATTTAACAGCGCCTCTTTTAAATACCAAAAGCGATAAAAAAGTAATTGCCAATATCAATGAAGCTATTGTTTACAAAGATGTGATAGAACCCATATTGGCTGCAAAGTGTTATAGTTGCCATGGTGATAGCAAGCAAAAAGGAAAGTTGCGTTTAGACCTTCCAAATTATATCATTGAGGGTGGTGAAGAAGGAAAAGTATTAACACCCTATCAACCAGGAAGCAGTGAGCTTATCAACAGGCTTTTACTTCCAACCTCTAACGAAGAACATATGCCACCCAAAGAAAAACCACAACTTACCAAAGACGAGGTGGCATTATTACATTGGTGGATTGAGTCGGGAGCAAGTTTTACTGAAATTGTAAAAAATACCAAACAAACCCCTGCTATTAAAGGGGTATTAGCAGCGTTTTCTGCTGGTGATGCTACCACCGCTGAGCAAACACAATTACCTACACAAAAAGTAAATGCTATTTCGAGCGACGTACTTTTAGCGCTTACCAAAGAAGGGGTTGCGATTGTACCAATTGTGAACGGTTCTAATTATGTACGCGCTAATTTAATTGGGGTTGAAACATTAAGCGCCAATACCTTTCAACTCCTATCAAAAATATCAGATCAATTACTACAATTAAACGCATCGTTTACAGCCATCAAAGACGAGCATTTGAGTGCACTATCTAGTTGCAAACAACTCAAACAACTTGAATTAAATGGCACGAGCATCACAAATAAAGGACTTGCTTCTCTTGATGCATTTGAAAATTTAGAAATTTTGAATATCACGCAAACCAAAGCTACCGCAGAAGGTATTAGTGGTTTAACCAAACTTAAAAACTTAAAAAAAGTATACCTCTATAAAACAAGCTTTACAAGTGCAGCCATTGCGCAATTAAAACAAAAAATGCCAGGGTTGCGAATTGATACGGGAGGTTACAAACTACCAATTTTAGTAACAGATACCACAGAGGCTAAGGCACCAGAAATAAAAACCAATTAGTTATTTACCCGGCAATCATTCTAACGTATAAGTCTTCAACTTTTTTGCGCGCCCAAGGTGTTTTGCGTAAAAATTTTAGACTCGATTGAATACTAGGATTGGAATTAAAACAATTGATTGGGATATGCTGCCCCAAATCTTCCCATCCAAAATAAGCAACGAGTTCAGTTACTATTTTTTCGAGGGTTTTACCGTGTAAGGGATCATTTGACACTTGTTGCATATGCAATATTAAGTAATTTGCTGCCATGACAGCGCACCGATACTTTGTAGTACATAAACCAATAAACATGGTTTCTCAATTTATCAGCTCTCATGATGTTAATTTATTGAGTGGTTTAGATTTTGATTTTCCGGAGGGCACCCATGCCATTGGCAGGTTAGACAACCATTCCGAAGGACTCCTTTTATTAACAACCAACAAAAAAATTACTAGGCTCTTATTTCAAGGACCTAAGCCACATACCAGAACCTACCTCGTGCAAGTTAAAAATAAAATAACGCCTGCTACGGCAGCAGCAATCGCTGGTGGTATCCAAATAAGCGCACCTAATGGAAGTCAATACCTTACAAGCCCATGCACAGTTTTCATTGTAGAGGATGCTACACCCTACCAACATTTGTTTGATGCCTCCTTACTATCGCCAGCGGTACCCGTACACCAAAACGTAGTAACCAGTTGGTTGCTTATTTCATTAAAAGAAGGCAAATTTCATCAAGTACGCAAGATGGTTGCAGCCGTGCATCATAGGTGCATTAGACTTATAAGAGTAGCTATCGAAGCTATTTATTTAGGCGATTTGCCAGCAGGTCAGGTAATAGAATTAGAAGAAGCAGATTTTTTTAAACTGCTAGACCTTTAAGATTCTTTTTTATAAAACAGGTGCATTAGTATAATATGAGGAAGACTTAGGCATGCTAAAAAAATAAAAAACACCGCAGCATAAGACTGTATCAGTTGCGCGTTAGTTTGTTGCAAATAAAAGAAAAGAGAGAAAATAAGTAATGCGCCTACATTAAAAGGCAGCGACTCCAAATACAGTTTTTTTGGGGCAATTTGTAATTTACCGGCAATATGCCCCCAAGCATTTACACTATGCGAACCAACAAAATAGAGTCCAAAAGCAAGCATAAGTGGCATTTGAGTACCCAGTAAAAGAATACCCATCAAAAAAAAGCATGTCTTTTTTGAAATCCACCACAGTGGCATGAGCACAAGAGATGAAACAGCAATTATTATATTTTTGTACTGCAACAGGTTAAGTGAAGCTACAAAATCTGAAATACCCTGCATATTATTGAGTACCAAAATAGATTCATTGAGGTGCAAAAAAATGATGAGTAGTAAAATGGAAAGACCTAGCACAAAAGCATACGCTTTTTGAGCAATTGAATGCATCGAAACCTGCATTTCTTCCATTTCAGATTCTCCAAAATGAAACGCAGAGTATGCGATAAATAATAGCAAAGAAAATACTGGAAACCACTGCCAAACCATAAAATAGGCAGCAATAATGAGTATGTATTGGGCAACAAATTTAAAAAGACTAAACTTTTTAGAAGCTAGCAATAAATGATCCACTGCTCCATGCGGAATACCCACAGCGAGTAGGCCTGCAATTAAACCCGCATAACCAAACCCATTAGCCATATTTGGACTCATCAGGTTGAGCAAAAAATACACTAGCATATAACCCATTGTAAATAAGAAACCCTTTTTTATATAATTAGTCCAGTAAATAAAGCAGGCTTTTAAAAAAGGAACAATGGGTAGTGACGCAAATATTTTAACTTCTTCTGTTACACTAGACTTTTCATCCAAAAAAGAAAAAATGCGTTGTATCGTATTGTTTTTAAATAGCTCCGTAAATATTTTTTTACCAAGGTTTGGCCACCTAATTAATATGATTAAAAGGAGGTGGTCATAAAATAAAAACCGCCCTTTTGTTAATGGAGCTTGTGCTGGATTTTCAAATGCCGCCGCAAATGCATGCATTTTTTTAAAACCATAACCTGTGGTAGGCTTAATTAAATTAGCCCTTGCTCCCATATTAATAATGCGCTTATCCATTGAAGCAGGCTGTTTTAGCACTGTCATAGGAATGCACCCTTCTTCCTCGGCTACAATTTCGTAAGCCCCAAATTGTGCTTTAATTTTTTCGTCTAATATTGTTTTCGCATAATCAATGTCAATGGTCTCTACACCAAATCTTGTTAACTCTACCAAACATTCATTAGGTGCATAAGGCAGGTTGTATACAAACTGCGTATGCTTAGACTGATCCACATCAAAGTTCATCATCTGAAATGTATCAACATGTAATAACGGCTCTTTTAAACGAATATGGTAGCCAAAAAATGATTGTAGCAAATAAGACTGATTGCGCACTTCTTGTGTAAACACTGGCGGCCTACTATCAAAAACAGTAGCACCAGAAATAACCTGCTGTTCAAAAAAAATTTCTATAAAATCAGGCAAAGGGTTTAAAGAAGCAACCTGTCCATCAAAGTTATCGATTGGATGCGAAGCAATTACCTCATGCAATAAATTGTAAAAATTAATACTTTTTATACAGTAATAAGGTTGATCCTGAATTGACTGTACCTTATTATTATTGGTTTGAACAAAATGGTATTGATGACTAATGATCGAAGAGAGGTCTTTAACGATTATGTCATTTGGTGAAGACCAAAAACAATAGGTTTTATCGTTTGTATTTTTTTGCTGCGGTTCAATTACAGCAATTCGCTTTGTTTGATGATAGCCCCTTTTAATGAACTCCAATAGCATAAGTCCATTAGAAGCCCCCATACCTATAAATACATAATCATAAGGTATGACTGTGTTGGTACTATGATTTTGGTCTAATAACATGCAAGCAAAAAAATCTGAATGGGCTATAAAATAAAAGGCGAGGTGTGCAATAAACACATACCTCGCCTTTTTAAAAAACTATTGAAATCAATTAGTCTTGAGTTCTGCTTAATGAATAGATCACTAAACCAAATCCAATTTTGTTGATTGCATCTGCAACGTTGTAAACGATATCCATGTAGTGAGAAGCTAATGCTGCATCAGCTACTAATTGAATACCAAATAAGCCACCTGGAGTTCCTAAGATGTAACCTAGAGGATAGATAGCCCAACCTACTAGTACAAACCAAGCAAGTGTTTTTGTTGCTTTTGCAACTTGTGCACCTGCTGTTTGAGCAAGTTGAGAAACTTCGCCAAACCAAACTAAGTAAACAATGTAGAAATAAGCAGCACCAGAGATTACTCCCCAAATTACACTGCTACCTCTGTAGATAGTTTCACCAAAGTAACCAGTAACTAACATTACAAGAGAAGCGAAAATCAACTTCCATAATAAACCTTGCTTAGCACCTGCTTTTTTAGTGATTAAATAAAACTCAACGCACATAAGAGGCACAGTAAGAATCCAGTCTACATATCTGAAGAATGTAGGTGAATCTCCAGTTGCTAGGTTATACCCTCTCATGTAGTAGTAGTGAACTGCTGCAATGAAGGTAATTAAACCAGAAACTAGAACTGATGTTCTCCACTTAGTTGGAGTTGAATTCAACTCAAAAAAGAAGAATACCGATGCGGCCATCATGGCCATTGTTCCGATAAAAAACGTAAACGCTACGTAATTATCGGAGGCGATTTTTAAATGTTCCATAGGGCAAAATGATTTTGTTTAATCTAATATAACTATAAAACAAACAAATTGTTCAATCCCTATTAGCCACTATGGTGCTAGATTACCCCTAATTGATAATTAAGCATTGCTTAATGAGTACATATGAAGATGTAATAAGCTGATTAATAACACAATAGATGGTTATATGAAGTTGTTGAGCCCTCCAAAAAAAGTTGATAATATGTTAAATTGGTAAATTAAAGTTGATTTTATAATACGTCAATCAATTAATACATTGTTTATCAACATCTTGAATAAACTGTTATATAAATATTTGAATGCAAATAAGTTAATATTGAATTAGAAATTCATAAATTTAAAGACAGGTAAATATAGCCAGCTCCATGAAAAACGATGTAGACAAATACATAGAGGAGTTTCCTCCTATTACCCAAAAACAACTAAACAAACTTAGGGCCATTATTAGAGAGGCTGCGCCAGCCCAAACTAAAAGGGTATAAATGTTCCAAAGCAGCTGTTCAATTCCCCATAGACCAACCACTTCCCCAATCACTCATAAAAGAGATTGTCGCATTTAGGATCAAAGAAAATGCAAGCAAAAAATAATACGCTTATTTAAACATAGTCGGATGCATTTCATCCCAACCTGTTGCATCCTGATATGCTTTTGCAATTCTTAAAATACTTGCTTCATCATATAGCTTTCCAACAAAACTGATACCCACTGGTAAATTGTTACGCTTATCAAAACCAACAGGCACGCATACTACCGGGTTACCTGTTAAATTGGTAATAGCAGACTGGTTACCATCACCTCTTGATGGGCAAATAATAGCATCAAAAGGAGCAATCGCCTCGTTTACATCTTGCATTAATACATAACGGTGACGCTGCGCATTTACATACTCCACGGCAGGTACAAAACGAGCGGTTCTAAACTGGTTGGGCCAATCATTTTTTGTTTGACGCGTAAGTGCATCATCTAGATTAGAACGTGTAAGGTCATCAAATTGAGCAGCACATTCTACACCAATTATCACGTCCATAATATTAAACTTATAAACGCCACTGTCCGGAAAATTTACTGGAATTAAAGTAGCACCCATTTTTTCAAATGCTTTAAGCGCCACCCACTCTGCTCTTGTGGTGTCTTTTATTTTATCAAAATAATTTTTGGCGTAAGCGATTTTATAATTTTTTATAGGCTTTACTGCATCGTAATTAAAGGGCATGTTTACCGCAGACAAATCTTTACAGTCTGTGCCATGTAAATAATAATAGACAACCGCTGCGTCTGCTGCAGACCTACATATAGGTCCCACTTTATCCAAACTATAACTAAGTGCCATGGCACCTGATCTGCTAATGGTGCCAAATGTTGGTCTTAATCCGGTTGCCCCACAAGTTGTAGATGGCGACACAATACTGCCCCAGGTTTCGGTCCCAATCGCAAAAGGCACAAGCCCGGCAACAGTTGCAGAGGTTGACCCCGCCGATGAACCCGAAGAACCATATTTTAAATTCCAAGGATTTTTTGTTCTTCCACCATACCAATAATCACCCATCGCAAGAGCACCGAGTGTAAACTTTGCAACCAGTACAGCACCCGCTTCTTTTAGTTTTGAGTACACATAGGCATCTTCGTCAATCACTTGCTCCTTGTAGGGAGCAGCACCCCAGGTTGTTCTAGTACCCTTTACAGCAAATAAATCTTTAAGACCATAAGGTATGCCGTGTAACATTCCTTTGTATTTGCCTACTGCAATTTCAGCGTCTGCCTGTTTAGCCTGTTCAATGGCAAGGTTTTCAGTTAAACTAATTAAACACTGTAAGGTATCCCCGTAGTTTTTAATACGCTCAATAAAAAAACGGGTTAAATCAACAGAAGTGATTTTTTTATTTTTAATCAAATAAGCGAGCTGCTCAATCGAATAAAAAGCGAGTTCATTTTTATTGGCAGGAAGTGACACCGCATTAGTAGCGCCCCACTTAATAGGCTGCTGCACCTTATTAAATTTCATGCCAAATACAATTGGCGTTTGCCACATGCTTAAAGGCGTTGCATTATTTAAAGTAAGCTTATGCATACTTTTATAATTGTATAAATTATCTTTTACATCAGAAAAGAGTGTGTCCATTTCTTTTTGGGTAAATGTCAAATCAAAAACCTTGGCTACACTATTTAAATCGGTTTTATTAAATGTGCTGTCTTGTGCACTAGCAAAAAATGAAATTGCTAATAAAAAAGTGAGTATACGTACCTGCATAAAAAAATATTAAAAGCTAATTTACTGAACGGGTAAGATAAAAGCCGGAATTGGGACACCTTCTTTGTCTACAAGATTTGCAGATGTATAGGGTGAAAATCCAAAATATAGCCGCGCAGGCTTTGAGGGCGTTTTAATAATAGCCTTATTGCCCATAATTACATAATTGACCTCATGTATGCCATCCAATGAAAACCCCTTAGGCATAGCACCATCGATCGTTTGGAGAGGATTGTTAAATGTAACAACGACTTTTTCGTTTGCATACGCTATCCTAATGGGTTTTGTTAATGTAGGGGATTTTAAATATCCATACATATCATGTAAAACTGTATTAGCGAGTCTTTGAGCGATGTCCTTTTTATTGGTTGGATGCACATCATTTTTTGCACCTTTGTCCATGCTTACAACCATACCTACATGATGTCCTTTTTGCAAAGCTTCAAATTGAACGGCTCTAAACTGCTGCCAATGATGCGATTTATAATTTGTACTATCAATAGATGCTATTTGAATAAAATAAAAGGGAAGATTTTTGAGCCCCCAGGCACTTCTATAAGATGCTATCATTTTTTCTTGAAGTGCGGCATATTCTACCACCCTTTCCATTTCCTGCGCATTACTCTCACCTTGATACCATAAGATGCCAGCAATTTTTAATTTTGAAAGAGGGACAATAGCAGCATCATATAAAAAGCTAGGCTTAAATGCATGATTGCCATTTAAATTAGTAAGACCTATATTTTCTTTTCCGCGTTGCCTAATCCAAACAGGCAAGTAATCATTGGTTAACCAACTACCATTTATTTTTTTTGAAAAAGCGGTATCGCTTTCTAATGAGGCTTTGCTCATCCATGCTTCTATGGGAGATCCGCCAACAGACACATTAATTATTCCAATGGGTACCCCCGTTTTATGTGCAACAATTTTTGCAAAATAATAACCAATGGCAGAAAAACTTGGAGCACTTATACTATCAAGGGTTTGCCAAACGCCTTGGTAAAAATTAGAAGGCGTTATGGATTGTCTAATAGCATCGGGATAGGGATTAGCGTATCTATTTTTACCTATATATACAGGATTGTAAACACGAATATTTTGATTGGTTACTATTGGCAATTCTTTTTGATAATACAATTCACTTTTTAAAGCAAACTCCATATTCGATTGGCCCGCACAAATCCACACATCTCCCCAAAGCAAATTTTTAAATTCTAGCGAATCAGTTCTTGTAAATACCACTAAACTAAAAGGTTTTAGAGATGCAGTATGTGACGGAATCTCTATTTTCCAAAATCCGTTTTGGTTTGAAACAGTGTTATATGTTTTATTTTCACCAATATGAATTTTTACCGCGATTGAGGGCAATGCTTTACCGGACAAGATGAGCGGTTTGCCTCGCTGCAACACCATCTTATGCATGATGGGCTGATCAATTTCTAATTGTGCAGAAACACTAGTACTTAAAAACAAAAGCAAACTCGCTACAACAAACCGCATAAAATTATTTATTGAGATGTTCGAGAAGTAACTGATAACAAAGCCACTCTTGTCTTGGCAAATGAAAAGGGCCTTTAAATAAATTTCCTTTTGCAGTTTGAGAAATGCTACCATCACGGTGCAAATACCCGAACCACTCTCCATGCTCTTTATCATGAAATTTATTATACGCATAATCATGCACCTGCTTATGCATACTCGCATACCGCTCATTTCCGGTTAATAAATAAGCCATCAGGGTTGCTATGATTGTTTCGTTATGCGGCCACCAAAACTTCATATCCTGCCAGTACTCCTGTACAGGCTTATTGTATACATCCCTAAAATACAAAAGCCCACCATGGGTTTCATCCCAACCACGCTTCCACATGTAATCAATCATTTTACAGCCAAGCGCAATTAAGCGCGGATCATTGTTCCTATATTTTGCCTCCTGTAAAATAAACCAACCGCCTTCAATAGCATGTCCGGGATTTAAAGTGCGTCCATCGATATGATCAATAATAGATCCGTCAGGGGCCACCTGCTCCATCACACATTCAATATCGTCTTTTACAAAATATTTTTCGATAGTATCAATCCATCCACTAATTAAATCGTCACAACGAGGGTCTCCAATGGTGTCTCTCAACTGCTGGGCTGTATTCATTAATATCATGGGAACACCAATTCCTACACTAGGTCTTAAACCAGAATACTTAGGCGCTAACAAACCAGGTGTAGTTGCGTATGCTAAACATTTGGTAAACACCTTTCTGGCATTATCAGCAGCCTCCTCGTCGCCACTAGCCTTTGCATAGGCTGCAGCACCTATAACATAAAATGTTTCTGAAAAAAAATATCGACGTTTTCTGATAGGACTACCATCACGCATCACATGAAAAAACATTTGACCATCTGTATCAAAACAATGTTTATTTAAAAAATCGTAACCGAGCTTGGCACCATCTAGCCATTCTTGTTTTTTTTCGATGGTATTATAAAGTGTAGACAAAATCCATACGGCCCTTCCCTGAATCCAAACTGCTTTGTCATCATCAATTAATGAGCCATCCGCATCACGCATAAATAAATACCCACCGTGCTCCCTATCAAAAGAGCGGGGAAACCAAAATGGGATGGTATCTTCTAATAATTGATGTTTGTAAAAGTGAGCAAGCGAATTAAGCTGTTCTAAATTATATACCATATTGCAATCTTTTTTAGGCAGTTGCCTCTCTTGGTTTTAAAAATAATAATTGAAGTACTATAACAACCAACACAATAACCGCAAGTGCTGCAAAATCTCTATTTAAATTTCCAGCATCTGTAGACTTACCTAAATAATCGGTAATAACAGCCCCAGCAAAAATGCCAGCCGTATTTAATAAGCCATAGGCAGTTGCCCTACTACTTGAAGGAACAAATTGACATAAAATAGGCATATTGTTCGTATCAAACATACCAAAGCCAAAACCAAACATAGATGCAGCAGCAAATACAATTACAATTGAATTGCTATAACCAAGCAATAGTAAGGCAGGTATCATAAGAGATAGCCCCATTGCTCCAATATAAACACGGGCACGTATATTTTGCTGCACCCATTTATCAGAAAAATAACCGCCAACAATAACGCCAAATAAAGAAGACAATGAAATGGAAATGGTGGTTAATGGACCTGCAACAGACATGTCAATATGCAACTTATTAGCAATCAAAGTTGGCGCCCAGTTTTTAATGGCCCATCCTGGAAAACTAGGTACGGCAAAATATAAGATGATGATCCAAAATGAAAATGAGGATAGAAGTCCTGTAACACTTTTAATGATGGAAGTAATACCTTTTTGAGCAGCGGTGCGAATTTCTCTTTTAATATTGTCCTTCAAAAAAAATAACAGTACGACCGCGTATAACATACCAAAGCCACCAAAAAACATAAATGTGTACTGCCAAGAAAAAAGCTTAGCAACGGTAGCTCCAAATCCGCCGAGTGCTTGACCCATATATATACCAGACATATGTAGGCCTACGGCTAACGACCTTGTTTTATCGGAATGATAATCTGCAATTAAAGAAAGTCCAGCAGGAATATAGAGCGCCTCACTTAAACCCATTAATGCCCTAAGCCAATAAAGCATATTAAATGAAGATGCAAAGCCCATTGCAAACGTAACTAACGACCAAACAAATAAACTTCCAATGATTAATCCTTTACGATTTATTCTGTCCGCAATAATTCCTGAAAAAGGACTCATAGATCCATAAACCCATAAAAAAACAGCCATTAAATAGCCGTAATTAGTGGCCTGACTAAGTTCTGCAATATCCAATTGCATAGAAGGCCGCATGGTAGCAATCATTTGACGATCCATATAATTTAACAGTGCCACCACCCACAACAGGCCAACTACAATCCAAGGATATTTTTTTGATTCAGTCATGTTTATTTTTTAAAGGACCCGACCCAAATATAAGGAGTTCGTATTCCCGGTTTTATTTCACCAACTGGTAAAAGAATTTTATGATTCAATAAAAAAGCACTCGTTGTAACCGGTGCGGTAAAATTAAGTTGCGCATAGGGGCTCCATGTATTTAAGGTAGGGTCGTAAGCAAGCACCTCTTTACTAAATCCAGGATGTGTTTTTTGAAAATTATTTTTGATTTCAGTTAAGTTATTTTTTGTTTCAGGTTCTGTGCTAGCAGCAATTTTTGCAGCTAACATTTCAACTTCATGAAACACTATACTTTTATCGCCACCAATAAACAAAATTTTATTATTGTCTATTGCCAGGGCACAAGCAGCAGAAACAGTTTCTGGCAAACTTGCTTTTTGTTTCCAAAAATTATTTTCTACATCAAAAGCATATACTTCTTTGTATATCTTACTAATTCCGTTTGCTTCTTTACAACGGCCGCCCATGATATAAATATGTTCATTTGCTATTGCGGCTGCTGCAAAAGCAGTGGGCTGTGGCAAGTTTGCCTGCCCAGTCCACCCTTTCTTAAAATTATTGAGGGCTAGTTTCCAAACTTTATTTGAAACCCCTTCCTTATTTGCGCCACCTAAAACATACAGGGCATTATCTGAGGCGACTGCCACTGCATTTGAAATAGCAATAGGTAAAGATGGTAATTCAATAATTTCAAAAGACTGCGATTTGCTCTTTTTAATTAAGTAAGCACTACTTAATGGGCCATTTTCGTTTTCACCCCCCGCATAAAAAATACCCTCTTTTAATTGAGCAAATGCTGCATACGCAACTTTGCTTGGAAGCCTTACACTACTATCAGCTATAATAACCGTATCTCCTTTTACATCATATACAAACACTTGGTCATAGTATTTTTTAACGCCTCCCTCCCAAGGCAATCCGTCTGGAAAATTATTGCCACCGGCAATAATGATTTGATCACCTACTACCCCCGAAACAACACCGGATAAACCCATATGAATTAACCCATTAGGCTGCACAGGTAATACGCCACTTTGTTTCCAAGTTATGGGAGACTCGTATTTTTTTTGTGCTGTACTTGCAAAAACAAGACAAATACAAACAATAAAAAATTGTATTTTTTTAAATAGCCCCATGTATACTACAGCGTAATTTTTGAAGCATAGTCACTAAAACCTAAAGCGTCTACGTCGGCACTAAACAGTTTAAATTGCTCATCCGACATATTGGATACTGGAAGTCTAAATTCACCACAGTCCATTCCTATCTTTTTCATATAGGCCTTACCCGTTGCAATGCCTCCATATTTTCCCAACAATCGAATCATGTCTATCGATTGCTGCTGAAGTGTACGTGCCTTTTCAAAATCATGGTTGTTATAAGCATCTATTAAAGATAAATAAAGCGGTGCAGCATAATTATACGTACTACCCACAGCACCTTTAGCACCAAGCACTAATGCAGACAACATATTTTCATCTCTACCCCATAACATATCATAAGCACCATTTGCAAAACGCATGCAAGACAAATAATCCATAAAATCTTCATGGGTATATTTAATGCCGGTAAAATTAGAAAGCTTACCATGCAACGCTTGTAATAAATCATACATGGTAATGTGAACCCCAGTTAAAACAGGAATATGGTAGTAATAAAAAGCTAAATCCGGAACTGCTTCTCCAATTTCAATACAAGCTTTTGCCAAAACACTTGCATTTGCGGGTTTAAAATAAAAAGGAGTTGTAAAAGCAACCGCTCTTAACCCAATTTGTTTTGCATAAACAGCCAATTCTTTGCAGTCTGCAATACAAGTGCCCCCTAAAAAAGGTATGACTGTAAAATTTAAATTATCCGAAGCAACAGAAGCCCAAGCCTGCATGACTAATTTTTTTTCTGGTAGCGTTAACGAAACGCCTTCTCCCGTAGAGCCACATATAAATGCACCACGCACACCATTTGACAACAGCATTTTATAATAGGCAGGAATAAGTTCTAGATGTAACGACCCATCTTTATGAAAAGGCGTAAACGGTGCTGCAATTAATCCCTCTAAATGTTTCATGTATCTAATTTTATTTCCAACGGTCTATTAATAATTTCATAAAATATCCACCCACCACACTCCGAGCCTGCATACCTACTTGTTTACCAGAAATCGTTTCATGCCAATCACTTATTGGTACCCTAGAAGAAGTTTCGGTAGCATATAAATAGATGGGGTTAATTAATTTTTGAAAATCTTGGCTATTGGATGCCATACTAGCTGTCCAAATAACCCAATCGCTTTTGGTATAGGTCTTCCTGCTATCGAGCGGCAACCCGTATTTATTTTGAACGGATAAATAGTAAGCGATTTCTTTTTTATAAACTTCGGGAGCAAATAAATGAAGGCCTAATAATTGATCCCACACTAAATTATATTTCTGACTCCAAGTATTTCCTTTGTCAAAAGTTAACGCATAATGATCTCCAACATCAGCAAGACCTACCCATTTAGAAGCGTAATCTTTTGCAATAGCAGCATACTTCGCTGCAATAGCCGGCATACCCATTTTGGAGGCCATTTGTGCGTAAGCGCCGATTCCAACAATAGCTTTTATAGATAAATTGGCGTTACGCGATAAATGACCGGCAAAATCGTCAGTACAAAGTTGGTTAACAGGATCTAAGCCATCGTTAACTAAAAAATTTACCCAGGTGGACAATGTTTTCCAATGCGGTTTAGCAAAAGAAATATTGTTTTCAGCTTTACAAATGGCAGCCGTTAATAAAATCATATTACCTGCTTCTTCTACGGGCATATCTGCTGGATAAGTTTGCCCATTGGCAAGCGGATAGGTCCCTAAATCATGCGCTGGAAAAGGTTTGGTCCATTTACCTATTTCAGAATATTCAATTAAGGGCTCAACCATTCCCTTTAATAAAACCGGATTGTACAGCAAACTTAGTGGCGCTGATGGATATGTTACATCAACTGTCCAAATAGATCCGTTGCTAAAGTTTTCTTTTTGTGGAAATAAAAGCTGGTCATGAGGACCTCTAATGGTATTATGTGCCGCAAGTGACTGCCTATATGCTGTAACACATAAAGAGGCATAGTCAGTTCCGCCGCTTTTTGAAGCGCTGCTATATAAATTTTTATCAAAGACATTACATAAAGCATCTACCCGCTTGTAATCTTTATCAGCGGCATAGATTAAATGCTCCATAGTTTTATATTTCTTTTTCCACCAAGGATCTAAGTTTGAACCATAATATTGAACCGATTTTATTTCATCATAGGAGAGCATTATCCTATCTGTTACCACAGTTCTTGGTTGCAGTTTTTGTAAGATTTTTACAGTTAGATAATTGTCTGCAACTTTATTATTTTGAGTAACCCCCGCCACTTCTTGTAATAAATCATCGCTACGTCTATTTAACAAAACAGCTCTATTACTAGCTGTTGACAAATAGGCATAACCCCAATCGATGCGTAGATCATCTCCCGATTTTGCGAGTATATGTTGGTTCGCAAGGCCAGTTCTTAAATACTTAATGTTCTCATATTTACCAGCACTTGTAATTTCTACTTGACCAGACCGGTCTTTAGCTATCGAAGCACTTACCCCAAATAAAATTTGAATATCATGGCTCTTATTATCGGTAGTACTTGATGAAAAACCAATGTAGGTAAGCGGCCTAGACAATACATCCAAATTGTTAGCCAGTAGTGGAGATAAAAAATCTATCGAAACTACCACCGGACCGCAAATCATTTTATAGGATGTTTTAGTAGCAGTAACGGTAACAGATTCCTGCTTGGCTAACTTAATGTTTGTAAAGTTTTTTTGTGCATACAGCCCTGCATCAAGCCACGCATATCCTTGTGTATTGATGCAATGCATAGCTAAAATATTTTCGCCTCTATGTAAATACTTTTTTATAGAATCTTCAAGCGCGTAGGTTTTAACAGATGTTACATAACAGTTGCTGCAACTATAAATTTTATTACCATTGAGATACACTTCTACATCTTCATCATACCTAAGTTTTGCTAGCAAATTGTCAATAGCAGCGCCATCATAGTTGAAAGTTCTACGAACCCAAATTTCTTTGGTATCCCAGGCTGTTGCAAAATCATTGTCCCAACCTTTGCCAAATGGAAGTTGACCAGTTTTCCAATTAGAAGGGGTATAGTTTTGCTGATTCCAATTATTAGCGGGCTTTTCAAATGTATACAAACAAGTGGTGGAGCCTGCTTCACCCACAGCAGCAATAGGTGTGCTTGGTAGTTGTAAATCACCTAAAATTTGGTATTGGACACCATCCACTTTCGCATAGCCAATTAACCCTTGATCATATCCAGACCAGTGTTTGGTATTTGATGTATTTACTTGATCCGAAAAAGACCAAACACTAAAGTAAGGATTGTGCGTTACAAGCGGATATGCTGGCATTTTATGAATCTGCGCATAGGTAGCACAAACAATAAATACAAAACCAACAAAAGCTACATACTTTTTCATAAAGGGTTTATTCTATACCCCAATGTAAAAAACAATGCTTAAATAAACAATCTAAAAATTAACTAAAACGTCATTATTTTGGCGCTTTCCTGGAGTAGATCTACCAAATGCAACTTGCTTTGATAATAAAGTTGATAACTGGGTTACAATTTGGGGATTTTCGGCAGCAATATTGTTTTGCTCTTTAGGATCTGTGCGCAAATTATATAATTGAATGACAGGTAAATTTAGCTTATTTGCTGCCGCTTCTGTTGGCGCACTCCAACCACCCGACCCGCGTGCAAAAATTAATTTATAATCTCCATTACGCATGGCAAACTTGCCATCAATAGAGTGATGTATAATATTTTCGCGCGCATAACCGCTTGCATTATTTAATAAAAGAGGCATTAAACTATAACTATCTTCCGCTTCATTAGTTTGAAGTTTTTTACCAAGCATATTTGAAACTGTTGCATAAAAATCTGTAAGAGAAACAGTTTTATCCGAAACAGTATTGGGCTTTATAACACCAGGCCAATTTATTATCAATGGAATTCGGTGACCACCTTCAAAAATATCTGCTTTTGCACCCCTAAAACCTGCGCTTACATCATGTCCAGCAGCAATTAAAGTTTTAAAATCGGCAGAAGGTGAAGCACCATTATCACTTGTAAAAACAATGAACGTATTCTCTAATATACCAACCTCCTTAATGGCATCAACAATTTTTCCAACCATTGCATCTGTCATTAAAACAAAATCTGCATAGGCATTGATACCTGATTTTCCATCAAATTGTTTGGAAGGCAAAATAGGTGTATGTGGCGCCGTTAATGGCAAGTACAAAAAGAAAGGCGCTTTACTATTTTTTTGATCCTGAATATACTCAACAGCTTTTTGTGTAAGGTCGGTTAAAACATTTTTATGCTGTAACCCTTTGGCAACAGGGCCTTCACGCCAAAAGCCAGCACCTTTATTTTCTTTTATAGAGTCAATAAATGGTGAAGTAACCCGCTGGTTTTCTATATATACGTATGGTGGAATATCTAATGAAGCGCTAATGATATAACTATATTTAAATCCAATACTATTAGGACCAGCTGTTAATGTTTTAGAAAAATCTATCTGATTTTTTGTGTTTTTTTGCCATCCAAGGCCTAAGTGCCACTTTCCAATACAAGCGGTATTGTAACCATTATTTTTAAAAAGTGTTGCAACCGTATGTCTGTTATTGGCAATCAAGGCGGTATCATAACTCCACAAAACACCATTTTGTAAATGGGTACGCCATGCATATCTGCCGGTTAAAATTCCATAACGTGTGGGTGTACAAACAGCAGAGCCGCTATGTGCATCTGTAAAGCGCATGCCACTTTTTGCAAGTGCGTCTATATTGGGTGTATTTATTTTGCTAGAGGTGTTAAAAACAGAAACATCCCCAATACCTAAGTCGTCTGCCAGTATATAAATAACGTTTGGCTTTTTTTGTTGACCAAAACATGTTGAACTGAAAAACAAAAAAACCGATAAACAAAACAACCGCATCAAATAATTTTTGTACTAAATATACAAATAATCAAACTTAACAATACTAATAGATGTTAGTATACATAAAAGGGGTAATTTTGAACTGAATTCAATCCAATAATTACAATGATTCATAAACTTGTAAAAGACGCAGCAACAGCCGTAGCAGACATCGCAGATGGTAGCACACTCATGTTAGGTGGCTTTGGCCTTTGTGGCATTCCAGAAAATTGTATCCAAGCAATTTTAGAAAAAGGTGCTACCAATTTAACCTGCATTTCAAACAATGCGGGTGTGGATGATTTTGGTATTGGACTTCTGCTACAACAAAAAAGAGTTAAAAAAATGATATCGTCTTATGTAGGCGAAAACGAGGAGTTTGAAAGACAATTACTTTCTGGCGAATTAGAAGTGGAACTAATACCACAAGGAACACTTGCATTTAGATGCATGGCCGCAGGTTATGGTATGCCAGCCATATTTACACCCGCTGGTGTTGGTACCGAAGTAGCTGTTGGAAAAGAATCCAGAATTTTTGATGGCAAAGAATATTTATTGGAAACTGCATTTAATGCAGATTTTGCCATAGTAAAAGCTTGGAAAGGTGATACCGATGGCAACCTCATATTTAAAAGCACTGCGCGCAACTTTAATCCGCTCATGGCCATGGCTGGCAAAATTACCATTGCCGAAGTTGAAGAATTAGTTGAGCCAGGTATACTGGATCCCGACCAAATTCACACACCCGGCATTTATGTGCACCGAATTTTTGAAGGAAAAAATTATGAGAAAAGAATTGAAAAACGCACCACCAGTAAATAAAATATTATGTTAGATAAAGAAGGCATTGCTAAACGAATTGCAAAAGAAGTAAAAAATAATACCTACGTTAATTTAGGTATTGGTATTCCCACACTGGTGGCCAACTATTTACACGAAGGCATCAACGTATGTTTTCAAAGTGAAAACGGCCTGTTGGGCGTTGGCCCTTTTCCAAAAGAATATGCTGTAGACCCAGACACCATCAATGCTGGTAAGCAAACCATAACGGCGCTTCCAGGCGCTAGTTCATTTGATTCTGCGATGAGCTTTGGTATGATTCATTCAAAAAAAATTGACTTAACCATACTTGGTGCGATGGAAGTTTCAGAAAACGGAGATATTGCCAACTGGAAAATACCGGGTAAAATGGTAAAGGGCATGGGTGGTGCGATGGACCTTGTTGCTTCTGCAAAACATATTATTGTTGCCATGCAACACGTTAATAAAGCAGGGGAAAGCAAACTTCTTGCCAAATGTGATTTACCCCTTACGGGAAAAAACTGCGTAAAAAGAATTGTGACCGAATTAGCTGTTATTGATATTGCGCCAGAAGGCGGATTTATACTGATCGAAAGAGCACCAGGCGTATCGATTGAACAAATAAAAAATGCTACTGCTGGAAAGCTCCTTATTGTTGGAGACATCCCAGAAATGGCATTATAAAAAGGCGAATAAATTATAAGTTACCTCTTAATTCTTGTTCTCTTTCGAGTGCTTCAAATAATGCTTTAAAATTTCCTGCACCAAATGATTTAGCACCTTTGCGCTGAATGATTTCAAAAAATAAAGTAGGTCTATCTTCTACTGGCTTGGTAAATATTTGTAGTAGATACCCTTCGTCATCACGGTCTACGAGTATACCTAGTTTTCTTAATGGCGCTAGATCTTCATCGATAGGACCAATACGGTCTAGAAGTTCATCATAATAAGTACCAGGTACTTTTAAAAACTCTACGCCTCTTTCACTGAGTGCAGTTACTGTGGCAATGATATCCTGTGTAGCAATGGCAATATGCTGCACACCTGCATCTTTGTAAAAATCTAAATATTCTTCTACCTGAGATTTTTTCTTGCCTTCTGCTGGTTCGTTAATGGGGAATTTAACAAACCCATTACCATTACTCATTACTTTACTCATGAGCGCAGAGTATTCGGTAGAAATTTGCTTGTCATCGAAAGTTAGAATGTTTTTAAAACCCATTACGTCTTCGTAAAATGAAACCCAGGTATTCATTTGATTCCAACCAACATTACCTACGCAATGATCTATGTATTGAAGCCCAACATCAGAAGGATTGTAATGACTTTCCCATACTTTAAAGCCTGGCATAAATGTGCCCTTGTACTCTTTACGCTCAACAAATAAATGAACCGTATCACCATAAATGTGAATACCGCTCATTACAATTTTACCATCCGCGTCTTCACGTGTAGTAGGCTCCATATATGGCTTTGCACCACGCTTTACGGTTTGTTCAAAAGCGTCAGTAGCATCGTTTACCATTAGTGCAACAGCTTTCACACCATCACCATGTTTATTTACATGCTCCGCAATAGTACCTGTTGGATGCAGTGGTGTTGTTAAAACGAGTCTTACTTTATTTTGAACAAGTACATAAGATACTTTTTCTTTATCGCCAGTTTCAGGGCCACTATATGCATAGCTCTGAAATCCAAAAGCTGTTTTATAAAAATGTGCTGCTTGCTTTGCATTACCTACATACAACTCTACATAGTCTGTTCCCATGAGGGGTAAAAAATCTGTGCTCATATAAATTTTTAATTCTTATTCAATATTGTGTTGCCAACTCTTGTGGTAATTTTCATCTTCAATTGAAATGGCGTCTTCTGTTAACATGAGTGGCTTAAATGGATCAATCATAACAGCCAGTTCTTCTGTTTTTTCTTTACCAATCGAATTTTCTACAGTGCCTGGATGCGGACCATGTGGTATGCCACCTGGGTGTAATGTAATTTGACCTTGCACCACAGACTTTCTACTCATAAAATCACCATCTACATAATAGAGCACTTCGTCACTATCAATATTGCTATGGTTATATGGCGCAGGGATTGCCTGTGGATGGTAATCATATTTACGCGGCACAAAAGAGCAGATCACAAAATTATGCGCTTCAAATGTTTGATGTACCGGTGGTGGCTGATGCACACGACCCGTAATAGGTTCAAAATTATGGATCGAAAAAGCCCAAGGATAATGATATCCATCCCATCCAATAAAATCAAAAGGATGTGTACCATAGGTGTACGGATATATTAAACCCTGCTTTTTAATGAGTACTTTAAAATCGCCTGTTTCATCAAAGGTTTCAAGGTCAGTAGGTCTTACAATGTCACGCTCGCAAAATGGTGCATGCTCCATCAGTTGACCATATTTATTTTGATATCTTTTTGGAAAATGTATGGGACTAAAACTTTCAATGATAAACAAACGGTTGTCTGCATCATTAAATTCTATCTGATAAATAGTACCACGAGGCACTACAATGTAATCGCCATACTTAAAATATATTTTACCAAATCCTGTTTTTAAAGTGCCCGAACCTTTATGGATAAACAACACTTCGTCGGCCTGACTATTTTTATAAAAATAAGTAGTCATAGACTCCATAGGAGCCGCTAACGAAATTTGTAAATCTGAATTTAAAAGAACAATTTTTCGACTCTCTAAATAATCTTTTTGTGGCTTGATATTAAAGCCAAGTAAACTGGTATGTCGTAAATGTTTTTCTCTTGCAATTTTTGGTTCTACCGAATACGGCGTACCCAATTCTTTTACAATAGTTGGTGGATGCGTATGGTATACGAGTGAATACATACTAGAAAAACCTTCGGTAGAAACAAGTTCTTCGGCATAGAGTGCACCATCGGGTTTTCTAAAAACGGTGTGACGTTTAGCAGGAATTTGTCCTAAAGTATGGTATATTGGCATAGCAGGGTGTTTATTCCGCTGCAATACTAACAATTATTAGTATAAAATAGAATATTATTTTACCTTCGTTTTGCACAATTAACATTCCATGAAAATCATAAGCTACCGTTTAAACAATGCCACTTCTTACGGCGTTTTAGTCAATAACGAACTCTATTCATTGCCAGAAAATCAGTCAGGTTTACCAGCTACGATGAATGCATTTTTAGCACTCGAAGAAAAAGGCATGGAAATGGCCCGCCAAACAGCAAGTCAGATAGCAAACCAAAGCATTGAAGCCACGCCCATAAAAAATTACGAGATTTTAGCACCTGTTCCACACCCTACTTCTTGTAGAGATGGATACGCTTTTAGACAACACGTGGAAGCGGCCCGAAAAAACAGGGGCGTAGAAATGATTCCTGAATTTGACCAGTACCCTATTTTTTATTTTACCAATCACCAAGCTGTTGAAGGTCCCGGCCCTGTTTATTGCATGCCCGATCATTTTGAGCAACTCGATTTTGAACTTGAAATAGCCATTGTGATTGGTAAAAAGGGAAGAAATATAAAAGCGAGTGAAGCAGATGCCTATATCGCAGGATTTACCATCATGAATGACATGAGCGCCAGAAAACTTCAAATGGAAGAAATGCTTTTAAACCTAGGCCCTGCCAAAGGAAAAGATTTTTCTACCGTGATTGGACCATGGCTAGTTACACCCGATGAACTTGCGCATAAAGTAGCCCCTACCAAGGCTGGACATGTAGGCCTTAACTACAATTTAGAAATGAAATGTTACGTCAATGATATTTTGGTTTCAACTGGCAACGTAAAAGATATGGACTGGACATTTGCTGAAATCATAGAAAGATGTTCTTATGGTGTAACGCTCTATCCGGGTGATGTGATTGGATCAGGAACCGTTGGCACTGGATGCTTTTTAGAACTCAATGGCACCGGAAAAAGATTGGATCCTAATTTTAAGCCACAATGGTTACAAAATGGAGATAAGGTTACCATGTCTATTGATAATTTAGGTATTTTAGAAAATCAAATTGTTGCAGAAGAAACCAACTGGTCTATTTTATCCCTAAAGAAATAACAATGCTTACCATCAACACATCAGATATAAGTCCATTAGAACTTCAGGGATATTTACAAAGCGCCATCGCGCCTAGGCCTATTTGTTTGGCATCTACGATCGACAAAGAAGGGCAGGTAAACCTTAGTCCGTTCAGCTATTTTAATTTATTTAGCATGAACCCGCCTATTTGTATTTTTTCACCATCCAGAAGAGTGAGAGACAATACCACCAAGCATACCTTAGAAAATTTAAAGGAAGTACCAGAGTGCGTAATCAACATTGTTAACTATGCCATGGTTCAGCAAGTATCACTCTCTAGTTGCGAATACAGTAAAGACATTAATGAATTTAACAAAGCAGGATTTACGCAAATTCCTTCCGAAATAGTTGCACCTCCAAGGGTTGCAGAGTCACCTATACAACTTGAATGTACTGTTGCACAAATTATTGCCCTTGGCGAAAAAGCAGGCGCTGGAAATTTAGTACTTGCCGAAATCAAAAAAATACACATTGCAGAAGCGGTACTAAATGCACAAAATAAAATAGATCAAGCTAAATTAGATTTAGTAGCAAGACTAGGTGGTGATTGGTATGCAAGAATTAACGAACAAAATTTATTTGAGGTAACCAAGCCCAATACACAGCTGGGCATGGGTTTTGATATGTTACCAAGATTTATTAGAGACTATGCCGGATTGACTAACAATGAAAAAGCGCAGCTTGCAAATTGCACAACGCTTCCAGCATCACTAGCACAAAACGGAGATGCCCTGGTAAATTTAATGCCTGCTAGTATTGAAGCCATTAAACTAGAACTAGCAAATAACAATGCACAAAACGCTTGGACAATTATTGAAAAATCAACCGCGCATCAATAATTGCAAGACCATCGGTTATTAATGTTGTAAAACTAGGATGTTCCGTTTTTTGCTTTTCGAGATAGGATCTTATTGTTTTTGAAAATTGATTGGCATCTTGCAAAGGAGCAATAATTTCTAAAATCTCTAGTGCGCAAAGCCAATCTTTTTTGTGAGATGCAAGCACCTGATTAAATATATTTTCAAGTTCCACTAGTTGCGCATTAGTGATGGAAGCTGATTCAATTTGACCCCTTATTTCTCTAACCTTTGCAAACAGTGCATGATAGGCAAAGTCTATGTCGGAATAGCTTGGCTGGTGTGTTTGCTCAGTCGATACATACAACTGATCTTCAAAAGTGCTAATATCTGCGGGACCATTAAACACAGATACAATAGAGGCCCCCACGGCCATATCAAATACACCCCATGACGGGTCAAATAATACAAGTCCTTCTTTACTTTTTACAGTACAAGATGTAAATGAAAAAATTAAGTTTTTAGTATCCTGTTTTGTGATGTCTCTTAAAATACCTTGAACGGTAATGCCTGATTCAAATGACAATAGCACTTCTTGATTGAGTTCAATTCCTGCATCAAAAAGGTCTTGATCTGTAAAATCTTCGAGCGGCTTTTTGGCACCCATTAAATTTCCTACTGGAGATCCAAAACCATCTGCATGATAATTTTTTCCATGACCATGTAACTGCTTATTGCTATGCGCTAATGCCGTTGGACCTGTTGTTTTTATATACGCTACGCTAGACCCTGGCCCTTCCAATACCTGCGTGCAAACACCTGATACCTGAATACCAGAACTATATTCAAGCGTACAAATATTTTTACACTCAATAGCTTTTTTTACACTGGATAAGCCACCAACTCTAAATGCCATGGTGCTTTCAAACTGTTTTAAAACATCAATTAAATTTTGAAAAGTAGGTGTTACAAAAAGTTGCGGCTGTGGCTTTGTAATATCATATGAATACGTAAGTGCATCAATGGTATAAGGTATTTTTTTAACCTCAGGGCGCATGCATGAAGCGCTCTCCCCTATTGATGACAACAAACCGGCTCCATAAATTTTGGGTTGATCGAGTGATCCAATTAAACCATACTCGACGGTCCACCACTGCAACCTACTAAGCAATGCCATTTCGGAAGGTTCGCCTAAATTTTGTTGTTGTTCAAAAATAGTAGCTTCTGTTTTTTCAATAATGGCTTCATCAATACCTGGCATTTCTTTTAAAATAGATAGCTGTCTAATGGTTTCGTAGAGTTCAAAATCTTTGGAAGAAAAAATAGCTTTGGTTCCAATAAATCCAAGATAACTAAGGTATTGATTATAATCGGTGTCACTAATAATAGGTGCATGTCCCGCAGATTCATGAATAATATCTGGCGCACTGGTATATTCAATATGTTCTAGTTGTCTAATATCGGCGGCAATAACAAGCACCCGGTATGCCTGAAATTCCATAAATGCTGCGGGTGGAATAAATCCATCGACAGTTACAGCACCCCAGCCAATATGTGCAAGTGCATCATTAATTTCTTGTAAGCTTGGAATTTTTTCGATGGTTAAGCCGGCTTTTTTTAAGCCAGGAATATAAGGATAGTAAGCGGCATCTTTTAGAAAACTATAATTTTGACGCATCACATAACGCCAAACAGCATGATCTACACTGGTATACTTTTCATAACGCTGATCTACAATGTATTTGGCTAAGTGCGGGGGCAAATTTGCCACCTGCTCATTGTTAAAATTATTCATAGACTCACTTCCTTGTAAAAAGCTAAAGTAGTACAAAATGAATAAAATAACAAACGTTAGTTTTTAATTAAATGGGGTTGCCCATTTTTTATCGGTGTATACATTTGTACCAGCCAAGGTTTTTAAGAAAGCCACTACTGCGGCAATTTCGGCGGGCTGCAAATTTAAACGTTGCACATTTACACCATTGGGTTTTAAGCGAGGATCTAAATTTCTATTGTCATTAATAAACCCTCCATAATGAGAAACTGCTGTTGCTAAATCTCTTATACCAGCTGTGTGCATTAACCGTGTATTTAATTCGCCCTTATTATTAACCAGGTCGCGAAGTGTAGGTGCGCGGGTAACATTAATATCTTGACCTGCACCAACTGCTAGTGCAATAACTCCATTGTTTCGGGTGTTAGGGTCAATATCAAACTCAGGGGCGTTGTGACAACCATTACAACCAAGGCCTCCACCAATTCTACTGCTATTGCCATCAAAAACAGGGGGTGTTAAAAATAAATCTTTGCCTTCATTTTCTTGAGCTGTAAAATTTGGAAATGGTTGTCTATCGTTATTTACCTGTGCTCTTCCAATATCATATTTTGCATCAAAAGATTGAATACTTCTTACAAACTGAGCTAAACATTCTTGCAAGCGTGGCTCTGTAACAGTAATATCTCCATAGGTGAATTTGAAAAGCTCGTTGTAATAATCAGTAGCCTGCAACTTAGCTATGAGTGCTGCTATATTTGCTCTTCCAGCTTGTCCACTAAATCCCATCTCTTTATGATCGGCAATGGGTTGTGTAGTTTGACTTTCCAAACTCGCTGCTCTTTCATCCCAAAAAAACTTAGCTTCCACACCAAATCTTTCATTGACTAATCGCATAGAGTGTCTATCCGTTAATCCACTAGCAACACCTGCACTAATGAGTGCGGTATCTGAAAAAGCAAAAGCTTGTTTATGACAACTCGCACAAGAAATGGTATTGTCGATGCTTAATTTTTTATCGTAAAATAAAACCCTCCCTAGCGTTGCTTTGGCATTGGTGATAGGATTGTTACCTGTATTGTCTTTAACAATATAAGCAGGCTTTGTTTGCGCTGCATAATTGGCTAAATTATTGAGGTCAATTTGTGTGCCAAAGGCAGCAGCAACCGCTGTAAAAACATTGCCGCCAGTAGCGGGCGTATCTGCTTTCGAGCAGGCTTCTAATAAAATAACAAGGCTAACAATACCTAAAAAAATAAGGGGGATTTTTCGCATAGGTTTATTTTTTTATGGGACAGTCAGTCACCAAAAACGTTTAATGGGCATTAGTTATTAAACTGCCAATTATTTGTTAATACAATAGATTCAAATTTTGCTTCTTGGTTATCGGGAAGTGATGCAAAGAAATCTATTCCTGTCAAGGTTTCCAAATAATCTATTGTTACTACAAATTGTTTAAGTGGCTGCGTACTCCCTGCATTGGGGAGTAAAAAAGCAATGGCTTCCACTCCTGCTTTTGCTTGCTTGAACACGATTTTATAATACGCACAAGGAACCGTTATTTTTTGGTTAACGGTACCGCAACTTTTGTTTAACAGAGGTCCCGTTACTACATACAATCCATTTTTTTCAAGTGCCCAATCCCTTACTTTATCCTCCAATTTAGACCAAATGCCTCTATTAAAGGACGGTACTTGTGGAGACATATTAGACATATAAAAACTTTCCGTCATAGAAATTGCATTCAATTTCATATCTGCTGCCGGACATAAATGTCCTCTGTCATACCCTGATTTTATGTAACTACCCGGCTTCAACGGATTTGATATTAAGGGATCGGCTAAAAATTTTGAACTACGTTTTTGCGGTCCATTAATAGAAGCAGGGGTGAGATAGTAAGCCACCCATTCTGCCTGCTCATCAGTTTCACTGTATGAAAGTGAATAGTAGGCATGTTTTATGGTAATTCCTTTTTGATTCGTTGGAAGGAGTGAATCTGAATTGACTTGTGCATGAACAAAAGAAAATAAGTTGAATAGCGCCGCTACCAAAAATGAAATCCGCATAAACCTTTTCATGTATTAACTCATTTTTTATTGCAAAGTAAATGCAACATATGCATCACTTGATTTGCCACCCCATTTAGATCCACCACATGCAATCACAACATACTGCTTACCATCTATTTCATAGATACTTGGCGAAGCAACACCAGGTGCTGGCAAATCTATTTCTCGAAGAATTTTACCAGTTCGCTTATGAATAATTCTAAATTTCCCATCGGCAGAAGCACCAATAAATAAAAGCCCTCCTTTTGTTACCACAGGACCACCATAATTTTCTCGCCCTGTAGCAGGTATTCCTATTGATTTTAAACTTTCAAATTCACCAAATGGAATTTTCCATACCTGTTCACCCGTATTTAAATTGATAGCCGTTAAAGAACCCCATGGTGGACTTATTGCAGGATACCCTTCTGGTGTTAAAAACTTATTATAGCCTGTAAAACCATAGGTTGTTTTTTGCTCTGGCAGCGGTGTTGACAAGGTTCCGGTAAATTTTTGCTGTTGCACTTTTTTTATATCTAACACATAAGACGCCAGGGCCATTTTTTCTGTATCTGTTAAAACATTATTACCCGGCATCATCCGCCTACCATTTTTTAAGAGTTGAGAAAATGTTTGCGTGTTATATTTTTTTGCAGCACCTATTAATGAAGGATAATTACCGCCACCTTGCATTTCAGTACCATGACATTTCATACAGTTTTGCGTGTATATCATTTTACCGGCATCATAATTGGTTAGGAGTAGCTGGTTGTTTTTTTTATTTTCAACCATTTCTAAAATCCAACTCATTTCATTGGTATTTACATAAAGTAGCTGGGTTTCTGGATCAAAAGCAGGCCCTCCCCATTCGGCGCCACCATCATAACCTGGAAGCACAATTGTTCCCTTAGTAGATGGAGGTGTAAATATTTTGCTAGGCCCATATTTTAAAAAAGTATTTTTAATGGTGGCATAACTTTTTGCATCAATGAATAGATTTAAATCAGTGCTATCAAAAGACTGACGTACAAGTGGCTTAGGTATTTCCGGCATAGGTTGAGTAGGCCATAACTTTTCATTTTCTAGGCTTGTAGACGTATTAACTGGTATTTCCTTTACCGGAAATAATGGCTCACCTGTTTCGCGATTGAGTAAAAAAACAAAGCCTGTTTTAGTAGTTTGTGCTACAGCATCTACTCTTTTTCCTTTGTGCGTTACGCTAACAAGTGCAGGAGGTGCGGGTAAATCCATATCCCAAACATCATGATGTACCGTTTGAAAATGCCATTTTAATTTACCTGTTTCTGCATCGATTGCTAACAAAGAATTTCCATACAAACCCATCCCCGTTCTTTCTCCTCCGTAAAAATCGTTTGAAGGATTTCCAGTTGGTGCAAATAAAATTCCTCTTTTTTCATCTAAACTAAACCCTGCCCAACTATTTGTAGAACCCATATGTTTGTATGCCGTCGTATCATCCCATGTTTCATAGCCTTTATCTTGAGGATAAGGTATGGTATGAAAAATCCATTTTTGTGCTCCCGACTTTACATCAAAAGCTCTTATATGACCGGGCGTTTCATCGCCAACCAATCCACTAACAAAAAATAAATTTTTATACACCATCACCGGTGATGTTGGTGCAACAAAAAGTTTATCTGGATTTCTATCTAATCCATTTACTAAATTAATACCTCCTTCTTGGCCAAAACTTTTTAACAAATTACCAGTCACTGCATTTACACATAATACAATAGGACCAACTGTGTAAATGATTCTTTTGTCAGTGCCATTTGCCCAATAAGCAACGCCCCTGTTCATGTTAACACTACTTCGATGCCATTTTTTATTGGCTACTGAATCGGCTGGGTTGAATGTCCATAACTCTTTACCGGTTGCTGCGTTAATAGCAAATAATTTTAGTTTAGGTGAAACCCCATACATAACGCCATCTACCACAATGGGATTACACTCCATTGGTCCAAATTTGGCACTGTCCTTATTTTCGGAGTAATAGATCCATGCAACCCCCAGTTGATTGTAATTTGAAGTGTCTATTTGATGGAGCGAAGAGTATTTTAAATTTTCATTACCTCCCCCTGTTTTAGGCCATGAATTATATTTAGGTTGGCCTGGGTCACAAGACCAAAAAATAAACGATACACCTAAAAATAGCGTCCATTTACACGAGGATAAGCCCATAGTATTGAGTTGTACTTTAAAATAAGTAGTAAACTACTAAATTTGAGGCTATTTTAGGAATATTAAACAGTTTTTAGGGCTCGAAATTGATGTAAGTAGACCTAAAAATAAGTACCTTCATATTATGCGACTGCAACAAACCATAAAACAACTTTTAGCCCTGGCTATGCTAGTTGTGTTTGCGTTTAGTATTACGCCGCAAAAAACCATCCACGATTTTGTAGCACCACACAAAGATCCTACAAAATGCGACGTTCACATTAAAGCGCCCATTGAGCAGGTAGAAAAATCCCAACTACATTGTACATTTGATTTTCAGGTTGCTACTACCCCATTTGTCAATTACAATTTTAGCATTGACGTTCCAACTCAAATTGTAGTAAGCACACAAAATAATTTATACAACGAAACACGGAATCATACCTTTCTTCTTTCTAAAGATTCCCGTGGCCCACCTCATTGCTAATACCTACTAGCAATTTTTAAATTTTCTTTTTAAGTACTCAATTTATTATTTTGAATTGTATCAAATGTATTGTGTCATTGTGCATAATGACATGCCTAACAATATTTCAAGCGAATGCCCAAAAATGTGATTTGGTGCTTTCGGGTGTTGTTATGGATGCATCTAACAACACACCCCTTGAAAAAGCAGTGGTTGAAATTAAAGAACTAGGCATCAAATTTATAACTGACATAGAAGGCCATTACCATTTTTATAATTTGTGTAAAGGCAGTTATACCATTGTGGTTAACCACATGAGCTGTGACAGCATTAAATACAAACTGACCATTCAAAAAAATATCATTCAGAATTTTAAATTACCGCACGCCATTAATGAACTTGAAAATGTGAGTGTGAACGCCAAAAGAGACCTCAATGTAAATTCAATTAAAGAGGTACTTAGTAGTAAAGTGGTGGATGCAACTAGAGGTCAAAGTTTGGGTGAAGTATTGAGTCGCGCCAACGGGGTTACTGTTTTACAAACAGGTAGCACCATTTTTAAACCCGTAATACATGGGCTTCATAGCCAGCGGGTGCTGCTCATTAATAACGGTGTCAGGCTTGAGAGTCAACAATGGGGTAGCGATCATGCACCTGAAATTGACCCGTTTATCGCCGAAAAATTTACGGTTATAAAAGGTGCAGGCGCCTTAAAATATGGCAATGACGCAATTGCAGGTGCCGTATTAATTGAACCAAAAGCCTTACCCAAACAAGCCCAAACAAATGCCGAATTTAATACTGGTTATTTCTCCAACAACAGACAATATGTTGTAAACGGAATGATTGAATCATCACCGGTTAAATTTCCTGAATTAAGCTACCGCGTGCAGGCTACTTATAAAAAAGGAGGCAATGCAAGAACACCAAACTACTGGCTACACAACACTGGATTACAAGAGATCAATTATTCGGGCGCTGTAGGACTTAGAAAAGAAAAATACAACACCGAGTTATTTGTAAGTAGTTTTAATACAGATCTGGGTATTTTTATTGGATCGCATGTTGGTAATTTAAGTGATTTACAAAATGCCATTACTGCAAGTAAGCCTACCCAAAATATTGATGCGTTTAGTTATGCTATTGGAAGGCCCAAACAAAATGTACAACACTACACGGTAAAATCTAAATCGCAATTTTATTTACCCAATAACAATAAAGTCAATCTTTTAGTGTCATATCAAAAGAACCTACGAAAAGAGTTTGACCGGGCAATGCTCTCCAATCGACCAGAATTGGATTTAGACATTTCAACCACCATGGCTGATGTTAATTTTGAAACTGCGCCTTCTAAAAAAATAAGTAGCAATATTGGGTTAGTAGGTATGCTGCAAGAAAACGTTTGGGCAGGTAGTCGTTTTTTTATTCCAAATTTTCGCACACAAAACATTGCTGTGTATAGCATTCATAACTACAACCTAAACAATTGGATGTTTGACGCAGGTGCTAGATTTGATTATAGACATTTAAGAACCTACCGTAATAAATCGGATAGTGTTACTGCTGCGAACCGTACATGGGGCAACGCTTCTGGAACCCTCGGCGCTACCTATAAAATAACGCCAAATTTTAAATGGCTTATTAATGGCGCATACGCCTGGCGGGCACCGCAAGTAAATGAACTCTATGTTAATGGTTTACACCACGGCACATCAAGTTTTGAAATTGGTAATGCAAATCTTAGAAGCGAAAAAGCCCTAAACTTTTCTACGCAGTTAAAATATCAATCTGATAGTAGCTGGCAGTTTGATTTTAGTGTTTATAATAATTTCATTACTGATTTTATTAACCTAATACCATCTGTTCCCGCCACATTAACACTAAGAGGCGCCTATCCAACTTTTAGATATGTTCAGAGTAACGCTGTTTTAAGAGGAATCGATTTTAGTGTGCACAAAACAATAAACCGCTCTTTTATGGCAGGCGCTAAAACGGCACTTTTATGGGCAAAAAATAGCGATACCAAAGAATGGATCATTCAAATGCCTTCCAACCGAATTGAAGGAGATATCACCTATTCTTTTGCTAATAAATTACTACAAAACGCTGCTATTGAATTACGCTACTTGCATATCATGCAACAAACTAGAATTCCTGTTAGTATACTCGATTATATTCCACCACCAAATGCATACAGCCTTCTAAACCTTGATTTTAGTAGCGATGTAGCAGTTGGGAAAAGGCAAATCAGTGTAGGATTAACGGTTGTTAATTTACTCAACCAAACCTACAGAGACTATATGAACAGGTTTAGGTATTTTAATGACGAACCAGGTAGATCTATTAACCTCAGAATAAAATTAAAATTATGAAACAAATAAAACTAGGTGCCATATGCGCTGCGTTCATGATCCTATTGGGTAGCTGCTCTAAAGAAGTAAGTAACCCCAATGACGAAAATGAGCACGAAGCCATTAATAAAATAGAACTCGTATTTGCAGAAACGGGCGGCGCTACTACAAACTTTGTGATCGAAGATCCGGATGGAGATGGCGGCAATCCTCCTTCCCGAATTGACACTATTAAAATCAACAGCAATAAGCAATATAATGTAACTGTAAAAATTTACAATATTGCAAATGGTGTTGTTAAAGATGTAAGTGCCACTGTTTTAACACAAGCTACTTCACACGAGTTTTATTTTATTCCCTCAGGTGTATCTGTAACGATTCAAAAAACAGACAAGGATAAAAACGGATACCCTATTGGATTTTTAAGTACTTGGCAAACATCAAGTACAGGCAATGGCAGTTTATTATTTAAACTCATGCACAAAACGGCTTTAAAAGGCCCTAACGACGGCCCTAACGTAGGTCATAGTGACATTCAATTAAACTTACCAATCATTATTAAGTAAAAACAAAACCATGAAAAAGAGTATTATTTTTTTATTGAGCATTTTAATTTCTAGTGCAACATTTGCGCAAGTTAGTTTTGGAGTAAAAGCAGGTTACAATGCTGCTAGTGTAAAATCTAATGATGCAGATATTACTGCGGATGGACAAACATTATCTGGTTTTCATATTGGAACTGTACTGAATGTTCCAATGAATAAAAAGTTTTCATTTCAAACAGGTTTAAACCTAGGAACAAAGGGCGTAAATGTAGCGCATGATGGACATGGCGATAAATACAAATTTACAGCCATTGATATTCCTTTAAATGTTGTGGTTACCAGTAAAAAAGGATTGTTTGCTGGAACAGGTTTAAACCTTGGTTATAACCTGTCAGGAAAATTAGACGCGCACGACGACCCTACCGAAAATTATGATTTTGAATTTGGGAGTGACAAGAATTTTACAAGAGCGGATCTTGGATTAAATTTTTTAGTAGGCTACCAAACTAAATCTGGCATTTTTGTAAGCGCTAACAGTTTAGTGAGCTTAACAGATATCGCACCTAGTGCCACTAGCTGGAAAAACAACGTGATTGGTTTATCTATTGGATATACTTTAAAATAATCACTTTGTAATTAACATAGCTAGCTTACTTGCCAGGCCCAGTAGCATAGGATACACAAAAAATAGCCATAACATATCTACCAGGCGCAGCGTTTGCCAAACCTTGGATCCTGATGCAACAGCCCGGTTTAAAAAGTCGTACCAGCTTACTAAATTGAGTTTGGCGGCCAATCCGTTAAACAAAATGGCCGAAACGAGCACTATAAGTCCGAGGATATATATTTTAATCATGTACGGCATACTTTTTATTGAAAAATAGTATATTTATTCAAACAAAAGTATGCCGTTTATGCAATTACAGCCCCGCTATTTCATGGCACTATGCCTGATTGCAATGGTTTGCACCAGTTGCTTGCGTGAAAAAAATGGTGGACTATTTTTACCGGGTGGTTTTGAAGCCACTGTGGTGGTAGATAGTTTACCAGGCAGGGCTAGGCATTTGGCGGTTAATGAGAATGGCGATATTTATGTGAAAGCTAATAAGCCCATTGAGGGAGGCATGAATTATGTTTTAAGAGACGAAAACAATGATGGCCGCGCCGATATTATTAAGAATTTTGGACCCATCGCTAGTGAAGGCGCTTACGCCACTGGCATGCGCATTCATAATGGATACTTATATACCAGTTCAGAAATGCTGGTGTACCGTTATAAATTAAAGAAGGGTGAAATGGTGCCTTCCAGCAAGGCAGAGTTTATTGTAATTGATAGCGGACAACCACGCGAGCATGATGGTAAGCCACTAGCCTTTGATGGCAAGGGACATATTTTTGTCCCTTTTGGCGCTCCTTCCGATGCTTGCCAAGTAGAAAATAGATTACCAGGCTCACCCGGCATGAAGCCCTGCCCTATTTTAGATTCTAATGCAGGTGTTTGGATGTTTGATGAAAATAAACTCAATCAATTTAGAACCACCGATGGTATTAAAGTAGCATCAGGTTTACGAAGCCTTGTTGCTATGACATGGAACAATCAGGATAATACCTTGTATTGTGTAGGCCACGGCAGAGATGGACTTTCTAGTAGCTGGCCTCAATTTTACAACGAATGGCAGAGTGCTGTTTTACCTTCCGAAGCGTTTTATAAATTAAAGCCGGGTGCCAATGCAGGTTGGCCTTATTATTATTTTGATCAAATGAAGGGTAAAGTAATGGTGAACCCAGAGTATGGTGGCGATGGTATACTCGAAAACACAGATAAAAATATTGAAACACCCATTGTAGGTTTTCCAGGACATTACGCACCCAACGATTTGCTTTTTTACACCGGTGATCAGTTCCCTGCGCGCTATAAAAATGGCGCTTTTATTGCCTTTCACGGCTCTACCATCCGAGCACCATATCCGCAGGCTGGTTATATTGTAGCGTTTGTTCCATTTGTAAATGGCAAGCCTCAAAAATGGGAAGTATTTGCCGATGGTTTCACTGGAAAAGATACACTTGTAAACACGAGTGATAGTAAGCACC
>Ga0222713_10000089_pt1 | contig 94471 bp, 141 predicted proteins | sample C33_649DmetaG_FD_165061 | JGI IMG/M metagenome (GOLD analysis project Ga0222713, IMG submission 165061) | Estuarine water microbial communities from San Francisco Bay, California, United States - C33_649D | ecosystem: Environmental > Aquatic > Marine > Unclassified | place: USA: California...
ACTAACAGATGGTCCAAAAACAAAACAGGTAAAAAAATATCCGCTTCCTCCACTAACATCAAATGATAATGTTGTTAGGCCGGATAGCGATAGTGTTTATAGACCCGTAAAGAAAGATTAAAGACCCTTACCTCTTGACCCGATAACCTAACTATGCTACAATCGTGGCATGGGCCGTATTCTTTTTGGATGCACTGTATGAAGATTTTGGACAAGACTATCAAAAAGGCTTATCAAAATTGGGAACCCAATCCTTTAATTCGTTGTTATCATTATGCTGCTGCCTTTGATAATAACAAGATGATAGCATTTGCTGGCAACAATCCTATTCGATTTAGTGCCAAAGCATTTAGAATGGGTGAACGATTCAATATTTCAACTTATAAGGAGTATCCTTTTCCTCATGCCGAAAGTCATCTTATTTCTAAATTGCTTGATCGCTATAATGCCATTGATACTAATTGGAAGATTGTTGTGTTGCGCATTAATAGAGAAGGAAGAATACTACTGAGTAAGCCTTGTGATAATTGTCAAAAAATTCTTGATGTTTTGGATTTACAGCAAGTATTTTATAGTAACAATGATGGAAGTTTTAGTGATAGTGTTGGACAAATTTTTTATTCAGAGTTGACAGGTTCAGCCGTTTTGGTATAATGGAGAAAACTATGAACTGTATTTATTGTAAAACTGATGTTGGGATTGATCGCTACGAGTTTCTTACTGAAACTGGACGACGTATTCTTTGTAAAGAATGTAGCGTAGAAAATCGTGCTGTAGGGTTTTTAGATTGGTCCCATAAAACAGCACCCAGTTTGGTAATGGTTCCTGCTAATGCTAAAGAAACTATTCGTAAACTTGATAGAGCAAATAGGAGAGCAAGATGAGTAAAATAACTTGGCTAGATTTGTATAACTTTTTGCATGACCAAGCAAATAACATAAACAAGGTTGGTAACTTTAATTGGAATACTCCAGTTGTTATCCATGATGCTGATACTGGAGACGAGCATAACTGTGACGTTTATATTCTTGGTGATTCTAGTGGAAAAGATAAGTTTGTTTTAATGTATAATGTAGAGAATATTTATTCGGAGAATAAGTAATGGAACTTCAAATAGAGGGACTTCTTTTTAAGCAAATCTCTAAACCTAAAAATTATGTTCATAACAAGATTGTTAATGTTTATGACAATAACTACAGAATCAATCTCTATTGTGAATATGAAGAAGATAATCTAACTAAAAAAAGAATTTGCGGTAGTTACTTCGCTAAGTTGCTAAATAAGTCTACACTTCAAATAGTACATAGTTCAGACAAAGTTTAATTTATGAAACAAGAATTACAGCAACAACTATACGACAAATATCCAGAACTCTTTTCTAATAAAGACAAGAGTATAATGGAAAGTTGTATGGGATGGGGTATAGAATGTGGTGATGGATGGTATGATATACTTTCTAGTTTATGCTGGATGATTAAACAACAGGAAGATAATATTCGTTCGCAAACAGAATATAAACAGCAAAAAGACGCCACCTATACCTCAGATTATTATCCTGTAAAGTTTGATCAGATCAAAGAAAAATTTGGTGGGCTTCGCGTTTACTTTACTGGTGGAGATAGTTATATTCAAGGTTTAGTTAGTATGGCCGAAAGTTTTAGTTATAAGATTTGTGAAGTTTGTGGAGAAAGGGGCAAGCCAAACAAGGGTGGATGGATTAGTACGCTTTGTGATAAATGTCGAAATAAAGATCAGTGGAATCCTTCAGAATTTCCGGGGTAAATAATGTCAATAAATGATATGTTTGAAGAATGGTTAGATCAAATTAGACCAGTAGTTCCTTTAGGTGATGAAGGAATCTCGAATAGAGAAAGATATGCAGACATCATCCCTCAATTAAGCATAGCATTTGAGGCTGGATTTAAGGCTAAACTAATATATAATTCCTCAGAGATGTTGCAAAAATGACAACAAGTGAACTTATTAAACAACTACATAATTTATCAGAAATAGATATCCAAGATATCGGTGAGGATATTAATGGCAATCCTATTTTCGCAATCAAAATAAACAATTCCGTAGGAAGTTTTATTGTTGGGGATATGAATATTGATGACTTTCCAGAATGGAAAAATGCTTCCTAACAATATTCTAACAATATTGACCACTTTATTTTGGGTATTACTTTAATATAAACTATCAGTTAATGGTAACTGATTATACAATATATCAAATATAAGAGGATTATCATGAGAAAAGGCTTTACGTTAGTTGAACTATTAGTAGTTATCGCTATTATTGCAGTATTGATAGGATTATTGTTACCGGCTGTTCAGAGTGCCAGAGAAGCGGCCCGACGATCATCTTGTATGAATAATGCTAAACAGCAAGGTTTGGCATTTCATAATTATCTATCTACACATAAATCATTTCCTCAGTCTAGACCACCAGATAGAAATAATAGTCCAACAAGTTGGTGTATTCCTCTACTTGGTTTTTTAGAGCAAGGTTCTCTTATTGATTTATATGATTTAACACAACCTTGGAATTCATTAATTAATGTTACTAATGGTCAAACAATTATCCCAACATTTAGTTGTCCTACCGCAAAAGGTAGTCCAAGAATGATTGCTGGAGCAACAGCCCCAACAAATATTATTGGCAAATCACTCGGACCACTTGATTATATAGTTATGCACAGAATAAGGAGAGTATTTTATACAGCAAACTCTTTGCCCGATCCGGGTGTGGATATTGAGGGTTCGTTGAATAGAACATCTAAAACTAGAGAAAATGAAATGGTTGATGGTATGTCTAAAACAATACTAACAATGGAAAGTGCTGGAAGGCCAGAATGGTTTGTGCTTGGCAAAAGTAGAGGTATAGTTTTACCAAGGCCAGAAGGTTATGGTTGGATTGATCCAGATGGTGGTGCTGGTTCTCTTGATGGATCAGATAAAACCACTGGTAATTTAAATACTACCGGAAGCACCGGCACCTGTATTATGAATTGCAATAATGATAGTGAACCAAATAGTTTTCATGCTGGTGGCATGGTTGTTGTAATGGCAGATGCATCATCGAGATTCCTTAATGAAAATGTATCTGCATCAACTTTTGCCGCATTGATTAGCAGAAATAATAATGATATAGTTGTGGAATAAAAATGATGTGTCCTAATTGTGTTAGTCCATATAAATGTAATGGTCCCCATGTTTTTACTTTGAGCGACAAAGTTTACAAATGTGAATACGGATATTTTATTCTAAAAGACGAATGGGTTTTTGTGCCAATAGAAACTGAATTTACCTCTGATACTTTGTTAGACATAACCGAAACTTTGATGAATTTAAATGAACAAAATCTTTGAAAATTATGACGAAGCCCACAAGCATAGTTTAACTATACCTTGGAAACTTGAAACCTGTAATGTTGGAGAAAGTTGCTGGTGCCGAATTATTCTTCCAACTGAAAAGATCCTATATAAAAATAAGGTGGGCGATATCGAAAGAGTTGATGAATTTGAATGGATAATTCCAGATGGTAGTATTGATAGGGAAACGGCAGAATATGTTGTGAACTTACACAACGGATGGATAAAGAAATGATTGACTTTTTATTTTATTGTTTTTTTAGTTTTTTGATACTACAAACAGTATTTTTATCTATTGTTTTAGTCTATGAACTCTATGAATTATTTTACTATTTTAAGAATCCAAACTTTAAAACTAATGATGTGGGACCAAAATGAAAAAAACTTGGCAAGAAAAACAAAAAGAGAGTATACAATCTGGATATAGTCGAGCCAAACAATTAGCAGAAGAAATATGGCTGGATGGAGATCATGAAGGAACTCCTAATGATTTTTACTATTTTCAGTGTGGGTTTGTGGCTGGATTGAATTATCAAAGACTAAAAGCTTTAGAAAAACTAAGTGAACTTGATCAAGAAATGGGACTATTATGAAAGGGCCACTAATATACTACGAAATCAAACATATATATGGTTCTGATTTAAGTAGTACCAAACTCGCTACCGAATTAAAACAAAATATTCTTGATGATATTGATCTCGGCTTCAATGTTGAGGTTGACTTTAAAGATGTTCGTAGTATAACAAACGGTTGGGGGCGAAACTTTATAGGAAAGATTGCAAAAGATAAAGGCCAAGACTTCGTAAAGAACCACATTATGTTATCTAATATGAACAAGAATGTGCGAACGAATTTGCTAGAAGGTATATCTGACATACTGGAGGTATAAGATGACTCATATTGAATGGTTTCATCCATTTAATTTTATAGCAATAGATATTCATGAGGACTTATATTGCTATGGATTTAGTTTAGATTTGACTACTGAAATGTATTATTATACATACGATTGGGGATTTGGATTTAATTGTAGAATACTGGGGCTTGGGTTTGAAATAACCAAGTTGGGGAAATGAATTTTTACCTATTAACTATGGGCAGTGATCATTACCCTCAAGACGGAGATAAAGATTGGATAGGAACATTTCCTTCAAGAGAAAAAGCCAGAAATTCTTTTAAGATGATAACAAAAGACGCTGGAACCTTTTATCTTAATGGTATTGAGTATAAAAAAGAACCAAAAGTAGAATATTTACATATTGCTACTAATAAAGTTTATGATTGGTATAAAATAATTGATCTAACCAGATGGATGTTTTAAAAATGACATTTAAAAAATTTGTTGACAATATCTATAAAATCTACGCAGACCAAGGAGACAAACCTGAGTCTGAGCGATTAAGATATGGTCAAATTTTGATGAATCAATTATGGTGTGTTTGGCCACAAAAATACCGCCAAATTGTTGATTCAAATAAAGATTGTTTTTATTGTGATGTTCTTGATAAAAAGCCATATGATCTTTTCGATGAACTACAAAAAGAGTGGCCTGTTTTTCCTGAGACGAAATACAAATTTATCCACAAACCTTCGCCAGAACAAGTTCGTATTCAACGACTAGAAAAAAAGATTAAGAAACTTCAAGCCAGCAACAAAAGACACAAAGAGGATTTGAAATACTACAAAAGAATAGTTAGAGATTTTCCTTGGATTGAACCCAGTGTTAAAACTACGCAAGAAAACATTGAACTTAAAAAAACCTTAAAAGAAAAAAATTGGATAATCAGAGGTCTACAAGATGCTCTTAATATTGCTGGCTTGATATCCGATAATAATCTCAATCAACTTAAAGGATTGTATGAAGATTTTAAAGTTAATGGTAAGGTTTTAGACAAATACTTAACAAGCGGATATGAAGACAATCTTGTGTTGTTAGGAAAAATAATTAGCGTCATTAGCAGTATGAAAAAGTATACTACAGATGTAGAATGGAGAGGTCATGAGTTTCCTAAAAGGTTTCTTTAGTTTGTTTGATTGGATGTCACCAAAGACTCTTCATGAAAGTCTTGAGGGCTTGGATGAAAGTTTGCAACATCTTTATGACAAGATGAACTGGGGGAAATATCACAATCCTATGTGTCAAAACAGCTTTGTAAATCCTAGTTGGAATATAGCTATAGATTATACTAGAAGTATTGAAGGAGACAAACATAATATGACAGTAGAACAAGTTTATGGCGACGTTAAAGCGGTTACTTCATCACAATTCTTAGAAGAAATGTTGAGACTTGTACCATCTGGACAGTTTCAGCCGTATGCTTATTACAATGAGGATATGGACAGTATACAAGTTTATTTTAAAGATTCTAGTTCGTATACACAACCTTTAAATAAAAATGTGGAAGTTCATTTGTGTCATGATTCTAACGAAATTACTGGAGCAACCATACTAAATATCACAAGATTATTAAATAAGGAAGGTTTTGATGAACAAAACTGATCATGATAAATTAATACAAATACGCAAACTTCTTAAAGAAGCATATGACCACTATTTTCAACACTCTGATGGTCATTGTAAAAGTGTTGAAGGCAATATAAGTTTAGAGTTTGGAGATTATTGGAGCGATAAAGAATGTGAATGCAAAATTACTGGAGTTTCGATATATAGTTATGTTCTTGGTTCGTCTAGAAACCATTATTTTGATACTTTAGACGAAGCATTAAAAACAGTTAGACAATGGCATAACGAAGAAATGTCTACAGATTATGAAGAACAACATAGACTCGAAGAAGAATACTATAAAAGACATTATCCAAATGGATATCTCGTAAATCCAGATTTAAAAATTGACAAAGATTATTGGGGAGGACCAAAAATTGGATAAAGAACTTCCAGATGTACCACCGTCTTGGTGGGATAATGAATACGAAGGAATTTATAGTGATGATCCAGAAAATGGATATGCTTATGATGTCGGCAATAAAATTCAAGAATAGAATACTATCAATAATTTGTTTATTAGTATGTTTGGTTGGTTGTGAAACTTATAATCATAAGATTAAAGTTACTAGACCAGACGGCCATGAACAAATTATAAGTATCACAAGTTTACATCAAAAACCATTAGTTTATCCTAATACTAGCGGCAATCTTAGAGTTACTGGTTCGGGATATGTTGCTCCAATAGGATGGAATATAGATATTATAATGGAAGCAGAGAAGGAATAAAATAATGATAAGAACTCGAATCAAATACTGGAGTTGCTCTAAAATTGCAGATTGGATTAGGGGAGAAAAGAAACCATTTGCTCTACCTTTAGAAGATTGGGAAAGTTGGAGAAACAAACAAAAAGCAGAAAGGCCGTGGAGATATTGGATGAGCGACACATTACTACGCAAATTACAAAATCTAGTTTGTTATCCATCTGATCTTTGTTATAGCATAAGGTGTTATATTCGTAACAGATATGTAACACAAACACACAATCTAAAAACAGATCTAAAAAAAGGACAATGGTACGATCTTGATACCCGAATTCTTCACGGCTTATTTAATGAATTAGTAGAATTTGTAGAGAAAGAACTGTCTCACCTAAGCAAATGGGATCGAAATAAAAAGTACACTTTTAAAAATGGCCGATCTGTTGAAGCGGCATATGATTATTTTGAGTGGGCAAACAATTTACCAGAAGAATCTTATAGGACTCAAAGAGAAGATAGTATAAAAATCAAGGAATTGTATGAGTGGTGGACAAAACAGCGACCAAATCGTGACGATCCACTAATGACTATTACAAAAAAAAGCCACGGAGAAGAATACTACAAACTTATTGATGATATTGAACGAGATTATGAAAAAGAAGATACAGCAAAGTTAATAGAACTAATTAAAATCAGAAGAAGTTTATGGACATGAAAGCAGATCTAGAGCAAGATTTACTAAGAGTAGATTACATAGTACAAAAGTGTAAGGATCACAAATATGCCCAGCATCTATATGCTGCTCTTTGTAATAACAGATTTTTTAAAAACGACGAAGAATGGACTTGTTCTTGGAGACACGCTGCCTCATTAATAGCAAAGATACGAAATGTAGGAGAAGATTATCTTGATTGGTATTGTTCTGGTATGGATGAAAGTAAAACTTATGTTGCAGAAGGAACTGTGACGTTTGAAATAAGTCATGATTTACTTAACTTGGGATGGTATATCAAATCATATGAGCCTAGATTAGAACCCGGTATTTATAGAAATGAATGATAATAAATGCTCACAACTAAATTATTAAAATTTAATACCGTTCTAGTTCAGGCAAAAAATAACTATATACTAGCAGAAACATTTTTAAGATTTCAGGAATATTATGAGAGTCCAGAATTTAAGAACAAAATATTTACAATAGGACAGATCAAAAGTTGGTATAGTCAAAAATACGGAGCAGATACATATTCAAAAGATTGGACAGGATTTAATTTTCCCAGTATAGTTCTTAACCCATTCAGACAAGGATTATTTGATCCTCTAACAGAATATGAAAAACATTTGTTAGATATCTTTAAGTATCGTCATGACTCTTTTTATATCATAGGGGCGAATGATGAGTCCACTATAAGACACGAACTTTCTCATGCGTTATTCTCATATTCTGTACAATATAAAGCACAAATTAATCAGTTATGTAAAACATATGCGAAACAGTTAAAGCCATTGAAAGAATTTCTTTTAAGTAAAGGCTATCATCAAGATGTAATTAATGATGAATTACAAGCATATATTACTGATAATGATGAATTAGTGAAATCTAAATTAGATGAAATGATTATAGACAAATTTATTAAAACTTATTCACAACATGAAAACATATAAACAAGAATACAAAAAAGTTCTTGATAAAACCTATTGCGATGTGTGTGGCTTATGTTGCACAGATGATAATTTTGGAGATGAATATGCTACTCTTGAAGCATCATGGGGCTATAATTCATTGAAAGATGGAACTAAATATGATATTCAATTATGTGAACAATGCTTTGATGAAACTTTGCAATTCATAAAAAATAGAAGAAAACAATATCTTGGTATATTTAAATATCCTTATGAACATGATCCATTAAATCCAGAGAAATAAATATGACTAATGAAAAAAATGCTAAAGGAACTAAAGGATTTTTAATGTGGAATCCAAAAATACAAGACTTTGTATTTAGGGTCTATAATAAAGACAAAACTTTTAGCGACTATAGAATTCTTTGTGAAGAATTAGAACTAGAAATTAGCAACGATCACTACAGTTTATTTAGTACAGAAAATAGAAAATATATTGATTTTTCTACTAAAAGTACGCTAAAGTAAAAAAGTTAAAGACCGTCTCTTGACAATGCCGATAAGTGTGATATACTTGGAGGTAGTTCAGGTAAAATACAGGAGAATTTGTTATGCCAAAGGGTTGTAAGACTTGTTCCTCATGCGGTTTTTGCACTGGTCCCCGTGCCTATATTTGCCCCAAGTGCAATAATCCATTTATTTTCAAGATCAAGAATAAGGGAGGAAAGAAGAACAAGGTTATACGAGATTTTGATTGGCGTGAACTTGTTGCCGGTGATTTAATTAAGGTTAACGGTGGTCCGTACTTTATGAATAGCGACGGGGAATACGTTCCTATGGGGTATCGTGGCAGATTTAGTGTACAGAGTGTTGACGATAAGGGTATTTTAGCGTGGAGTACAGAGAAGGATGGTGGTTATTGCCATATTTATATGGGACCAACATATCACGATAAGAACACCGGATTACGAAAGACAAGTCATACTCTGCTCAAAATCAAAAGGAAAGAAGAAGTATGAACAAAGAAATTGTTGAACAACTATCAGATTATAGAGATCAAATCTTACGATGTGTAGCATCTATATCATCTATTCTGGAACAAAATAAGGAATGTGAAAAGGAATATTATTTGGCTAATTCCCATTATATTCCACAAATAGTAACAGCATTAATTGATCATCATATGTGGCTACCAAGAGGAGAATATACTCTAAAAAATACTATAGACAATTTAAACGATCAAATAGTCTCACTGGAGAAAAAGCAAAAAGGTGTAACTAAATACATCTTTTAGTATTGGAGAATAATAATGAGTTCTTATGCTATTAAGAATTTGGAAAAATATGCCACAGAAATGAGATTGGCTGCGGCTAATTATATTAGTAATGACTATAGTGAAAATCTAGATGATTTTATAACGATAAAACAATTAGAAAGTTTCATAGTCTCAAAGTGTGATGGATATGACGAAAAAGGTAGATTGCTAATTGATGCTAAAATTATTGACGATATTTTTGTAACAACTTGTGACTGGATTTATGGTGTTGGATTGGCGAGACTAGCATCAAAAAATTTAATTGAATGTGCATGGGATAGTGATCAAAACTGTATGGTATTTTGGAAATCAGATGGAGAAAAAACTGATGAAATATCAAATACTGGAGATCAAGCAGGAAATTGATCATATAAGAGAGTATGTAGAATCTGATCTATGTAAAAAGTGTGAGGAAATGCAAACAAGACTAAAACAGTGTGAAAGTCTTTTAGATGAATACTCAAGACAAGATATGGATAATTCTGAACCAGATTCATGAATTAAGATTACAAATATCAACTAGCGATAAGATAAACTACGAAATAGCATATAAACAATTAGAGGATTTAGAAAACCAGTATAGGATACTGAACGAAAATGAACGTGATTGATAGTTTAAAGCATCTTTCTATACCAGATATTAAGCACTATTGTGAATCACAAACAATAGATGCGTTTGTTGCTATGTCTAATGTAGAAGGCGACTTTAATTTTAGTACCATTGTTAGAAATGCTAACTTCTTTGGCTTTAAAAGGGTGATCCATATAGGGACTAGAAAAAAGTGGGACCGTAGAGGCTCTGTAGGAACCTACCACTATACTCCTATTGAACATTACTCTTCAGAACAAGAGTTTATTGAATCAAATCAAGATAGAACAATAGTTGCTATTGAGAATAATATTCCAGATTATAGTGATAAAACTATTAATTTGTTTGATTTAACTAGATTAGTATATAATCCACTATTTATTTTTGGTTCTGAAAATCATGGTTTGAGCAACTATATACTAGACAATAGCGACTTAATTTCAACACTACCTAATTATGGAAGTGTACGTTCATTAAATGTTGGAACAACCAGCGGAATAGTAATGGGTTATTATAGACACTTATATGAAAAATTACTATGAGAATTCATCCAATAACAGTTATTCTAATTGGATTATTAATATGTTCAATTGGATTTAACGTATTGGTTATTAGAAAAAATTATGAACTAGAAAAACAACAGAAAAAACCAATAATAATTATTTTACAAGAAGAGCCGGAAGATGCAGACATTTTGACAATAAAGGGTGCGTAAAGGTTTCGACTACAATTAGTGATTTATGTTTAGCAAGTAGTGGTTGATCGACCGGCCACTTTAAAAGTCGATTAAACGCTTTAACTGGCGCAAATCAGTTAGCACTTGCTGCTTGAGAAAGTAGCAACGATTTTAGGGGGCGATGAAGGTAGCGCCCGAAAAATCGTCGTTAAATCCTTCCGCTACTAGAATAGCCAACGGGTTCTAGTCTAAGATTTGGTTGGTGCAGATAAATGAATGTTGTTTGTTCTTTAATTTATCATAAGACTTTATGAACAAAATAAACTTGTAGAAGATATAATGATCAATTGCTAGGACGCGGCTTCGATGCCGCCGCATCCATTTTTTATTGCCCGCTTCCATTTTTGGTGTAACTAATTTCATATAGAATGGAGATATCAATGATAAGCACAATAGAAATAAGTTGTTGTTATTGTGGTAAAAACACAATCAAAACATTGGCAGAAATAAAACGCAGAAAGAAAAAGGGTAAAACAAAATTCTATTGTGGACGTAATTGTGCTGGAAAGCATAGCATAGACCACCTTAAAAAATACGCTGGACAATTCAATCATAATCTTGTCGCATCCAATCGGCATGATAAATATAGTGATTTTCGATGGTATATAAAAAATGTTATCAAAAATTCTAAAAAACGAAATCAAACATATGATGTAGATTTGGAGTATTTATACTCTTTATGGAATAAACAAAACGGTATCTGTCCATTCACCAAACAAAAAATAGAGTTGAGAACTCATAGTTATAGTTCTATAGAAAATAAACCATATCAAGCATCATTGGATAGAATAGACAATACCAAAGGATATATTAAAGGCAATGTAAGGTTTGTCTCTTTGATTTTTAATTATTCAAGAAATACTTTTACCGATGAACAGGTTCTAGAATTTTGTAGACAAGTAGCCTCTAATGTCTCGTAAAATTTGTAGTTACTGTGGCAAAAGAAAAAACCTAAAAAGTTTTTCTAAACACACTATGTACAAAGATAATCTAGATACACGATGTAAAAGTTGTGTTAAGAAACACTCTAGAGTTAGAAGTAAACTTCATAAAATTGCTCCACCAAAACCAGAAGTGTGTGAATGTTGTGGAAAGATTCCTTTCAAATGGTGTTTAGACCATGATCACAGCGATGATAGTTTTAGGGGTTGGTTGTGTAGTAAATGTAATGAAGGTCTAGGAAAACTTGGAGATAATTTCGAAGGTATAGTTAAAGCATTGAATTATCTGATCGTGGTGAGAAACAGGAAAAATTAACAATACTTAGCCGTGTCTTGTATTGTCTTTGCTTTATGATCTTTTTTCCAAAAAGCAGGCAGCGACTTAGTTAAAAAATTAAGTAAAAGATTTCTAAATGAATAAAATATTCCAAATAGGATTTAATAAATGCGGCACAATATCATTAAGTAAATTATTTTCAAATTACTCTAATCCAATCATATCTTCAATACATTGGAACTACGGATACTTGGCTCATAGTATATACTCCAATATAGAAACAGGTAATTTTTTACCCCTTGACCATTATAATTATCATGCCTATTTTGATATGGAGTGTTTTATTCAAGAAGGTAATAGTATTCGATATATCCCAATTTTTCAAGATTATTTTGATTTGCTAGATATAAATTATCCTAATAGTATTTTTATACTTAATACGAGAGATATTAGTAATTGGATCATAAGTAGATTGAATCACCATTCTTTCTTTTCGCCAATAAATAATTCTGTAGTATATAGAACAAAAAAACCAATTAGATATATAGACCTATATAAAAAAATATATGATACAAATAATGAAGATGATATTATTGATATATGGAAACAAAATTGGATAGATCATCACACAAATGTGCTAGAATATTTTTCTTTTAGACCAAATGATTTATTAGTATATGATATTGAGAAAGACGATATTTCTAAAATAAAAACCTTCTTTCAAAATTTAGATATAACTTTTACGACAGATAAATTTCCTCATGAGCACAAAACTACCATTAAAAACATCATATAAAGGATATAAAAAACCAGAGTATAGTAATATTTGTGTGGCTATGGGAATATTTAATCCAATGCAATATGCAAATATTATCACCAATCTTAAAATAGTTTGCCAAGAATTAGAAAAAAGTAAGATACCATACTATATCATCGAGTTGCTGTATCCTAATCAATCCTCTATGATTCCCAATTCTTTTACTGTTAGAGGACAAACATATTTTTTCGTAAAAGAAAATCTATGGAATCTTTTAGAAAAAAGAATACCTAGTAAATATGAGAAAATTATTTTTCTAGATGCAGATGTTTTATGTTCCGATCCTGAATGGGTTAATAAAATAGCAGAAAAACTACAAATAAAAAAGGTGGTTCATGCTTCGGAATACTTGTATAGAGATATTTATAGCAATAATATTTATGAAGATATAACTCTAACTCCTATAAATAGTCAACCAAGTGTAGTAAAAGCAATAAAAAATCAGATTCAATTTAATCCATTAAAATTTCATCCAGGTTTCAATGTTTGTATTGATAGGAACTTTTTTCACAAAATCAATGGATTTTTTGAACACACACCAGTAACAATAGGAGATACTATATTTTGGGTATCTTTTATTCCTAATTATAGATATTATTGTGCAACATTTTTCTCTGCTCCAAATATGAAAACACAAAGAGAAATGTTTTATGAGTACAGAAATAATGTATTATCTTCTTGTGAGCCAATAAAAGATATAGACTATATAGAAAATAATAATTGTTTACACTTATATCATGGATCATTAAAAAATAGAAATTATGGGCATCAGTATAAATTTATTCCGGGACCATTTAAGTTATACAAAAATAATGATGGTGTGATAGAAATAGAAATTAAACATCCATATGTTAAAGATATGAAAAAATATTTTGAAGAACGCAAAGATGATAATACATAAAATACCATTTTTTACTTCCTTTATATCTAATGATATTAGACATCATTCATGGACTAGATATGCTAGTAAAATATATAATGTACACAATGGTATTACAATACCAAACACTGAGTCAGTCTTTTTAAGACCTATTAAACAATTTGATAAAGTTACATATTCAATACATGATATGGTAACTTTTGCACAAAAATATTATAGTAAGTTTGTAATTATTAATAGTGATATTGAAATAGACATTAATGATATTTTTTGGCACAAAATATTAGAAGCATCAGATAACGGTATAGTAATGGGTCATAGATACAATTATACCACAAGTTATAAACAGTCAGAAATAAATGCTAATGGAGTAGACTTCTATATTTTAAACGACAAAATAATAATACCCAATGACGATAACTTTTGTATAGGTTTATGTGGATGGGATTGGTGGATTCCATATCTCGCTATAGATCAAAAAATTAATATATCTAGAATAGAATGTCCATTTTTATATCATAAAGAGCATCCAAAACAATGGAGTCAAGAATCTCTTCAATATATACGTAATTATATGGAGAAAATTACAGGACAAATTCATGATAGAAATTTTAAAAACCAAATTATTTCGAGAACAATGTCGTTATCCTAAGAAAAAATAAAGTCGTCGTTGACACAATGCCGATGTTGTGGTATACTGGAGTTACAAACAGGAGACTATTTGGATGACTCACGATTTTGATTATGTTTGGGGAATGGTTCGTGATCTTAGGGCTACAAGCAGCACTATTGATAAGCAGGGAATTATTGAGGATTATTGCAATCACAAGAGTGATGCTGCAAATTTTACCAGAAAAATTCTACTGTATACATACCATCCTCTTTGGCAGTATAATGTGACTAGTGATAATCTCAAGAAAAAGAATCATCTTGTCGCACGAAAGAATGAATACAACAATTTCTTTGATCTTCTTGATGATCTAAAGAATCGTAAAATTACTGGGCATGATGCTATTGCTGCTGTGAATAGTTTTATCGAACATCATCCAGACTATGAGGAACTTATCCATTGTGTTATTGACAAGGATTTGAAAACCCGTGCTGGCGATAAGATAATCAATAAGGCTATTCCAGATCATATTCCAGAGTTTAGTGTTGCTCTTGCTGATAAATATGATCCAAATATTGTGAATTGGAAGGATGGATGGTATGTTAGTCGCAAAATTGACGGCGCTAGATGTATTGCTATTGTCGATGATAATGGTAATGCTACTTTCTATTCCCGCACGGGAAAATCTTTTGAAACTTTGGATATTGTTGCTGGTGGTATCAAGGCTCTTGGTATCTCTAATGTAGTTTTTGATGGAGAACTTTGTCTTGTTGATGAGGATGGTAATGAAGATTTTCAAGGAATTATGAAACAACTAAAAAAGAAAGATCATACTATCCCTAATCCGTCATACAAGATTTTTGATATGATTAGTCATGATGAATTTTATAGCAAGAAAGGACAATCTAATAAGCCATACTCTATTAGACTTGCAAATCTGACAGAAGTAATGAAGAAAAATACTTGTGTTTGTTTGACTGTTCTTGAACAGGACAGAGTTAAAGATGATGATCATTTTGCCGAATGGACTGCTAAAGCAGATAAATTGGGTTGGGAAGGAGTTATGCTGCGATCTGATGCTCCATATAAGGGTAAAAGAAGCAAAGACTTGCTAAAGTATAAGAGTTTCTTTGATGACGAATACGAGGTTATTGATGTTGAAATGGGTCCATTTCGCTATGTAAAGAATGGTGCAGAATGTGAGGAGACTATGCTTTCTTGTGTGACTATTAAGCACAAGGGACATGATGTTAGGGTTGGTAGTGGTTTTAGTATTGATCAAAGACAAGACTTTTACCAGAATCCAAAAAAGATTCTTGGGAAAATAATTACTGTTCAGTATTTTCAAGAAAGCCAGAATCAAGAAGGAGGTATTAGTTTACGCTTTCCTACGTTTAAATTGCTTCATGGTTCTCAGAGGACAATATGACAGACAACCTCGATCTACTCAAAAACTATCAAACTTTTGTTGGACCATCGGATAACTGGAATACTATTCCTCGATTAGTAATCAAGCACTTATTTAAAAACGGATTGTCTCCAGAAACTCGTTTGCTAGATATAGGTTGTGGTTCACTAAGAACCGGTAGATTCCTTATTCCTTTTTTGAATACTGGTAATTATTATGGTCTAGAACCAGAACAAATAATGGTAGAAGAAGGATTAAAGAATGAACTTATACCTGGAATTATAGAATTTAAAAAACCAGTATTTTACTTTAACAAAGATTTTGATGTACCAGATATAACAGTAGATATTGCTATTGCTATTCAGGTTTTTATACACTGTGGGCCAGAACAATTAAAACAGTGCCTAGAGATGCTAACCAAACGTCTAGATAAAAATGGTATTTTCTTATTGAGTCTAAATATAGGTGATGTAGATAGGCTGGAGGATAAACAGGGCATATATTACTCTTATCGAGGAGCATCTCATGCTGGAGCATATTATAAGCAAGATACTATTCAAAAAATATTTACAGAATATAAATTTGACATAAAAAATGTATACAACTACTTATGGCTTGCCAAGAAAAAATAATTCTCAAGTAAGCAACCTTGACAAGCCGATAACCATAGCATACAATCACTAGCATGGACGCCACAGTATTTGGAGATAACATGGAAAAGACTGAAGAAAAAAAGATAAACTATACTACTAGCAAGGTTGATGAATTTTTTGCTAACTTTCCTAAAGATAAGATTGTATCGTATAAGGATTATTGGGAAAGTGTTAAGCCCCAAAATCACGATGAGATTTTTAGACGATATCTATTTGCGTATTGCAGCGTACATACCACTTGGCAAGGTAATGTTAAGGGCTATAATGCTATTAAGAACTTTGATGAGTGGATCACAGACAAAGAAACTTTGAGAACAAAGTTGCACAAGTCTGGAGTTGGACTTCACAACAATCGTACAGAATATATTTGGGACTTTCAAAATAAGTTTTGGAATGATCCAAAAGAGTTTTATTTTACAGCCAAAAAGTATCATGTGAAAAAGCGTGACAGCATTGTTGACAAGATTAAGGGTATTTCACAAGCAAAGGTTTCTTTTGCATTAGAGACTATTCATCCTAATGAGTGCAGAGTTCTTTGTGGGGACGTTCATATTCTTCGTCTATATGGTATGGAGCATTTAAAGTACAAAAGCGGGACCGGACTTAAAATGTACAAGCAAATGGAACGTCATTGGAGTATTAACTGTGGAAAGTTAAAGGTTCCATCTTATATTGCTCGTTGTTTATACTGGGATAGTGTTCAGCAGAAAGAAGATAGTAGGTACTGGTCATGGGTATTTGAGGAAAATAATGTCTGAATCGTCAATATTATCTTTTGAGAAAAATCATACTAAATATATACTGTGTGATTGTAGAAACGAAATTCTTGTTATAGATTATGACATTCAGACTCAGACTGCCGATTTGGCAATTTACGAAAACTTTGCATCTTACTCTCATAACAGTAGTTTGAGTCAGAAAATACGCTATATATGGAGAATATTATATAACAAATACCCATATAATGATCAGATCATATTAAACCAGTCTCAAATTAAAGATTTGTCCAAATTTCTACTGGACATAGTGAGAAAATAGTGTAATATTATATCATCCTCACGGAGATTAATCATGAAAAAACTAACCAATAGTTATATCGGGGATGAGTTAGTAAATAAAGTCAAGGTATTATCTATGGCTTTACGTCAAGCAGAAAATGTGATCACTGTTCTTGAACAAGAAAATCAGAATCTCAAAGACGTTCTTAACAATCTAACGTCAATAAATAAAGAAGATTGTGACTATACCTATGAGGTAGTCAGTGTCTAATCCTACCCGTGGATGTTTTCCTAATAGAGTTGTTACTCAAATTAATGATAAACAATTTATATTGGAAGGATATAGTAAACAAACAAAAATATGTTCAGAATTTGATGATTTATTTCCCTATCATATAGAGTTAGAAGGCGGTCCTTTTATTCATACTGGTTTAGATTTTTTTGGTAAAGGAAAAGTGAAAAGTTTACAATTAATAGAAAATGAAAAACCAGATTACATTATGCTAAAAATAGTTATGGAGTAAAATATGTTTCAGGAATTAGTTTCGATTGTAGGATTTAATTATACGATGATTCTGATGGGTTTTAGTCAGGGCCAAATTAAGAACATAGGATTTTGTACAATTAAGGAATAATCATGAATAGACGCCACTTTTTAAATCATCTAGCATCATCAACAATAATAGGCTCTTCTGTAACAAATTTTACAAATTCTATCTTAGCCAATGCGGCAGAGATGAAAAAGAATACAAAATCAGTTATTCTTTTATGGATGGGTGGCGGTCCAAGCACTATTGATTTGTGGGATTTAAAACCCAACACTCCTACTGGCGGTCCTTTTAAGCCAATTAGTACCAGTGCTGATGGAGTACAAATATGTGAGCATTTACCACTACTATCTCAACAAATGCACCATCTTAGTATTGTGCGTAGTATGAGTACCAGAGAAGCAGACCATACAAGAGGTCGCTACTATATGCACACAGGATTTGTTCCAACACCAACTATAGAGCATCCTAGTTATGGGAGTGTTATATCTCACGAACTAGTTAAGTCTGTTCCAGAATTAGAAGTACCAGCATTTGTTAGTGTTGGTGGTTCTAGTATTGGACCAGGATTTTTAGGCATGACATATTCTCCATTCGTAGTAGATAGTAATGGCAATATTCGTGATCTTAACGGCGGAATTGATCAAAATAGAGTTGCCGAAAGACTACAAATGCTAGAATTAATCGAAGATAATTTTATATCTCAAAAAAGAGGTAGTATTGCTTTGGAGCATAGAAAAGTTGTTGACAAAACAGTTAAACTAATGACTAGTCAACAAATGGATGCTTTTAAAGTATCAAAAGAGCCTCAAGAAATTAGAGACAAGTATGGCAATACTGGATTTGGTCGAGGTTGTTTGATGGCTCGCCGTCTAGTGGAAATTGGAGTTCCATTTATTGAAGTTGATCTAGGAGGATGGGATAATCATAGCGACATATTCCCTACTCTACAAAATCAAAAACTTCCAGAACTAGATAAATCTATGAGTGCTTTAGTAGATGATCTTAATGCTAGGGGTTTACTAGACTCAACCGCTATAATATGGATGGGAGAATTTAGTAGAACTCCCAACATTAATGGTAATAGTGGTAGGGATCATTGGGCAAGAAGTTGGAGCGTGGTTGTTGGGGGTGCTGGTTTTAAACGAGGTATAGTGGTTGGAGAAACTAGTCAAGATGGTAAAGAGGTAGTATCAGAATCATATAGTTCTGAAGACTTAATGGCTAGTGTACTAAAGTCTGTTGGTATTTCATTGGAAACAACATTTACTTCAAAGAATGGCCGTCCAATGAAAATTGCTAATTCTGGACGAGTAATAAAAGAACTATTCTGAGGTCTTGTATGAATAATATCAGAAAGATATTATCATCTGACTGGGCGGATTCTATTAGCATATCATTTGTTGCTAATCTAATAGTATTTCTTATACTATCTTTTATTACAGTATCTTTAGAATCTAAAAGAGATAGCCTAATAGTTTTAGAGTCCCCTCCAAATAATTATGAACTATATGAAGAACCTGTAGAGATATTAGATATAAATAATTTTGATCAAGAAGTAACTGTGATCAAGCCTCCCTCAGAATCAGCATTATCTGTTGTTGACGAGATGACAAATATAGTTCCAACACTTGATATAGTAGAGGATATATCACCAGATAAAGTTGAAGAGGTTTCTTTGCCGTCTGATATGAATGTTATAGAAAGTGTTAATCTTGGAACATCTGTTAGTCAAGATATTGGTATTGGTGGTGTTTTAGACAGGTTAACACTGGAAATAGTAAATAATGCTAAAAATCATGATCTAAATGTTATATGGTTATTCGATGCGTCTATTAGTTTGTCAAAACAACGTGAGGATATTAGGGATAGATTTGAAAAGATAGTGCAAGAAATAAGTCTAAGTCCATCGTTTGGTTCTATTAATCATACTATATGTTCTTTTGGTTCATCTTTATCCATCATCAACCAGCAACCCACAAATGATACGGAAATATTGTACAAGTCTATGGACGGTATTCTTTTAGATGAGTCTGGAATTGAGAATGTATTTACTGCCATAGAACAAGTTTGTAAAGCATATAAAACTACAAAAAATATTGTAATCATATTTACTGACGAAATTGGTGATGATCTTAATATGCTTGATAAGACTATAGTGGAAGCCAGAAGAAAAGGAAATAGAATTTATGCTGTTGGTCCTCCATCTCCTTTTGGATTATCTTCGATACAATTTAAGTATGTTGATCCTGACCCAAAATTTGATCAGAATGAAAAATGGGTTGAGATAAGTCAGGGGCCGGAAACATTATTTAAAATGACTCTTGATCTTCATAGTTTGCCAATAGATGAGTCTGGATTGGATAGTGGTTTTGGGCCATATGGTCTTAGTAAAATATGTATTGATACTGGAGGTATTTATTTTGCTGTTCATCCGAATCGTTCGGATAATGTGTTATCTAAAAAAGATGTTGCTCCATTATCTTCATATATATCAGTATTCTTTGATAATCAAATAATGAGAAAGTATTCTCCAGATTATAGAAATATTCTTCTACAAACTAAGGATGTTCAAACAAATAAAACTAAAGCGGCTCTAGTTAATGCTTGTAACATTCCTCTCAAAATTACCAATGATCAAAAGACTAATTTTACAGCATACACTGAAGGAGAATTTGTTGAGCAACTCAATGATGCCCAAAAATTTTCAGCAAAAATAGAACCTCAAATAGATCGAGTATATACTATTCTAAAAGAAGTAGAGTCACAATCTAAATCTCTAACCGATAAAAGATGGCTGGCTAGTTATAATTTGGCTATGGGTAGAATACTTGCTACTAAATGTAGAATAGAATTGTACAATGCTATGCTTGCTGAAGCAAAAACCGGACTAGAAAAATCAGACCCTAAAAATAACATATGGACAATTGAACTAGACAATGAATTTACTGCTAAGGCTAGTCAGTTACAAAAAAATTATACTTCTGCAATTAAATATCTACAATCTGTGGTCAATGATTTTCCAAATACCCCTTGGGCATTAATTGCTCAAAATGAAATAGATACTCCAATGGGCTATAAATGGATTGACTCTTATAAAGAGCCGCCAAAAATGAATGACGGACCAAATAATAATAACAATCCTCTGCCAAAAGATGATGTAAAAAGAAAATTAGACCTAAAGCCTAAACGCAACACAACCAAAATATAATGGTCAAATGGTGTATCTTGGTTTACCATAGAGAATTATACCATGAAAATTTTAGTCATATTATTATTGTTCATAATAGAACAGGTTGCTTTTGCTAATCAGAATGATATAGTATTCTTTGAAACTAATATAAGACCAGTCTTGTCTCAACAGTGTTATTCTTGTCACTCTTCTAAAATTAGTGACACAAAAGGTGGATTAGCATTAGATAATAAGGATGTTTTACTAAAGGGAGGAGACAGTGGCCCAGCAATAATTGTTGGAGATCCAGATAATAGTTTACTGATAAAGGCTTTGCAACATTCAGATTTAGAAATGCCTCCAGATAAAAAACTACCAGATGATGTTATCAATAATTTTAAGTTATGGATTAAGAATGGAGCAATAGATCCTAGAACTAGTACAGAAAATGAATTAGAAATAGCGAAAGATTTTTGGTCATTTAAACCCTTAGACTCTAATATATCAAACCAAAATATAGACTCTATTGTACTATCTAAGTTACAAGAACAAGGATTAAATCCTAATCAACAAGCAGATGATTATACCTTATTGAGACGGGTTTACTTTGATCTTATAGGATTACCACCAACACCAGAAGAAATCAATAACTATATCAACGATAAGAGTGGGGATAAATATAGCAAACTACTTGATAAATTGTTGGCTGATAAAAAATTTGGAGAAAAATGGGCTAGGCATTGGTTAGATATTGCTAGATACGCAGACTCTACTGGAAAAGATCAAAATATAGTATATCCTTATGCTTGGAGATACAAAGATTATGTGATAAACAGTATTAACAATGATAAACCCTATGGGGATTTTGTAGTAGAGCAAATAGCCGGGGACTTATTGCCCCATAAAGATCATAATGAATACAATAATCATTTGATCGCTACAGGATTTTTAGCAATAGGAACAAAAAACTTAACTGAGAATCCTAAGCAATACAAGGCGGATTTAATAGACGAACAGATTGATGCTGTTACACGGGGGTTTTTGGGACTAACATTAAGTTGTGCAAGATGTCATGATCATAAATTTGATCCTTTTAGTCAGAAAGATTATTATGCTTTGTATGGAATATTTCAAAATATACTAACACTAGATGGTGTTGATAGAGGAAATAATAATATTGGATATGATGGTAGTTTAGGATATTTAATAGATCCTTTGTCTAAGGGTTTATATGATCAAAAACAAAATGATTTACTAAACGCTATTTGTGATGTTAGAAATATTCATAGAAAAATAGGTACAATAAGATCCTATAATCCTAATCTAAATGAAAACGACAAGAAACAAGTAGCATCTGAACTAGAAAAACTAGATAAAGAATTAGATTCAAAAACATCCATAGTAAACGAAGCAAAAGTATCAGAATTGATGACAAGATTAGTATTATATAGTGATCCCGTTATGTGCATTAAAGACACCGGGCCTTGTACCAATGCTAAGATTATGATTCGTGGAGATGTTAATAAATTAGGAGAAGAAGTTCCAAGAAGTTTGCCAGAAGTTTTTAAGGGTAATAATTCGTTTGATCCTAATAAAGCAGATACTAGTGGGCGCTTGGAACTAGCAAATTGGATTGCTGATAAAAATAATCCATTAACATACAGAGTTCATGTTAACAGAGTTTGGAAAATCTTGTTTGATAAGGGCATAGTTGACAGTTTCGATAACTTTGGTAACTTGGGAGGCGAGCCAAAAAACTCTCTTCTGTTAGACTATTTAACAAAACAATTTATTGCCTACAATGGGTCTAATAAAAAATTGATCAAAGAAATTATGCTAACAGATAGTTATCGTAGATCATCAGATTTTAATCAGGATAACTACAATAAAGATCCAGACAATGTTTTTTGCTGGAGAATGAATGAAAAAAGATTACAAGCAGAAAATATTCGTGATGCTTTATTATATTTGGTTAATGAACTACAAAATACTAATAAGCCACACTCATGGACTTTTAATAATGACAAGAGAAGATTAGATGGTAAAATTAATAATGAACTTAATGTATCAAAGTATAGAAGTATTTATTTGCCAACACCAAGAGACTTTGATATAGAAGCGCTGGATATTTTTGACAGACCGGATAATAATCTTTTGTCTGCCGAAAGAAGTACAACAACTGTTCCAACACAAGCATTATATCTTATGAACAATAACCAAATTTTATCTCATTGTGATAATGCTGCCAAACAACTATCAGTCTCTCATAAAGATAAAAACGACGACGAAAAAATCACACACCTATATTTAAAGTATCTAGGTAGAAATCCTCAGCAAAAAGAAATTGATAGTATAAAAAAGTATATCGAATCTTCTGATAAGAATACAGTTTATTCTCAAATTATTCATATATTGATTCTTACGGGTGAGTTTAGAGAATTAAAATAAGGAGAATGATTATGTTAAATCGTAGAAACATTCTTAAAAATACATCATGTGGATTTGGATACCTAGCATTAAATGGTCTACTTGCTCAGTATTCTTCCGGTATGACTAATCATTTTCCAGTTAAAGCAAAAAGAGTAATATTCCTTTATATGAACGGCGGACCTTCTCATGTAGATACTTTTGATTACAAACCAGAGTTATCTAAGAAAAATGAGACAGAAGATCCTACTGATAAAAATAGATTGCTAATGGTTAATCAGTCTAAGTTTTCTCCTTGTGGACAGAACGGCTTAATGATTAGCGATTATTTTCCAGAACTACAAAAACATGCTGATAATTTATGTTTAATTAATGGGGCTTATTGTGAAACTGGTAATCACGAACAAGCAAGATCGTTGTTGCATACTGGTAATTTTCAATTTGTAAGACCAAGTATGGGATCGTGGTTAGTTTATGGATTAGGTAGCGAAAATAATGAACTACCGGGATTTATTACCATTAATGCTACTATTGGACCAAATGATTATGGTAGCGCATTTCTACCAGCAATTTATCAAGGCACATCAGTTAATGCTGGAAATATAAAGAGCGCTATTCCTAACTTGTCTAATACTAAAATTGGTATTGATAATCAAAGAAAAAATTTGGATCTTTTAAACGAATTGAATAGATTTAAATTAGATCAAGATAAAAATAATAATAGACTAGAAGGAATAATTGAATCATATGAACTAGCATTTAGGATGCAAACAGCAGTACCAAATGTTATGGATATAACAAAAGAACATCAAAGCACATTAGATAAATATGGTATAGGACAAAAACCAACAGATGCTTTTGGCAAACAATGTTTAATGGCTAGAAAATTTGCAGAAGCAGGAGTACGCTTTATAGAAATAGGAATAGGTACTTGGGACTTTCATACTGATATTCAAAAGAATATGGTTGAAAAATGTGCGGCTGTTGATAAACCAATATCAGCATTATTGTCTGATCTAAAATCTAAAGGAATGTTGGAAGAAACACTGGTAGTTTGGGGAGGAGAATTTGGCCGAACACCGGGTCGTCAAAAAACAGCAAATGGTCGTGATCATAATCACCAAGGATATAGTATATGGATGGCTGGTGGCGGTGTAAAAGGAGGTATAAGATATGGGTCAACAGATGAATTCGGTCATAAAGCAGTAGAAAACCGCATGGGAATCCACGATCTTCATGCTACAATATTATATCTAATGGGTATTGATCATACTAGACTTACATACAGATATAGTGGAAGAGATTTTAGATTAACAGATGTTTATGGAGAAGTTCATAACAACATTATAGCATAGGAATTAATATGAAACGACGAAACTTTCTTAGTATAGGTTCATTATTTTTTGGTGGATATTCAATAGGACTACCATCAATATTAAAAGCAGAGAGTATTACTGCCTCTAAAAAGAATGTTATTAATGTATTTTTAGCCGGTGGTCCGTCTCATGTTGATTTGTGGGATTTAAAACCAGATGCTCCCTCAGAAATAAGAGGACTATTCAAACCAATATCTACAAATGTAAATGGAATAGAAATTTGTGAAGCATTTTCTAATCTGTCAAAAAGAATGAATAAATGTTCTATTATTAGATCTATTGTAAACTCTCATGGCGACCATGCTGCGTTTCAATGTATGACAGGGTGGAAGCCCGATAGTTTAAAAAACATTGGTGGTAGACCATCTATAGGGTCTGTGGTGAGCAAATTACATGGTTCAAACGATCCATCTGTTCCAGCATATATAGGACTAGCAGAACCTACTCAGCATATGCCTTGGAGCGATGCTGGCACCGGAGGATTTTTAGGACAAACTTTTAGTCCTTTTAAGCCAAGCGGCGACAGTATAAAGGACATGATGTTGCATATAGAATCTAGAAGACTTTATGATAGAAAAAATCTATTGTTACAACTTGATGGATTAAAAAAGAATATGGATTTTAATTCTAAATTTAACAGTTATGATAAGTATGTTGAGAAGTCATTTGAAATACTAACAGATAGTAAATTATTACAAGCATTAGATTTATCAGGTGTTGATAAAGCCTTACTAGATAAATACGGTGATGGTAAACCGTATAAGTATCAGTATGATGGAGCGCCAACAAATAATAGCCAATTACTCATGGCAAAAAGATTAATACAAGCAGGCGCCAGAATGGTTTCGTTAAGTTATGGAAGATGGGATAGCCATGGTGATAATTTTGGTTTAATTAAAGACCATGGATCAAAACTGGACCAATGTTTAAGCGCATTAATGGATGATCTAGAACAATCAAATATGCTAGATAATACGCTAGTAATTGTTTGGGGCGAATTTGGTCGTACTCCAAAAATTAATAAAGATGCTGGTCGTGATCATTGGCCTCAAGTAAATAGCGCATTGTTATTTGGTGGAGGATTACGTCATGGACAAATTATAGGTTCTACTAATCGTTTAGGAGAATATGCACAAGATCGTCCAGTAGATTTTCAAGAAGTAGTAGCCACTATATATCATACTCTTGGCATAGATACTTCAAGCACTACTATAACTGACACAACCGGGCGCCCTCAATATTTAGTAGATCATCCCCATATGAAAGAATTAGTATGAAAAAATTAACAAAATCTTCTAATAGAATGTTTTTAGGAGTGTGTGGCGGTCTTGCAAATTATTTTGGATTAGACGTTTCTATAACAAGACTATTATTCGCTTTAGGAACTTTTGCCACAGGAACCTTATTGTTTTGGATATATATCATATTAGCACTTATTATGCCAAGAGAAGAGACTAATGAATAATTATAGAATACTACTATGCTTAGTTTTATTGATCTGTTTAATATCTTATCAGAATAAAAAATATGATAAAGAAAAAGTTGTAGTTACTCCAAGAACTATCCCGACTGTTTCAATAGTAACAAATAGTATTGTATATGACTACAGTAAAGGACTGGAGTTGTCCAAAAAATTATCTAAACCTTTATTGGTCGTATTAAAAAATGATTCATGTAAATATTGTAAGGTATTAAGTAACGACGTAGATAAACTAAAGTTATTAGACTACTTTGTTGTTTGTTTTATAGATACCGAATCTGATCATGAACTATCTAAAAAGTTTAAGTATAAGGTTGTACCAACATCTGTTGCTATAGATTGTTCCGGAGAAAAAAATGTAGAACTTTCAAGGAAAGAAGGGTATAAATATGATAAGTACAAGGATTGGCTACAATCTATTAATACTAATTATACTAATGACAACTAAACAACTATTAGGTGTATTGATAATATCATCTGCATTAGGGTATTATCATTATGAAAATAATCAAACACCAAATAATGATGTGGTTGTTGTGCCGGATGATCAACCTAAAGTTATTCCAGAAAATAAACCAAAAGTAGGACTATTATTTACAGATGTTGATAAACATAGAGATATTAAAGAGAATACAGTATATGGAGATGTTCTAAGCCATTCATTACAAGAGCCATACGGCGATCAAGATAGTCGTCGTATCAATGTTCATGAAACATCTCATGGTATAACTTCTGAACTAAGGAATATGTATCAAAAGGTTCTTAATAAAAAAGTTAATGTTTTTTATGTTTTAAAATCTAGATGTATAGTTTTGGAAGAATCTAATATTAGTATGCATTTAGTTACTAAATATATTCCTCCAGTTTTAAGATCTTATAGATATAACCTATACTTTGTAAAAAATATTGTTGATTGGAATGATATGCCGTCTTATATTATTGACGAATGGAATTCTTATATTTTAGGAGCCATGAGTGCTGTAGAAGATTACAATAATGGTATTCTAAAAGAAAGAGTTGATGCTGTTAGTGGATGTTTAGATTTTAGTATATACGCAGCCTGTTTTGCTTTAACAGTAAAAAAACATGATAAGGAATATTGGGAAACTTATCCTCAATTTAAATATGCAATTAAATTTTTACTAATTCAGGCAGAAAAAACTTACAACGAAGGAAATCTAATCTCTAATTTTAGAACCCAATCTCAAGATAAATTATTATACGATCTACAAAACCATCCCGATACTGCCGAATTAAGGAATTTTTTAGTAGAAGAATTTGACGGAATTTTTGTCAACAAGAAAAAAGATTAAAGAGCAGCCCGCAAAGAATTTTTTCAAGTCGGCCCATTGACAATGACGATACAGCATAGTACAATAAGAAGAACGAACGACGCGGGTCGTTCAAATTTAACTTTAACTTTTGGAGAATTGATAATGGCTGAAGTAACAAATACAGAAAAGCAGACTAGGGTTCGTTGCAGTGATGACGCTTTCTTGGAGGCGGTTTTTTCCAGTAAGACTTATGCTGAAATTGCTAGTAAGACTGGTCAAAAGTTGGCTAGTACCATGAGTCGATATGGTCGAGTCAAGAAGGCTCTTGCTGAAAAGGGAATTGATCTTCCAGAGATGGAAAGAGCAAAGCCTGTTCGTACAGTGGACAATGTTGAGGCTATGGCCGAAACTGTTCGCAGACTAAAGGCCGCTCATTCTGGTAACTGATTAAACTCCAGCAATCTAAAAGTTGCTGGAAAGTGAGATTGTGGTGGAACTGGAATACACGGTAGACTCAAAATCTGCTGCCTAATAGGCGTGAGGGTTCGACTCCCTCCAATCTCATTAAAAAGAGAATAAATATGGATAAAAATTCTAATCCTATCGACACTATTATAGACTTTGCATCATCTAATGGAGCAGATTTATTTTGGATAAATAATGCTAAGGATGAACTAAACAGACTTCGTTCAAAACTTAAAAAAGATCCTGTTGCATGGGCAAAGATAAATAGTAGGGGCGATCTATATGATTTAAGATTGCAAAATAATCCATATACTGATCAGTTAAAAGTTATTCCATTATATCGTATTGACTAATATGAATACATTATGTAATGCTAGGGTTCCCAATCATAATCCAAAATCTCCTATTAGTCATTTTATTTTGATGACTGTGCGAGAGTACAATGACTATGAAGGTGGTACATATATTGATGAGGTAAGGAATGTTGCTGATTTTTTAGAAAATTCTCCCAAAGCAATAGATGATCCATTTTATAGAATATACGGAGAAAAAAGAGAAGATAATCCTAGTCCATCACTAGTCTTTATTGCAGAATTTTTTGACATCAAAAAAGCCAAAGATTTTTTGTATAATATTACTGGAGAATATCCAATAGTAATTTCTTATTAACTATGAATTATATTGTAGATATTGATTGGTTTGATGAAGGTGGATATTGTCAATTCTATCCTCTGCTTAATGAACCTAAAAAGGGGTTCAAAGAATTTAGATCCAAAAAAGATGCTAAGGAAGCATTCTTAGTACAAAAATTACTGAATCAGTATGGCTTATCTCCAGCATTATATTCTGATATAGTAAGATTACCAATTAATAATACAAATCTATATACTACTTCTTATGGATTTGTAACAGAAATGGCGGAACATTTAACGCCATATCCTGTTAAAAAATGGACAGAACAACATATCAACTTACTAAGTGGTATTCAAGACTTAGTAGATAATATTAGAAAATGTACCAAATTAAATTTTTGGGATTGCCACCAAGAAAATGTTGGTTGGGTCAATAATAATCTAGTTTGTATTGATACAGGAAAAGAGAGTTTTGATCCATCTAGTGATGCTTGGGGATTAGGCAAACCCGGTCCACAATGTTACTATTGTAATAGTTACATTTGTCAATGCTCTGAGGAAAATTATGCCGTATATCAAAGAAGATCGTAGAAACGATTTAGATAATTGTATAGATACAATGATTAAATGTATCAAAAATAATATGCCAAAATCTAATTCCCAAGATAGGGCAATTTCTAATGAACAACTTTTAGATGTTTGCGGGGATATTAATTATTGTTTTTCTCGTATTTTAGGCAGTATTATGGGAAACGCAACATATCCTAAAATTGCTATTATAACTGGTGTATTAGAAAATATAAAGCAAGAATTTTATCGCAGAATAGCCTCTTCGTATGAAGATTTGAAAATAAAACAAAATGGGGATATTAAAGAGTATAAGGGTTTAAATTAAGATGCCCAAAGATATAGAAGATGTATTAAAAGAATTAGCAAAAATTACCAAACAAATATCTGGTGTAGATAATACTTTATCTAATAATGTAAACGAGATAAAAAAAGCAATAAAAAATTTAGACAAAAAAATTACTAAAATACTAGATAAAGTAGAAGAACTAGAAGTAGTAATGGAAGTATCAGAACTTATGGAAGATGATGAGGATGATGAAGAGAATGAGTGGAATCCTTATGAGAGCAATAATTACGAAAATGAATCGTATGACAATTACGACGAGGATGCCGAAGATTTTGATTAATGCTTGACAAGCGAATTGGTCGATGTTACAATTGGGGATCACAGGAACTTTTGGAGAAAAACGATGAAACTAGCAGACAGAACAGTTGAAATTCATAGTCGAGGAATTGAGAATAGCAATCAGTTTACGATTGCTCAAACTAGCAAAATGTTTAAAATCCTTTCGGACTCTTTGTATTCCGATAAGGTTATGGCGGTAATTCGTGAGTTAAGCACCAATGCTTATGATGCTCATATTGCTGCTAACAATAAGAATCCCTTTAAGGTAATTCTTCCCACAAGGGCAAATCCTTCATTTACAGTGCGTGATTATGGTACTGGTCTTAGTCAGAAGGATATGGAGGAACTATATACAACATATGGTGCAAGTAACAAGAATGATAGTAATGATTTCGTTGGTTGTCTTGGACTAGGCTCTAAGAGTCCATTTGCTTATACGAAGAGTTTTAGTACATCTTCTTATTTTAATGGAACCAAGTATTCGTATATTGCGGCTATGGACGAGGCCGGTGTTCCATCTCTTAATCTGTTTGATATTAGTCCTACAAATGAGCCCAATGGTTTGGAAATTAACTTTGCTGTTAAGCAGTATGATTTTGATGAGTTTAGCACCAAGTCAAAAAGAGTTTATCACTACTTCAAGATGAAGCCCATTATTGAGGGTGGTACTGATAGTAGTCTAAATGATCATTCGTACTCTCATACTAATATTGTTATCGAGGGTAAGGGTTGGAAGATTGGTCGAGTCTCTAATCATGGTCATCAATATCCTAGCAACTACAATAGTCCCGGTAGTGGTGTTGTTGCTATCATGGGCAATATTGCTTATCCAGTTGATACCACCAAGATTATTGGTGAAGAGAACGAGAAGAACGATAATGAATCTATTCAACGCTGGAACAGAGCATTTAAAAAGGTTGACGTTGACAACTGGAAGAGTTTAGTCAAGGAGATTCTGAATTCTGGTCTATATCTGGAAATCCAGTTTGGTATTGGTGAACTAGAGATGGATGTTAGTCGTGAAGGACTACAGTACACAAAGAATGTGATCAAGGTTCTTCGTGAACGAACCCTTGAGATTTATATGCAACGCAAGGAAGATATGACTAATAAACTTACAGAATGTAAGAGTCTTGTAGAAGCATATACCACTTACTATAATCTTAGTGATCTTGCTGGTGGATGGACTGCGGGAGCAGTATGGACTGATCCTACAGGAAAAGTCTATGAACTTAGTGGTAGTAAAGATCTTGAATACAAGTTTAAGAAGAGCAAGCAACTCTACGTTTTTAACTGGAGAAGTGCTGGTTATCGTTCTCGCAGACTAGTTTATCTTACAGATAAGATTCATTGGGAAACGCTATCCTCAAGAGGTGCCTACTATTATGATTCTGTGAAGAAGAATGGTAAGATGGTTTTCTTCCGCTGTGATGTAAAGGGAATCGAAACAGCAAAGAAGATTGTTACAAAGTATTGCAATCAAAATGATTGCTATGCTTATCTGATGATTGATAGTGATCATCCAGAAGATTCTACCGAAGGTTTTGATGATGTTATCAAGGATATTGGTGGAGAAAGCAATCTATTAAATGTTTCCGACTATCGTAGTCTACTAAATGGCTCATCGCCTCGTACCAGTAGAGGATCGTCTGGAGCAATTAGTAAACAGGATGTATTCATTATACATGGAGTAGGGTCTGATAAAAAGTGTGAAACTCTTAGTGGTAATGGCATGAATGACTCTAATTACCTTAGAGAACTATCGGATGATCTTCTAGAATACTTAGAAGATGACTCTAATGAGATTGTTTATATTCCTATTCTAAGATATGGTTCTATCGAAAATTATCCTGATATTCATCATATTCATACCTTAGCAGGAAACAATAACGTTGTTATTGGAGAAAAACTATTCGATAATCAAAAGATTTTTGCTATCAAGTCCAGCGTTGTGCAAAAACTTAAAGACGAAGGATACAATCTTGTTGATTTTAATGAGTGGTTTGAGAAATGGGTAACAAAGATTGTTTCAAAGTTATCAGATAAAGTATCTTCGTATAGCAAGATCATAGAGTATTCAGCGAACCAATACAATATGGCTGATAGTACTTATGGCGGTGGTGGATATTACTACAATGGAAAACATAGTGATAGAAATATTATGTTTCACATTATTAATCTATTTGGCATAGATTATCGTAAGTTTATTAGCAATAAGGATCTGTGTGATACTATTGATCAGTGGTTCTTGATAGAATTCTTTGCTTTTACTATTCATCATGGTCATCACTTAAAGAAGATCAAGAAAGAAGACTACTATGCTCATATAGCGATTATTCTCAATAACTATGGTATTAACGGTATTGATCCATCAGGTATTCGTGATGCTAATCAATCACTTGCTAATATTAAGCGTACCATATCAACGATTTATAACGATGAAGATAATGTGATTCTAAAATCATTAGAGAAGAATAATTCGGACAATACTATTGTTGATAGTTTGCCAAAAATGCCTCAGATCAGAAAAAATCTTAAAGACGCAGTTGACAAGAGTCCGATGTTCAAGTATATTGTTGGAAGTAGCCACGATGCCGACTTTGGAAAGATCAGCAGCGATAATCCTTTAAAGATTTTTGATACTGATGGTTACTATAGCAAACCAGCATGGTTTAGTAGCATGGGTAACGAAAAGAATATTGAGTCGTTGAAAACAACACTAGGTAATTTGATTTAATTTCACAGGAGAATGGAGAAAAATAACATGAGCGTTCCTTTTATGTGGGTTGATGGTAATCTTACGTTGATTTTAAACAATAAGGCTTATCAGGTTCTTCCAGATCATATTAATTACAAATTGATTCTGGAGGCTCTACCAACTGCTACTAGTGATGATCTAGTAGAGTTGATTGATATTGAAAAGGCCGTCTCTACTTTTAGTGATGGTCAGGTTGAGGTAAAGAACGGAAAGGTTCTTTATCAAGGCGAAGAAGTTCATGGTAGTATCAGCAAGAGAATTCTAGAGTTTATGAGCAAGGGTCTGCCATTTCAGCCTCTTGTAAACTTTCTAAATAATCTTATGGATAATCCAAGTATGCAGAGTCAGAAGGAACTATATGATTTCTTGGAGCATGAACATCTTCCAATTACAGAAGATGGATATTTTCTAGCATATAAGGCTGTTCGTAACGATTATATGGATAAGTATCGTGGAACATTCGATAACCATGTTGGTAAAATTTGTGAGATGAATCGAGCAAAGGTTGACGACAATCGTAGTCAGGGTTGTTCTCAGGGACTTCATGCTGGTGCGTTAAACTATGTTGCTAACTATGGTAGCATTGATTCTGGTGACAAAATTGTGATTGTTAAGATCAATCCTAAAGATGTTGTGAGTGTTCCGTCTGATTGTAATTGTGAGAAACTTCGCACTTGTCGCTATGAAGTAGTTGGTGAATATCAGGGCGAACTATTGAAGCCTCTTTATAAGAGTAACTTTAATGAAGATTCTTACGAGGATGATGATGAGGATCTTTATGATGAGTATGATAATGATTACTGGGATCAGTTTGAGGACGACGACGAAGAAGATGAGGAGTATGATCCTGACCAGGATTATGCTTGATATTTTAAGAGTGAGCAAAAGCAATTTGGGCTATGGAGGTTCGATCCCTCCAACACTCTTTTGTTGATAATGATAAGTATGGTGCTTATCCCAACACGTTAACAGATAACAGGAAATGGTGAGGAAATGAGTAACGGCTTTAGTGATACGTTGGCTTTTAATCCCTTTGATAAGAATAATGATGTTCATTGTGCTTTACTCAGGAATGCTAGAAACAAATTTCTAGATTCTTTTAAGCAGAACCATATTGTTTGCTGGAATGGTAATCCACGCAAAAAGGTTAGTAGTATGAATCATAACAATGGTTCTAATGCTATTGATGTTGCTCTTGATGCTAATGTAAATAATCATTCAGATGTTTACTTTTATGTAAACGGTGGTCGCAAAATTTATGGCATAAACCAATTTACCTGCTGTTTTTGTGATATGGATGCTGGTCGTGATCACGAAGGTAAGTATTTCAAGCCCAGCATTGTTATGGAAAAGAAGAAGGCTTTTCTCAAAAAGATTAACGAGTTTCCAGTAAAGCCTAGTTGGGTAGTAGATACTCGTAATGGTTATCAGTGCTACTGGCTTTTTGATGATGCTAGTCGAAAGATTGTTGGTAGCAATAAAACTTTCTGGAACGGCTTACAGAAGAAACTTGTAAATTATTTTGGTGGTGATCCAAGAGCCATTAAGCCAAATCAGATTTATCGTGTTCCTTATACTTGGTGGCGTAAGGAATGGGAAAAGAAGGCTCCGTATTTTACTAGTCTCCTTCCCGGTTCGTCTGGTCAACCAGTTAATGTTGCTGATTTAAAGTCTGCTCTTACTGGTCAACCAGCAACTCTACAAATTGTTCCTGACAAATGCAGTGATGATTGGTATAAGGGATATGCCAAGGCTTATAAGCAGAGCGATATAACAGGGGTTCCTGTGTCAACAGATGTTGCCGCTGAAATTCTTAATCAACTTAGAAATAAATCATCTACTAAGGAAAAGCAGATAAAGGAGGTTGTGAATCATACCTATGGTGATCCTATGCCTGTTGGTCCCAGTTACGGCGATCTTGATGGTGATGTTGACGACGATACTAATGCTTTAACCCCTCCTGTTGGTGCTGGAGACGAGGATTTAGACCTAGACGGTTCACAGACCAAACTTTTAAAGACGGTCGTGGAGTTCCTTAATCAAGTGTCTACTCCTCTCTATTTTAGCAACAATAGATTCCTTAGTAGTGCAGCAAAGGAATTGGCTAATCAGATTAGCGACAAGTTTTGCATTGGGTAGTTTTAAACTGTCAGGGGGTATAGAATACCCTATATTCTTCTGATTAAAAAATAAGGAATCATAACTATGCACCAAGAAGATGACAACTATGACGAAGATCATGACTATGATAATAGTAAAGAAAAATACAAACACTATTTCAAGTTTGATCCAGAGGCATGGGATTCTTGGGGCAAAATGTTATATGATGCTTTAAGTGATGTAACCAATAATTTCTCCCATACATGGTATGTGTATGGATTTCCTGTGAATAGTTTTCCACCCAAGTCTGGAGTTGACAAAAAATCTCTCCAGAATTTGGGGGTTAACTATTATAAGGAGAAAATACTCAAACATAAATTCTCTATTGATAAGAGTTTAGATATGGAGCATAGAAAGCATTTGGAACAACACGCTGTTCATTTTTTACAACAACCAGCATATTACAAAGGATTATTCGAAATCTTAAATTAAGGAAATTTTATGGGAAAATCTAACTATATCATAGATAATCTAGACAACTTTACTGATTCTGCTAGAAGGCTAGTTTATAATGGTTTCGGTAAAGGATCAGTAGAAGATCCTGATGAATTTACAGAACTAGTCACACAAATTTCTCCAGAAGAGGAGAAAGAATTAGACAAGGTATTGTCTCATGATGAAGCACTAGTTATTGTTAAAAGTATGGCTAAAGAACAAAAACATAAATATGAAGACAAGTCTCGATATCTAATAGACGAAAAGATTTTTTCAGAAATTATAGAGGCTATGAACGCTAGATTAGTTAGTAATATACTTACTAGTTTAGCGAACAAAGGAATGATAGAGTCAGCATACGATAGTGATATCAATGATTTTGTTTTTTGGATAAAAGATAATGAAACTCCAGAAACCGATTAAGACAGATGCTTCTTTTCTATACATATGTCCAAATGATAGTTGTAGTATAGAGCATTGGATTTATTTAAGAGAAGCAAAAACAAAAAACTTTAAAGTTGTATGTTACTGTGGAACAGTCTTTAAAGTAAAACAAATTCAATCAATAGATATTAATTATGAACAACAAAAACCTAACCCTCAAGAAGAAGTTATTAAAACAGATGTAACTAGTTCAAATCTTAGTGTGCCTCTTGACATTGAGCAGAAGTGTGTTAAAATACTCACTGAGTATGGATTTACGTCTCAAGAAGCAAAGGATCTATTGTTAAAAGCATATAATAAGAATCAAACTGATAGTCCAGCAGAATTAATCAAATTGAGTTTACAACTATTGGAGATAAATAATGTCTAAAGGGATTCGCCCAACAAAATTTAGTGAAATCATTGGTCAGCAAGATGTGATCGACCGTTTGAATGTTAGTGTGCAGGGTTGTTTAAAAAGTTCTACCGTGATGCCTCACGTTTTAATAGACGGTCCTCCCGGCCTTGGTAAGACCACTATTGCGAGTGCTATTGCCAATGAATTGAACGTGAATCTGTATACGTCCAATGCTGCTAATCTGCGTAGCGTTAAAAATGTTATTCCATATTTGATGGGTATTGCTCCTCGTTCAGTATTTTTTATTGACGAGATTCATAGACTCCCAAAACTTGTGGAAGAATTTCTATATCCTGTTATGGAAGATTTTGTTTTAACAATCACACTAGATAAAAAACCAGAAACTATTGATCTTCCAGCATTTACTATTATTGGTGCTACAACTAGCGGCGGCAGTTTGAGTCAACCATTCTATGATAGGTTCTCTATTAAAGAGCATCTAAATTTTTATACCGATACTGATTTAGCTAAACTAGCAAGATCGAACTCTGATAAACTGGCTATTGATATTGGCGAAGATGAATTGCTAGAAATTGCTAAAAGAAGCAAAGGCACTCCACGAATTTTGAACTCTAGACTACAATGGTATAAGAATTACAAATTGTGTCATCCAGAATCTACAAAAAGTATTTCTGAAATATTTGACATTCAGGGTATTGATGAGAATGGGTTGGATAACTATGATAGAATGTATTTAGAATTGCTTGTTAGTAGCAAGGGTAATCCTCTTGGATTAAAGGCCATATCATCACTAACAGGAATAGCAATAGAAACTATCGAGAATAGTATCGAACCATATCTTGTTAGAAAAAGGTTCATATCAAGAACCCAAAAGGGTAGAGTAATTTCAGAGTATAAACATAAGTAAGTAAAAATACTCTTATAATTCTATTTTAATCTCTACAATAGGTGGGTATATCCCACCTATTTTCTTATAATAGTGTATTAGTTCCAAAGGGATATTTAATTATGCAAAGAAGAAATTTTATACAAGCGGGTTCTTTAGGATATTTAGGACTAAATTTAGGTGACTATTTATCTGCAAGAGCCGAAGATAACAATGTACAAAATGCCAAGGCTCAATCTGTGATTTATATTTATCTACCGGGTGGATATGCTCATCAAGAAACATTTGATCCTAAACCTAATGCTCCAGTAGATTATCGTGGACCATTAAGTAGTATTCAAACATCTATACCAGGAATATATTTTAGTCAATATTTACCAGAACTAAGTAAAATTGCTAATAAAATTAGTATTATAAGATCTATGACCCATAGTGAAACAGCACATGAGCGTGGAACAAATAATATGTTTACTGGATATAGGCCAAGTCCAGCCCTTCAATATCCCAGTTTAGGATCAGTAGTCAGTCAACAATTGGGAGTCAGGAATAGTCTACCTCCTTATGTGACCGTACCAAATGTTCCAAATGAATTTGCTGGTGCTGGATTTTTAAGTCATAGTTATTCATCATTTAGTCTTGGTGGTAATCCTGAAGATCCTAACTTTAAAGTACGAGATTTAAAATTACCAGATGGAATTAGTATTCAAAGATTTGATAAAAGACGCGCTATGTTAGAAGTAGTCAACAAAGAATTCAATGTTAGTCAAAAATCAGACGCTTTAGACTCGATGAACTCTTTTTATCAAAATGCTTATGATATAATGAATTCAACACAAGCGATAGATGCTTTTGATCTGAATAAAGAAAATGAAGAAACCAAAAATAGTTATGGAAAAAATTCTGCTGGAATGAGACTATTGCTTAGTCGTAGACTGATTGAGGCTGGAGTACGATTTGTTACCGTTACATATGGCGGATGGGACCATCATGATAATATAGCTAATAATATTTCTGTTCAATTACCACCATTTGATCAAGCTCTAAGTTCTTTAATAAATGATTTAGATTCTAGAGGTTTATTGGATAGTACATTAGTTTGTGTAGCCACTGAATTTGGACGCACACCAAAAATCAATCCAACGGCAGGACGCGACCATTGGCCTAAAGTTTTTAGTACCCTCATGGCAGGCGGTGGAATTAAAAAAGGGGTCGTGCATGGCTCAAGCAACGAGACAGCGAGCGAACCACAAGATGATCCTGTAGGAGTTGAGGATTGGGGAGCGACCATCTATCACTTGCTAGGTATTGATCACTCAAAACATTTAATGGCTCCTGGAAATAGACCAGTTAAAATTATTGATAACGGTCAACCTATATCAAATATTATTATTTAGCCAAAATATGGTGTAAAAATGTTAAGCGTTAATGATATAGTCATATTTATACTATTATTACTGAACATAGTTTGTTTTAGTCTTGGATACCTATTGGGTAAAAGTGGTTCTACTAGTACAGAATATAAAAACACTAAGAGTTTTTTTGATCAAGAAAAAAATAGTAAACCTAAGATAGAAATAGATACTAGCAAAGTAGTCACAAAAATAAATACTGATGGAATGGAAAAAAAGTATAATTCGTTAGGAGAAACAAAAATCACTACAGATAATGTTCAGTCATCTGTTAACAAACTCAAAAATCTAAAACAATAGCGGAGGTCTTTATGAGTAGTGGTGTTGGACTTGATGTTGGTACTAGTTTTATAGTACTAGCAAAAAATGTGGAAAATAATATTAGCTATACAGATTTTAGAGATGCTTTTTACATCATTAGACCAACTACTCCAGTAGCCACAAAAATGATTGAAAAAGGATTATCTGGAAAAGTATTTATCAAAGATAGTGATAATTCATTTATTCTCTTAGGTAAAGATGCTATAGAAAAAGCTATAGAAAGAAATGATAGCGCTAAAAGGCCAATGTACAAGGGCGTTGTATCATCAAAAGAAAAAGAAGCAAAAAAAGTATTAGCTTTTATACTAAAAGAAGTAGTCGGCGTTGCTTCGGAGCCCGGTGAAAAATTAGTATTTTGCAAACCCGCTCAACCTGTTGATGTTGAAGATAATGATTTTGATGTTGGATATCACGAAGATGTAGTAAAATCAATTTTAGCAGAACAGGGTTATGATGCTAGGGCGATTAATGAAGCCGAAGCATTATGCTATGCTGGATTAGAGGATAGTGATTATACTGGCATAGGTGTTAGTTGTGGTGCCGGTATGACAAATGTTTGTGTTATGTTGAATGGAGAACCAACCGTAACATTTAGCACAACAAAGTCTGGAGACTGGATAGATCGAATGGTATCTGTTGCTCTTGGAGAGCCGGATAGTGTTGTACAAGCAGAAAAGGAACAGGGTATCTATAAGATAGGAGAACATAATAGTAATCCAATTTTAGATGCTGTTTGCTCATATTATGATAGACTTATAGATTATACAACCAAACATTTAAGTTTAACTTTAACTAATCATAAACTATTGCCAAAATTTAAAGACCCATTAAAAGTTGTTGTTGCTGGTGGGACATCGTTAGCAAAAGGATATGTAGAAACTTTTCATTCAAAATTAGTTTCTAATAATTTTCCTCTTCCAATCAAAGAAGTAATACATGCTGACGATCCTTTACACGCTGTAGCAAAAGGATGTCTAATAGCTTCTCAAGTATTATAAGTTGGATTTTATGAAATACTTTATTAAATTTTTGATACTATTTTTATCTTATTCTTTACCAGAATGTTATGCTGGTACAATAGATCCTAAAGTACCAGATCAAAAATATATAGAATATGCACAACATTTTCCATTTATAGGATTATTAGTTGGTACAAAAGAAGATAATTCTCCATATTCTGGATCTGCTGTTGCATATAAGTCTAATATTGTTATTACAGCTGCTCATTTGTTTCATAAAAATAAACAGGCCGCTGTGATATTCAACAAAAAACCAATTTTGATTAAAGAAATAATTATTCACCCAAAATATGATTATGAAAAATTTGGTAGTTATGATATAGCGATTTGTATATTATCAGAAAATTTAGACTTAAAATGGTATCCATCATTGTATGTAGAAAATAATGAATCAGGTAAAATTAGTTGTTTATCTGGATTTGGATCAACTGGTAACTTTATCACAGGTGTAAATAGGAATGGAGGAGAAAAGAGAGCAGGATCTAATGTTATTGATCATGTAAATGATCATATGTTATTTTGCTCTCCTTCTTTATCATATAGAAAAACATCTTTAGAGTTTTTAATCTCTCCGGGAGATAGCGGAGGAGGTTTATTCATAGATAGTAAATTAGCGGGCATACATTCTGGAGTAATAGAAGATAAACCAAATAAAGGTAAGTCAAAATATGGTGCGGTGAGTCTTCATACTAGGATCAGTAGATATTCTGATTGGATAAATAATTCAGTACAAGAAATAGAAAGTAAGAAATAATATGTTCAAAAATATGTTCAACTTTAAAAGAAAAAACGAATGCGGTCTTCTTCCACATACCAGAGAAAATATTCATGGTTTATATGGATCTATGCAATTTTATCCTTGGCCAATTAAATTATTCGATGTAGAAAAAGTTTGGAATAAAACTATGGGTGAAAATGTTACTGTTGGTGTTCTTGATACAGGATGTGACTCTTCTCATGATGATCTTAAAGATAATCTACTACAAGGGTGGAATGCTATCAAAAATAATGCGAATACTAGCGATGATAATGGTCATGGTACACATGTTGCTGGTACAATAGGTGCCGCAAATAATCTTCTTGGCGTTGTCGGAGTTGCTCCAAAAATCAAAATACTACCTGTTAAAGTTCTAAATGAAGAGGGTATGGGTTCAAATACCGATGTTGCTAGAGGTATAATATGGGCCTGCGACAACGGTGCAGATATTCTTACTATGTCACTTGGTTCGGATCATCCGTCTAGACAATTAGAAGATGCTCTAAAATATGCTGTATCAAGAAATGTTGTGATTTTTTGTGCTGCTGGTAATTCTGGTAATGATACAGATATAAAATATCCTGCAAAATATTCTCAAACTATTAGTATAGGAGCAATAGATAAAAATTTGAAAATTTGTTCGTTTAGTTGCACAGGAGATAGTCTGGACTTTGTGGCGCCCGGTCAAGATATACCAAGTTGTATGCCCAATAATTCTTATGCTCTAATGAGTGGTACAAGTATGGCTACGCCTTTTGCTGTAGGATGTGCTGCGCTTTTGCTGTCGTCTGCAAGAATGAGAATCTCTAGTAAGAAATTAACCAAAGATGAATATATAGAAATATTTAGTAAATATTCAAGACATTTGTCTCAATCAGAATACGCTGGGGATAGAAGATATGAAGGAAATGGTATTATATACCCTGTTGTTATATAAGAATAACATCACCCAAGCTGCATCAATAGTAATGAGTATTCTATGTTTGTCAAGTTGCATTGTCTTCAAAAGATGCTTCTTGACTCTTTTGTGGCCGTGTCTACTATAAAACCAGGGAGACGATAGATGAATCCGGACGATAGAAAAATACAAAGAAAACAAAGTTTGGATAAGAAAATAGACGATAAGAAAAACTATACAGACGAATATCGTCAGTATAAAAAACAAAAAAAAGAGATAAAAGCCAAAAAAGAGGATTTGGATCAAGAGGATTGGGAATTTTGGAAAGACTACTATAGATGAGACTATTAGAAGAATTATCTGGTGGTGATGTTTTTAATGTAGATAATATCTATTTTTTATTAACTACAGACTTTAAAACAGGAAAAACTAATGATTTTAAAAGGTGCGTATCATTATCTGATGGGTCTTCTAGGTGGATTGATTCTAGTACAGTAGTAGATAATATTCCTATATTCACTATGGATCATAATAGTACAATAATACCTATTAAAGAAACTAAAAAGACAGATGAGTTTAGCAGTTAAAATTAAAAACTTTATCAAAGCACTATGGTTTCACATAGGTTACGGTTTGCCTAAGTGTTCTCAAGAACAAATAAACCATAGATTTAAAATATGTTCTGGTTGTGAGTTTTTTGATAGAGATAATACCGAATGCCTACAATGTGGCTGTAACATTTCTCCAAAAAAGAAATTCCTAAATAAATTAGCATGGGCGGATCAAAAGTGTCCAATAGGCAAGTGGGGACCAGAATTATGAAAACCCTAAATACTAAATCAATAACAACATATAATAATATAGACATTTTTAAGCAAATAGACTATTTGATTAAGAATGAAACTTCAAAACATTTTATTATTCCTCATGTTTGTGTAGAGTATAACAAAAATATTTCAGGTTTTTCTAAAGAACTATACAATAGATATCCTCTGCTGGAAACCAATATTTCTGTGACAAATGCTCCTAAAAAACTATGCAGTACATTAGTTGTTGACTCAAATCCAACTACTAAAGCTAAAGTAATAGTTGCAAATATGTATTGTCAGACTACTAAAAAATATAATAAAAGATCTCTACATTATGGTCAATTAGTATATTGTATGTATGAAATAAAAAACTTTATACAAAATCTAAAAATAGAATTTCCTGATTTTACATCGGAACTACATTGTCCTAAATTCGGCATAGGTAGTGCTGGTGGTAACTGGCTATTCATAGAAGATCTTATCGATGATATTTGGGGATATAATAACGTATTTATATATAACTATATTGCTTCAAAAAGGATAAAAAATGTTAATTGATACAATCGTTATTTTTACTATGATTGGTGGTATTTTGCACGGATTAAGTAAACTTAGTACATCTAGTTCTGGTTCTCCTATTTATAACAATCTTTTTGACTTTCTATTTGACATTAGATCAAAATGAATAGACTAAAAAATCAAAGAGTTTATCTTGCTGGCGCTATAGATAGGGCCAAAGACAGAGGAAGAGGTTGGAGAGAAGAAATTTCTCCATTTCTAAAAAAACTAGGAGTAATAGTTTTTAATCCTATTTTAAAACCATCTGAGATAGGTTTAGAGGATCAAGATACTCATAACTTAAAAGCCAAGTTAAAAAAACAACAACGATACGAAGAACTTTCTAATATGATGAAAGTTATAAGATCTGTTGATTTGAGATTAGTCGATATTAGTGATTTTATGATAGTCAATCTTGATTTGGATGTTCATCCTTGTGGTACTCTGGAAGAAATCTTTTGGGCGAACAGACAAAAGAAACCTATTATAGTACATATGGTGCAAGGTAAACAAAATGCTCCAGATTGGCTTTTTGGCGTTATTCCTCACCAGATGATTTTTTCAGATTGGATGGATATCTATGCTTATCTTGAGCATATAAATTCAGCAGAAAATATAAATACATATAGGAGATGGTATTTCTTTTCGGTATAAATCATGAAAATTATAGATGGTATTAAATTAGATTTTGATGATGTTCTGATTGTTCCTCAAAGATCCACGTTAACCAGTAGATCTGAGATTAATTTAGAAAAAACATTCTATTTTTATCATTCTCCGAGAGAATGGACAGGCACTCCAATTATTAGTGCAAATATGAGCTTTTGTTCTTTTGAAATGGCTAAGGCTCTAGCAAAACATAAAATGATAGCCTGTTTACATAAATATCACGCATTAGATAAATTACTAGATTACTTCTATAAATATCCCAAGAACATAGACTATACTTTTATTTCTATAGGTTATAAAAAAAGCGATATAGAGCACCTACTTAAGTTTAAAGAACAATCAGGAATACAACCTAATATTTGTATAGATGTGCCTAATGGACATATGGATGTTTTTGTTAAGTACTGCAAGAAAGTTAGAGAAAATTTTCCTGAATCAATTATTTTAGCTGGTAATGTAACTCATACATCGTCTACTCAAGAACTAATAATTTATGGTGGTGTTGACATAGTAAAGGTCGGCATAGGCGGAGGTTCCGCTTGTACGACACGCTTTTTAACAGGATGCGGAATTCCACAGTTGTCCTGTGTTTTAGATAATGCTTACGTTGCTCACGGGTTACAAAGCAAAGAAAAACATCTTGGCTTAATTTGTTCTGACGGTGGACATAAGACAGTCGGAGATGTTTGTAAAGCATTATGTGCTGGCTCTGACTTTGTTATGTTGGGTGGATATTTTGCTGGAACGGAAGAGTGTGATGGAGAATGGACATATGAATATCGTAGAGCCATAATTGATAACGATAATAAGGTTGTGCAAGAGTGGTGGCAACCATTCGATCCCGGCGGTACTGGACCAGAAGATATAAGAAAAATCAAATTTACATACTATGGAATGAGTAGTCATCATTCTCAAGATATATTTGAGGATGGTAAAAAAGACTATAGAGCTAGTGAAGGCACAAAAATAACAACAACATATAAAGGAAATATAGATAAAATAGTTCAAGAACTATTGGGAGGCATAAGATCATGTTGTTGCTATATAGGCTCATCATCTATAAAACATATGCCCAAGTGTGGTCAATTTTCTCGAGTCAATCAAATACATTCTAATAAAAACCCTGTATTTGGTTTATAACTTATAATTAAGGTAATCATAATGAAAAATTTAAATTTTATTTCTCCTTTAGGAGTAACCGGATATGGTATAGCCGCACACAATATTCTAAAAGAATTATCGGATTTGTATAATATTACCTATTTTCCAATAGGTCAACCACACATAGATAATCCGAAAGATGTTTCTTTAGTTCAACAATGTATCAATAATCAAGATGATTTTGATTTTGACGCCCCATGCTTCAAAATTTGGCATCAATTTGATCTTGGATTAAGAGCAGGAAGGGGTAAATTTGTAGCATATCCATTCTTTGAACTAGACAAATTCACAAATAAAGAAAAACACCATCTACATCATCCGGATCATATCGTTGTAGCAACTGAGTGGGCAAAGCAAGTTATACTACAGAATGGTATAGATAAGCCTATTACCGTAGCTCCTTTAGGTGTAGACAGAACCATTTTTAATGAAAATGTATTGGGTGATATAGATAGAACAAATCTACCATATATATTTATTAATGTTGGTAAATGGGAAATTAGAAAGGGTCATGAAATTTTAATAGAAATGTTTGGACAAGCGTTTCAAGAATCAGACAATGTAGAACTATGGCTAGTAACAGAAAATCCTTTCTTAAATAAAGAACAAAATATGTTTTGGGCAGAACTAGTAAAGAATAGTAAATTGTCATCAAAGATTAGATTATTCAATAGACTAGATACTCACCATGCTTTAGCAGAAGTAATGTCGTATGCTAATTGTGGAATTTTTCCATCAAGAGCAGAAGGATGGAATCTTGAGTTATTGGAAATGATGTCTGTTGGTAAGCCAGTAATTACTACATTTTATTCTAGTCATACAGAATTTTGTAACGAACAAAACTCTTACCTTGTTAAGCCATCAGAAACAGAATCTGCTCATGACGGAAAATGGTTTAATGGAGAAGGAAATTGGGCAAAAATAGATCAATCTCATAAGGATCAAATGATCGAATATATGAGACATTTATATACTAATAATATTAGCACAAATCCACAAGGCATAGAAACTGCTAAAAAATATAATTGGCAAAATACAGCCAATCAGATAGCATCTGCTATCGAAACATAATATTTGTTGTGGTGTATACTATTTTAAAGCCGTATTATTTTTATATTTTAGAGGTACTATATGCCCATTCCAGATCCTAAAAGAGGCGAGAATAAACAAAACTTTGTTGCTAGATGTATGGGCAACGAAACTATGAAAAAGGACTATCCAGATAGTCAACAAAGAATCGCTATATGTTTATCTCAGACTAGGACAAATAAAGCTAGTCTAATAGAAGCTGTTCATGACTCTTTATTTGCCAGCAATTATATGTGGAACGACGAATGGGATGAATTTGTTTGGGATATTGAAATTGATCAAATTGTTGATGAGTATGATGATGAAGACCGACTAATGAGTTCCACAAGAGCTAAAAAAAATGTTACATTAAACAAACCATTCCGAACTCCTGATGGTCCAAAAAAATTTAGCGTCTATGTTAAAAATGAAAAAGGAAATATTGTTAAGGTTAATTTTGGTGATCCAAATATGGAAATTAAAAGAGATGATCCAGAAAGACGTAAAAATTTTAGAGCAAGACATAACTGCGATAATGCTGGGCCAAAATGGAAAGCAAGATATTGGAGTTGTAAATTTTGGTCGAGACCTAATGTATCAGACTTAACCTAATATTCTAGGAGCTTTTATAATGGTAGAAAAAACTATTGATGATTTATTACAAGAACAAAATCAAGCTCAAGAAGTAGAAGGATATAGCACTGATAAAGTTATCGAGCTATTAAAAAAATCTTTAAATATTCATTGGCAACAAACTACATCACTAACAGCCCAAGCTATTCATTTAGAAAGATGGGGATATAAAAAATTAGCTGCTATATTAAAAGCCGATGCACAACAAGAACACGAGCATGCTGCTGTAAATATTAAGAGACTAGAATTTTTTGATGTTGATTATCAACCATTATCTATTATTCCGCCAAGTTGGACACGACATGATATGGTAGCAATGATAAGATATAACTTAGACTCTGTAAGAGAAGCATCTCTTGCCGAAAGAGCAACAATTGTTGCTGCTAGGGCTGTTGGAGATGAAATAACAGCAAATATGATGATACCTTTGCTACAAGGCAGCGAGGATGGAATATCATTATATGAATCATATCTTAAGCTCATAGAGCAAATGGGTCTTGAAAATTTTCTTACTTTGCAAGTATAGTTTACTAAAATGTCTCTATACTATATAGATTTTTTATCTAAAGTAGACAGTCAATTAGATACTAATCTAAAAATTAATCGAATTAAATATGATCCAGATATAATTATAGAAGATATAAAAGTTCCTAAAAAATTTTCTAGTATTGACTGGAAAAATTTATTACCTCCACCACCAAAAAACAGTAGTAGTCAGACTATATTAGAAATACAACAAATATCTAAATTAGTAAATAATAGAACGTCTCAGGACGAGCAACTTATACATTTAGTAGATAAAGAACCTTTAGATTTATTTTATCCTATACTTAAAAAATATAATGTAAAATTTCCAAATAAACTATTTAAAGATACATACAAAGATGTTTATGATTTAGTTATGGCTATCAAAGAATACTATAATAGACCAAGACCATACCAACTAGCTCCTTTCTATAATTTAGATATAAAAAAGATAGAAACAAAAACCCATCATACCCCATCATATCCATCCGGACATACTGTATACTCATATTTAGCCTATAAAATAGTAACTTCTTTATATCCAAATATTCCTAAAATAGACCTTTATAATTGTGTGTATTTAACTGGCAGGGCTAGAATGATGCAAGGTATCCATTACCAATCAGATATAGATGCTGCTATATTACTAATAGACAAACTTTATGATAGGAGATTACTATGAATAGTCGTTTTTATCAAATTCTTAATGATATATCAAATTATGTATCCGACGCAGCACAAAAAACGTACAAAGGGAAAAAACGTAGCGAATTAAAAGATAGCGACTTTCTTTTTCCAGAAACAAGATCTTTTCCAATTGTAAGTCCACGAGACGTTCCTGATGCTATCAGTAATTTTGGACGCATGAAAGGAGAAATGAGTTACGACGCATTTCTTAAAAAATTATACAATATGGCTAAACGTAAAGGACCAGAATTCGTTGCTGCATTACCAAAAGCAACAAAAGATCGTCTCGGAATAGATAAAAAATCAATGGCATCATCAATGTTTAAAGTCGGAGATGCTGTTAAAAATATTAATGCTCAATGCAAACACTATGGTAGCGAAGGTGTTATAACTGATATTTCTGATTTACCAAACGACATGGGTAAAGTTGTTACTTACAAAACAATAAATTCTGGTAAAACATGGTCTGCTGGAGATAGTCTGACAAAAACCGAGGTCCAGTTGGCTCTTATGGAACCAGACTATGATACAGTAATGGAAACTCCTGCTTCAGACGACGAAACACCTGAAATGGAATTGGAAGAATATAAAGAAGATTTCTTATCTATGAATATTGGATCCTTAATGGCAATAATGAATCATGCTATGTCAATTCTAGAAGAAATTAAAACTAATCCTATGGTCAAAGAGAACTTGACAGAAAGCTGGTTACAGGGTAAAATTGCGATCACCGAGGACTACATGAGAACTATTCACGATTTTGTAAAGTATGTCCCCGGCGAAGACGATAATTCATTAGCGCAGAGTAAGCCTGGATTATGGGAAAATATCCGCAGAAAAAGAGAAAAAATGGGGAAAAACTATAAACCAGCAAAACCTGGAGATAAAGATAGACCAGAATCTGAGCAATGGAAAAGACTGACAAAATAATTTTTAACAATCACATAAGGACTTTTAAATGGAAACCCAATCCCAATACGACTCTTTGTCTACATACATTTCTTTAGCTAAGAAAACTATATCAAAGTTTGCTCCCAAGTTCTATAAGAATTTATCACATGAAATGTTATCAAATGATGACGCAGTAGCGGATGTTGCTCACGCTATTATGGTTGCTGACTGGAAATATGACAATGGCAGAGTTGGTAAAACTACAGGACAAAGTAAAACTAAATACTCTTATAGAAACCAATGTGCGATATGGGCAATAAAAACATATATATCTTCTAAGTACAAAAAGAATAACAAAGGTTCTACTAGTTATGAACCAGATCTACATGCTCATATTAATTCATATGAAGATAATCCATTAGATATTCTTATAGACAACGAATCAGATAGTATTCAAAAAGAATGTATAAAAAATATACTATCGTCCAATATTTTATCAGATAAACAAAAAGAACATATCAATTTATACTATTTTGAAAATATGACATTGGCTGATATCGGTAAAAAATATGGAGTCACAAGAGAAGCTATACGTCAAAGTTTACTTAAAGGAATTAGCCAAATCAAATCATATGTTTAATATCTACATTAATTATATTGTATTATCATTAAAATTTGATGATATACAAAAAAGAGTTCAATACTATATACTTAGCACAGATAAAGATTTATCATTGCCAAATATTCAACTGTTAAATGGTCAAAACTTGCTAGAAGCTAGAGAACAGTGTTTATCGCAATATACTGATTTAAAATTATCATGGCTAGATGATCAATTATTAGACATTGAGCAAATCGAAGATAATATACATATATATTATATGTGTAGAATGCCTATAGAAACAAAAATAAATAATGGTCAATTTATTCCAATTAATACTAAAGAACTTTTATCGCCTTGTGTTCAAAAGGCAATTAGATACGCCTAGTATCAGTATGCAAAACACAGAAGAAAATAAGCCTGTGTGCAAAGTTGCTTTCTACATGGATCATGAAGGTAATATTGAAATAGATTTAGATTGGCCCCCAGAAATGGATGACGTAAAATTGTGGGCAAGCAACTATTCTGCACTAATCTCTGTTATTAACTATGGGGGATTTAAAGGTGATATAGTTAAACTCTTACTTCAAGTAAAAGAAGACAAAGAAGAAGAAAATACTTTATCTAGAAAATTTATCTCTTATACTCTTAATAGATTATCTGAAGCAGAAAAAATTACAGCTTTAAATAGTGACAAACCAGTAATTAGTCCACGTAAAGCTTTTATTTACCAAAACAAGGCTTGAAACTATGTCAGAAGATCCTAAAATTATATGGGAAAAATGGAGGGATCCATATGGATATGATGACATATTAGATATTAACGAACACATATTGAATCAAGAAGATGATCCAGAAAATTTTATAGATGCTCAAGACGAAACTACAGATGAAAAACCAGAAAATGTCAAAAATATATCAGATCATTTCTTTAAACCAAAGATGCCGTTTATGTTTACTCCAATGGGCATCATACCTTATACAGAAAATACAGCATGTAGTAAACTATTTAATTTTTGGACAGGACACACCAATTTCAATATTAGTAGCAAAATTTGTGATATTATAGAAAATGCTGAGGGAATAGAAACGTTTGATGTTTTTACTCGATATAGATTTAGGATTGGTATTGGTAAAGCATTTGTGGATTCCTCTATTATGAGAGATATAAATAATAACATATACCAATTCTTCCTAGAGTAAATGTCATGACACACGCAACAGATAAAGACAAAGACAATGAATTATATAATATACATGATTTTGGAATAGATCTAAAAAATAGAGAAATTTATTTACACTCACCCATAGACTCCGAAGAAGAATCTGGTATTGAGTTTAGAACAGCTATAAGACTACAAAAAAATATTAGATATTTTAACCTGATATCTAATGATCCAATATTAATACATATGCATTTACCAGGAGGCATATGGGAAGATTGTTTGGGAATGTATGATACTATTAAAGCAAGCAAAAGTAAAGTAATAATTCTTGCATATGCAAAAGTTGAATCAGCCAGCAGTGTTTTGTTACAAGCCTCTGATTATAGAATACTGATGCCAAATACACACGTTCTTATTCACTATGGTTCTCTTAGTATAGATAATGAACACAAAGCAGCGATGAGTAGTTTACAGTGGAGCGAAAAAGAATCTCAAAAGATGATAGATATTTTTGCAGAAAAATGTTTATTAAGCCCGCTCGCAACAGAGAAGAAATGGAAAAAAATGATTATAAGAAAACACATAATGTCGCAACTTGCTCAAAAGAGTGACTGGATTCTTGATGCAAGCGAAGCGGTATACTATGGCTTCGCAGATGGTGTATTAGGTAGTAAGAAATATCCTAATATAGAAGCCATAAAAAAATTAAAATAAATGAATATAGAATATGCTATCCATGATACTAGTTTTAATGATTTAGAACTAAAAAATATATTAACAGAACTAAATAAGTTCTCTATACATACTATAAGCATATTACCATCATCTTTAAAAACATCAAAATCTATTCTGAATTCTAACATTTCTATAGCTTGTCCTATAGATTATCCTTTAGGTATAAATAGTCTTGAAACTAGACTATCCATGATCCAATATGCTGCCAAAAATGGTGCTAATATAGTAGATATCATGATTCCTCATCAAATAGTATGCAATAGAAAATATGAAAAATTTAGAGATGATATTAAATCTAGTGTAGATCTTTGTCTATCCGTAAATATTAGACCAAGATATATGTTTGAATATAGAGTATTTAATTATGAAACATTATACAAATTGGCCCAAATTCTATCAACATATAATATATTTGAAATACTACCGTCATCTGGTTATAGATTAGATAATATATATGATAATATACTTGCTGGGGCTATGATAAAGAAAAAAGTACCAAAAATGCAAGTTGTTTATAATGGTAATATATGGAGCGAATCTCAAATTGATCAAATTTTTGATATCAAACCATATGGAGTTAGGGTATACAGTATACAGGCTTTAACCCTATTGTATAAAAAATACTTAGAATTAAAATCTTTGGGGTAATATATACTGTTCACCTTAATCCCTTTTAAGTAATGGAGATTTTTATGGCTATCGCAAAAGTTGACGGTAATGCATATTCGGCCAGTAATCCACCAAATAGAGTAGGTAGTGGTTCTGATAATGATGGTGGTGTTATTGCCGGAGTTAAAGGTGGCACCATCGCTTCTGGCAAATTTTCAAAAGTAGGTGTGACCAGAACTAACACAACTGTTTTTGCATCCACTCCATACGACGGTGATGATGCTGGCAAGTCAATAAGTGCCGGTGGTTTTGCTCATGATCATCCTCGTGGAATTATATTAAGATCAACAACAGAAATTGCTGGTCAAGCTAATAATGTTCTCAGAAGTGCTGGTAGTACACCAATTTTAACTAGAAGTATTAATCGTATTGAAAGCGCTAGTACTGTTAAAACTGCTTCTGCTATCAGAGCTAATAAGTATAATAGATATACTGGAGAGTATGAAGCAGGATATCCGCAAACAAGTACTGATTCTTTCGGTAGTGATGATGCTGCTCGTGCTTCACGAAGTGCTCCTGGTGAATTTGCTTATACATTAGGTAAGTCAGCAGTACAAGCAGATTATCCAGCCAAGAATGGCTAATTTAAACAGATTGTTTTAAATAATCAACAAAGGCCAGCTTTTCGCTGGCTTTTGTTATTTATAAGGCCAGTGGTGTATCTAATATAGACTTTATTTCTTATGAGAGAAAAATAATATGGGTGAAACTATCATTCATTTCTGGCAAAGTTTGGCTACTGCATTAGTTGGAATTATAGTAACAATGATAGGATTTTGGGTAACCATTGGTCGGAATATGGCTAGCAAAAGTGATGTCTTACACATGATTGAGACTCAAAGTCCATATTCTCAAGATAGACAATTCATTATGGAAAGATTAGCTGCTAACAAAGAAAGTCAAGCAGCATTCGCTTCTGCATTACAAAGAAATACAGAAGTAATGAACGAACTTAAAATACAACTAGTTACATTGGGTAAAACACTAGAAGCACTAGAAGAAAGAATAGAAAGGGCATAGTATATGGCAAATGATATTGCAAAAGCTATTAGCGCTAATGCTATAAAAAATGGTACAACTATTACTACAACAACATTTACTGGTTATTATAACACATTAAATACTTATGTAAAAAATACTCCTGTCATAACAGATATACAAGCAAAATATACAGACAGATTTGATGATCCTAGTTACTACTATGGTAATGGGGTTCAAGGTTCTGGCTATATATCATAAATAATTGGAGATAAATATGAAACCTGGTTATAGAACAAGTGAATTTTGGTTTACTTTAGTTAGTTTTATATTTAGTGGATTATATTTAACTGGTATTATTAATGATCACTCAAATAAAGAAGAACTTATCAGCGTAGTTAGTCATGCTGTTGAAAGTTGTATTCTTATTGGTGGACAATTTGTAATACTATATAAGTATATTAATGCTAGAAAAACTGCTAAAATAAATACAACGATTGTGGAAGAATCAAAAGAACCAGAAGTTAAAAAGGAGAAGAAAAATGAGCCAAAACGACAACCAGCCAGAAAAAACAACAAGCCAAGAACTAATAGTAAAAGAAGTAGAAAAACTAATACAAACAACTAAATCGTCTTTCAAGGATGTTAAACGATTTGCAGTTGATCAAGCATGGAAACTTTTACAGCTAGCAATAGCTAGTATTATACAAATAATAGAAATTATTGGAAATGATTTAAGTAGTCCAGAGAAAAAAGCTTTAGCTATGAGTATGATTAGTAAATTCTATGATAGCTTATTTTTGGTTGTTGACATCCCTTTTGTTCCATCCATAATAGAGGGATACATACATTCTTATGTTAAAAGCTTTTTAATGATATTAGCTGGTTCCACCATAGATAGTATGGTCAAAATTTTTAGAGAGGCAGGAATTTTTAAACCCAAATTAGTTGTTCAACAAAATTATATACTCTGAAAGGATAGGTTATGAATTATACAGAAACTTTTCAAGAATTTAGTAGTCGATTATCTTCAACGGATTTGATGGTTTACGGCGGAGCCGCTCTAGTTCTATTTGTCTTATTTAAGGATAAGTTAGTACCTTTTAAAGAATGGGCTATGAATATAGTCAATAATATCACCAACAAGATTAAATCAACAGAAACCACAACAACAAACCCCTCCGTTGTTAAAAATGATGCTGATTTTTTGAAACTAGTTAGTAGTTGGAAAAATACAAGAGATCTAGCAGAAAAAATGGGATGTAGTGAATCAGTAAAATTACTAGACAATGTTTTTCCACATTTAGGACCATATAATTGCATACAGGAGAAAACCAAGTGAATAAATATACTAATGTAATATTGCTAGTTATTGGTGGACTATTGGTAGCATATGGTGTTATTGGTCCAGTTATTAAACCAACAATCAACCCAACTCCAATCACATCTGTTGTAGTAGAAAGTCCATTAGATCCTAATCTTAGAAAAGATTGTGAAAAAATAATAGATGTTCTAAAAAATGGTAGTTCTGACAGGGTTGTTGATGGCGTTAAATTAAGTTCTTTATATTCTGATTTAGCTAAACTAATTAGTTTAGACGAAACTAATCAAGTTATAAAAAATACAGATGAAATACGAGACTCTAATAGACTCGCAGGACTACTATATAATTTGGACCTTAAAGGTAAATATCCGGAATTAGCTAATGTAACTAATAGCGCTGTTATTAACTATATTGGTGACGATAATGTTGTACTAGATCAAAATTTAAGGAAAAAAGCTGTTGAAGTTTTTAATGGTTTATCATGGGCATTTTATGAAGGTAGCAAATAATGTCTAAATTTTCTCCAGATCAGCTATTAAAACTTTATAAAGACGGATTTAAAGGATGTTTATGGGAAGAACATGTATTTGAAAGTTTATTAGAAAATTCTAAATATGCTTACTTTGGAGATGGTGCAAAAAAAATAACTGGAACTGGTAAGGGTAAATTATCAGCTCCATACAAAAGCGTATTAAAGTTTGATAAGAATCCTTATAATGAAAGACAAGTTACTGGAGACTGTGTTTCACATAGTACACGAAACGCTGTTGATATTACAAGAGCAGTAGAAATAGATGTTCATACGAATAAAGAAAGTTGGACAGCAAGAGGAGCGACAGAAGCCATATATGGCGCTAGGGGTCATGGTGGTCAAGGTATGAGTTGTGCAAGAGCCGCAGAATTTGTTAGTAGATTTGGAGGAGTACTAGTTAGAAAAAATTATAAAGGAGTTGTAGACTTAACTAAATATCAAGGAATGTTAGGTGCTGGATGGGGAGGTCGTGGACTACCAGATAAAGTTATTGATCTAGCTAATGATCACCAAGTTAAAACAGTAAGTCTTATTAGAACAGTAGAAGAAGCACGAGATGCTTTAGCTAATGGATATGGTATTAGTGTTTGTAGTAGTTATGGATTTAGCAGTAAAAGAGATAGTAAAGGATTTGCAAAACCACAAGGATCGTGGGCTCATGCTATGGCATGGATTGCTTGCGACGATACTGGTAGTGAACCAGCTTTTCTCGTACAGAATAGTTGGGGTAAATGGAATGATGGCGGTCACCCAGCGTGGGGACCGATTCCTGACGGGTCATTTTTAATTAAAGCAGATGTTGCTGCCGGAATGTTAAAGGGTAACGGAGCATATGCTTTCAGTGACTTCGACGGTTTTCCATTACAAAAATTACCAAATTATGGTTTTGACTATTTAGAAAGATGAGAAAACTATGAGATTTCTTGATAAATTAGCGCTCAATAGACTAATATCTATTATACTTTCATTTATCCTATCTGTTATAAAACTGATAACACCCATAAAAACAGACACAGATAATACTCCTATAATTCCTACACCTCCTCTAAAACGAAAAAAATTATTTCCTAGAGGCAAAAAATGAATAAATTAATTTTACCACTTTTAATAGTATCTTTATTTTTTAGTTCACATAGATATGATGGAGGATCATTAGCTCCTGTAATTGTGGCAGGATCGGTAGTAAAAAATATTGGAAATGAACCTAGTAAAAAGTATAAAAGAAAAGAATGTCCAGTATGTAAAGGAACTGGTCAATATTTGAGTGGAGATGGAATTAAAATGGTTGATTGTGGATATTGTGTTCCAGAAAAATAGGAGATTTTTATGACAATAGATCCTAAGTTATCAAATTTAGCACAAAAAATTATTACCAAAGCTAATATTAAAAATGAAAATCATGGATTTGACCCTATAACTATCATAATTGTTATTGGAGTTATTCTTAGTCTTATTCGCGTTATACAAGAGTGCCGAAGTAAAAGAAGAAAGAATGATAAAATGAGCGAAGCTCTTGATCTACGTCATACTATAGTTAATTTAACCATCAAAGACAATTGGTTGAATAATTATAGATTAAATAGAATAATTAAACAACACCTTAGTAAACAACAATACAAAGAATATGGAGTTAGTCTTAAAAACGCCATCATGGAAGTTGGTAAGAATCTAAATGACGAAGAATCTTTAACACTTCTGGAGGCAACCAATGTTTAGTCTTTTAGTATGGGTAGTTTATGGTTTATTTGTTGGCTCATTAGCCAAAGCAATTGTTCCTGTTAATTTAAGACTTGGCTTTTTTCAAACTGTTGCTCTTGGAGTAGCAGGCTCTTATATGGGCGGGGCCATTTTATATATGCTCGGAACATATGATAGTCTTAGTCCATCTGGTATTTTTATGGGAGTAACCGGCGGCATAGTAACTCTTCTATTATACAATAATCTTATGCAAAAGTAGTTTGATACTCGGCAATTTGGACTTACTATAATCTAAAAGGAAAGGATTTATGCCTACTTATACATATTGTTGTCAAAAGTGCAACAAAAAATTTGAACTATTTTTCTTTTTTAAAGACTATACTGATCAACCCAAGTGCTCTTATTGCTCATCATCTAAAACTATTAGATCATATGTAGATGATGCTCAACAAAGTATTAGTTTTGTAAAAAAGTCTGATAGTGAATTAAAAACTATAGGTGATATTGCTAATCGTAATCGAGATAGAATGAGTAATGATCAAAAAGTAGAATTATATTCTAAACATAATGACTATAAAGATCAACCAAGCCATAAATCATTGCCAACTGGTATGAGTCGTATGAAAAAACAAAAAATTAAAAATAAGTGGTACTAATATGACACTAGACTTTACATGTATTCATAATAATAGCATATTTAATAATCAATCTATAATTCAAGAAAATATTATAGTTTATACATTATCTGACCAATATGAGTATAAAGAACAAGATATTAATAATAATACCTTGACAACCCATAATGGCGAACCGATATGCGCCAAATCAATATCTAGAAATGATGGAACTAAAAAATATATGATCAGAATAGATTCAAATAATAAGTTTTATAATCCTGTATCTATTTATGGTGCAGAAAATAATAAAACTTTTCTAGATCGTATATGTAGATCAAATGAAAAATTTAAAGAGGTTAGCGAAAAAACTCTTAATCTATACGTAAAATTTTTACAAACCAAAAATATATCCTGGTTAACAAATGCTGAAAGAGAGGCTGAGTGATGGCGAGATTAAGTAAAAGTAACAAATATGCTATACTGTGGCTAAATAGTCAAGGAAATAGTGCTGAAAATATTTGTAAAGAACTAGGTGTTACAACAAAACAGATAGACAAAATTTTATCAGAACAACCTCAGATTCAACAATCACAACCAGAAAATAAGCCCATATCAAAAACTAGTTCAAAAGACTTTATGATTAGACATTCCCAAAATAATAATAATAGCGTATCTATTATGACACAACAGGCTTCTATGATAAACGACGAAGCAAGAAAAAATTATCCTAAAAAACCCGGTAACTCTTCTTACATACATAAAATATCATGAATGTCGATCCAGATAAAATACAAGCAATGATATCTATTTTACAAAGTATGCTGGAAACCCCAGAGTCTTTATCAGCAACGGTAGTAGAAGAAGATCAAAATCCAGAAAAATTTACTCAAATTAAACCTAGTATTAAAAATACAAATACATGGAATAAATTTGATAAAATGATGGAAAAACATATGCATAAAGAAGATATAGCCATAGACAAACAGTTAGCAGTTCACCCCCCTGTACCAAGAACACGAACTTATGAACCAATAAGTGTTAAGTGCAGAGTTTGTGGTAAAACAGAGAAAATAAATCCACAGGTTGCTACTAGCGCAGAAATAGACAGATATAAATGCAATAGATGTTCTATATCTCCGGGGTGAGACTATGGCCTTAACACCCCAACAATATTATTTTGAATTTTCATATAATTACTGTGATACTAGCTATACATGGGGTAGTAGAAATCTAAAATGGGGCAAAGGTGCTGTTTATGATATGGAAGGTTGGGCTCATCTTAGCAAGATGCTACCTTTTCCTTGTTATAACTCATATAAATCTAAACTTGATAATATATCAATTTCTCAAGATCTTGATAATGTTGATTCTTTACCAATACTAGAACAATGGAAAGTAAAATTTTATGGTTTTGCTGCTAGTAGTGCTGGTAGATTATCTTTACCATATAAATTTTTACAAATATTAGATCCTGATTGTTTTCAAGAAATACAAGATAGTCAATATCATAGTATAGCAAATGCTATACGTAATGCTGCTGATATTAGTAGAGCATGTGATCTTTTTTTTAAGGCACACGAAACTAATACTAGCGATCCACTATATGACTGGGAGGCTAGAGGAGCTACAGAACCAATATATCAATTTGCTAAAAATTCTTTAATAAAAGGATTAATATCTTGTGGCCCTAATGTTATACCAACAACATATTCAAATAGAAGATATTCTGGAGGACCTAATATCGAATGTTTTCCTACCCTATTAGGAGGAAAATACGGATGTGCATGTCCTCCCGCTCAAGCTTGTCCGCCAATAAGAAAACAATGTATTCCTGGTGGAGATTGGGGATGTTCTGAAAAAACTGGCAGAGCATTAGCAGAATGCGCAGAGGAACCTTATCCATCATGGCCTAGTGGTAATGCTCCTCTTGGGTCTGGTTTTCCTTTTGATAAAATAACAGACTATATTCATGCTGGATATTTTTTAAGAAAATCTTATGGAGGATATGGCAATTTTATCAATAAAAGTAGTGATAGTTTTAATTCTACAAGAGATCCTAAAATTTTTATACGATATGCTCAACAACAAAATGGTTTTGACTATAATAGATTACAATATAATGTATTAAATGAGGAAGAGCATTACTATGGAACAAATCGTAGACTACCATCTAATACTGTATTACCAGTAAAACGTATAAAAAGCATAATGAGAGTTAGTGATAGTGTACAAGCAAGAGCATTTCTACATAATGGATATGGAATAGTTCTTAGCACCAATGTAGGGTTTTCTAATGTTAGAGATAGTATTGGATTATCATATCCTGATAGACTATGGTATCATACAATGGCTATTATTGGGTGTGATGATACCAGAAGATTACATCCAGATAGTTTATTTCTTATAGCTAATTCGTGGGGCGAATGGAATAGCGGCGGAGAGCCAGACTGGGGACCAATCCCGAAAGGATCATTTTTAATTACTGGAACACATTTAGATTGTATATTACAAACATCAGCAAATGTTGAAAAAATTAATGACTGTAATCCTTTTTACAAAACCCTATGCCAACCATTAGAAATAGAAGGGAGAAGTACATCATCACCTGATGGCGTAGGAGTTCCAATATCGGATGGATTTGGAGGCAGAGGTGGATATATTCGTTTAGAAAGATCATTTAAGACTGTATGGACAAGAGTAAATTGTAAATTTGTAAGAATTAATTATGTATCAGAAAGAGCATGTAATAGAGCATTGGAAGTAGAGCTTAAAGATACAGAAAATTGTGGTAATAATTGTTTTGATTTTAATGGATGTGATTTTAAACAGTGTGGTAGTAATCAGCAAGCATGGGGAATAGCTTTTGCATTATCTTTTGAAGATAATCCACCATTTAAAAGAAAAGACATGAAATACGAACAATTCTTTTTAGATAGAGACACACCATGCCGTACTCCTGCTAATATAACTATAGAATTTTTGGATGAAAATAGATGTGAGGATGATATTTTCGATATATTTATTCAGAATCCAGAAACTCAAGTAACAAGATTAATTCAGAGAGTTGATCTTGTATCTACCCCTCCTGGGTGCTGCGGCGTAAATTCTCTTACCAATCAACCATGTCCTCAAACAAAAATAACAATCCCTGTCACTATTACTCCACAAGATATAGATAGCTATTGTCGTTTTATTATTAAAACTGTCTTAGTTGGCACTAATTGTTGCAATACTTATACACGAGCTAAAATAATAGGTCCAAGAGGAAAAGAAATATTTGGATCTTATTTTGGTCAGAGTGGTTACACACAATCTTTTAATCTGAAAGATATTTTATGAATATTTCTTATGCTATTACTGTTTGTAATGAATATTTAGAATTAGAAAAACTAATATCTCATTTACTAAAATTAATAGATTTAGATAAAGACGAAATTGTAGTATTGTGTGATATTACTAAAACTAATGATCAGATCAAACAATTTTGTAATAATCATGTTAATTATGGTAATATAAAATATTTTGAAGATTCTTTTACTAATCATTTTTCTGACTGGAAAAATAAACTTAAGAGCTTGTGTTCCAAAAATTATATATTTCAAATCGATGCAGATGAAATACCTAATTCTTTTCTTATACAAAATATTCACTCTATAATAGATCAAAATTCATCGATAGAATTATTTTGGATACCAAGAGAAAACTTTGTAAATGGTATTACCTCAGATCATATCAAAAAATGGAATTGGAATTTGGATAGTCTAAATAGAATTAATTTTCCAGATTATCAGGCCCGATTATTTAAAAATTTACCTCACATCATGTGGCAAAACAAGGTCCACGAGATTATTATAGGATGTACGGCTCAAGCATCATTACCACAGGATCCGAGATTTTGTTTACTACATGAAAAAACTATCAGTAAACAAGAAAATCAAAATTCATATTATGAAACAATCTAAAATTTTAGTTACTGGCGGAAGTGGTATGCTAGGTAGCCACCTAAAAGAAGAATTTCCACTAGCACTATTTCCTTCACGCAAAGAACTTAATCTTTATGAAATTAATGAAATTAACACATATCTTAATATACATAGACCAGATTTTATCATTCATGCTGCTGCTAAAGTGGGAGGGATAGAAGATAATTTATCTTCTCCATACGATTTTTTTGAACAAAATACTATTATAAATACTAATATTATTAAAGCAGCTATTAATAGTAAAATTCCAAGACTTATTGCGATATCCAGCACATGCGCATATCCAGACATAGTGTCAGAGTATCCAATGAAAGAAAATAATTTACATGATGGCCCACCATCAAAAGCTAATTTTGCATATTCTTATGCAAAAAGAAATATGAGTGTACAGATTGATGCTGCAAATAAACAATTAGGAACTTGTTATAATTATATTTTTCCATGTAATTTATATAGCGAATTCGATATATTACACAACACTACAAAAATGCACTTCATAACATCCTTATTATACAAAATTGCTCAAGCTGAAATAAATAATAAGTGTTTTATAGAATTATTCGGTACTGGTAAACCAATGAGACAGTTTATGTATGCTGGCGACTTAAGTAAAATTATTAAATTAATGGTTGAAAAAAATATACAACATAGTTTTAATGTTGCCCCCGATGATAGTAATCTTAGTATAGACTATATGGCTAAAGAGATATTATCAATTTTAGGCAAAAATAATTGGACTATCGAGTATAATTCTACAAAACCAGATGGTCAGTATAGAAAAGACGTATCAATAGATTTAATGAAACAATCTATAGGTTCTTTTAATTTTTCATCTTTTAAAGACACTATTCCAAGGATATATAATAATTATGTTCAACAAATTTTGGCTAAAAACCAAAAAACAACTAATACTCCAACTAATTAAGTCTTTTATTAAACAAAAGAAAAAATATGATAAAATTTGGATTCCGAACAAAAATTGGGTAAATTACTCTGGACCTTATTTTGATCATAATGAATATGTTGCAGCTATTGATAGTTTACTTGATGAGTGGTTAATCTTAGGAGCAAAGGCTAGGGAGTTTGAGACTACTTTTGCTCCTTATTTAGGCAAAACAGATGGAGTTTTAACTAACTCAGGTTCCTCAGCGAATCTTTTAATGCTCGCCGCCTGCAAGTCTAAGAGGCTTTTTAATCTACCATCGGGATCGGAATTTATAACGTCTGTAGTGTGTTTTCCTACAACTATTAATCCTATTATTCAAAATGGTTTCAAGCCAGTATTTGTGGATGTTACATTACCATCTTTAAATCTAAATTTAGATCAAGTTGAACAAAAGTTACGAGAAGATAAAGATAAAAAAATTAAAGGACTAATATTTGCTCATGTATTGGGTAATCCGCCCGATATGGATAGAGTTATGGATTTAGTTAAAAAATATGATCTTATATTCTTAGAAGATTCTTGCGACGCTCTAGGTTCTACTTGGGACAATAAACCATTAGGATTTTTTGGACATTTATCTAGCTGCTCATTTTTTCCTGCTCATCATATGACTATGGGAGAAGGAGGATATGTTGGAGTAAACTCTCCTAAAGAAAGAATTGTTGTATCCAGTTTAAGAGATTGGGGTAGGGCATGTTATTGTAATACTAAAAAACCCGGCGATGTAACGTGTGGCACAGCATGTGGCACAAGATTTAATAGTTGGTTTAAATATAGACCAGATATTATTTATGATCATCGTTATGTGTTCGATGAAATAGGATATAATTTAAAACCAACAGAGATGCAAGCCGCTATGGGCTTAGAGCAAATTAAAAAATTAGATATTATGCATTCTAAAAGAAAAAATAATTTTAATAGGCTATATACAATATTTAATAAGTATAATGAATACTTTATGCTTCCAAATAAATTTGATAAGGCTGATGTTTCATGGTTCGGATTTCTTGTAACATTGAAAGATAATTGTCCATTTACAAAAGCTAAGATAGTATCCTATCTAGAAAGTAAAAAAATTCAAACAAGATCATACTTTACTGGTAATGCTTTATTTCATCCTGCTTATGCTGATTTAGCAGTAGAATATAATGACCCAGCAAAAGAATTTCCTATTGCGACTAAATCTACAACAGATACATTCTTTTTAGGAGTATATCCTGGTATTACAAGTGATCAATTAGATTATATAGAAAATATGCTCGATCAATTTATATTGGAGAATAAATGAGCTATATAACAATGCCTTTAATAGGAGAAGTTGGAAACCTTGGTTCTCAAATTCAACAATATTTTGCATTAGAATCAATTGCTAAAATCAATAATAAAACTCTTGTATTTCCAAAAGCGTCTCTAAATAAAGGATTTGGATTCAAATTTGCCAAACTATTAAAAACAAATATTTCAATAATAGATGATTCTTATATCGAAAAATTTACTTTTGTTGGCATCAATAACTATGTTATAGTTGATAATAACGTTTTTAATCTTAATACAGATACAAATTATGCATTTATGGCTAGATTTGATCTATATCACTACTGGTATCAGCATATCAAAAATATGGTGGATAAAATAGAGTTTGATGATGAGATACTAGAACAAGCAAACAATCAAATAACATCAATAAAAAATAGTACAAAAACAATCAGTATCCATGTTCGCAGAGGAGATTATTTATTACCTCAACATAGTTTTTATACTCAGCTTAATTTTGAATACTATGCCAAAGCGTTGGATAGAATTGGTAACTTGCAAGATTATCAACTTTTAATCTTTTCGAATGATATAGAGTGGTGCAAAACTAATTTAAATCAATTACATCATAATATTTCATATATAGATAAAAATAGTGATTATATTGATTTATGTTTGATGAGTTTATGTGATCATAATATAATAGCAAATAGTTCTTTTAGTTGGTGGGCGGCTTATTTAAATAAAAATCCCAATAAAATAGTAATTTGTCCAAAAAATTATGTAAATAACCACGAATTAGCTACAGTTATTAATGGTAATTATTATCCTCAAAACTGGATAGCTTTGTAATGAAAAAAATCTGTTATATTACTGGTTGTTTAGGATTTATAGGATCTTATATTACCAGAACCATTCTACAAAAAGGATGGTATGTAAGGGGTATCGATAAAATAACATACGCCGCTAATCCAGAACTGTTAAAAGAATTTAATCAATATCCAAATTTTATATTTGAACATAAAGACATTAATCATATAGAATTTTTATATGAATGTGATTATTTTATTAATGTTGCAGCAGAGACGCATGTAGGCAATTCTATTACAAAAAGCAAAGATTTTACAAAGTCTAATATAGATGGGGTCTATAATCTGTTAGAACTATTAAAAAACTATAGGGCTGAATCTTCTTATAAGCCTATTTTTTTACATTTTAGTACCGATGAGGTATATGGAGACATAGATAATGGAGCTCATACTGAAAAAGATCTATTAAAACCAAGCAACCCATATTCTGCTACAAAAGCTGCTGCAGATATGTTAATACTAGCATGGGCACGAACATATAATTTACCATATATAATAGTTAGACCAACAAATAATTATGGGATTGGCCAGTATGTAGAAAAACTTATTCCTAAAACATGTAAATATTTGTTATTAGGAAAAAAAATTCCTGTCCATAATTATGGAGAACCAATTCGTAATTGGTTGCATGTTTCTGATACGACAGAAGCAATAATAAGAATTATAGAGTCTGGCACAATCAATGAAATATATAATATTGCTGGTGGTTTTGAACAAAAAAATATTGACACTATAAAAACTATAATTAGACATATATATGGAAATGTCACAGAATATGAGAAGTATATAGATTTTTCCTTATCTCGTCCAGGTCAAGATATCAGATACGCTCTTAATGATGATAAATTAAAATCATTAGGATGGAAAACATATAAAAAGTTTGAAAATGAAATAGGTCCTATAGTTGATCATTATACAAAAAACTTTATTTGGTAAATTATGCTAGATAAAGATAATTATATATTCACTACAGATTGGTTCAGTTATAATATACCAATATGGGAAAGATTTTTTAGAGATAATAATTTTATAGGAATGTCGGATTTAAAATGTTTAGAAATAGGCTGTTTTGAAGGTAGAGCAACAACATATTTATTAGATAATGTTCTTACACACGATACGTGTCGAATAGATGTTATTGATACATTCAATGGATCTAATTCTGAATTAGGTATGAAGACTTTAGATTTAGAAAATCTCTTAGATAGATTCAAATATAATATTCATAAGCACAAAAATAAAGTAAATATTTATATTGGAGAATCTCATTCTATACTAAGAAAACTAGATTTAAAACCCACATATAATATCATTTATATAGATGGATCTCATAAAGCACATAATATATTAGAAGATGCTGTACTTTGTCATAGATTACTAAAACAATATGGATTATTAATTTTTGATGATTATTTATGGAAAGATACAAATGAACATATTTATCCAAAAATAGCAATAGACTATTTTATACATATATACAATTCTTTTTATGAAATTTTATGGTCAGATTATCAAGTAATTTGTAAAAAAGTATGATCATATACATAGACATAGACGACACAATCTGCAAAACCCCAGATAAATCGGATTATACTAAAAGTACTCCTATAAAAGAAAATATTGAAAAAGCAAATGCCCTATACGACCAAGGACATACTATTATATATTGGACAGCGAGAGGTACTATTAGTGGTAAAGATTGGTCAACTATAACAAAAGATCAATTTAGATTGTGGGAAGTAAAATATCATGATCTTCTTTTTGGCAAGCCATACTATGATGTGTTTATTGATGATAAAAATATAAATGTTTTAGACTTTAATGACTTTTTTAAACAAATAACCTAAAACTATGAATACTAACAAAATTTTAATCATATTTGAGATGGCTAATAATCATATGGGAGATATCAATCATGCTCAAAATATGATCAATGAATATGCAAAAATACTAAATACTTTTAAAGATACTTTTGATTTTGCATGGAAATTTCAGTTTAGAAATTTAGATACGTTTATACACCCAAAATATAAAAATAATCTAGAGCATAAATATGTTAAAAGATTTTTAGAAACCAATCTTCCACAATCGGACTTTGCTCAATTAAAAAATATTGCTCAATCCAGTGGTTTCATAACAATGTGTACAGCATTTGATGAAATTTCTGTTGATAATGTTTTTAATATGAACTTTGATATTATTAAAGTGGCTAGTTGTTCTTTTACTGATTGGCCATTACTAAATAAAATAGTAGAAACAAATGTAAGATATAATAAAAAAATCATTTTATCTACAGCTGGTTCATCTTTAAGCGATATAGACAGTGTTGTTAGTTTTATGGTGCATAGAAACCAAAACATTACACTAATGCATTGTGTGGGAGAGTATCCTACTAGTCATGATAGATTGCAATTAAATCAAATAGATTTGCTTAGAAATAGATATATTAATATTCCAATTGGTTATTCTACACACGAAGAGCCTAACGAAACAGATGCCGTAATGATAGCAGTTGCAAAGGGAGTGTCAGTAATAGAAAAACACGTTGCTCTATATAATGCTAAATATAGTATTAACGCATATTCTTTAAATCCAGAGCAAATGATAGAATGGTTAAATAAAACAAAAAAAGCTATAGAAATTTGTGGTATTTCTGGACAAAGACATGATATTTCTGAAAAAGAAAAATCTGACCTACTACAATTCAAAAGAGGTGTGTTTGTTAAAAATAATCTAACTATCAATTCTACAATATCAAAGAATAATGTGTTTTTTGCTTGGCCATCTGAAGCCAATCAATTATTAGCTAATGATATGTCAAAATATAATAATACTATATGTCTAAAAGATATACACACCAATGAGCCACTACTAAAATCTGATATTTCTATAGTTAATACAAGAGAAAAAATATGGAATATAGTACAAAAAATTAAAGGTTTTATATCAGAAGCAAAAATTGTTTATCCAGGACAAGCCGATCTAGAAATTTCACATCATTATGGTATAGATCAATTTGATAAAACTGGCTTAACAATGATTACTGTTGTTAATAGAGAGTATTGTAAAAAATTATTAATCTTATTACCTAACCAAAATCATCCAGAACAATATCATAAACATAAAGAAGAAACTTTTATTGTATTATATGGAGATGTTATATTATCTCTAAACGGAGTAGAAAAAATTCTGTACACAGGAGATAATGCAACTATAGAACCAGGAGTTAGACATAGTTTTTATACTGTTAATGGTTGTATTATTGAAGAAGTCTCTACTAGACACGATTCCACCGATTCATACTATACAGATGAGTCTATAAATACAAATTGTAACAGGAAAACCCTAGTGACCTATTGGCTATGAAATTATCAGACTATATAGTTCAGGTGTTGGAGGGTTATATAAAACATCTATTTCTTTTGCCCGGCGGTGGATGTATACATTTAGTAGACTCTTTTAGCAAATCAAAAATTGAATTAATACCAGTTTTACACGAACAGTCTGCGTCTATAGCAGCAGAATCATATGCTCAAAAATCCAATTCTCTTTCTGCACTATTAGTAACTACTGGACCCGGAGCAACAAACGCTGTTACAGGAATAGCATCTGCTTGGCTAGACTCTATACCTGTTTTAATTATATCTGGACAAGTACAAAATAAAGATAGGGCCAAAAATCTTGGCATTAGACAGTTAGGATTTCAAGAAATAGATACTGTTAAGATATATAAATCAATAACTAAATATGCTATAACGGTTGATTATGCCAAAGATATAAGGTATCATTTAGAAAAAGCTATATGGTTGGCAACTCACGAACGCCCCGGACCTGTATTATTAGATATCCCTTTGGATATACAATCAACAGAAATTGATGTTGATAGTCTGTTAGGATTCAATCCACCAAAACTTAATTATGATACTAGTATTATATCAAAGATAAAAGAAGATCTTACAAAAGCTAAACGTCCAATACTGCTAGTTGGAAATGGAGTTAGATTATCCGATAGTATACCATCATGTTTGGAATTTATTCAAAAAACAAACATACCAGTCTTGACATCATGGAAAATGATGGATTTACTCGCTGATGATCATCCTCAATTTGTTGGCAGACCTGGAGGAGTCGGTCAAAGAGGAGCTAATTTTAATCAACAAAATTCTGATTTTATTATTTGTGTTGGAGCTAGATTAGACCATGGTCAGTTAGCATATCAGCATAAGTATTTTGCAAGAGAGGCGAAGAAATGTATAGTAGATGTCGATCCAAATGAGATAAATAAACTAACCTGCGAAATTGAATATCCAGTACCAATGGATGCTAAAGTTTTTTTCTCATCCATAAATGATTTAATTAACAAACTAGAAATAGATGAGTGGCTATTATTTTGTAAAAATCTATATAATAAATATCCAGTAATATTACCAGAATATTTGGACCCATCTTTTCCAAGAGTTAATAATTATGCATTTATTCATTATCTATCCGATCTATTACCAGAAGAATCATTATTAGTTCCTGGTAGTTCTGGTGCTTGTAGTGAAGTTACAATGCAGGCTTTTAGGGTTAAAAATAAAACTAGAATATATAATAGCGAAGGTTTAGGATCTATGGGATTTGGAATACCAGCAGCTATTGGTGGATGTTTAGCTAATAATAAAAAAACTACCATTTCTATTGATGGTGATGGTGGATTTTTTATGAATATTCAAGAACTTGAATTAGTACATAGATATAATTTACCTATCAAATTTTTTGTTCTTAACAATAATGGATACGGATCTATTAGAACAACACAAAATACTCATTTTGGAGGAAGAGTAATAGCAAGCGATCCAGCAAGCGGATTGACACTACCTTCTATAGAAAAAAATGCATTTGCATATAATATACCATATGTTTTGATTAAGAATCAAGCTAATCTCGCAGAAGAACTGGAAAATGTTTTAAATACAGAAGGACCAATTATATGTGAATTATTAGTGGACCAAAATCATAAAACTATGCCAAAAGCCTCGGTATATAAAAAAGCTGATGGTAGTTTTGAAACAAGACCCATGGAAGATCTTGCTCCATTTTTAGACAGAGAAGAATTTTTAGCTAATTTATTAATTTCTCCAATAGACCTAAATATTTAAGGACTTTTATGAAACTATTTCCCAAAACATCAAATAATAATTTTTATGATAATACTAAATGTCTAACAGAAATAGCCAATTTATTAGAAACAGACAAGGGAGATGCTGATAAAAATTTATTGTCTTGGGGTAAGGATTGGCCAGAACATGTGTGTATGGGATATACCAAAACATATGAAAAATATATGCACGAATATAGAGAAAAATCTATTAAGCTTTTTGAAATAGGTATTTGTGATAAAAGGTTTCCATATGCTTCTCCTAAATTGTGGTTATCATACTTTAAAAATATAGATTTATATGGAGTAGATAATTTTTGGGGCACATATCTGAAAGATAGAATTAATGAAATAGAAATGATAAATAGTTGGGGAGTAAATTTTGTTTATGCCGATCAGGGAAATTTTTGTGATTGGAATGAACTTAAAAACGAATGTCCAAAAGATTTTGATTTTTTTGTAGAAGATGGTAGTCATTGGCCTAATCATATGATAGTAAGCTTATGGCAATCTAGAGACATGATAAGATCTGGTGGATATTATTTTATGGAAGATTTACAAAATCCTAGATATACTAGAGGTAAATTTAAATATGATAATTCACTACTAACAGAAGATCTACTGATGTCAGAACATAATGGCATTATTAAATCTCACTTTTTACATGATCGACAAAATGAAGATTTACAAAATAATTTTGAATTAATAGAAATGGTATTAGACAAAAATAATGTTAACTATCTAGCAGTTTTTAGGAAAAAATAATTATGTCAAATAAAGTACTAGAAAATTTTTTATATCCGGAAATATTTTTACAATTTCCAAACATAAAACATGCTCATATAGAATCAGAACACCCAGATCATCACTGGAATCTATTACCAGTTAAAGACGAAATAGTCTTGGATTTGGGCTGTGGATTTCATATGATTGAACCTGGATGGGATTCTACTCCTAAATATTTTATCAAAAAACAAGCCGCTAAAATTATTGGTGTTGATACTGAATATAACGACATCGCAACGTTTAAAAAACTATTTCCATTACATAGCTTTTATCACGATGCTATAGACTCTTCAAATAAAGTAAATCACTATATCGATTCTTATAATATAACTTCATTAAAAATGGATATAGAAGGTGAAGAAATTCATTTTATTAATTCAGATAGTAGTTTTCCAACATTAAAACATGTTGCAATAGAGACCCATAATAAAGATTTGTTGAATCATATAATTAAAAAGCTTGATAAGCTAGATTTTAAGATAAATACTGTTTGTACATTTTATCCTAGAGTATATAATATATGTAATCTTGTATATGCTTCTAGGTGATACATGAATATTCTAATTACTGGTTCAGATGGATTTATAGGAAGAAATCTTTGTAAAATATTAAGATCTTATAAGTATAATATATACACATTAACAAGAGACGACATTAATCTATTAGATAGCGATTCTGTTAATAATTACTTTGCTAATAAAAAAGTATTTTTTGACCTTGTTATTCATACAGCTATTCAGGGTGGTCGAAGAAATATTCATGATACCAATGATATAGTATATAATAATATCTTAATGTTATATAATTTATTACGTAATCAAAATTACTACCAATGCATTATATCTTTCGGGTCCGGAGCAGAATTAGATAGAAGATATGATATTAATCCACAGGCTATTAATAGATATCCTATTGATCCATATGGATTATCAAAAAGCATTATAGATAAAATCTCTGCTGATGAACCAAAATTATGTAATTTTAGAATTTACAATTGTTTTGGCCTAGACGAAGAGCCCGATAGGATGATTAGAGGTAATATTATCAAATATATTAATAATGAAGACATTATAATTCATAAAGATAGAAAAATGGATTTTTTCTTCGTTGGTGATTTGGCGCAATTGATACATTTTTTTCTTGATTCAAATAATATACCAAAGCTTTTTGATTGTTGCTATAAGCAAAAGGTAAAACTATCTGATATTGCTCAGATAATAAATAACCTTGATACTCATAAAGTTAATATAAAATATGAATATCCATCTAGTATTTTAGATAAAGATTATATTGGGCAATATGTTGAAACACATATTCAGTACCTTGGTCTTGAAAATAGTATAAAGTTGATGTATAATACATATAAAAATAAAGGAAAAATATGATAAAACCAATAACATTTTGTATACCAACAGCCAAAAACGAAAAAGAATATGTATTATTACTATTGAAATCATTAAAAGAAAATACACAAATTGATAAACATGAAATACTAATATTTATAGATAGTGATAATCAACACTCGTATGAAGCAATAGTAGAATTTCAAAAAACTGTCCCAAATTTAAAAATATATAGAAATACTTTACCAACCCAAATAGGGGGACAAAGAAACATATCATTAATGTTTGATGCGGCATCTAACGATATTGTATGTTATTTACAATCAGATATGGTAGCATGTAGGGATTTTGATAAACATATTAGTAAAAATCTACACAATGAATCTATAGTCTTAACGTGTACACGCATAGAGCCTCCGCTACATCCAGCATCGCCAGAAAAAATTATTCAAGACTTTGGAACTAGTCCCGAGATCTTTAAATATGATGAATTTCAAGAATTTGCTACTCAATTACAAAAATCAAACAAACAAAATACAGAAGGACATTTTGCGCCATTTGCATTATATAAGAATGTATGGCTTGAAACTTTAGGTGGTTTTGATACACAATTTAGATGTTCTAGAGAAGATTCTGATATGATTATTAGAATGAAATTAGCTGGTTTAAAATTAGTACAAACATGGGATGCTAGTGTTTACCATTTTACTTGTGTTTCTTCTCGTGGAAAAGATTGGTTCAAAGCTGAATCAGATAAAAAAATACAACAAAAAAATATTTTACAACAATATGCTGATTATCAAGAATTAAAAAGATTTACTCGAAAGTGGGGATTTTTTGGACATGATGCTAAACCTATTTTTGATATTGGTATATATTTAAATATTGATCAATTTGTAGATTTTAATGTATTACAATTTTTAGAAGTTTACTGTAAAACACTATATCTAAATGATGAAAGTGTTGCTACAGAATTAAATAGAAGAATTTTATTTGAATATCAGTATTATACAAATCTTAGATGGGATTATTCAACAGATCATTGGAATAAAGTCAAATATCTATTCAATAACTCTACAATAGATAATCATATACAGTATCAATCTAATTTTATTCACACTCACGATATTAACATATCTATAAATTATTCGGATTTAATAGATAACTTTAATCAAAACAGACAACAGTTTATTTCTCAAATAAATCAATGGATAAGTTCTCGTTCTGAAGGCATTTACGAAGTACCTCCCTTTACTATAGACATTAAAAATAAAAACGATTTAACTAATTCGTATATAAAAGTTAATAATAGAGATTTACTGCTCGATAAAAAAACTTTTGTATTCGCATGACATTGACTTTGGCTTTGATCATGGTATCATATAGGATATGAGACCAACGTGGCACAACTATTTTCTAGGACTGGCTAAGGTTGCTTCGCAACGTAGCCACGATATACATACTCAGCATGGGTGCGTTATTACCGATTCCAATAATAGAATATTGGGAGTTGGTTATAATGGGTTTCCTAGAGGTTTGGACGATACTCAATTACCCACCAATAGACCTGATAAATATCAATGGATGATTCATGCTGAACGTAATGCTCTAGCAAATTGTGTTGTTAGACCAGATAACGGAATAGCATATGTTACTGGTCAGTGCTGTAACGATTGTATTATGGCACTATGGCAAGAAGGTGTCAATACGGTCTATATGACAGATACTCACGGCACAGTATTATTTGATACACAAGCTAAATCATTGTTTGATAATTTTATTAGAATGAGTGGTATGAAAATATTTTATATACAACCAAATCTTGATTGGTTAAAGGATATGATTGGTGTACTATGACAAGTATCCTTTTCTATGTAATGATAGGTAATTATTACTTCAACTACTTTACAAGAGATAATTTTAATAGTATCGGTAATGAATTTGTTGGAGTTGTATTTTTAGGTTTATTAGCCATTCTAAATAAAAAATAACGGAGTCACTATAATGATTTTTAACGAACAAGTATCTCGCAAACCAGACAATTATCCATGGACACAAGATTTTATTGAGGCTATGCACAATGGATTTTGGACACATAGAGAATTTACTTTTAGTAGTGACGTACAAGATTTTAGAGTTAATCTAACAGAACAACAAAAACAAATTATAGTTCGCGCATTGTCAACCATAGGTCAATTAGAAATAAGTGTTAAAAAGTTTTGGGCCAAGTTAGGAGATAATCTACCCCATCCATCGTTGAATGATCTAGGATATACTATGGCTCATGTTGAAGTTATTCATGGTGATGCATACGAAAGACTATTAGAGATACTAGGTATTGATGATAACTTTGAAAAAATTCTTGAGCTAGATATTATTAAAGGTCGCGTAAATTATTTACGTAAGCATCTTCATAAATTTCATGATAATAATAAGAAGCAATTTATATACTCACTAATTTTATTTACTTTGTTTGTAGAGAATATAGCATTATTTTCTCAGTTCTATACTATTAGTTATTTTGGGCGTTTTTTGAACCTGCTAAAGGACACTAACAAACAAGTAGAATATACTAGTAGAGAAGAAAATCTTCATGCTATGATAGGTATAAAAATTATTAATACGATAAAACAAGAATATCCTGAATTATTTGACAAAGAACTAGAAGATAAAATTCTTTACGAGTCCAAAGAAGCTGTAAAGTATGAATGTGAAATTATTGATTGGATAGTTAACGGATACGAAGATAAACACCTTAACGCTCCGTTACTTAAAGAATTTATTAAATATAGGCTAAATGATTCTCTGAACCAGATAGGATATTCTTCTGTTTTTGAAATCGACGATAATTTGCTGTCTCAAACATCTTGGTTTGATGAGCAAATCTTAGGAAACAACATGACTGATTTCTTTCATTCCAGACCTGTGGAATATTCCAAGAAGGCTCTGTCGTTCGATATAGAGACCTTATTTTAATTAAACTCTGTGGTATTATAGGACTTTAAATGACACCAAAACCTTACTATTGGCTCAATTCTCATAGTCGCTTATTCTTAGAAAGAGGATACCTTCCTAATGACAAGGATCCTGTGGATAGAATAAGGGATATAGCTATTAATGCAGAAAAGATATTAAATATACCAAATTTTGCTGAGAAATTTGAGCATTATATGAGTTTGGGATATTACTCATTGTCTACGCCGGTTTGGACAAATTACGGCAACTCCCGAGGATTACCAGTTAGTTGCTTTAATTCTCATATTAGCGATAGAATGGATAGTATCCTATATAAGGTGGCCGAAGTTGGTATGATGAGCAAATTAGGAGGAGGTACTAGTGGATATTTTGGCGATCTTAGATCAAGAGGGGCTAGCATTAGTGTAGGCGGAGAAAGTAGCGGCCCAGTCCATTTTATGGAATTATTTGATAAGGTTGCAGATGTAATTAGTCAAGGTTCTGCTCGTAGAGGATCTTTTGCAGCATATCTTCCAGTAGAACATGCTGATATAGAAGAATTTTTACAAATTCGTAATGAGGGTCATCCTATTCAAAATATGAGCATAGGAGTTACTATCAGCGACTCTTGGATGAACAGTATGATAGAAGGGGATAAAAATAAAAGAAAAATTTGGGCAAAGATCATTCAAAAAAGATTCGAGAGTGGATATCCATATCTTTTATTCTCTGATACAGTAAATAAGAACTCTCCCCAAGTATACCAAGATAAAAATATTAAAGTCAATTCTAGTAACCTATGTTCAGAAATTACTTTACAATCTGATGAGAATAATAGTTTTGTTTGTGTTCTTAGTTCATTAAATCTATTACATTGGGATGAGATAGAAAAAACAGATGCTGTCGAAACTATGATTTACTTTTTAGACAGCGTAAATCAAGAATTTATTGATAAAACAGAAAATATACGCTTTATGAAAGGCGCAAGAAATTTTGCATTAAATCAAAGAGCATTAGGTATGGGAGTTTTAGGCTGGCATTCTTACTTACAAAGCAAAATGATTAGCTTTGAAAGTATGCAAGCTAAACTAATAAATGCTAATATATGGCAAACTATTAGAGAAAAAGCAGATATAGCAACTATACAATTATCAGAAAAATTTGGCGAAGCTCCAATACTAGAAGGTTATGGTCGTAGGAATGTAACAACATTAGCTGTTGCTCCAACAACAAGTAGTAGTTTTATACTAGGTCAAGTTAGTCCGAGCATAGAACCTTTGAATAGTAACTATTTTGTTAAAAACTTGGCGAAGGGTAAGTTTACATATAAGAATCCGCATCTAAAAGAAATACTCAAGAAGTATGATAAAAATGACGAAAATACATGGAAGAGTATTCTTGTTAAAGGCGGCTCTGTGCAACACTTAAAGTTTTTAACCGATAGTGAGAAAGAAGTATTCAAAACATTCGGAGAGATTAGTCAAAAAGAAATTGTAATACAGGCATCGCAAAGACAAAAACATATTGACCAATCACAATCTTTGAATCTAATGATCAGTCCAGATATTCCGCCAAAACAAGTTAGTGATCTTTTAATAGAAGGATGGCAATTAGGAATCAAAACTTTCTATTATCAAAGAAGCGCCAATCCTGCACAAGAATTAGCTAGAAATATATTATCCTGTACAAATTGTGAATCTTAATAAAAAGGAAAATTATGTCAAACGTATTTAAAGATCAAACCAAATTTATGACTGCTTGTGATCAAAGTGTTTGTGAATGGAATGAGAAACAACTAAACATGTATCATGATTTAATAAAAGAAGAAACTCAGGAACTACAAGAAGCATTTGATTCTAATGATAGAGTAGAAATACTGGATGCTCTAATAGATATTATTGTTGTTACTGTTGGAGCTATAAATAGTATGGGAGCCAATGGAGAAAGTGCATGGAACGAAGTTATGAAAACTAATTTTGCTAAAATAGATGAACATACAGGTAAGGTTAAAAAGAGAGATGATGGTAAAGTACTAAAGCCCGACAACTGGCAACCTCCTAATTTAAAGCCATTTGTAATATAAATATTATGGTGTATATTAATACATTGATAAAAGTATTTACCTTATTATAAAGGGCATAACTTGAGAAAGAAAAAAAATGCTAATGCAAGAAAAGAAAAAATTATTGACCTCACAAATGTGCCCCTTAATGCTGATAATTCAAGATTATCTTATAGAAATAGGTTAAAACCAAGAACAGAAAATCAAAAAGAATACATAAGATCAATAGTAGAAAATACTATTACTTTTTGTCAAGGATCTGCTGGTAGTGGTAAAACACACTGTGCAGTTGGACTTGCTTTAGAGTATCTATTAGATGATAGGGTTAAAAAAATTGTTATCACCAGACCTGTTGTTGAAGCAGGAGAAAAGATAGGTTATCTACCTGGTAAATATGAAGAAAAATTATTTCCATATTTATTGCCCATAGAAGATGAAATTAATTATTTTATTGGTCAAGCACTTAATGCTACTTTAAAGCTTAATAACAAGATAGAAATCGTACCACTTGGTTTTATGAGAGGGCGTAATTTTCATGATAGTTTTATTGTGGCTGATGAATGTCAAAATGCGTCATATGAGCAATTAAAGATGTTATTGACAAGAATCGGACAAAACAGTAAAATGGTTCTAACTGGCGATGTTTCTCAATCAGATCTTGCTAGACATTTGCAGGGTGGTTTTTATGAGATGATGAATAATCTTGCAAATGTAGAAGGTATAGGTATTTCAACATTAACAGATAATGATATTGTACGTAATCCTATTATTGCCAAAATTTTAGCAAAACTAGATATTTATGAACAAGGCAGAAAATAGCACATGCTTACTATTAAATGCTGACTATTCACCATTAAAGATTATTAGTTGGCAAAAAGCAATTATATGGTCTATGAAATATCAATATGATCATAACTATGCTATAGAAATAGTTGAGTATTACCAAGATAAATATATACAAGGCACTAACGATAAAAGACACCCAGTACCGTCTGTTGCTAAAACAGTAAAGTATTTTAATCTATTCAATAGGTCATTAAAATTTTCTAGACAAAATCTCTTTATAAGAGATAATTATACTTGTCAATATTGTGGTAAAAGTTTTGCATATCAAGAACTAACATATGATCATGTTATTCCTAAAAGTAAATTTGGAGCAAACAAAGAATTAGCAACTAATTGGTGCAATATAACAACAGCATGTACAGTATGCAATAGAAGAAAAAATAATAAGACACCAGAACAAGCAAGTATGAAACTACTAACAAACCCACATAAACCCAAATATGATTCTAGGTTCTTGCCAGTGTCGAGACAACTTTCTACTATAGGTATAGACATGCCAGCAGCATGGAAAAACTATCTATCCTTATATTCTTAATAAAATGGACCCAATAGAAAAAATAGGACTATTAGCTAAACAGTATTTTACAAACGAAGAGTATGTAAAATTTGTTGATTTATTTGCTATTCTAAATCAGAGAATAGCCAATGACATAGTGACAGAAGATGAAACTATTAAGGAAAAAGATATAAAATACCCCTATCAGATAGAGCTTGTACTAAATACAAAATTATTTAGACACAATCAGTTAGGAGAAAGGGTGGAATTAATTAAAGCATTAGAATTTCCTTTTACTAAAAAAGTAATGATTGGTGAAGAACCATTACCAATTATTGAATCTATTGTTAACGCGATAAAAAATATTTGATATGCAGTTTATCTCTAAATACTCTAATAATAAGTCAGTCACAGCAGCTCAGTATATTACTGAGATTATCTGTGAAAGAAAGGCCCAAAAAGATGGATCAGATTTACACTATCGTTTTTGGACTTTAAAAAAATGGGCAAAATTCTTTAGGGATCAAATAGCAACAGCAAATAAATTACTCAAAGATTATGATGCGAGAGCAATTATTAAGGCATTACATGATCCTAAAGCAAAATCAATATACTCTTTAAGAGCACCTTTTCTTAAAGACATTATTATTACACAACAAAAAATATTAGAAACCACAAATACAACGTTAACGCAAAACTTTGAAAGAAAAGAAAATATAAATCATAGAGTATCTGGTCAAAATAAAAAAAATATCATTTCAAAAATAAAGGATATAGAAAATGGCAGTTAAAGAAGATGTTAAAAAAGATTATGGATCAGATATTATCCTATCTGCTAATGCTATTATAGATAGAAAGTCTATCGTAATTCCTGTAAGCCCAGCATTAGATCTGGTATTGCAAGGTGGTATTCCAGAAGGGAGTTTCGTTGTATTTACGGGCCAACCCAAGTGCGGGAAAACAACAACATCTCTGGCATTTGCTGCTACAGCACAAAAAGAAGAATACCAAGGAGATCTTAAAAAACCTAGACATGTATACTATCTAAATATAGAAGGTCGATTAAAAAAGAGAGACCTAGAAGGAATCCCTGGATTAGATCTAGACAGATTTGATGTTATAGGATCACAGCAAGGTAAAATTCTACACGCTGAAGAGTATTTACAAATAGCTGAAAAACTTATTAATGAAGAACCAGGGTCACTAATAATTATAGACTCTTATTCTGCATTATGTACCGAAGCAGAGATTACCAGTGATATGGACAAGATGCAAAGAGCCGATGGTGCAAAACTTTTAGCTAAATTTTGTCGTAAGGTTGCAAATGTTATTCCAGTTAATAGAAATATAGTGATAGGTATTACGCATCTCATGGGTAATCCGGGATATGGAACGAGCGAATGGAAAGAAAAAAGTGGACAAGCAATTGCTTATCAAACTGATGTAAAATTAAGAGCTAAGTTTCATAAGGCGTGGTCTTTAGGAACAGATGGTGTTCAAATAGGACAAGAAGTAGAATGGCAAGTATTATGTTCAGCATTAGGTCCTCCCGGAGGCACCATAACATCATATATTAGATATGGAGAGGGTATTGATAAACACACAGAACTGGTTATGATAGCTACAGACATGGGTCTAATCAACAAGGGTGGTGCTTGGTATACTCTTGATTTTGTAACCGATGAAAAACTGAAATTTCAAGGAGCAGAAAAAGTTAGACAATATCTTGTTGATAATCCAAACAGATATGAAGAACTATATACTGCAATTAAGTCCACAGTTGGTATCAAAGCATGAATGTATATGACTTAGATGATAATATGTATGCTTGGAATTTGGTTGGACATAAACCAAATCTGAATATTAAAAAATCTTCGTTACATTTAAGAGCTAGAAACATTATTATTTCTACTTATCCAACATTACAAATATTGGAAGAAGTTCCCATAAAGACACATAAAAGCGATACATTATATTTGGATTTTTATATACCATTAAAAAGAATGTGCATAGAGACCCATGGAGAACAACACTATAAATTTGTTGCTCATTATCATGGTAATACTTTAGGATTTCTTAGACATAGAAAAAGAGATTTTGAAAAACAAGAATGGTGTGATAAAAATGGTATTATTTACATAGAATTTCCTTTTGATGAAAGCGATGAACAATGGCAGAAACGACTAGAACAGCAAAAGAACAATTAGAAGAATGGGACAAGATACTAGATGAATATGAATCATCTATCGGACTTGCTAAATATCAGTCAGATCTTTTTCCAGAATCAGAGAGTAATATATATTTCTCAATGAATAGGGATCAGATAGAAAAATTAACTCCAGAAGATTGTTTACAGATAGCATATAGACTAACGCAATTATCATTGCACATACAAAGAACAAACAATAGAGAATTAGCTAGATACAATTGGGCAGATGAGACAATGAAAGAAGTTATAGCAGATGAGATCAATAACTATAAAGGTTATGGTTTCATGGAAAAATCTCTTCAGGCTATCAAACACAATGACAAGGCGACCGCACTGAATAAAATTAAGAAGTATGCCAAACAAAGGTCCGATAGGTTGTCATATTTATCTGGCAATATTAAAAATTTGGCTGATATTTTAACAATGGTTTACAGATCAAAGGCATCTATTAAGAATTAATTATGATACTCAGTGATACAGCAGCAGAAAGAGCAGTATTGGCAGGCATCTGTTCTTATGGTGAAGAAATATATATCGATATTAATGATCTTGTTAATGAAAAGTGTTTTACAGTAGATAGTAATGGTCTAATTTTTAGATGTATAAAACATATCTACGATAAAGATGCTAAACTAAATATAGACATAGCATCTATATATTCTGCAGCAAGCGAAATTGGTATTTCTCATCTATTAACATCAAAAGAAGAAGCTCAACATCTTAGAGCAATACTAGAATTTCCAGTTAGTAAAGATAATGTTAGAAAATTTGCTATTAAGATTAGAAAACTAGAAATTGCTAGATCTTTACACAAACAATTAGAAGATACTCAAGATAAATTATTAGATATTTCCGGATCTGAATCTATTACTAGTATTTTAGCCATAGCTGAAGATGCGGTATTTAATTTTTCTACCGAGCTTGGAAACGATGGCGATAATAATCCATCAATGATGTCTGCTGGTATAGATGACTATATTGATTATCTACAAACCAATAAAATAGATCAAGTTGGTATTTCTACTGGATTTCCAGTATACGATCAGGCTATTGGCGGCGGACTAAGAAAAGGCACCATTAATGTTATTGGTGCTAGACCAAAGGTTGGTAAAACATTACTCTCTGATAATATGGGTCTGCATATAGCTAGACAAAATATTCCAGTATTAAATATGGATACAGAAATGAATAAAGAAGATCATATCCATAGAATACTAGCAATGCTAACCGAAATAGAGATCAATAAAATAGAAACAGGAAAGTTCACGGACTCTCCTGTACAAAAAACAAAAATAGCAGAAGCTGTTGATATTCTAAAGAACGCACCATTGTATCACAAATCAATCGCCGGAAAAAGCTTTGATGAACAATTAGCCATTATGCGTAGATGGTTAGTTCAAGAGGTTGGACTAAACGACGACGGATCCGCCAAAGATTGTGTTATAGTATATGACTATCTCAAACTAATGGATACTAGTGGTTTAACGCAAGATCTCAAAGAATATCAGGTTCTTGGTTTTATGATGACATCATTACATAATTTTGCTGTAAGATATAAGGTTCCAATATTAGCTTTTATACAATTAAACAGAGATGGTATTACTAAAGAAAGCACCGATTCTGCTAGTGGTTCTGACCGCATAATATGGCTATGTAGTAATTTTACCATTTTCAAAAGAAAGAGCGACGAAGAAATAGCAGAAGACGGAACTAGTAATGGTAATAGAAAATTAGTGCCCTTAATTAGTCGTCACGGAGGAGGATTAGATGATAACGACTATATAAATTGTAGTATGAAGGGTTGGTGCGCCAAGATAACAGAGGGTAAAACTAAACTAGAATTAGGTAGTAATAATAATAAAACAGAAGGCTTTGTATCAGATGAATCAGACAATGAAGCGATCCCGTTCCTATAATCAAACTCAATTAAAATTGATTTGTGATAATCTGTGCGATAATATAGAATCTTTATTAGATACTTTTCGCATAGACTATAAACAGAACAATAAGATGTATACTATGTCATGCCCAATACATGGCGGAGATAATGCGTCAGCATTAAATATTTATCATCTTGGAGATAATTATAGAGGTAATTGGACTTGTAGAACACATAGTTGCGAGAAAGTTTTTAAGTCATCGATCATAGGATTCATCAGAGGCTTACTATCTGTCGAAAAATATGACTGGCCAAATAATGATAATAATATGTGTTCATTTAATGAGGCAGTAGATTTTGCTCTAAATTTTCTTGATAAAGATATAAAAGATTTCAAGGTTTCGAGAAAAGCACAAGAAAAAAGCAAATTCACACAAATTGTTAGTAACATACAAAATAAAAATACTGATACCAATACCACAGTCATAGATAGGAAATACGTTATCTCAGCACTATTGATTCCTGCACAATATTATATTCAAAGAGGATACTCTAGTGATATTTTAGAAAAATATGATATTGGATTGTGTTCCACGCCCGGCAAAGAAATGTATAATAGAGTTGTTGCTCCTATTTATGATAATGATCACAGATTTATTGTTGGTTGTACTGCCCGATCCATATTTGATAAATGCTCTATATGCGATAGTTTTCATGAACACAATACATCTTGTCCATCCTCAGATAATTCATGGAAATATTCCAAATGGAAACATAGTTATGGATTTAAGTCACAAAATTATTTATACAACTATTGGTATGCAAAAGAGCATATTCTCTCTTCACAAACAGCAATATTAGTTGAAAGTCCTGGTAATGTTTGGAGGTTAGAGGAAAATAATATTCACAATAGCGTAGCCATGTTTGGTTGTTCATTGAGCGATAGACAAAAATTCATATTAGACGCTTCTGGAGCAATGAATCTAATTGTACTCACAGACAATGATGATGCTGGAAGAAAAGCAGCAGAACAAATAAAGGTCAAGTGTGAAAAAACCTATAATGTATATATACCAACAATATCTAAAAATGATGTTGGAGATATGACATCCGAAGAGATAAATAAAGAGATCAAAACATATCTGGAGCAAGTTAAATGACTAAAATTATTGCATTTTCTGGTCGCAAACAGTCGGGCAAAACTGTTTGTTGTGAATTTTTACGAGAACTATTAACTTCTAATGGATATAAAGATATTGTTATATATAACTTCGCAGATCCACTAAAAGAAGATATATGTATGAATATGTTTGGATTAACATATGCTCAATGCTATGGAGAAGATGATAATAAAAATGAATTAGTAGATGCTTATTGGGATGGTAAGCAATTAACTGCCAGAGATTTAATGCAATTGGTTGGTACTGATATATTTAGAAAACTCAATAATAATGTTTGGGTAAATGCACTCATCAATAAAATTAAAAGAAGCAATCATGAAATTGTAATAGTTTCAGACTGTAGATTTCCCAATGAAATAGAAGCGATCAAACAAAATAATGGATTAGTATTTAGACTTAATAGAAATCCTCATAAATCTGATCATATTAGCGAATCAATATTGGATGCTACTCACTACGATTGGACTAATTTTAGTTCTGTTATAAGTAACGAACATATGACAGTAAGAGAACAATTCGAAACATTAAAAAAACTCATGGTTCATTTTAATATTCTACCAATAGAGCAACCTAAATGATAATTACATACTTCAGAAGTTCTAGTTATAATACCCATAATATGTGTGAACAACAATACTTTTTTGAGTATGTTTTGGGTTGGCGTGGACCATCAAACAAAAAGGCAGATAAAGGCACGATAGTTCATAAAGTATTAGAAATATTAGCAGTAATTAAGCAGGGTATTCAGAATAACCAAAAGTCTATAACAGACGATATTATTGGAGAAATTAATACTACAAAATATAATTTAGATATTATCATAGAAAAAGTTTATAAGTATTATATAGGAGAGTTTAATCATCATGTATGGGAGAATAAAGACTACAAAGATTGTTATAATTGGGTATATAAAGCTTTAAATTACCATAATGGATTATTTGATCCAAGAAACCGCACCATAGTTTGTCCGGAACAAAGATTTGATATCGAAATCAAAAAACCATGGTCAGCATATAAATACGAAACATCTGATGGTATATTACAAGGTAATTTAGCAATTAAAGGCACCATCGACCTAATAACAAAAATAGACGATAATACATATGAACTTATAGACTGGAAAACTGGCAGAAGATTAGATTGGGCAACAGGAGCAGAAAAAACTCAAGAAAAACTAGAAATAGATCCTCAACTCAGAATCTATCACTATGCTTTAAGACATTTATATCCAGAGATAGAAAATATTATTGTAACAATATATTTTATTAATGATGGGGGGCCATTTTCTGTTTGCTTTAATAAGTCAGATATGAACGCAACAGAAAGTATGATTAGAGATAAATTTGAATATATTAAGCAAACTAAAAAACCAAGACTAAACAAAAGTTGGATGTGTAGTAAACTGTGTCATTTTGGAAAAACAACATTTGAAAATAGTAATATATTACCTATTATAGAATATAGGGATAATCAATTAACTCCAACAAATAAAGTAATGACTAAATGTGAACAAGTTAAGCACGATTTGGAACTTAAAGGAATGAAAGAGGTAGTTGACGAATACACGGTTCCCGGTTATACTGTTGGTAAATACAAAGCCCCAGGAAGCGTTGAATGAAAACTTATATTCCTCTCCATGTACATTCTCATTTTTCTTTATTAGACGGACTAAGCAAACCTGAGCAAATTGCTGATAGATGTCACGAGATAGGAGCAAAGTCTTGTGCCTTGACGGATCATGGTAATATTGCTGGATCTGTTCAGTTTTTTACATCTATGAAGAAAAAGAATATTAAGCCTATTCTTGGTTGTGAAATATATGTATGCAAAGATGATCCTAAAAATAAAGTTAAAGAAAATAGCAAACTATCTCATTTTCTTGTATTGGCTAAGAATCTACGAGGTTGGCAAAATCTTATCCGTTTAATTTCTGTATCCAACAGCCCGGAAAGTTTTTATAGGAAGCCTAGGATCGATCTAAACGGACTCAAAAACGTTTGTGGGCCTGACCTTATAGGCATTTGTGGTCATCTTGGATCGGTGTTAGCTGATAGAATAGTACTAAATGATACTATCATAGATGACTGGAAAAAAATTGGTCTCAATTGCATATCAGAACTTAAAGAGATATTTGGGGATAATTTATTTTTAGAAGCCCAATTAATGGATAAAATTAATAATCCTATACAAGAAACTCTTACAGAAAAAATTAGAGAGTTAGGATTAGCATCAAACACAAAAGTAATATGTACTCCAGATGCTCATTATTGCAGAAAAGAAGATGCTGTTGATCAAAGAGTGCTATTATGCAATAATTTGAAAACAACTTTTCAGAATATACAGTCTAAAATGGATTCTGACCAAGAAGTTGGTATGAGTTGTTTTTTTACTTCTGATAATTTTCATATTTTATCACAAGAAGAGATTAATAATTTACATACAGAGGAAGAAATAGAAAATACTCAATATGTAGATTCATTATGTGAAGAATATGATATTACACACAAACCAATGCTACCAATGTTTAAGTGTCCATCCAATTATGATGATGCTGAATATTTAAGACAATTATGTAGAGATGGGTGGAAAGAAAAAATAGCAAACAGTATTGCAAAAGAAAATCAAAGTGAATATGTTGACAGAATTAAATATGAATTAGATGTTTTACAAGGAGCTGGTTTATCTAGTTATTTTCTTATTGTTCAAGATATAGTTAATTATGTAAAAGCCAATAATTGGTTACCCGGACCCGGAAGAGGAAGCGCTGCGGGATGTTTAGTTTCGTATCTTATTGGTATAACAAGTATTGATCCAATTAAATATAATCTAATTTTTGATAGATTTTATAATGCTGGAAGAAATACAAAAGATAGAGTATCAATGCCAGATATAGATGTTGACGTACCAATCAACAAAAGAGAAAATATTATTACATACATTAAACAAAAGTATGGTTTCGATAAAGTATCTCAAATGATAACTTTTAATACAATGAAAGGTAGAGGAGCCCTAAAAGATGTTTTAAGAGTATATGGTAATATATCGTTTGATGAAATGAATAAAATAACCAAGTATATTCCTGATGAAGCCAAAATAGCAGATGAACTTCAAGAAATGAAAGAAGAATACGGCGAAGCATCTATTATACAGTGGGCATTAGAAAATAATGCGGACAATCTCAAAGACTGGTGTTATCTGGATAAAGACACACAAGAATTAAAAGGGCCACTTGCCAAAAGGTTTGAGCAGGCTATTAGATTAGAAGGAACAAAGTCGAATCAAAGCAAACACGCGGCAGGAGTTGTTATAGCAGAAAAACAGCTTGAAACTATTTGCCCGATGGTATACGATTCAAAAAACGAACAACTTATTGCGGGAATGGAAATGCAAGATTTAGAAAGTATCGGTATAATTAAATTCGATATATTGGGTATAGCAATGTTAGATAAGATTATGACAATTAAAGATTTACTTAAAACTGGAGGAAAAAATGTCCAAGAGTGTACAATTTCATGAATTAGCCGTAGGATCTTCATTTGTATATGAGGGTCAAAACTATACTAAGATAGAAACAATTAGAGTAAGTTGCTGCACAGCACTTAACGCTGCTAAAAAAGATAATCCAGAAGATAAAAGATTTATTGTACCAGTTGCACAAGTGGAAGTAAATGATTAATTATAACAAAATTTGTGTTTTTGATTTTGAAACAGATGGCTCGGATCCATTTATTTGTAGTCCTGTTCAAATCGCGGCCGTTATGGTTGATCCATTACAGTTGTCAATTATTCCTGGATCAGAATTCAATATTAATTTTAAGCCAGAGGTTCTAGAAGATAATCCTAATTATATTTATGAGGGAGATATCCTAGATTTTCATGCTAAAGTTAAAGGATCAACAAAAGAGAATGTACTAGCAGAATGGAATCAGTATCCTTCTCAAAAAAGCTCTTGGTCTTTATTTGTAGATTATCTTATGAAATATCATTGTAGAGGAGGTAAAAAGAGCCAATTTACGGCTCCAATTGCCGCAGGCTACAATATTCACAGATTTGATCTACAGATTATCGAAAGACTAAGTAAGAAGTATAATAATCTTAATAAAGAAAGTAGAAGTAATCTATTTTTTATGAGAGATGTTGTTGATATTATGAATGTAATGTTTTTATGGTTTGAAAACAACCAAGACCTAACTAGTTATACACTAGATAATGTTAGAGATTATTTTGGCATACCCAAAGAAGGCGCTCACGATGCTATTAAGGACGTTAAAGATACTGCTGAGATTTTGATTAGATTTATGAAACTACATCGTAGATTATCTCATAAAATCCTATTTAAAGATTCATTTGCAACATCAACAGTATGAAATATTTTACTTATCCTTGTGGCTGTAAATTTCCAGTCATAAATGAAGAATCATTATCTATAGATTTTAATGCTTCTATAGATAATATTAACCTGGAGTGTTCTAGAACTTGGGACTTGATTTCGTCCGGAAATACCAAAGGATGTTTTCAGTTAGAATCAAGACTTGGACGAACTATGGCCAAAAAACTTAAACCAGAAAATATAGAACAACTTTCTGCTTTAATTAGCATCATGAGACCAGGATCTCTTGAAGCTTTTAGAGAAGGTAAAAGTGTTAGCAACCATTATATAGATAAAAAGAATGGACAAGAAAGTTTAGATTATTTTCATCCGTCTCTTGAAAAAGCACTAAAGACCACTTATGGAGAAATGATTTATCAAGAACAAGCTATGGAAATAGCACAAACTGTTGCTGGTTTTAATCTTCAAGAGGCCGATATGTTAAGAAAAGCTATTGGTAAAAAGAAACCAGAAGAAATGGCAAAAGTAAAATTAAAATTCCTTGAAGGATCGAAAAATCAACAAATAGTTAATCAGGATCAGGCAGAAGAAATTTTCGGATGGATCGAGAAAAGCCAAAGATATTCTTTTAATAAAAGTCATGCTGTTAGTTATGCTATTAATGCATATTTATCGGCCTACACTAAAGCTCATTTTCCAAAAATATTCTTTGCTTCATATCTAAGATTTGCTAAAGACAAAATAGATCCTCAGCAAGAAATTAAAGAATTGGTTCAAAATGGTAATGAAATGGATATTTCTATAAGAACACCAGATATAAGATTACTAAATGAATTCTTCTGTTTATATAATGAAAATATTTATTTTGGACTAACAGATATTAAGGGTGTTGGTAAATCAGTATTTGATAAGATGATTAAAATTATTGAGGCCGCTAATGTTAAATACGATTCTAATTACTGGTATCTATTCTTGATAGACGTTCTATTAAAAATTAATAGTGTAGCGGCCAAAGCATTAATAGGGTCGGGAGCATTAGATATTTTTGGAAAAAGTCGTAATGGTATGTTGTTCGACCTATCAATATTATCTCAACTAACAGCGAGAGAACTAGAGATTATCAAGTCGAACATAAATAATAATCTTTATAGTAGCCTCCAATATCTTGCACAAAATAAACTATCTAAAAATAGGCTAGCTATTGTACAAGAATTAATGTATACTGTATTACATCCACCATTTAGTTTAGAAGATTCTGCTGAGTGGATATCAGATACAGAAAATGAACTATTAGGATGTCCTATAACATGTTCTAAAATTGATATGTATGATATAACAATGACCAATGCAACATGTAGAGATATTAAAAATAATATTAACTTATCTAATATTCTACTAGCAGGAGAAATAGATAGAATACATGTTGTAAAAACCAAAAGCGGCAAAAGTAAGGGTCAAGATATGGCCTTTTTATCTGTTGTTGATGGTACTGGTTGTGCAGATTCAATAGTGTGTTTTTCTGAACAGTATAAACAGTTTAGACACGTACTATTTGAAGGTAATGTTATTATTATTAAAGGTAAAAAATCTAATACGAAAGATGGATTAATTGTTGAAAAGGTTTTTCTACCATCGTCTTGACATGGCCGCGTGGCCCTGTTATAATAGGTTGTATTGAGTTTTATTTTTTTCGAGGAGTAACATAAATTATGAATATCACTTTACTAAAGGGTAATCTAGCACGAGATCCAGAACTTAGATATATTACAACGGGTGGTAAAGAAACTGCTGTTGTTAATTTTACAGTAGCTGTTTCTAGGGAATATACTAAGTCAAATGGTGATCGCGATAAGATTACAACTTTTGTTAATTGCGAAGCTTGGGATAGTGGAGCAGAAGTTATCGGAGAATCTTTCAAGAAGGGTGATCCAGTAATGGTTGAAGGTTCTCTAAGGAACGATAACTGGGAGAAGGATGGAGTTAAGCATAGTACTCTTAAAGTAAGAGTTAATAACTTTTCTAAGATTACTCGTTTATCCAAAAAGGGTAAGGAATCTAATCAGGAAGAAACAGTAGCATTCTGATGCTAGTCGATCCTAAAAGCACAAGCCCATATGGGCTTGTGTCTTTTGGGACGAAAGTAGAATTTTATGAAAAAACTTAGACTTTTAATGTGTTCCGAGGCAAGCTATTTAAGTTCCGGCTTCTCTGGATATGCTCGTGAACTCTTGAAAAGACTATATGCGACTAATAAATATGAGGTTGCAGAATTTGCTTCGTATGCTAAAGTAAATGATCCAAGAGATAGTGATATTCCTTGGATGCTATATGCTAATGCTCCAGCAGATAATGATCCTAGAAGTAGAGAATATAATTCTAATAGCGAAAATCAGTTTGGCAAGTGGAGGTTTGATAGAGTATTACTCGATTTTAAACCTGATATTGTATTCGATATCAGAGACTATTGGATGAATTCATATCAGCAATATTCTCCATTTAGACCATACTATCACTGGGTAGTTATGCCTACTATAGATTCTGAACCTCAACAAGAAACATGGATAGATACATATATTTCCGCAGATGCCATCTTTACTTACTCCGACTTTGGTAGAGATGTAATCATAAAACAAAGTAATGGTCATGCTAATTATATAGACACAACATCTCCTGGTGTTGATTTATTAACATTTAGACCAATGATAGACGAACAAAAAGAAATTAGGAAAACATTCGGTGTTCCAGAAGATGCGTTTGTGGTTGGCTCTGTTGTTAGAAATCAGAAAAGAAAATTAATTCCAGATTTATTTGACACCATTCGTTTACTCAAATTTAAAAATCCTAATCTATACGAAAAAACATATTTATATATTCATACTAGTTATCCTGATGCTGGATGGGATATACCACAACTATTAAAAGAATACGATATATCTAATAAAGTATTTTTTACTTATGCATGTAAACATTGTGGTAATATTAGTTCTATGTTATTTAGTCATGTTGTTGCAGGATGTCCAAGATGCGGTAATAAATCTATGCAATTACCAAGCGTAAATAACGGAATACGTTCTGAACAATTAGGACATATAATCAATATGTTTGATTTATACGTTCAATACGCTATTTGTGAAGGGTTCGGCATGCCTCAAGTAGAAGCTGGGGCTTGTGGAATTCCCGTGGCTGCTGTGGATTATAGCGCTATGAACGATGTGGTACACAAATTAAAAGGTTTTCCTATTAGAGTCAAAAGATCTTTTAAGGAACTAGAAACTCAGGCTATTAGGGTTTATCCGGATAATGATCATCTAATTGAAATTATAGAAAACCTAGAACAACAACCCCAACTACTTAAAAAACAAAAAAGACAAGAAACTAGAAAATTAACAGAGATCTATTATAATTGGGACGACATAGCTAAAAAATGGGAAAAATATTTTGATAGCGCTAAATTAACTGGATTACAGGGCCAATGGGATAAGCCTCTTAGTCCTTTGTCTCCAATACCGCCTACTGTTTTAGAACAGACAAAAGATATTAATCACTATAACTTTGTATATACTATACTTAGACAATTTTTACCAAATCATTCAATAGTTAATAGTATTATACCCCTACAGATGATAAGAGATTTAGAGTATGGCTATACGCAAAATGGAATGCAGATCAGTCCATTTACTAGACAAAATGTGCTCGATACCTTTCAGACAATTATATCAAACCACAACTTTGCTCAACAAGCAATGATTAATCAAGACAAACTAAATACAGATGACTATATTAAGTATGCTCATCTTAAAGCTAGTTTAGGAAACAATCGATGAAAAATATTCTTTTTATTGGACCATATAGACAACTAGATGGTTGGGGACTAGCCACAAGAGACTATATAAGATCTCTCGCAACAATACCCAGCCTTAATATTACTACTAGACCAGTATACTTAGCTCCTGGTTATAATGATGCTCATTTTAATGATGATCAAATTATCAGATATGAAAATCAAATCTATGATCATTATGATTATGTAATTCAAAAAACACTACCAGAATATTTTCATTATGATGCAAGATTTGGAAAAAATATTGGATTATTTACGTTAGAAATTAATGACTTTAGTCAAACCAAAACTATCGAAAATATGAAAAGAATGGACGAAATTTGGGTTCCATCTTCCATAGAAAAAGATTCTCTAGTGTCTAGTGGTTTACAAAAACCTATTAGGGTTATTAGCGAAGCATTAGATACTGATAATATAAAGCCATATCCAGCATCATCACTAAATCCTACAATAGCTCACACGTTTAAGTTTTATACTATATGTGAAAATAATTTTAGAAAAAATCTAGAAGATCTTATTATAGCTTTTAATCTAGCTTTTAATATTACCGATCCTGTGTCTCTAATTATCAAAACAAATGGGGACATTAGAGAATTAACAGAATTTTCTAATCAGATAAAACAGTCTTTACAATTGTCTAAACCCTTTAGAAGCGAAGTATGGATGACCCAAAGGGTATCGTATGAAGATATTCTAAGATTACATTCTAGTTGTGATTGTTTTGTTATGCCTTCATATGGAGAAGCATTTTGTCGTCCAGCAGCAGAAGCATTGTGTCTTGGGAAAAATCCAATAATTAATAAAAATAGTGGTATGAAAGACTATATAGATAATAAAAATGGATTTTTAGTTAATAGTCATAAAACACCAGTTATACTAAAAAATCACCCCATATCAGGTAATACTGACTACTATAATGCTAGACAGTATTGGTATAAAATAGATATTTATGACTTAATTAAACAGTTGCAGGCGGCGTATACAATGTACAAAAAAGACAATACTGCTTGGAAAACCAAATCCGAAATGGGAATGTCTCAAAAAGATCAATTTAGTTATTCCAATATAGGTAAAAAATTATGTATCCAGGCTTCTGCATAAGTAATATTTTAGAATCAGTTAGTGATAACACCAATATTCTATATCAGCCGCACTATAGTTTATTTGATGTTGCTATGACCGATTTAGATTTGTGTCTTTATTCTTTTGATGAAAACGCAAAAACTTTTTTTGATAAAAACTCGTCTTTGATTAGATATAACGAAGAATCTTTATATCATAAATCTTATTCAGTATATATTACTAATAATCCATTATTAAGCATTAAGAATAATATAACAACACCAATGCATCTCAATAATGTAATGTTATGTCATGACATAAAGATGTTAGGTTTAAAAAGGGAAGATATATTTTTAATATGCAGTAATACTATCAAGCCCAACGACGCCATATACTACTTTTCTGATCAAATGAGTAGTTTTTCTTGTCCAAAGATAACATCAGATAAAATTAAATACAGTATTCCTGAAGAACTACAAATTGACAACAACCCGAAAGATAGAACAGATATAGGTATGATGTGTTATAATAAACACATGGATAATGATTATCTAAAAAATATCGCCGGAGTGGACTCTACTAATTTACAAAAAATACCTTCGTGCATAAAAGATGTAAATACTACCTTGAATAAGTTTAAAATAACTGTGGAGTTAGACCCAGGATCAATTATAAATGCTCTATGGTCTGTTGCTTGTGGTTGTATTGCAATTATTATGGATGTAAATGAGTCCTTAAGTCAATACAAAAACATACCTAATTTATATATAGCAAATTCTATGCAAGAATTAGTACAACTATTACAACAAGATATGATACGTGTGGACAATAGTATTCCGTCTAGTATTTATGTATCTCATGATAATTTTAAAGAAAATATTCTATCAATTATTCAAACTTATTCGAAGAAAGCCTTTGTACTATGAAAATTAATATATGCTTATCTGATCAAGATGTTATAGATGGATATCAAAATATTAGCATATCTCAGATAGATAGTATTGTTAATGGATCTATAGATGAGATTTTATTTACTAAATTAGACAATGTTTCATATAACGAAAGACTGCCATTAATTTCAAATGTTCTTAATAAAATGAAATATAATGGTATTCTTGTAATTGAACTATTAGATTTGATAGCTATTGGTAAAGATATATCATCAGGTTCTTTATCATCAAAAACTGTCTCATCATTAATACAAAATACAGTATCGGTAAGTTATGAATTTGATATATTAGAACATATTGGAAATTTTCCACAATATAAAGTACAAAAGAAATATTCTCATAACTATAAGTTAAAACTACATGTAGTTAAAAATTAATGTAAGGAATAATGTATGTCTATATATAGTATATATTTTTGTTATCAACCAACTAAAAATATGAAATATATTGGTCCAAAATCATCAGTTATAGTACCCATACAAAAACACAAAAAATCTCTTATAGAGCATAATATAGATTATGTATGTAAATTATTTAATGATCAGGATACTAAGCATCATATTGTCGTTGGCTTCGAGGCAGAAAAAACACTGAAACTATTAAAAGATATAAAAAATCTAAGCTATAATATAGTTTTAGATTATAAGAATACTAATCATGGTAAGATTATTAAAGATACACTACTCAAGTACGATAGAACTAAATTTGATGGTCTTTTTATCATTTCTGATGTTAGCTATCTAATTACTCAGAATATTAATCTTGATCCAAATAACAATTATATTTTTACAGTATCTAAAGATGGTAACAATCAAGATATGACATGCAATGTTGTGGAAGGTAAAGTTGAACATATATCTTATGGAACATCAACCAACTATTGGAATGGAATGTGTTATTTTAATAACGAGACTATCAGATTACTAAAACATATAAACAATCTAAAATTTACTGATCCATTATTTTTATTCGAGATAGTTAACTATCTTATCGATAATGGTATAAAATTTGATCATTTCCCACTTAAGCCTAGACAATATTCGTATGTATCTAATAACATACTAAAATCCAGCAAGGTCTATAATGACTAATATTTTAATACATAAAAACTCTTATTCAAAAACTCATAGTATTATTACAAGAGGATGCTTGTATGCTTTTCCAAATGTAAGACTAGAAAATTTACACAACAATATCTACGACACATGTTTATCGTCTAGACCTTCTACAATAATATTACAAATAGAAGAATATACTCAAGAAATTCATCAATTTATTAATGATAAGTCATTATATGATAAAAAAATTATTCTAACAGTAGATAACTGTCCTTCATTATTTGACAAATATAAAAATTTAATCCTTGATTTGCATAAAAATGAATTATTAAATGTGAGTCTTATATTACCAATTGATCTTTATACTCCATTGGTAGAGGGTGGAGTTGATCAAAATAAGCTGATACCATATCATAGACTATATAACGACATTATTTTTAATACAAATCATAGTACTAGAAATAATAAGATTCTAGTTATTTTAGATAGAGATATTAGTTGTATTGATTATGTCAAGCCAT
>Ga0222713_10000091_pt1 | contig 92847 bp, 137 predicted proteins | sample C33_649DmetaG_FD_165061 | JGI IMG/M metagenome (GOLD analysis project Ga0222713, IMG submission 165061) | Estuarine water microbial communities from San Francisco Bay, California, United States - C33_649D | ecosystem: Environmental > Aquatic > Marine > Unclassified | place: USA: California...
GCTGTTCCGACAGCAAGGCTCAGGGGAAAAGAGGTGCCAACAGGTGGCACCGCATGTTCCGCACCCGTGAGAAGCGGGAGTGGAGGAAGGAGCAATGGTCATGAGAACCAAGCGCAAGGCCCGAGCCATCGGGTCGGATCGGTGGGGCACCATCTACCGATACGGCCTTTACGAGGACATGGACATCCTCCAGCAGGAGATCCTGTTCATCGAGAAGCTCAAGGAGCGACTCGCCCGCATCCCCGTCGTGGCTAGCAACTAGCAGAAAGGACACGACAATCGTGTTGGAAACCAGTTGGAAAGCCCAAGCCAAGTTGTGGCGTCATGCCGCGCAGTGCTTGGCACAAGAACTTGAGGAGCTTGTCAACCTCCTCAACAAGACCGTCACAAAAGACAACCCGGTGCCCATGGCCCCGTCGGTTGCGCTGTACAAGTTGACGGTGAAAGGCGTCGAAGCCGCCGAATCAGGCGACGTCGAGACGATGGGCCGCACACTCCGTGAGGCCCGTAAACTCGTCGGAATCCCAGGCGAGGACCTCTAGTCACTAGGACGGCGGTGCGCCGCAACCGTGCCGCCGTCCATTTGCCTATGAGAAAGCTCATCCGGCATACCTGCGGGTATGCGCTCGATCTCCTGTGCCGAGCAACTGGGCACAGGTACTGCATGACGCTCGGGGCTAAGTCGTGGCACCTGCTTAACGACTAGCCACTAGCGGATACAGGGGTGCGTCTGTACAACGCACAACACCAACCCCAATGAGAAAGGACCACACAGTGGAAAACACCACTTTGCCCGAGTGCTGGCAGGAGGTGGCCGACGCTGTGTCGGCTGGCATCCGTCAGATCATCTTGTTCGGCCCCCCCGGGACCGGCAAGACGTTCACGGGTACGCACTTCAACCTCAACGAGGCTGGTGCGTTCCGTGTCATCTGCAACGAGGACATGACCGACGCAGACGTGACCGGTCACTTCATGAACAGCCCGCAGGGCTTCGTCTGGAACGAGGGCGCCGTCCTTCGTGCCTGGCGTGGCAACGGTGCTGTGGGTGGTCGAGTCGTCGCTGACGAGATCGACCGCGCCAGTGGTGACGTGCTCTCCAAGCTGTTGGCAATGTTCGACAGCCCCGATAGTGCGTCGTGGACTCACCCCGTCACGGGTGAGGTCGTGCGCCCCATGCCCGGGTTCTCGGTCTTCATGACCACCAACCTGGAAGACATGACGGAGTTGCCGACTGCGCTCACGGATCGTTTCGCCGTGCGCATCCGCATCGATCAGCCCCACCCGGACGCTCTCGCACTCCTCGACGAGGATCTGCGTACCCCGGCGTCCAAGTCGGCTGACGCGCCTGGTGACAGGCGTATCTCCCTCCGTGGTTGGATGACGTTCCAGGACGTCCGTCGTGTCCACGGTGACGAGCGTGCGGCTCGACTCGTGTTCCGCCACATGGCGGACTCGATCCTCGATGCCATCCGCGTCAACGCAGTCACTAGTCACTAGGAGGTGACCCCAATGTCCGGTGCCCGTGTACCGGCATTCCCCGACTGGCTGGATCGGGAGGACGCTGACTCACGCAAGTGGTCAGTGTCCCCCGGTCACGCCGGGCCGGGCGGTGCCAGGACTGACGTCGCTAACAAGCGTATGGCAGTCCCTCTCGATGAGTCTCCTCTCGGTCGCTCAGTGCGCATCCGTGAGATGGTCAGGGCCAAGCTGTCCCCTGCCCATCTTGCTTCTGCCCCTGAGGATTGGGAAGAGGTGCCAAGCAACTACCGTGACATGGCCGAGGCACTACGTGCCAACGTCGTCGCCAAGACTGTGTACTCCGGTTACACAGCCAAGTGCGGTCACGAGAAGTTCCTTGCCGAGCAAGCAGTCAAGTCCCTCGATGCTAACTCCATCATGGACTTGATCGTGCGCACGGCTCACACCGACGCAGCACGGTCAGTGATGACCAACCTGCGTAAGGCTGCCAAGGACAACCCCAAGGTGCTCAGGTTCATCAACCAGGTGAACGACGCGTGCAAGTACTACCGGTTCCACGAACGCTTTGTGGATAACGAGTACTGGACGCACAACACCGAGGGTGACTCCCTTACCGGTGGTGACTACCAGTCGTACACCCTTGCCCAGTCTTTGGCTAACATGGGTGGCACTCAGCTAGTGCCTAGCACACCTGGCGACCTCAAGGTTGACGAAGGTACCGAGCGTACCTTGTCTGACGCTGGGTTTGCCAAGCTCATCCTCGACAAGGTTCCGCTCACCGAGCGTGTCGCGGGCAGGCTTGGGCGCAAGCGCATTGCTACCAACATCGGTGTCAACCCGAGGCGTATCAACCGCATGCTCACTGACCCTGACATGCGTATCTTTGATCGCCGTGCCCGCAACATCGGTGGGGTTATCCTCATCGACCAGTCGGGGTCGATGCACCTCAGCACCGACGACATCTGGGAACTCATCAAGGCCAGCCCTGGCTGTACCATCATCGGTTACAGCCACCATCCTGGCACTGAAGATGTACCCAACGTGTGGGTGCTGGCCGAGCGCGGTCATGTGTGCGCCGAGGTTCGTAGCGGCAACGGCGGTAACGGTGTCGATGGGCCTGCGTTGGTGTATGCACTGTCCAAGCACAAGAAGGGCGAGCCCTTTGTATGGGTTTGTGACGGCTACGTCACCAACCAGTACGACGACTACACGCCCAGGGGTGCGGAGTTCTGCCGTGCCTTTGTGCGTAAGCATCGTATCCACATGGCGAACAACGTCAAAGAGGGTATCGAAGCCCTCAAGCAAGTGCGCGACGGCAAGAAATTGCCAACACGGCTGACCGGCAGTCTCAACGGCGGTCACTAGTCGCTAGCCAACAGGGACGGGCGCACGCCGCAATCGTGCGCCCGTCCCATAACCAACAGAAAGGAAACCCCATGCTTCCTGCTATGGAGCGACCACCCAGCGGAGTCATCGTCTTCGCTGACGACGAGGGCAACTGGATCCTCTCGGCAAACAGGGTCAGCATGATCACTGTCACCGAAGAGGTCCGGCGCAGCATGAAAGCCCAAGCCATCGCCATGACAGACATGGACGAGTACGAGATTGACGAGCGTATCCCACCCATCGGGGAGGAGATCGGTCGCATCGAATCAGCCAACCGTCAGGTCGAATCTCTCGAAGAGGCTGCCTCGATCATTCCTTTGCTCTGGGAGTGGATCATGGGGTTCTCTGACGACCTGCCCGAAGAAATGGAGAAAGAGTGACTCCCACAGTCCAAGACCTCTGGTCTCACATAAGTAACAAGATTGCCAACAAGGTTGCCAATCCTTACGAGGATCTGTTGGCAACGATCATCCCAATCGATGAGGACGGCAAGTTCTGTGCTCACATCTCGGCACATGACAAGCCAGAGTACAACGGCGACAGCTACGACATGATCAGGGCTCTGTGTTTCACCACGGAACTACTGCCCACCAAGTCGTTCGGGTACATGTGCCCAGCCATTGCCCGTGACCCAGAGACCGGAGAGGTCGCCAAGACGATCATCTCATTTGCTCTTGTCATCGAACACGGCAACGTGGTGTTCGGGTACTGGGATCTCGACACCAACGAGGTCGAGTACATGGATAAGGAGGAAGACCAGGGTTACAAGGGTGAGTTGCCCATCGCCCTGTCTGCCCTGTCCCTCAAGTGGGAACTCGACAGGGGTGGTCTTGGCGAGGTGGGTGACGCAATGCGTGACGCCCTCAAGGCAGCCGAGAAGGCTCGGGAAGCAATCCACAAGGTCATCAAGATGGAGGAGACCAACTAGTGACTAGCACTTACAAAGAGAAACGCAAGCTCACTACGGCGTCTGATGCCTGGCACTTCATTCGCCAGCGTCAGCCGTTCAAGACCAGTGGCGCTTTGTGGGGTACCAAGGAAGCAGTAGGCTCGGGCCGTCTTGACGGAATCGAGCTGATCCAGTTCCGTAGGGCAATCGAGGAAGGTCACATCGATTTCATCGTCATGTCGTACCACACCCCAATCGCCTGGTATAACAAGACACTCAAGAAGTGGCACCTGGTGAACGAGAAGTTCTCAGTTACCACCAGCAAGCACCAAACCATCACAAGAAGGGCAGTCTCATGATCACAGAAGATGATGACGTAGTACTAGTGGTAGTGCCACTGTCATACGTCATGCTCCTTGAATCCATCGCCAACTTCGATCCCGATTGGGCGAGTAGCGAGGATTGGGAGCACATCGACGATGTACGAAGTATCCTCATCGAGGACACCGAGGTGCTAGCCACCGTAGGAATGCTCAACGAATCATGGGATCCTGACATGGACGACAACCAACCCAGGGATTTCACGATGCTCCCCAACCCGAGGCCCGAGATCTCTCGGTACTCGCTCAACCAGTTAGGAGAAGATCCTGATGACGAGTGAGCTAGCCACTAGCGAGGACGAGGTAGTCAATGAGGCTTTGCGCATCATCGACAACGCCCTGTCCTCATACGGCAAGAACAGCATTGTCCCAGGCGAGGCTTTCAAGGATTGCCTGCTAGACCTGCGCATCCTTATCGCCTCCAAGCCCAAGGAGGAACCCGTTGCTGAGTAAGGCAACAGTTGTTATCGGCTTGGCCGTGCTGTCAGCGTGCAGCACTGCCGAGTCGAATGACACGACAACTCTGGTGGCACTTGAGACGAGCACCGTCGCAACTGTGCCGCCGTCCAATACAACGTACTACTCGCCCGCAAAGATCGCCTTTGTTGACGATGTGTACTACTACTACGGGGCATCCGTGCCCCTTGGTGCCGATGACCTACTTGAGTTTGGTGACACCTGGTGCTATGCACTAGAGACGGGCATGGGTGGGTCAGATGTATCAGAGCGCATAAGAGAGGGCGCTATTGATAACAACGACGCGAACCTCCACTACGCGATCGTTAGGGCGGCAGTGTTCAACCTGTGCCCCGAGCAGCAATACAAGTGGATTGACGTTGCTAACAGCAGATAAGGAGAGGTAATGGACATGCGTTACGAGATAGCCCAGGCTATGCGCAAAATCCCCGACCACGCACCTGACATCAAGGACTTCTTCCCAGACGGGATCCGCTTTGACAATGGTGAGTGGGAAATTGACGATGTTGTCAAGCTGTACGAGTACAAGCACGAGCACTTCTGGCATAACATCGCCCAGTCTGCCATGCGTGATGAGTTGATTCCGTGTGCTACGTACATCAACCAAATCCGACGTGAGATCGGGCTTGATAAGGACGAGGATGAAGAGTTCTTTGAGCGCCTTATGTTCGCTGGCTCACTTGTCAGTGAAGACCGTAGGTACCGAGCACTATCGGACGACGAGCGTGAGGAGATCGACCTTATCCGTAAGGACCTCAACGAACAGTTTGCCGACCCCGAATCGGAGTTCAACAATGTCTTGGCTCAGGCAATGGATGCGGTGAACTCCAAGATGGATGACATCGAGTCTCTCAACAAATTACTGGAGGAATGACATGACAAGGAACATCTGCCTAGTGTCTAGCAAGGGTGGTCAAGGTATCACCACTACCACCTTGTTGCTGGCCCGGAGTTTCGAGGAGCAGGGCCTCACTGTTGCTGTCGTCGATAAGGATGACGGTGACCTGAGGGCTGCGATGGGCGTCCCATACACTGATGACGCCACTTACCGAGTAACCGATAAGGTTACGTGGCACCGTCACGGAACAGTTGTCGAGGCTGACGTTGCTATCTACGACAACTGTGTACCCCACACCAACAAGTACGAAACGTACGTGGTTGTGCGTAACTGCTACCTGTCCATCAGGCGCAACATGGACACACCTGGTGATGGCGTAATCGTTGTGTTGGATAAGGCACGAGCCCTTACCGATTCTGACGTACAGTCAGTGCTTCGTAAGCCTGTGTCTGTGGTGGTGCCCATCGACAACGCCATCGTCAAGAAGGTGGATGCCGGTCTGTTCGACAGGCTCCCCACCAAGTTCACCATTGACCCACTAGTAACTAGCTAAGGAGAACCACATGAAGAAGTACAAGTTCAAGTTCCCCGCCACGATCAGCATGACAAGTGAGGACCTCTTCGATCATTTGATCGGGTCAGGCGCCAGTTGTTATCCGTGGTGGCGAACTGTTGACCTGAACGATGAAGGATTCCTCCTGCTTGAAGCAGACAGCGAGACCGACATCGACGGAGTAGAGCCCCCCATCAGCAAAACGTTGACCATCGACGAGGTTGTTGCTGGGATCCAGGCTATGCTTGACGACCCCAAGTGCCCCGAGTCGGTCACGTGGGCGTTTCAAAACGACGACATTGACTCGGACGCAGCGGACGTAATTCTTCAGACGCTGTTGTTCGGTCAGACAATCTTCGCATAGAGTCGGTGGCGTGCTGGCACACGCCAACGAATGGTCTTGTTCGCAAGACCACAACGAGCCGCAATCGTGGCGGCGTCCCAAAACCCGGGGTTCTCATGGCCCTGGTTACCAACCAAGGAGGGTTACTTTGAGAGTAACACTTGAAACCATCACACCGCAGGATGCCGAACGGCTACTGCAGTACAACGCGGGTAATCGCTTCATCCGCAAGAAGCGTGTTGCCCTCTATGCCAAGCAGATGGCCAATGGCCAGTGGCGGGCAACCGGTGAAGCACTCAAGTTCAGTAGTACTGGCCGTCTTCTCGATGGTCAGCACAGACTTCACGCTGTGGTTTTGGCAGGCGTGCCTACCCAGTTCTTGGTCATCCGTGACCTCGATGATGAAGTTTTCAAAGTACTGGACAGCGGGCTTGCCCGTGGTGCTTCGGACGTTGTCCGTTCGCTCGGAGTTGGCAGTCCCAGTGATGCCAGTGCAATCACTCGCATGTACCTAGTGGCTAGCAGTGGGTTGAACCCGGCTAACACGAACGTCATGACGCTTGTGACGAAGACAGACATCGCTTCCTACGTCGAGACCCACAAGGATCTTCTGACGGAGACAACCAGCGTATCGCGCAATACCCGCAATGCTGTGGGTGGGTCCACTACGTCTTGGGGTGCTGCGAGGCTCATGGCTTCCGACACTGTTGGTGTTGCGGAGTTCGACAAGTTTGTTGCCGGAGTTGTCTCTGGCGCTGGCCTTTCGGCTGGCGACCCGAGGTTGGCTTTGCGCAACTGGCTTAGCCGTAACTTCAAGCCGAGTACTTCTGGTGTTACCGCTGCGGTGCACCTCGGTACGTACATGAAGGCATTCGTTGCCTACCTCAACGGGGATCAGATCCACCTGCTCAGGACGTGGGATCCCAAAAAGCCCATGCCCATTCCGGTGGCCACCCCGTCATCGGTCATCTTCACTAGCTGACCATTCACCACGGTGGTGCCCTAGCGGCTAGCTGGGGCACCACCACAATCAAGGAGAACCACCATGACCACAACCATTGAACACAAGTTCCAAGCCTTTGAAAAGGCATACGAAGAGGCATGCGACTGGGATTCAGTCCATTCTCTGTGGTCCATCAGTGCTGAGACGAACGGTCCCGCGTTGGCCGTACACGTCAGTGACTTTGATGAGCCTTATGAAATGGTCGACGCGTTTGTTGACCTCGGAATCGAGGGTCGAGCGATGGTCGTCATGTACGGGTGGGCGGCACCTTACAAGCCAGGCGAAGACGACACACGCCCGTCTCAACACGAAGCCCGTATCAGGGTCAGGTTGTACATCTTCCTTGACCACGGTACGGTGTACACCGCTATGCGTATGCGGGGAGGAGAGTTGGACACCGACATGAGTGATGCTGGTGGTCCTCTCGACGAAGCAATCAAGGAAGCAATCAACAGGAAGAAGAACAAGTGAGTACCAAGATCAACGTCCATGCCAACAACGACAAGGACCGAGTGTCCTTGGAGACGAACACCTATGACCACACCAACGGTTCTGCGATTAGGTTTCACACGATTGAACTGTCGTACGCTGGAATCAACATCGTACTGTTCGTGAATGACGATGAGGCACTCATCGACTCCCTCAACAAGGTCATCGACGGCGCTCAGGCCAAGCTCGATGCCATGTTGTCCGTGGGTGTCTAGTGGCTAGCAACTTCAGTGACGGGGCCTGTTACATAGTGATAGGCCCCGTCACATGGGAAGACACGGGGACCACCGAGCACCATACGATCATTGTCGATCCTTCTTTGGAATACGACATTGACGAGGATGGTGAAGCCTTGTACGTAGCTGAGTCTGCTGGCGAAGTGTTCGACCTAGTAGCCAACATGCACGACAGCCCTAATTTTGGATGGGTTCTCAACGACATTACCTGTGTCAAGTACATGGGAAAGGTCTACGAGGGCGCTGCTGCCTGGAACAAGTTGGAGTCAATCCATTTGGAGGAGATCAATGCCTAACTGGTGTTCTAACTACACAACGGTGTACGGCCCTAAAGATAAGCTTCAAAAGTTTATCGATAAGGTAACACCTGCTTACCCGAAGCTTCATGGAGAGATCTCTTTGAAGCGGTTGATGCCAATGCCTATGGTGCTTCGCAAGCCACCTAAGCATCTGGCTCACAAGTTCTCAAAGTTTCCCATCAGCCAGGAAGAGAAGGAAATAGCTGACGCCAAAGCTGCGGATTACACGGCTCTCTGCATTGAGAAGACTGGGTACTCCGACTGGTACCCATGGGCTGACGTCAACTGGGGTACCAAGTGGGGTGACTGCGAAACCCGTGTACTCACCCCGCTATCACCTCTCAAAGAAGCGGTCGATCTATGGACTGGTGCTAAGGACATCCATTACATCGAGTTTGCCTACGACACGGCGTGGGGACCGTTCTGCACGACGTTTTGGGAAAAGGTGTCAAAGAAATACAAGGGACTTGTGTTTGTTACAAAGTTTCACGAACCTGGCATGGACTTCCTGGGCATCTACGTCACTCGCGATGGTGTTACCAAAGTCTCTATCGAAGAGCGCATCAGTGAAGTTTCTACCGCACCAGATGACGGTGAGTGGAACGAAGAGTTCTGGGCACAGATGTACGACTTCTTAAACAAGCAAGAAGAAATCGGAGTAATGAGAGTTGGCTTATGCCTAAAGTAACCTTGTCGAGTAAGAGGTACATCTACTACACGTATGTTCGTGAGATCATCGTGTTGGCTGTTGCCTCCCGTACATTGATGTACGGAAATCACAACGTGTTTCAAGCACTGGCTTTGCTAGTCACTATCCACAGCATGGCCAAGCTGGTGCTAACAACTGTGTACGCACAGTGGCGTGCAGATAACAACTGGGACACAGAAGTTGATGTGCCTGACGACATCCTGAGGCGGTGACTACATGAGTACCCCAATACCTACGACCACGCTTCTTCCACACCAGGAGGAGGCTGTGGGCTTTGTCCTCGCCAACCAGCATGCTTATCTTGCCCTTGATATGGGCTTAGGTAAGACTGCTGTGGCCATCAGTGTCATCTCTCGTGTAGCTGAGCGTGGCCTTGCGCCAGCATTGGTGGTGGTGCCTCCATCCCTACGCACAACGTGGGTCAAGGAGGTAGCCAAGTTTGCGCCCCACCTGACTACCCATGTCATCAAGGGTATGCAGACTAACCCTCTGCCACTTGCTGACGTGTACATCATTGGTGACTCAGTCATCAGTGAGTGGGTAGACCCCAAGGATCCCAACTCACTGCTAGGTAAGTTCAGGGTGATCGTGGTAGACGAAGCGCATCGAGAGAAGAACTTCAGCGCCAGACGTACCAAGGCGGTCATGCGATTGGCCAACACAGTCAATGGCATACGGCTGCTCATGTCAGGTACCCCAGTACCTAACGGACGCAACCAGGAGATCGGTACTCAGATCGACATCCTTGGTGACAAGGCATGGAAGGCAATCGGCGGTAAGAGTAAGTTCTGGAACTACTACTGCCCTGTAGAGCGTGACGCCAACGGCAAGCTAAACAAGTACGGTAAGCGTGCCAACATCGACTCGCTCGGGCTCCATGAGGCGCTGACGTCTTCGTTCATGCACCGTCGCAAACGTGGTGATGTCCTAAATCTGCCCAACAAGGGTCGCGCACCTTTGTACACCGAGGGTATGGGTAAGGCTGTCGACGACTATCTACTAGCCGAGCGTGACCTTATCTCTTACCTGGCTGGTGAGGGTAAGAACTGGCGTGCGGCTGTACGTAACGAGGCGCTGGTAAAGATCACCACCATGCGCAAGCTCGCTGGTGAGTGCAAGGTCAAAGCCGTTATCGAACATGCCAAAGAGTTCCTTAACGACACAAAGCATAACGACGTACCCCCTGGCCTGTTCATCGTGGCTGAGCATCACAGTGTGATGCAGCCGTTGTTTGAGGGGTTAGAGAGTTACGGTGCTGTCATGTACAACGGTTACATGAAAGACTTCGAGAAAGACGAATCGGTAGAGCTGTTCACCAACGGTGATGCTCGGGTGCTCATCGGGCAGATCAAATCAGTTGGTGTAGGGCTTACCCTGCACGGTGGAGGGAGGAACCACAATGTAATCATCGCACAACTACCTTGGTCGCCTGCGGATCTAACCCAGGCAGAGGACAGGTTGCACCGCATCGGGCAAATATCAGACGTTGATGTCGAGATATGCCTGGCCAGTATTGATGGCACCTGGACTATCGACGAACGCCTGTGGGCGCTTCTTGAACAGAAAGCGTTTTCATCAGGAGAGATCGTCGATGGTAAGGGAGAGTTCTTACTAGACGAACTCCAGGACAGCCTCATCGACACCTACCGCTAGTAGCTAGGAGAAACCATGCCAATCATCAAGTCATCCTCCAAGGGTGAGCAACTCACCACGGTGATCTTCACGGAGCAGGAGATCAAGTCATTGATCCACCTGCTTGCCAGCGGGTCATTCAATGCCGACGACGAAACGTACGACGCAGTCGAGTCTTTGCAAGACATGTTGTACGCATTCGCCATCGACGTTAATTACGTGTGACTTCGGTCACACGTAATTAATTGCAACGACCTACCTTATGCAGATAAGGTGGGGTACACCACCAACAACAACAAGGAGAACCACAATGGTTGCAGCCAAGGCCCTGCACAAGGGCATGTCTGTCATCGTCAACTCGGGACCTTTCAAGGGGCTGACGGCTACGGTCATCAACCCCGAGGTGTTTCCCGACGGACACCCTGACCAGCGCAAGGTTGTTGTCGATATCAATGGCGTTGGGGAAGTCAACATCATCCCCAAGCAGTTGAACATCGGCACCGGCCTTACCCCCACGGTCAGCACGACGACCACCCACGACGAGCCTTACCTCAAGGCGCCCAAGGTGGTTTCGGCCACCACCCCCATCACCTCCCTCGACGACCCGGCACTTGACCGTTGGCGTCCGTCCCGTCCCAACCTGCTCAAGGAGTACGTCAGCCGTACCCTTCCTGACGGCAAGATTGACACCGACGTCATGCTCACTATGTGGCGTGACGCACGTGTCAACGGGTATGCCCCCAACGTTGGGCTTGTCGGTGACACCAGCACCGGTAAGACCATGCTCGTAGAAGTCATGGCCCATCTCGTCGCTAAGGAGATGGGGTTGTCCAAGCCCCTCCCCATCTTCCTGCTCGCGGGTGACAGCGCTATCACTGACCACGACATGTTCGGCCAGTACCGTCCTGACGAGAACGGCGACCTGGTGTGGATGGAAGGCATCGTTGCGCTAGCCGCTAGGCTCGGCGGTATCTTGTACCTTGACGAAATCAATGCCATGCCTGGCAACGTTACGTCAGCCCTCCACCCTCTGTGTGACGACCGACGTCAGTTCGTCAACATCCGTCGCCCAGTCGATGACGGCCACGGTGGCAAGATGGCCGAGGTTGTGTACGCCAGTCGTGACCTGTGGATCATCTCCACTTACAACCCCGGTTATGCAGGTATGTCTCGTACCAACGAGGCTTTCGCTGCCAGGTTTGAATGGTTGCCGTGGGATTACAACGACGACGTTGAGCGTAAGCTCATCAAGTCGCCTGCTATCCGACTGCTTGGCCAGGCACTGCGCAGTGCACGTGACACCCGTGCCATCTCCACTCCGGTGGGTACCTCTGCACTTCAGAGGCTCGAGCGCAACGTCGCACTCTTCGGAGTTGACTTCGCACTCTTCGCCTTTGCTGGGCGCTTTACCTCCAAGTCCGAGAAGGCTGTGGTTGACACCATCATCGAGGATCGTAGTATCCGAGTGATGCTCAACACCGAGGTGTCCTCACCCAAAGAACCAGACACCAACTGATAAGGAGTAACCATGTCAATGTTTGAAGAGGTTATACCTCATAACGACGAAGACATAGATGATGACTCGCTGTCCCCCCAGCTAGCGGGTAGGCAAGTGATGACTCGTAAGGAGCTCATCAACTCTCGGGCCCGTATGCGTAATGCGGTTAACCGTGATGCCAAAGAAGCTGAAGAGCGTGCTCGCAACACTGCCTCGATGCTTCTTTCGTACAACGAGCGTGAGGACTGGTACCGCCAACGTAATGAACGGCGTAACAAATATGAGAGTGTTGCTTACGGCGTAACGAACATGGCCAACAAGGTGTTACAGAGCCTTGATATCAATGTTCCTCTGCGTGTCGATGCTGACCCACACACCCGCAGCTACGGCATCACCGACTACGAGTCAATCGACATAACGCTTCACATTCCGGAAAGCGATATCGATACCGTCAGCAACACAGAAGTGTTGTCCGACCTGGTGTTTAAAGCCAAGGGTATGGTGTACCACGAAGGTGGCCATATCATGTGGACCTACCCCTTTGACAACCTTGTCACGGAGGTTACGGGCATGATCGGTACGGACGGTTGTGCCTCCATCATCAAGTCGGTAATCGGTGAGTACGTAGCTAAGCATGCACCATCATTGCTTAGTGATTACACCGATATGGTGTCTAAGTACTCCATAAGCCATTTCATCACCCGCATGATGTTCCCAGCTTGGGGCGTACTTGAAGACCAACGCATGGAGACTGCCATGTGTTATACCTCACCAATCATGTCTCGGTACTTCACCGAGATTGTGTTGGCATGCGTCATTGATCCGCAACACCCAGGTACTGCCTGGCCATGGGTTGCTGGGCGCACCTACTTGCCGAGCAACATCCGTCAACTTCTCAGAGAATTGGCTGAGACTAACGGGTTCAGCCAAGTCATCGACGACATAAACGAGCAAGTGTTCAAGTACCGTAAGTCAAACGATGTACTTGAGATGTTCGAATGTGTAGTTCGTATGTCTGAACTCATGTACATTTGGTATCAGGGGTGCCCTAGTGAAACCAAGCAGCCCCGCAACGAGCACGGTAGTAAGTCTGGTAGTGGTGGTGCTAAACAGTTGCCTGTTGTACCTAACCCATATGAACACGATATGGAGCAGCCCAACAAGGTCAAGGGTAGCCAATCCCCCAGCGAAGGCCAGGGAGAGGAACAGGACAAGGGCGAGGGTGACCCCCAATCCAGTGGTCCATCAACTTCCGGTGACCTAGCCAGTCAGTACGGCAAGCTTGCTGACAACGAGCGTGCCAAGCAGGCCAACGCTACACGCAAAGACGAGGTTGACTCAGTGGCGTCTGATATCAACAAGCATCGCAATGCTGATATCAAACCGTATGCTAACCCATACGCAATGTCATCCGATGAGGTAGAGAAGACCAAGGTTGTGGCTAACGGTATGATCTCGGTGCTTGAGTCGCTTCACTCACAGGTTGACCCCAGCTGGAGGTTCTACCAAGAGCATGGTGTGCTTGACCCCGTAGCGTTCAGCATGGCTGAGCCCGGTGATGACCGTTACTGGTCAGGCCTCGACGATATCGGTGCTAATGGGCATAACCTTGCGGTGTCGATCTTGTTGGACGTATCGGGTTCCATGGGTGGCCATGCTGAGGAACTGTCTATATCAGCTATGGGTATTCGCAAGGCTTGTGAGTACTTCTCCATCCCGTGTACTATCACTACGTTCAGCGACTTAGCTAGGATGTTTGTTGAGGGAGACACCGAAGAGGCGGACTTCATATCCATCTCCGTGGGCGGTGGCACTAACGTGTATGGTGCCATCAGTAAAATGCCTGACCAAACATACGGCAAGCAGAACCACTTAGTGCTCATCTTGACTGACGGCGAATGGTCTGATGTCGAGGACATCCGACCGTGGGTTGACAACAACAAGTACATCATCTTGGTTGGCTTTAGGATGTACGACCAAGCAATCAACAAGATGCGCAAGAAGGGTGCCAACGAGGTGATCAACATCAACGAACTCAGTAAGCTTCCTCAGCTTATGACTAGTGCGCTAGCTGGGTTCATGGCCAAATGATCATCGTAAGCAGTAACACAACAGAAAGGGATATCATCATGAATGATTCACTAGAAGACACCGCCAGGGAATACCTTGGTGTTAAGCGGGCAATCGACGACTTGACCGAGAGGCTCAAGGGCCTTGATAAGTCCATCAAGCAGATGATGGTCGATCAAGACCTCAAGAAGCTCAGCCTCGATGGTAAGTCAATTAGCCTTGTGCAGTACCCACAACGATCCTTCAAGATCGACGAGCTGCGTAAGCTGATCTCGGCTTCTACCTTCAACTTGGTAACGGAGCCCAAAGTATCCACAGAGATGTTCGACTCAGCAGTCAATGTTGGCAAGATCTCTCAAGAAGTTGCTGACCAAGTCACCGTCAAGACTCCGGTGGCTCAACTCAGGGTCAAGTAACAAGGCGTAAGGGCAAGATAACCGACCTCCCGCCTCTCACTCCTTTCTGAGGTGGAGCTTGCCCTCCCCTGGCCGAGTGACGCACAATGCCTCTGTAGGGTTTGTTGCGCCTGCAAGTCATAGTGCTACAGCACTTGGCCAGGGGTGAGTTCGGTTAGACTGAAGCACAGCGCAATCGTGGCGCTGTCCAAAGGAGGGTCTATGAGCCTGTGTCGTGGTCCGGTGTGTAACCGCAAAGTCGTATCAAAAGGGTTATGCGCTGCTCACTATAAGCAAATGCAACGAGATGGCGTGTTGCACGTCATCGAAGATTCCAAGCTGCCAGAAGATAAGTTCTGGAAGAACATAAAAAAGACAGACGATGGGTGTTGGCTGTGGACAGGGCCTGTGGATAAGGGTTATGGCCGCATGTACGTGGGCAATAAGGCGTACCAAGTACACCGCTGGTCATATGAACAGCATAAGCACGTAAGCCTTACCAAGGCAGAGACATTAGATCACCTATGCCGTAACACTACGTGCTGTAACCCAGAGCATCTCGAGAAGGTGTCGTTGATCGAGAACATCGAGAGGCAGCACCTGTACCACGCCCTTAACGCGGAGATCAAACGCCTAAGGGATTTCCTAACCGATATCGGATACAACCCCGACACCTTACAAAAGGAGATGTAATGACCGAAGTAATCCATCCGCACAAGCTCGATGAGTTTGACGACACTGAAGTGCAGGAGTACCTGCGTAACCCAAACAAATGCCCTTACTGCCGTAGTACGCACATCTGTAGGACCGGAGCTGACTGGGAGGAAGTTGACTTCGTTACCCACGTAATCAGGTGCTATGACTGCGAGCACCGGTGGGCCGAGGTATATAACCTCGTAGCTATCGAGCCCTACGGGGAAGACCCCTGCGACGACGAACCGTTCTGACAACAACAAGGAGAACCACCATGAACACCAGACATTACTCACACCTTGACCACCTGATTGGCAAACGTGTGCGGCTTCAATATACAAATGACCCTTACACTGATTTGAAACAAGGTGATGAGGGGGTTGTCCAATTCATTGACGACCTTGGTACCGTTCACGTCAAGTGGGACAACGGTAGTTCAATGGGGCTTATCACCTCTGAAGGTGACCGGTTTGTTGTACTAAAAGAGGAGGAATGATGTTTAGGTACCACGACGATGAGGATTACTACGACCGCCCAGACCCGGTGTATGCCCGTGGCTGTAGATGTAACAGCCTGTCAGAAGAGCCGTGTAGCTACTGTCAGGGTGACTACACATGCCCTGGTGGGTGTGGACACTCAGCAGGTGACTGCCAGTGTCCCCCAGTATGGGACGATCTTTCTGAAGAAGACCAGATGAAAAGAATCAAAGAGGCATTTGAGTATCTGTGTGACCGTGGCGAAGTGCCTTACGGGATCATGGTTGGAGACGATGGTACTTGGGACACTTACGACCCGGCTATCGAGTTGGCCGAAGAATGGTATGACCACGAAAGGGTAGGGTAACAGTGCAAACGTTTGTGCCTTATGGCCCTAACTTCCTAGCTAACGCTCAATGCTTGGATAACAAACGACTGGGTAAGCAGCGAGTCGAGTGCCTGCAGATCCTTAACGCACTCACCGACCCTGCCGCCAAGGGTTGGCGCAACCACCCTGCCACACGCATGTGGGATGGTCATATCCCAGCTCTTGTGCTGTACGGTCGTGCCATGTGCGCTGAATGGACACGTAAAGGGTATAAGGATACGTGCGCTGACAAGATGCTTCAGCGTGCGGCTGATATGTGCATCGATCTGGAGTACCCCGTGTTGCCCAGTTGGTTATCGGATTACGAAGTAATGGAATCCCATAGGTCCAATTTAATTAGAAAGCTGCCAGACCACTACGGACTGATGTGGCCGGGTCTCAGGGATGACTTGCCTTACAAGTGGCCTGTCTAAGCTAGCACTAGCTCTCTGATACGAGCCTTACCCCAACCATCCGTCTCAGTCCATATGGCGGTGTTAACCCCGTGCTCAGCTAGTAGCTCCTGGCATGCCTCGCACGGCTTGGCCAATCCGATAAGACCGCTCCTTGTTATCCTGGCAATGTAGATTGTAGACCCTTGGGCGTCTCCTGCCTTACGCAGTGCTACTTGCTCAGCGTGGTACGAAACACCACCAGGTTCGACTTGTGCTGGGTCATTACGGTACCGATTGAAACCGGTGCTAAGGACACGCCCACCACCAACAAGCACGGCCCCCACACGCCACTTATCGTGGGGGGCCATCAGTGCTTGTTGTGCAGCGACGTTTATCCAGCGAAGATCAGACGTACTGATTTTGGGCATCAGCAATCAGTTCCTCAGACTTTTCGATAGAGATACCGAGGTGGGTTGCTAGATCACTGACGATGCCTCTGGATGGAATCTTTTTAAAAGCGTTGAACTGCTTAAGGCATTTGATAACCACAGTTACCGGCATGCGACAATCAAGATTGTTGGTGTCCATGTTTCTGCGCTCCCTTGGAGCCAGGCCGCCGTATACACCGTGGTGTAGCCCATTCTCTATAGCAAAAGTCAAACACTCTTTGCGCACCGTGCATTTAGAGCAAATCAATTTTGATTCGTTAACACAGGCTTGCATTAAGTGGGCTTCTTCTTTGGAAGGGAAAAAACATGAGGCCCCATGGCCCTTGCACGCAGCTTTCTGTCTCCACTTGTCGTCTCCCCATGAACGAAGTTGGGGAAGGTCTACCGACTTTTCAATGAGTTGTTCAGATGTGTTCATGTTGTGGTGAATCCTACAAGTTATTAATGATGTCTACAATTCGTTCAAGGCCAAAGCGAACGTCCCTTACGGCTACGGCCTCGCGGTTGAAGGCCCCCTCCTCAGCACGGATGCGAGGGTTCCTGAGCTCTTCGATATGCCTAATCCATTTGATTGGCTTCTTGGCGATACGCCCAACACCCAGGGTGAAGTACAGATCCATGTACGAGTCGAGGTTCTGAGCAATGAATGGGATACCGCTGGCGGCGTATTCCAACCCCTTGATATCGGACTTGGCCCGATTGAAAGGGATATTGGTGAGAGGTACGATACCAATGTCCATGGTCAACAGCTTCGGGTAGTGCTCAGCAGTGCACACCGGAGCGGTAACCACTTCGCTGTCTTTCATACCGAGCTTGCCGGCAAAGCTTGGGGCGTTGACAATGTGTCCACCGTGGTAGAGGGCAATCCGTCCATCACGAACCATTGGTGGAAGGATCCCTTTCATTGTCTCAATGTCCTTACTGCGGTGGAGGGTGCTACCAACCCACCCGACCACAGGTACGTCTGAGTCGTTGTGCTCTTTTACGTTGAACCTTTCAAGATCAATGGTGTTAAGAGACACCACAGTCTTGGTGTTGAGCATCTCATCCATACGCATAGCTAGGTACGGAGTACTGCAGATGAGTAGGTCGGACTTGGCCAACGTCGCCTTGTAATGGTTGATGTTCTCAATAAGGTTTGTCTTAGGGTTGTTTACGTGGTAAGCGTAGTTGTCCGTCGACAGACCCCAGTACCAATCATCAACATCATTGATGATCTTCTGACCATAAGCCTTGGCGGCAACGACGTTGTCGGCAATGCCCTTATGCATGAGGCGTTGCATGATGATGACATCGGGGTCATACATCTCACCAGTTTGATCTTGGATGGAGAAGTGTGTCCGGTTCCAAACAAGCACACCGACAGCAGTAGCCATCGGTAGACGTGTTACGAACTGACCAAGCCGGGCCCATCCAGACCCGCCCCAGTGCTCCTTGCCGTCAGGAGCCTTGCTCGGGGGAAGCCAATCCCCTGACGCTATTCCTAGTAGCACCCTTTACCTCCGATACGAACGTCATGACATTGGTCTTTCTACCACCTACCCCACAACGGTGAAGTGGGGGTTGTGTCATTGGGACAAACACCTCCACCTCACCGTTGCATTTGGGGCACCGATAGTGCCCCGGCGGGTAAGTTTCTTTGGTCACGACGTAGCTTCGGCCTTGGGACGGCGCCTGGTCCAGGTCTTGGCAAACTCGCGAATCTGCTCAAGGTCCCACAGGGGGGTTGCAGCTAGCGTTAGTACGGGCTGGGGGAAGTCCTTACGCTTACGAAGCGCATGGATCTGCTGCTTAGGGCAACCAAGCAAGTTGGCTACCTCGGCTGTTCCTCCAATGTTTGTGATGTCCATTTTGGTCTCCTTATGGTGTACACATTACGTGTGGCTATATGTTACACGTGGCGGTGCCTCAGTGCAACTACTACTTACACTTTCTTGTCCAGGGCTGGAACCCGCACCCACGGTGGGCGTCGAACCAGATGTACATCTCCCAGGCCCAGGCAAAGTTGTAATAGGGGTCATTGACGTACCGCCAATCTCCGTACTTGTCCTGAATCTCGTTGTGCCATACCTGGTTGATTTGGAGCGGTCCCGAATCGTGACCGTTCCACCTGGGGTGACCCTCGATGATGTTTAGACATCGAGACTCATTCCAAGCCTCGTCAAGGACGTCCACTAGGAGTTCCTGAGGCCAGCCAGCCGCAACGGCAATCGGTGCAAGTTCTTCACACTTAGTGCCGGGAGGCACCAGTGTGGTTGTCGGCACCGGAGCCACCGTTGTGGTGGTTGTGGTTGATGTGGTTGTAACTATCGGTGGTTCAGTTGTTGTGGTTGTAGGAACCGGAGCTTGAGTTGTGGGGATGGCTTTTTGTGTGCTCACTTGTCCGCTGCAGCCGACGAGTACGACGGCCGCAATCGTTAGGGTAAGTTTACGCAATAGTCTTCTCCTTGATAGGGGATAAGGAAAAGCCCTACTCGTAGGGGTAGGGCTTCCTTCTAGTTTACCACTGCGTTACGGAAAAGTCCTACCAGATCAACCAATTAGGTCGAAGAGCAGGACTTTTATGTCAAACGTACTACCTTGGTTTGGTATTTTATTGATGTCAACAGGTGTTGGCTTGGGGGGTCTATCGCATTGTCCACAGTCGCACCCACGTCGATACGACTCAGTGGTTCCGTGTACGATCTTGGCCGTGCCTTTGCGTTCTTGCGGAGTGAGCCCACCCCACATACCCCACACTTCGTTGGTGCCGTACGTAGCACACCTGCGCCACACGGGGCATGAATGGCAGACCAGTTTTCCTACGGCGTAGTAGTCGCTAGGGGATGGAGCGTCTAGGGGCGGGTACCACAAGTCGTGGTGTTTTCCACGACACAGAGCCTCATCTAGCCAATCCATCTATTAGTAGCGCCCACCCTCTACTTCTCGACGGAACAAGCACAAGGCGATTACAGAGTAAGTAGCGATATCGAGAAGGCTGTCTTCGATGCCTTCGTTCTGGAGGGTGGAGCCCTTAGCAGCTGACTGTAAGCGAACGACCTTATCATTAGCCCGCATCATTGCACCGATCCATGGACTAACGCCCCAATCCTTTGATGCACTAACGTTTGCAAAGAAGTCCTCGTCAGTACCGTAGTCAGCACCCTTACGACGGTGCATAGCAAGAACTTCTTCGATAACCGCTTCGAACTCGGGGTCACCATGAATGTGGGGCATCGTCTTCACTTTCAATTAATGTATCTAATACACGGACTAACGCTAGAGGACCAACAGTCAGAACAAGGAAGAACCCAAAAGCTTGTGGGATGGACCACCCACTTCCCTTGTTTGACAAGGCGTCTAAGAGAGTCGCAAAGACGGCGATCAGAATAGCCGCTGCTGCTCGTCGTCGTTCACGATATACCTCGGTGTTGCGCATGCGTCGCACCTGCTGTCCTCCATTCTTCGTAGCTCGGTTTCCAATGCTTTGATCTTCTTGTTAAGAAGCTTGATCTCATGATTAAGAACGTTAATCATGGCTTGTTTAGAAGCGTCGAAGTCCATCAGATGGCGTTAGGTACTTGGCTGTTGTAAGCGTATAGGTAGCTGCGGAGAGCGTTGCTGATCCATGAAGAGGCGACTTCCTTGTAGAAGTAGTCCACAACATCTTCGGGGAGCTCGATCTCTTCGCCGTTAATCACCACAACCATGGAAGAACGTAGGCGATAATGGTTTGCCTCGTCGGCCAAATGGGTGATCATGGCAGAGGCTTCCGCCAAGGTGGCTGTTACGTCTGCGATGGAAACCCCGACAGTATTACTTTGTAGATCTTCAGCCAGGTTTTTAATGTGGCTAGCAAACCCGTAGTAGTCCGTGTTCATATGTTCTCCTTTTTGTCAATCCTATAGCGATTGTTACTGCTCGTCAATGTTTATTACATCGGCTATGAACTGGTCGGTCATAGACCGATCCAACCCTCCACCGGGTAGTTGTCGGGAAACCTCTCCGGCCTTGGCTCCAAACAACCTAGACAAGACACCGGCGTTACCACGGGCCTCAACTTCCATGCGGATGACGTCTCGATTGTCAGAGATGTTCTTGAACTTGTCGACCAGCGAGAAAAGCCTGTCCATTTCTGACGACAGGGCCGGGTCCAGCCCCTGACCCTCCAGCTCTTCAGCAAACCTGGCAAACAAAACACGGCTGGCTTGCATCTCAATCATGGCCTGTAGTACTGCTTGTAGTTGATCCTTGGTGCGTATCTCTACAGGCAGTTTGAAGCCACAATCGGAATGTTCGCGGAATGCAGGACAACGGGCCGCCAGGTAGCAACTATCACACTGTCGCAGTGGGTTCGATTGATACCGGATTACAGGGGTCTCTTCAGGGCTGATTTCAATGTATTCCCCCTGCTCAGACTCACTTTGTGTACCCATTGAAAGGATGCTCTCAATGCCCATAACCGGTAGTAATACACGGTCACTGTCGTGCCGCTTTTCTAGTTGACCGGTAGCAATAGTTGGTGGCCTCGACACCGCTTTAGGTGGGGTAACCGTTTCATGGGGTATATCAACTATCTCCCCACTTTCACTGTTTACGAACTCCTCTTCATCACCAATCTCTTGGGGGTCATAGGCCCCAAAAGACTTGGTCTCCCATGCCATCCAAGAACGAATCGCCAGGGTGCCTAATGCACTCACATCGTCTTCCATGACGGCCTCGTAGTCGACCCCCAAACGGAGGATGTCTGGGCGGTGCTTTTTACGTGACGACTCTTTTTGCTGGGCCGGGTAACGGCGTAGTCCGTGCCCGTCCCATACCTGGGTTTCGCCGTAGCGGATAGTAGATGTCCAAGAACCGACGACCACGGCGTCCCATGGGAGAGCTTCAATGATGTCTGGCTTGCTGGTGAGCCCAATTAGGTTGGCGTTCCACCGCTGTGACAGCGACCGGATTCTGGGGGTGGTCTTAGATGTGACGGCCTTGTCCGAGATGGCGGCACGCCCATACCTCTGGCATAGCCAGGCTAATCGTTCCAGATCGTCGTTGTCCGACCATAGGGGGATGTACTTATCCCCCATCCAGTCACCGTCATACCCTGGGCGTCCTACAACGTATGTCAGGTCGTCGATGTGCTGGCGTACAAAGTCGGTGTAACGGTTTTCGTCCTCGTCATTTTCAGACGTGTACAAAAGAACCTCAGCGTTGTTGAACACCGTGGGGATGTGAAACTCTTTGATCTTGGGGATCGGTAGATGGGTAAGGTTTACAGCCATATGCTTTACGTTGTTAGCGATAAGCATGTTTCTGTGGGCGCCCTTTTCGGCACCGCCTAGGAATACTCTCACTCGTCTCTCCAAGTCCGTTCAGCGGCCTTGAGGGCCTGGGTATCCATCTCGTCTACCAGGTTTCCCCACTCCTTGATCTTCCTACCGGAATCCCATTCCGGGCGCACGATGTATGGTGCGGCCACCAAAAGGGTAGGGATACCAAGCTTTAGGGTCTCAGCGCATACCCGTGGGTCGTTATCAATGTACCACTCAATGCGACCGGCAGCGGAACCGAGGCGGTGCACAGTCTCCGCCTTGAGCACCGGGTCCACGTGGTCGACGAAGTCAATCATTGATGCCTTGAACTGCTCTCGTTTGAGCCAGTCCGTGAACAACGCTCGATCATATTGCTCGTTACAGACAAGGAGAATCCGGCCCATGTACTTATCGAACATGGCCCCCCAAATGGCTCTGCCATTTGTATCAGGTTGCCTAGTGACTAGCGAGTCCGCAGGGCGGGCCAGCACGTCAAAGTTAAATACGATCACCCGTCATACATCCCTTTGGCCTTGCGGGCCTGATGGATTACGAAGGCAGACGCTGGGCAGTAATGGCAAAGGTACTGTTGGCTCTCTTTAGGTACGCCAAACGTGCGACCAATCGACTTTGACGAGTCCTCGTAGTCTGGACACATCCCAGAGGGGCGATTGTGCTTATTGAAGCACCGCAGGGCGTCTACCTTGAGATCGTCACGGAGTTCACGTACTTCCCACTCATTCTTGAGAAGCTCTTTTTGAACTGCTGTTTCATCGCCAAGCTTCTCCCAGGTATCTTCGTCAACGCGGAAGATTAGAGAACTATGGGCATCAGGATTGGGGTCCTTAGACTGACCGAGGTGCCTTTTGATGAGCTCTTGTAGCTCCATGTCATAGTCAGGCTGACCTTCGTAGTCACGCATCTTGTACATTGTGCCGCATGAGCGGCAGGCCAAAAGCCTGGGCATGTTGTGCTCCTAGTGAGGGTTGTCAGTCCTCAGCGTAGCCGCTTTCGTACTCGTGGTCAAGCACCTTTGGTGTTACACCCTGGAGAAAATCAGTTACGTTGTACTGGGCTTGAAGCTGACCGGAGCGAACCATTACGTTAGGGTCTTTGTCGAGCTCTCCACCGCGTCCTGGGGTGAGGCTCTTCAAGCGCCCGTCGTTTAGGCCTGAATGAAGATCGTTATTCATTGAGCGTGAGTTGTTAACGGCCATAATCATTTCTTCTTTCTAGAGGTGGACCTGCGAGTGGGCTGCTTGGCAGGGGTTGGTGGTACAAAGTCGTCTGGCATTCCTGTTACTCGGGCCTGAGCACTGCCGGGCTTAGGGACCGTAGGTAACCCTTTGCGGTAATCTAGGTCAGGGTCAAACGGGGTGTTAGATGGGTTATCTCCTGTGAGCGGGCTATCTAGCATCTTGATGACCCATGCAGCGGCTTGGGACACACCACCAGCACCAAGGTTGGGGTTCTTTTCTGTGGTGCGTGGGTCACTAAACGGTTCGGGGATGTCGAGCATCCCTAGAGCTTCCCCGTGCTTTGGTTCGTGGGGTTTACCATGGAACATATCTCGTCCAACAATCGCGATAAAGTTAGCCCTACCACGACGAGCACCAGCGGTACGCGTGGCTGCCTCTGCCTGAGCGGCCTGAGCCTCTCGGGCGAGCGTTTCTTGTTGGGCCCTTTGCTTCTTTTTAAACCGCCAATCCACGGTTGCTCCTATCGCTGAACCGGCTAATGAACCTAACGTGTTAGATACATTGGCAAGTGTAGCCCAGTTGTGTCCACCGGGGTTGGACCTCCCGCCTCCACCGTAGGACTCAAGACCTGCTGAGCCAGACCCCATCCAACGCCCAGCGGGTGACGACGTCGCACCGCCCCTGCCTTGGATTCCTTCGGCCAACCCAGAGTTATCGGTTAGAAGTCCGTACCGTCCGTAATCAAAGAAGCGGGGATCGCTGCCTGCCACGTGGCGCATACGTACATCCCAGCCACTTTGAAGGCCAGTTGCTGACATCTGTGTCTTTGGTGCATCAGCCATGATTAGGCGCTCCACAAACTATTCATTGAGTACCGACCTGAACCGGAGAACGAACCGTCCTCGAAGGCTTCGTGCATAACGGGCATGCCAGATATCCATGACCTGTAAGACGGTGCTCCATACCTGCTCATGTTTAGGACACTGAAGATGTCGGGCGACTGCTTGGCGAATCCATTGCGCTTTGGGAAGAGCTGCTGGGGTACGACAGGGCGTGTTTTCCTAATGGTCTCCGGGTCGCTAATCGCGCTCTGGAGAGCCAGGTCAACAAGCATCTCTTGTCGGGTAGCCCAGGGCTTCGCCATCAGTAGTCTTTCTTTACCTGCAGGGTAGGTCGCTCTTTTTTGCCGCCAAATACTTGGTGTACACGAGCAGCAATGGCGTCACCCATCGAACCGATTGCCTCCCCAGCCTGTTGCCCAGCAAGGGCTTCACGGCTAACTGGAATACGGGATCCTGGGACAATGGGCTTTCCATTTGCCCATAGACCACGGTTACGTGGAGCTGCCATTGTAGTTACCTCGTCTCTCTAATCAGTCGTAAACGCCAAACATACCCTTTGCTGAGGGCATGAAGCGTGGGCCATTACGTTTTGCTGCTTTAGCTGGTTTTCCTAGACTTGCCAATTTTTGACCGGCGGCCTCTGTTTCAGCAGTCCTGTTATTCATAGGGGAGAACGGATCAGAAAAACTGCTGACGTCGTTGCCGTATACCCCAGTCCAATTGCCTTGCTGACCTTGCTGTACCTGTCGGATTGACTCAATGTTTTTACGTGCTGAACGTGGTGATGTGATACCGTGAGCCTTGGCTGTCTCCATATCACCAGCGGTTAGTTGTGGCCGTTTGTTACGGCCAAGGATACTGCGCATGAACTTAGCCATTACTTTCCTCTTTTCTTGGTAACTCGATCACTTAGGTGGTCTTGATGGTCTTGCAGGTTGGTTTTCATTACCCTTACCTTTAAAGGGCACATTTTTTAGTGGCTTAGACGTATCAACACGCTCTTTAGAATCCCTTGCTGGTACTGTCGAAGAACCGGATGCCTTACCTTTTTTATCAAAGGATACTTTGCCCCTGTCTACTGCCTCGGGGGTCATGTTACGGTAAGCAAGTTCGTTGTGGATATCCTTCATCTTTTTATTGTCTGCATAACCCATTTTGTCTTGGTGTGAAGGGTCATTCTTTGCTCTCTTGTAATGGTCAATCAACTGGCGGTCGTCCATTGCGTTCAAGTCAGCTTTTGAGTAGCGGTCAACACTTGCATCAACGTTTCCGTTTGCGAGACGCTTAACTGAATCTTTTGCGGGTGCTGGCTTTGACGAAGAACCTTTGCTGGTTGTTTCAGGTGGGCGGGTAGTACGACGAGGGGGCGATGCCGGTGGCCTCTTTTCGTCTTTCTTAACTTCTGCTTTTGCTTTACTATTCTTTTTAAACATAATGATTACCCTTTCTTTTTATCCCTTTTCTTAATAGCGGCGTTAGCCGCTTTAACGGCTTTAGCATCGTCTCCTGTAGATTTTAGCACCTTGTTAGCTACCGTTGCCCACTGCTTCTTTTCGGCTGGGGTATCGGCTTTCTTGTTCTTTTTCTTAGCGTCCGATGGTTTCCAAGGCATAATTATCTCCAGGGTGGGGCCAAGGTTTTTAACCTAGATTGGCGTTCTCTATCGATGACTTCTTGCTGTGGGCGCTCGAGCCCACGTGGGATCCCTCGTGGCCCAGCCTTACCATCGTTGGTAAGGCGCACCGGCTCAGCTCCGGGAGGTGCAAACTTCTGGCCGACTGACTGTAGTTGTAGCCCTGTGTACAGGTTAAACTCATCTGGCCAAATGTAATCACCTTGGTTGATCCGCTCACCTTTGTGCACACCTCGACTGTATGGTCGAGTGTTGGTGCGAGCCACGGCGTTAAGTAGTTTGTCCTGTCGCCGGTTAGACGACATGGTGCCCAAGTACCCATCTGGGTACTGGGCATCTGGGCTAGCTCCGAAGGCAGCCAGGCGAGCGTCCTTGGCATTACGGAATACCGGGGCAGGACCAAGAGCGGCTTGGGTGTCGTTGGCATACGGGTCGTAACCACCACCCCAGTCACTAAAGGTCTGTTGGTTAGCGGGCATTAATCCTCTTTAAGGCCAAAGCGAACCTGTTCGCGCTTCTTGGATTTGCTTTCCCGGACGATCTCTTCCTCGTACCAGTCGTCATATTGGTCGTCGTAATCTGGGCTGTTGGCTAGGTTACGAAGTTCGCTTTGTGTCTTGTTACGCATGGTCCTTACTTGTTGTTAATCACCCTACGTCGGTGCTGGTTTCTACTGCCTATTGACCGAACTGAATACTGTTAAGTTGGTTAATACCCATTCCACGGCGCTTGGCAACACCACTAGCGCGTACCGTTACATCGGTATCAGATTCGCTGAGCTGAGGAGCTTGAGGTGTGCCACCTTGTGGTGCCCCACGACGAGCCATACCTAGCGACCCTACTGATACACGGCGTGCCATATCACTCATACTCTCACCTTCTAGTGGCATGCGGGCAAATGCACCTGAACGCTTTCCTGCAACGAGGGCGTCAGCACGGCGGATGTTCTCCATACGCTGTTCTTGTGACTGTTCTTGTGGGGCTGGGGTGGATGTTGGTATAGGAGAAGCGAGAGTTGAAGCTTGAGATGTGTACCCAGCAGATCTATTAAACTGAATGTCGTTAACGTTTTTAAAGTAGGGGTTGCCAGTTGGGTTGACCTCTTTAAAGTAGGGGCCGCCGGTTGGTTTGTCCTCATCTTTAGGTGGCGTTGTGGGGATACTAACTACATATCGTTTGTTGAAATCTGCGTCACTGGAAGGCTTTAACAAGGCTCCGGTGATTGACCTAGCTGGGATACCAGTTTGGTCTACTTCAAACTGTTCAACGTCAGCACCGAGCATACGGCTTGTTACCGCTTCTGCGTCTCCAGTCAACATTGCCCTGTTTGGACCAGTGGCCCCTCCCATTTTGGCTCCAAGAGCATACGGGTCCATTTCATGAGCGGCCACAAACCCTGCGGTGTCATAGTCCGTCTCGGCGTTGGGGCCCTCACGTAGTGATTTGTAAGCTTGACGTGGGACTTCGTCCTCAGCAATCCGCTTAGCCACGGCCTTACGTGACCTAGCTTGTTCGGCCTTGCTTGGAGCCTTGGGCATACCCTTTTGCCTTTCGGCCTTCTTGGTTGCTTCAAGGTCAGCGTCACGCTTAGCCAGATCCTCAGGAGAAAGGATCGTGCGCTTAGGGATTAGGTACGTGGACAACCGGTCGGCGTAAGCTGGTACTTCTTCACCAGCTTTTTGAGGGAACATTTCAACAAGCTCGTCAGCAGTTGGGATGTTGGTCCTAACGTTGACTGTGCCTCCGCCAGCTTTTGGAACCCTGGTCATCTGACCTTTTACAGAGGTGGAGGTGCCACGCCTTTCCCGGAGAATGTTTAGATCTTCACCCGAGGTTGTTACAGCTTCAGTTCCCTCGGTAATTACATCTTCCTTACGCTTACGGAGTTCGTCTGCTGCGGCAAGACGGCGAGCTGCGTCCATCCGACTTATTCCCTGTTGCTTAGCGAGTTCGGCAACATCGGAACCAAACTCATCTACGTTGGTCTGCTCCATGACAGTTGGCCCAGGTAGTGGGTCTTTTCTCTTGCTTGGGCGTCGACCAGTGAATGAAGCTGGCTTGCCTTTCTTGAGAATCGCAGCCTGAATTTCCCTTACCTTTTGCTCTCCTTCCAGGCCCGACACATCACGGACTGGGATCTGTGGAGAATTGGTATACGGGGTGTACTCAGGATCCATCGGATCGCGAACTTCTTTTAGGGGATTGACCAATTCAAAAGCGCCTGAATCGGTCTGGGTTACTTGTGTAGCGGGGTTAGCCGTGTCTGCTGGTTTGGGTTGGCCTGTTTGCCGGTCAGTTCCAACATCCCAAGAACCAACAACTGCGCCTAGGGCGGTGCCACCTACTCGACGAGTAATGGCGTCAGCACCCTTTAGTAGGGCACCACCTGAACGGGAGCCGGGACCAATGATTCCGCCTAGCTGGTTGTCTCTCAAAAACTTCTGCAGTTGAGGAGGCATGCCACTGGGGTTAGCCGCTCCAGTAGCTGCGGTGTCCCCCGAAGCTGCGCGGTTAATGCGCATACGCCTTGGACCAGACGGGCGCCCGGGTACAGGAGTTACTTCGGGCTGTAGGTCGCTAGCGCCAGTTACGTCTGCCAATGACATCGTGGAAACGCCGTCCCTAGATGCCATCGGACGATTAGCTGCGTTGCTAGAGCGGATAACACGACCTGGTGTGGGGGGTGTTACTGCACGTTGTTCTACTTGAGCAGTGGGTGCGCTTCCCTCGACGGGGATGGTCATTGATTCTGGGCTACCGCTTTCTAACCCAAGATCTTTATTGGTGCGGGCAACTAGTTCATTGAAGGTTCCGACCATACGTCGGACTTTGTTTTCTTCGCGGGCCTCTCGTGCTTGCGGAGTAGATGTAATAGCCGAAACACCTAGGTCTTTACCGGAATCTTTAGTAGTTAGAGCTTGCGGCTGAACAAATGGGCGCTGGGGTTTTCCGGAGCGTGTTTCTCCAGACCAAAACCGCTGTTCTGCAACTAGTTCTCCCACGGTCTTTGCACGTGGAATGGCTGTACTCCTACGTGAAGATGTGGGGGCAGCAGGTTGTGCTGATCGTGCTGGACTTGGGGTCCTTGCAGCAGCACCACCCTCTTCTAGGCCTTTAGTGGTGGGGCCAAAAGAGCGACGGGTTCCACGTGGTTGAGGTCCAAGCACATCAGAAACTGCTCTGCTTACTAACCCAGTACCAGCTAAATCTTGGTTCTCGATGTCTTCGTAGTCTTCGATGTCACCGAGGTCTTCTGAGGTACCAGCAGCAATGTCCCTCTTAGCACCGGTAACATCAACCGGGGCTAATCCTACATCTTGTAGAAAAGCAGGGTCGATTCCAGAACTAGCGAGGATCTCGTTGTAGGTATCGGGGTCATACTCGGGGTGGTCTGGGTTCCTGAGGTTTTCAAGTGATGAAAAGGAATCAGTAGAAGGGTCGTAATAATCACTTTCAAAAGTGGCCATACGAGCAACCTGCTGTTGCCTAAAATTGCGAACTGCTTCGTCGGCAGCTTTCTGTGCTGCCTTAGTTGGCTGACCTTTGGTCGTGTACCCCTTACTGCGTACAGTATCCTTTACTGCCTTAGCAAGCGGATCAACAGTCTTTCTTTTCCTTGCGGCCATTCATACACCTCGCAAAACGGGAATCGCTAACTAAGATATTACCACTTATTGGTGAGCCCTAATGAGGGTCAGCGCACCACGGGCTTGAATGTAATAGCCGATATGACTTCGCCGTTTTCGCCCTTGATATCATCAAATCCGATTACAAACGACAGGTCGATACCTCGTGGGGCAACAAATCCTCGGGCAATGGCGCAAGCCTTTGCTGCCTGGTTGACAGCGCTTGCTCCGATGGCCCTCATCCTTGGTGCTTGCCCAGCAACAACAGCTCGGGCAACGATAGAGGCGACACTCTGTGGGTTACTGGTTCCTGAAACCTTTACGACTTCATCAACCTGTTGATCTTGTGACATAATGTACTCCGTATAAAACAGTCGGTAATGACTGCTCTATACTATGAGTACCCAGCTTCCTTCAATAGTTCAACCAAGTCACTCAAGCGCATCACAGCGTATGAATCACCCAGGGCTTTTTCGCCTTTACCAGGGCGTTTAACAACGAGTGCAGGTACTGCCCCACCTAGGTTCTCGGCCTGCTCGACGGTGTCGTTCAACCACTGGCTAAGTGAGAATGACTTCTGATTCTTACATTGTACAGTTACCTGTCGGTTAACCTGGTTACGGATACCGTTGATATCTCCTGTGTCTCCCCCGCCCTTTAGCACAGTACGGTGGGCAACTGGAAATCCGTTATCGTTCAAATACTGCCTTACCAGGGTTTCAAACGAGGTTCCTTTTTGCTTAGCCCTATTCGCCATGGTACGGCCCTATGTACTCTTCCCAGATTATCTGGGGCTTTTCACCACACTGTTTACAACTTCCACCTTGCCCGGGTGGTACAGCTGGCCAATCCCTACAGCATCTGGCGATAATAAGACCCTCAAAAGCAAAGTAGCTGTCGACAACATTGCGCCAGTGGTCACGGTCGGCTCGCATTTTGTCAAACATCTCCTTTAGGGCGTGGAAATCATCTTCGCATTCTTGAAGTTCGGCTCGTAGACGGGCAACTAGATCGTCAGTCACGATTAAGTTTCTCGGTGATCTTGCGGAGCTCACTCAAGATGTCCTGTAAGGTGTGGTTGATCTTATTGAGTGGTTCAGTGGTATACCGATAGGTATCTTGTTGTCGGCGGTACCGTTCGTTGGCTTCACGTGCTGCTTGGTGTCCATAGGGGTCTGACATGTCATGCTCCAAATCTAGATGTACGTTGGTCTTTCCCATGCAAGCCGATCCTGCGGCTTAGCTCTCGTGAGAGTAGTTGGGCTCCTCGTTCGCAACCTTCGAACATGGCTTCCATCAACTTTCGGTACGCCCTGGCTACTTGGTACTTTTCTTGCTGGGCTACAACGTTAATATCTACGTCGCGTCTGGCTTTGGCGATGGTTACTCGGTCACCCTTGGCGTCTGCACCCCACTGAGATATGAGTACTCGAGCCTCGACAACCCTACAGTTGTTTGCCTCTTTGTCTTCGTCAATCTCAGCCTTCACAAGCTGGCCTTTAAGATATGACACCCAAGACATGAACTGTGTATACAAATCCATGAGGTCACTGTCGTCCATATCGTCAAGGTGTACTGGCAGCGACGGTGGTTCATCACCTGGTCGCTGTGGAAGTGAAAACTTTGAGTTAAAACGTTCCATGGCCGGGTGCTCCGGCGGTTCTTGAGAAAGCACTCTCACCATCACCAACACACCTTTTTGTAGGGGCAGTACGTGCAGCCTTTGCATTTTGAGTCTGTAGCCCACGACGGACGTTCTGGAGTTGTCCCCTCGTCTAGGTGGGCAATAACAGTCTTGCAGTTTTCCAACAATGGGGCAACTATCTCTTCGTTGTACTTTACAGAAAACTCTTTAATTTCTTGCGTCGGTTTCCACTCATAGATGAACACCATCTCATGCACCCCAGTGCAGTACATATACAAGTTACCTTGTCGAAGATGTGAGGCAAATGGTGTCTTAATGTTTTTCCATACCTCGTCAATGGTGATTTGACCCTTTTGGTAATCGGCGTGCAGTGAGGGCTTCTCAAAACGAACAGTGCCGATACCAACACTCTTAATTTCGATTAACGCTTGCCCCTGGGAGTCTTTAATTTCCCCATCAGCATGCCCGAGGATCCTGTGGTCATCATCTTGAATAGGTACCTCGTTATACCTAATGCTAGTAGAACCGCAGCTGACACAGGAATTAGGAGAAGTTGCAACCCATACCACAGAGCACCTTTTACAGGACCACGCACCATGTAACACCCCAGCTTTCCAAAGCCATGTTTGCCATTTTTCGTGAATGGCATGGCCTTCCTCAAATACATTTAACCTACTAAATGACATGGAGTCCGGGGCAGCGGAGACACCAGTAATCTTGTACACCGCCGCACGTGCACACCAATCCTTTTTAGACAGCTCACTGGGGTGCAGGTGGTCTGTATCCCTGTGCATGTTGCGCTCTTTTTGCATACGCATAATCTGCGCTTCAGCCAATGGGATAACCCGCCCCTTGGACTTCATTGCCTTTTTGTAATCCTTGAGATACCAAGGTTGTTCAGTCATTGCGCACCGATGATTTCTTGAAAGTCATCTTCATTAAGGATTACGTAATGCCTACCACCAAGGTCAAACTGTAGTACCGCCAATCGATCCTCCAAGATCGCCCTTTGAGTCAGCTCTTGCAGTTCCTTAGCCTTGATTGAATAAGACTTTTCATTATTCGTTAGTTTGTTTTCGATTAGTAGTTCATGGGTACGCACATCGTTTTTACGCAACCACCCTGATCCAGAACCAGCATTTCTGCTTCCCCTGTAGATCTTTGCAGATCTGTTCTCTTGCCTCTTTGAGGCTTTCATTATTTCTCGTTGCTGGTCTGCCCGGTCTTCGCGCCCAAAAATCACAGGAACTTCTCCAGTGCCTTTTGCTTTAGGTCTGCTTGAAGGTCGAGGTCTTCACGAACACCGGTAAGTAATGCATCTTTACCTTGCCACTTTTGACCACCGTAGTTGTAGTACGCACCAGTACGAGTAATGATCTCCGTAGCGATACAGATATTTACAACGTCTTTGATAACGTCAAACTCACCTAAACCAAACCCGTGGGAAGCGGCAAAGTAGAAATCTACTTGCGCTACCTGTTGTGGACGGTATGTCTTGTTCTTCATGGTGCGGCCACGGATCGTCTGACCTACAGGCTCGTCCTTATCCTTGATCCACTCATCACGCTTAACTTCGACGCGGACAAAGTAATGAAAGTTCTTTGCCTTACCACCTGGTGTGGTGCGGGGGTCACCATACATAACACCAATCTTTTCCCGCCACTGGTTGATGATCAAGCCAGTGCACCCACGGTCTTCATTGATGAGTGAACGTTTTTGTGCTTTGCTGCTCTTGCGAAAGAACTTGCCGGTAAGACGGGCACCGAGTCCTACGGAGAACTCTTCCATCATCTTTTCTGCCTCGTCACCTGGGACAAGGGCAGGAAGGGAATCGAGGACAATGCAGTCAACGGCGCGGTTTTCCATAGCCCTGATGATCAGGTCGTAGGCATGCTCCATGACGTTGGTCTCTACCACCCAAAGACGTTCAAGGTCAACACCAATAGCCTTGGCGTAGTCAGGAACAAATTCTTCAGCAGCTACCCACATGGCAATCCAATCTGGGTCTGCGGCCTGGTTGGCAGCGATGGTCTTGTAGGCCAGGGCTGTCTTGCCGGATGATTCGTCACCAATGATCTCTGACCACTGGTTCATTGGCCAGCCGCCTCCGAGCATCAAGTCAAAGGCAAGAATACCCGTGGTAATCCTAGGAACTTCTTCCTTTACTCGGTTACCTTGTACGATGATGTCCTCACCGTACTTCTTGTTGATGGACGCAACAATGGACTCAAGAGTCTCACGCTGTTCGCTTTTCAAATTGTGCTCCTAGTTAGACAGCCCAAGAGGACTGTGACCCTTGATCATACAGGCCATTCCACCCACATTCAAAGCATCGTGGGGCTGGTGAGTTTCCACCCACCATGGTGTTTCCACCTTTTGCAGTTCGCACGAATACATGTTGACTACCGCATTCCGGGCAGGTCATGTCGCCCTGTTTACGTGCAGCCTCTCCACCCTTCCATAGTCGAATTGCTTCTCCCATGGTTACGTTTTCTGTGGGAGCCCTTGACTCATCAAGAACTCGTTGGTTACCAGCATTAGGTTGATGTTGAACCGGAGCCATGGGAACCTGGATACCAACCCTCATTGGAGGGCTAGTCGGAGGAACTGACGTTTCAGTTCTAGGTAGCTGGCGTGGTGTGGAACCGGAAAGTCGCTGGGACCACCAATCACTCATCCTCTTCATCCTCTTCGTCGTCGTACTCTTCGTCTTCGTCTATGATAAACGTAAACAAATTAAATATTGCCGAGGCATTTACACTACCAACCCTATCGGCAACAGGGATGTCAGGCAATATCAATTGCTCGTTATCTACTAGATGAGAAACTAGGGCCATGCCAAAAGACTGGATAACGTTCTTTGTGTTCTCTAGATCCTCTTCATCAAGGTCATTATGTACCTTGACAACTTCCATCATCCATTCGGTGCAGTTTTGTACGGTCTCAAAAATGCCTAGGCCTGTAAGAACAACCCACTTGCTGATGATGTCCATGATCTCGCTCTCCTGTACTTCAGGAGAAGGTACGGAGAACCCAGCCGAAGACGCAATCTTCTGCCCTTCCATTATGGACAGGGACAGATAAAAGTTTCTTTTATCGACTGGTGTTGTAGACATTACTTACCTTTGGCCTCTGCCCAGCTAATAGCGGAATGGCAGGAAACCTTTAACGGAATCCCGTTGTATGTTACACCATCTCCCATGGAGGACACCAGCTTGTCAAGTAACCTGTCTACCTGGTCTTTTTCTACCAGTACAACTAGTTCGTCGTGTACCTGTACCAGGATGTTGGCACCCAGTGGGGTTAGGTCGTTATACACATCGACCATGGCTTTCTTACAAATGTCGGCAGCTGACCCCTGTACAACTGCGTTAACTGCCTGACGCTCTGCCCTAGACCTTAAGGCGGGGTCAGTGGAAACTAGATCGGATAAATGCCTGCGGCGACCAGACAGGGTCTGCACATAACCTTTGGCTCTTCCCTCTGCGATCACAGACTGCTTCCACTTGGTGATCCCAGAAAACTGCTTGTAGTACTGGTCGATGACATGGCGGGCATGCTCTTCATCGATACCCGTGGTGCGAGCAAGTTTCTGCGGGCCACCGCCATAGGCCGTCAAGAAGTTGACGCCCTTACCAAGCTGTCGCTCTTCTGAGGTTACTTCGGTAACCGGCTTACCAAGCACCAAGGCGGCAGCACCAGAGTGAATGTCGGCCCCGGTCAGGAAGAACTCACTCATCTTCTTGTCTCCGGAGAACATGCACATTACACGGAGCTCGATCTGGTCATAGTCGGCAACCAGCAGCTCATACCCCTCAGGGGCAACGAATAGTCCTCTAACGCTACTGTCACGTGGGATGTTCTGCAGGTTGGGGTTGCTGGACGACAGGCGTCCAGTGGCGGTCCTGTGCAGGTGAAACGACGGGTGCAGTCGGCTCTTGTTTAGCTTCGGGAGCAACCCATCAACGTAAGTTGATACCAGCTTTTTGGTTTCAGCCCACTCCAAAAGCATCGGGACAACTGGGTGCTTAGTCTCTAACTTACGAAGTGACTCTTCGTCAACTGATGCGCTTCCACCAGGGGTGGTCTTTACTGGCTTAAGCCCTAGCCCACCCTCTCGCTTTTTGTTGAACAGCAGCTGTTGTTTATGCTTTGAACTGTCAGGGTTAAACCCCGGTGGGGCGTAATCCATCATTGAAACCAGAAGGTCGTTCAGGCGGTTCTCCAACTGTTTGCCAAGCACAGTCATAGACCTCTGGTTGACTGGAATACCGTTGTCCTCCATCTCCATGAGGACGCGAAGAACTTCCATGTCTTGACGAAGGGAATTGAGAAGTTCTGGTACAGCTACAACCTTGCGGTACAGCGACTTGTACAAATTCCACGTCCAGCGAACATCTAGGTGTACGTACCGTAGAGCCTGTGTAAATGACGTCTCACTAATGATCGCTCCAAGCTTTCCATCTTTGTGGTACGCCTTAAACGATTCAAAGTTGTGGGAGATCAGGTGATCCAAACTGTACTCAGACAGGTTCTCATTAAGCACATGCTGTAGGAGCATGGTATCCAAGTAGGGGCCCGGGGGAAGGCTTCCACCAAAGTATTTACGTATGGACCTGGCATCAAACTTTACGTTGTGCCCAATCTTAACAATGTCGCTAAAGAAGATTGGGCGTAGGGCCTCAAATACTTGTGATGGTGAGAGCTGTGGGGGAGGGGGGCTGTATACGGCTGGTTTGTAATACTTGGCTTTGGCCATGGACTCTTTACCACTCTTCAAAAGAGCTCGGTATCCAGGTGGTGGAACAGTTGACCCATCACCACGTTCGGCAGGTTCAATGATGCTTCCATTGGGGTGACCCATTGGAATAGCCCACGAATGTCCCTGGGTAGCAATCCCAATCCAAAATACGTTGTTACGGATTGGGTCTAGCGCCAGGGTGTTGCGCCACCTGTTGGTAATGATGTCTTTGGCGCGATTGACAATATCAACATTTGTGGTCTTAAGAGTGGCGACGTGGTCTTTCCACTCCTTTTCAATCCACTGCTGTACATCTGGGTGCCGCTCTACAGCACCCATCGTCTCAACGTCGAAAGCGAATGCTCCGACGTTTTTTACAACCTCAACGATCTCGTTAAGTTGCTCCACTGTAGTAACGAAGTGGGGGGCATTGCTGCCCCCCACTCGTGCCGTGATATTGCTCACGGATATCAGTCGTCCAGATCTTCAAGAGCAATCTGCTGGAGATCCTTACGTGCAGGGATCTGAATGATATCCGGAGTGTAAGCCTTGCCCTTGAAAGAGCGGATGTCTTCCGGGGTAAGCGGCTCAATGTTCCACTCTTCCAGGTCCCGCTCCTTGACCAACTGATGGTTGGTGGCAGAAGTGGCACCCTTGCCGGAACGGCTTACCGCCCAGAAGTGCTTGGAGAGAGGTCCCTGACGGGGGTCATTGTGGAAGTTCTTGAGCTGGTCGATGACCCGAGGTCCCACTTCGTAGGACTTGATGGACGGCTCGCTGTCGGAACTCAGAAGCACCACATTGAATGCAAACCGAGTTGACGGACGGCTACCGGCATCACAAAGCGGACAACCCTTTGGGTCGATGTCCGCAATGCAGGTAAACGACTTCTGACCCGAACGCTCAACCCAGTGTTGGCGGTATGAAGCGTAGGGCTCATCCTCCAAGAACTTGATGATGATGGGGTCTTCCATCACGCGAAGACGCTGAGCGTACGGTGAGTCGGCATTCTTGACCGAGTCCGCTGCACCCCAACCACGACGGATTACCCGTGATGCGGCAGCGGGGCGCTCTTCAGCTTCTTCCTTTTCTTCGTCTTCCACGACGAGCTTCAATCCCTTGGTTGAACGCACCGGGGCGTCTTCCATGATTTCCTGCTCGTCATCATCTTCATATCTGCTCATTGTTTGTTCCTTAATCGTTGGGCCATTGGTTTTTGATGTGCTGTCTGAATCCGTCCCAGTTGGCCTTGGCTGGGTCGTCTATCTCAAACCGCGACAGCGCGGTAAGTAGGAACTCTACTTGCTCTAGCGAGTAAAGCCTACGTCCTTTCAAAGCTTTTCCAGGAATTTGTTCCGCCTTGGGGGCAGGTGTCCTGTACTTTGCCTTGGGGAGCCACCCTTTGGACTCCCACATCCTGATTGTAACCGGTTTTCTATTGAGGGCTTTGGCTAACTCGCCTACGGTAAAGAACTGCCGTTCAACCCCGTTGACCCTCATTATTTTGGACTTAGCTCCGTTCAGCCGGTCCTCGGCTAGTGGATCCTTGGTTGTCACCTTCCTGTTTTTGGGAGGCGTCCTTCCCGGAAAATCAGGAAGGCTGTTGAACATGTCCAGCGGATCTCGCATCGGTGCTCCTGATCACTCGTCGTCGTAGCTTTTTTGGTCTACTACTTTGAAAGCCCACGATTCCTTTTCGACGTAAAAACTGGCCAGAGTGTCTTGGTGCTCTTGATGGTCCCAGCAGTACGTCAATACGGCGTTCTCGGTGATGGTCACGATGGTCTCTTGAACTTCTTCAAGGATACCCAGTTGCTCGGCCCACTCCTCTGCCGCACCCAAGTCAAATGACCTGCTGACCCTACGTTCATGTTTGACCTGGGTGTTGACCCCAGGTAGCCACTTATGCCCACGGTCGTCTGGAACACCATGCTCAGAGACCATGGCGAGCAGTTCTTTTTTGAGGCTGTCGGTGCGGGCCGTGGCCTTATCCGAGAACTCCTTGGCTGCTCGGTACTCCTGAACGAGGCGCTCAACCATACCCTTTTCAATCTTTGACATCTTACACCTGTGATTCTCTTAGGAAGGACGACAGACTACTCAACGAAATATCAAACCCGCCACGATGGTCGTGGTGCTTTCCGTCGATGAAGGCTTCGTTGATGGAACGTTTTTGCTGGAGCATCTCGTACTGACGCTCTTCGATAGACCCCTGCATTACGAATGTCGCAATCGTAACGTGAGCAAACTGCGAAGACAACCTGATGATTCTTGCTTCTCGTTGTTCTAGTTTCCCACTGCTCCATGGGAGGTCGTAAGAGATCAGATAGTTGGCCATAGGTAGGTCGACACCGTACCCTCCGGCATCAGAAGACAAGAACAACCTGACGTCCTGATCATTGGAGAACGCCTGCTTTGCTTCGTCTTTTTCCTCAGCGTTCATGTCTCCTGTAAATAACACACTTCGTGTCATGGATCTTGAGGCGGCTTGTATCAACTTTAAGTTGTCTTTGAAAAACGAAAACAAAACTACCTTGTTCTTGGGGTCTTCGTTTAACACCTGTTGGATGTACTCAAGCACTGCGTCCAGCTTGGGGGTGCCTATATTTGCAGGCACTAGGCCAAGCTTGTACACCTCATCAGCGTATGCGCTTCCCTCTTTGGGGTAGTTAGGGTCGCTGTATTTACGGGCTGAGTTAACTACCAGTTGCGGGTTATCGCAGAGCATCCGCAACACGGTAAGACGGGACATGATTTGCCCCTGGGCCTCATTAGATTCTGGGTCGTTGTAATGCTTCCAGATGTTGAAAGCCCCACCATGGCTACCTATTACCTGCTGTAACTGGTGTAGCAGGTCAGTTGAAATGGTTCGATATAGCCTGGCACCTACGTCGTCAAAAGCCACCGGGATGGTTTGGTGAATGATGTCTGGTAGCTGATCGGCAATATCTTCCCTGGTCTTACGCACCATGCAGTCAGCCATAGAGGCATGAAGGTTCTTTAGGTTTCGATACCTAGTTGGCTTGCCAAAGTGATCTCGGACAATAAAGGTCCTGTCAAACTGATCAAACTTGCCTAGGACGTCCGGGTCAACAAATTCCATGATGGAGAACAGTTCCTCGGGGCGGTTCTCGATTGGCTGTCCGGTAAGGGCAAATCGATAAGGCACTCGCTTACCAATCTTCTTTATCATCTTAGACCGCTTACTTACCCTGGATTTGATGATGGTGGCCTCGTCTACGACGACAGCTTGGATACCAACTTTGAGACACTGAGCCATATCCCGTATCAATGTCTCTGGGTTTACGATGATATAGTCAGCTGACAGTGTGGCGCGCCAGCACTTCTCACGAGCTTTTGGTGAGCCATCGATTACAAGAACTCTAGAATTAGTAAATCGTTTAATCTCACGCATCCACTGGTACTTGAGGGATGCAGGAACAATGACAAGGCATTTATCGATGTCGTTGGATTCCATCAACCTCTCGATGGCTGCAATGGTGGTGACGGTCTTACCTGCACCCATAACCAGGCCGAGGAGCATCTGCCCGCGATCAACCATACGGTCGACAGACTCTTCTTGGTACGGGTACAAAGTTCCTTTAAACATCACGCAATCCAGGGGGGAACAACAGTGGCGTTTAGCAGACCGTATTCAATCTGCTCATCCGTCATGTCTCCGATGTCCTTTACATCTACTCCCTTGTAGTTCCACCACTTTATACCACGTCGAGGTGTACCAAGGAACTTGTAAAGTTTCTTGCTGGACTCCAGACCAGCAGCATCGTTGTCCATGGCTACGACTACCTGGTCAGCCACGTGAAGTAGCAAGTTCATCTGGTCTCTAGTCATGTGGGCGCCAAACGAAGCTAGAGCCCTGGGCTTTTCAAAGACCGCTGCAAACCGAACAATGTCAAGAGGGGACTCCACGATCACGGCGGTGCGTCCTCGAAACCTTTCGATGCCAAACAAGGTGCTTCCTTTGGAGACCCCAACTGGGTAGTTGCGCACCCAGTCTCGTTTCTTCTCCTGCCACCCTATGAGTTGCCCAATTGAAGACACCACGGGCAAAGCCCATGATTTGTTCTCTGGGTTCCAACGAACACCGAACTGGTACACAAGGTCTGGGTCAAGGTTGCGGAATGCGCAATGCTTGTCAGGAACTCGGGTGAACTTTGAGAAAGCCGAAACGTTTAGAACTGGGTCTACGGTGTCTTTGGTTTTGGTGGCTAGTAGCCGATCCATCCCAGCGTTGATCAAGAACTGCTGGGCTGACATGGCGTCGTTGCCAACCAGCTCGTACAGGAGGGAAGACAGAGAACCACGGGCACCGCATGAGAAACAGATCCACAAACCGGTAGTTGCGTTAATGCTCCATGAGGGAGAGTTGTCCTCACGGCCTACGGTACGGATGTGCACGGGGCACTTGCCAGTAATCTCTCGATCACCGATCTTAGATATTTCAACACCGGCAGTCTCAAGGATTAGAGCTATGTCAGTCGAAGGACGGGTCGATGTCTCCGCCATCCATCATCACCTCTTCAAACTCCATTGTGGTCCAGTCCCATTTGATGTGTACTTCCCCTGTAGGAGAAGACCTAGCCAGTACGACTCGGATAATTGCTTGATCGTCTATGTCCGGGTTGCGTTCTACGCCAAGAATCAAGTCGGCGTCTTGTGCAAACGATGATGTGTACCCGATGGCGTCAGCGGTAACTGCACGTGTCTTCTTGTTGCCAAGTTTCCATGAAAGGACCTGAGTGGTGGCTACTACGGGAATGTCAAACCTTTGAGCAAGCCTTTTGAGCGATCTGGTGATGTTGGTCAAAGCTTGTGGGGAACCTTTGGGCTCTCCCTCTTCGTCATCCATCAGGTATACGCCGTCTACCACCAACAAGTCTGGTTGATACTCCTGTACTTTTCCAGCCAACGCACTCACCGTGGTGAGCGATGAGGAATCTTCACTGAACACAAACGGTTGCATGTTCTTGCGCAGAGCCAAAGCACTTTTGATCTTGGCCATGTCCTGCTTGTTCAAGTCACCAGACAGAATGCGCCCATACGGGACACGAGAGATCAAGGCGTCATAACGTGCTTCTTGCTCTTCAATGCTCATCTCAAAGGAAATGAAGAGGGGCCGTTTCCCGTGGATGTGTGCAGCGTTACCAATAATGAGGGCGAAGAGAGACTTACCTCGTTTGGGTTCACCTGCGAAGACGATGAACTGCTGAGGACGTAGTCCGTGGGTAATTCGGTCAAGCCCGTGGAATCCGGTAGGAATGCCACGAAGAGCATTGGGTTGTTGGCGCATCTCTTCGTAACGAGCAAGACGGTTCTCCCAGTTCTGAATAATGTCTACGTCGCGTAGACGAGCGGACTCTACTGAAGCTTTTTGTAGGCCGGAGCTAAGCACCTCCATGGCCTTGGCGATGTTGTCGTCGTTGAGCTCATTGATGGCGGGTTGCAGCGCATCAAGCATGCACCGCTTCCTGTAGGCGTTGAAGACCTCATCGAGAAGACGAGAGAACGGTTCATCATCTGCGTCGTACAGGGTGATGCCGCCAAACTCCTGCATGAACACTCGCTCACTGGGAACAGTGCCATGGGCGCGGTAGAACTCCAGGATCCACTGCCAGATTGCAGGCCACTCACCAGTCAGGTGGTCGGGCTTCAATCCAGCACGTACTACTGGTTGTAGATCCTTGCTGTGGATGACTTTAGAGATTAAGTACAATTCACTAGACGACATCACAGCCTCCACGCAGACTCAGGGCTGACCACTGTAGCGCGCATGCCTAGCGAATACGCAACATCTTTGTTCGGCGCGTAAACAACTTTGATTGCTCTGTTGTACTTCAGATCATCTGCATAAGCGGCAACGTCTTCGTAGAAGTACACCGGTGTAGTTACGCCTTTGCGAAGAAGCCAACGGTAGATGGGCTCTACGGCATCAACCGATAGAAACGTTATCACCTCGGTTGAAATACCAAGGCGCTCAACAGAGTCAATCAATGATTTCAGAGGTAGCTCGTTGGGCGACCACAGCGCGAGCGCAGCGTCCCAGTCATTGCGGCGAATATAAAACTTCTCTTTGACCGCAGAAACCCCAGAAGGTGGGGAGGCCAGGACGCCCTCAAAGATAGAGGCTTGTCCCACTCCGCTAGAGATGGCGATGTCTCCTCGTTCCATCAGGCCACCTTTACTTTTTCCATCTCAACTACCGCACTTGTTACCCGCTCTCCATAACGGCGAGTAAAGTCGGTGACACCAAGCGTGGTGGTCACGATGGTGGTGCGCATGTCTTCATGCCTGCGGCGGATGAGACTTCCAATCTCGTGGGTTGCAAACTCCGTTTCTCGTTCTTGCCCCACACCGTCTAGAAGCACCACGTCAAATGTTCCCTGGATGTACTTGATCAAGTACGGACTGGAATACATCTCCGGCAAAAGGTTGTCGTTGTCAAACTGGTCTTTGAGCATCTCGATGTACCGATCAGCCGTAACAAACCGGCCAGACGCTGTGTCTGCAATCAGTTCTTGAAGCACCAGTTGTGCTAGTACGGTTTTTCCAACTCCGGATTTTCCGTGGATAAAGATGCTGCTTCCGGGCTCAAACGTTTGTAGCCACTTGACGACCTGCGCCGGTACCTGAACAGATTCTGTTGGGATTTGGGAGAACCTTTTTGGAATCTTTGCATGGAACAACCGCTCTTCAACAGGACGGTTTCTCCACCACGCGGCTGACTTCCAATCAGTCGGGGTCTGAAATTGCTGTGTCATTTTTGTGGTCCTCATTGTTTTCCGTGTAGGCGTTGTTTACGATTTCCCAAAACTCATCGTTGTCCTGTTTACGCTTGTGCAGGACCTTGTTGTGGACCTCAAGCCCCGATTTTGTCGAGAACTGCGCTCCACAATCCGAGCACCGGAGCATAGTCTGCCGAGAGCGTAGCGGACGGGCACAGAAGGCATCGGGTGGGATCACTGACTCTAGCGAGTGGTCAAACCAAAGTTCATACTCGTCAGTGGACTTGAAGTTGTCATGCAACCATTGTACGAACACCAAGATGTCCTCTAGGTTATTAAATACATATCTGTTGCGGTCATCTCTTCCCATGACTAGCCCTTCGGTAGTTGTACACCGCTTCCAGGATTGACCCGGCCGCAGGGCGTAGGTTTGTCTTGGAAGGTTTATGTAGTTCTGGTGGAAGTTGAACTGACCCTACAGCTGCCTGTAGCTCCAGCAAGTCCCCATCTTCTTCCCCGGCTAGTACCCGTATAAACGAGTTTAGCGCAGACAAAGTACTCCTGAACTCGGGGCTGACCACACCTTTGTGAGATGTAATCAAGTCCGCCACAACTTCAGGGTACCGGAAGCAAATGTCCATGCCGTGCATAATCACCGCATGTCGGATTGTGGAGTCGTTCAGCTCTGGCCAGGGCATGTCAATTCCGTTGCGCTCAAAATCCCCCATGATGAACATCAACGCAGGGTCTTCGACAGATACTTCGGTGTCAACCTGCTCCATCAACTTTTGCTGAACGCCCTTGTTGGTAAACACCATGATCGGGTTCTCTGCTGTGCGCCAGTGCTCTACGTCCATGAAACGTTTAATCATCTGCGAAACTGTGAACTCTGTTAACCCAGAATCCCGCAAGGTGTTCAAAGTCTTACGAAGAATGATGATGTCTCGATAGGCGTAGGTGGTCCCCATGATCGACCTTGGGTCGCTTAAAAACTGGCTGACCAAGTTGGTTACATCCCGTCGGGTTTTCTTTTCTGGGGGCTTGGGGTCAAACGACTTTTCAGGCTTGTCTGGGTCTGCTCCAAGAATCATAAAATCCTCCAGACCGCTCGCGGTCCTCTTTATGTTTTCAGTATCTATATCTAATATCTCTATTAAAGGGTCCGAGATTTGTGCTGTTAGCAGGGGTGACTCAGTTTTAGATGGGGTCAGCCGTGACCCATTGATAGGGTCAGCCGTGACCCTATCTACACCCCTGTTTGGGGAGTCAATAGGGTCAGCAGTGACCCCATCTGGAGCGTTGTAGTTGATCCGGTAAGAGTTGGTGAGGGGCTTGCGATAACGTACAACGGTAACGATTCCCTGCTCCGCCAACCACTTAAGAGACCGTTTTACGGTCTCCTTGGAGAGCTCCGAATACTCAGAAATTTGGGCGACGGAGGCGCGCACTTCTTTGGTACGTCGCTCCATGAGCGCAACAAGTGAAACCAACAATTGTAAATCTCTGGCGTGCCCAGACTGGCGTATGCGCTCAGTCGCCCATAGGGGGATGGCCAAGAACGGCCCCTGGAACAAGTTGGTGGTCATGGGTCGGTGACTGTACAGTATGGAGGGCACCGGATGCAACCATGCTTGACATGGTTACGATCCGGTTGTTAGTATCCCATTAACCAGTAAGTTGGTGGTTCTCCTGACTGGTTGTAGGTTCAGCGAGCGCCGGGTGTGTGCGGTAAAATGCTCATACCCGGCGTTAGCTTTACCCTAGGAGCACAATGGACGATCTAATCAAATCACTAAAGGTCCTGGTAGCGGACGTGGTGACTTTTTACTTTATGGCGCATGGGTACCATTGGAACGTTGAAGGGGAAGACTTCAGCCAGTACCACGGCCTCTTTTCTGACATCTATGAAGATGCCTACGGTTCTATTGACGCCATCGCTGAAAACATTCGAAAGCTCGATGACTACGCCCCGTTCAGTCTAAAAAAATTCAACGAGCTGACCACAGTTACTTTTAAAGATGTAGAGCCCACACCAAAGGCAATGGCTAAGGCTCTTCTAACGGCCAACGAATCCGTCATTAAAACCCTGAATGATTCTTTTAAGAAAGCCACAAAGGCGGACGAGCAGGGTATTGCCGACTTCCTCGCTGGGCGTATTGACATGCATAAAAAATGGGCGTGGCAACTCCGCGCTTCAACCAAGTGAGGTAATTATGGCAGAGAAGAAAAAGGATCCCCGCCTTGAGCGCGCTGGTGTATCTGGCTACAACAAGCCCAAGCGTACCCCCGACCACCCTACCAAGTCACACATCGTTGTAGCCAAAGAGGGAGACAAGGTTAAGACGATCCGCTTTGGTGAGCAGGGGGCAGAGACCGCTGGCAAACCTAAGGCTGGGGAGTCGGAGCGCATGAAGGAAAAGCGTGCTTCCTTTAAGGCTCGCCATCGTGCCAATATCGCCAAGGGAAAGATGTCAGCAGCGTATTGGGCAGACAAGGTCAAGTGGTGATGGCTGCCAAGAAGAAGGCCGAGTCAAAGGTAAACGAGGCTGGCAACTACACCAAGCCCGCACTCCGCAAGCGTCTGTTCAATGAGATCAAGGCTGGCACCAAGGGCGGCGACCCAGGTGAGTGGTCTGCCCGTAAAGCACAGCTTCTGGCCAAGCGCTACAAGGAAGCTGGCGGCGGTTACAAGGACTGACCATGGCCAAGAAAGAGCCCCAGAAGGATCTCGACAAGTGGACCAAGGAAAAGTGGCGCACATCCGACGGCTCGGAATCCAAGGGCAAAAAGCGCTACTTACCAGACAAGGCTTGGAATGCCCTTTCTCCAGAAGAGAAGGCGGCCACCAACAAGGCCAAAGCTGAAGGAAACAGTAAGGGCAAGCAGTTTGTTCCTCAGCCAAAAAGCATCGCAAAGAAGACTGCGAAGCATAGGAAAGGAGGTAAGTAGTATGTGTACATCGTGTGGATGTGGGCTCAAGGACAAGAAAGACCCCGGCTACGGCAAGGGTCCCAAGAAGGGCGGCAAGAAAGCCGCTCCGAAGAAGGCAGCGGCCAAGAAGAAGTGACCTTGTAACGGAGGTGACCGTATCTAGCAAAAAGCCCCTGGTTTGCACCGGGGGCTTTTTGTTGGGGTGGGGGAACCCCTAGGGCCCTAGCTCGCGTGGTAGCAGCTAGGTATGTAATGGTGAGAGTATCAGGTGTGCTGTGACCTGACAACCAAATCCATGATGTTTTTTAGAAGTTCTTCTGTACCGGTAAAGCCAAGTTCAGATCCGTCTTTCATCATGATTATGATGGTAGCCACCTCGGTGGATTCTTTGCTCGGCTCATTGGAAAGCATGGTTACCGCTTCCTGCTTTGACTTGGGATCAAAACCCTTGTCCTTGGCCATGCGCTTTACCAGAGCCGTTGGCATCATTTCCAAGGTCTCTCGGTCATAGGCGGTGTCCCCAAGATCTGGAAGCTGGTCGTCAGTGACTTCATCGTCTTTGGGCATCTGCTCATCCTCATCAAAAATGATTGGTACCAATCCATTGGTCAATTCCAACGTCGGCAACTTTAGGTTGATTGCTAGTTCTGCAAGTTTCATGGATTGAGCAACACGGTCCTCGTCCCAGAGCAAGAGGGCAAGCCCACGAACTTCACGAGAGTCGAGATCCTTAACAACAGATTCGTCTACGTCATCAACTACAACCACGTTGGTGGCTTTGGTGGCCAGCGCCTTTGGCACCGACTTAACACCTTCCTTGGCGACGACACTAAACTCTGCCTCGTTGTCCAGAACCCAGTCATAGACAACCTCAAGACCCTGAGTTACTTTTCCGTACCAGGGGATGATGAACTGGCAAGACGCACCAATGTCGTTTAGACCCGCCTCGATTACTTTCTTTGGCGCAGACCCGGAGCCGATTACCCCGTATGTTTCTTTCATGGTTTCTCCTTAGCGTAGGCTTTTGCGTTGGAAGGAATCACCAGCCAACGTCATGCATCGTAACGCTGAGTGTACAGCTCCTGCAAGTGAGGCAACCGCCAAACCTGAAAGTTTTAAGTCGCCCACTCCACCAACCCACGCACCAAGGTATCCAAACAAAACACCGGCCAAGATTTTTACCCACGGCATTGGTTCTTTGGGTAGGAGGGCGTCAATAGTTTGCATGGTTTTGTATACCGCTAGTGAGACTACTAGTAGTTCCATTTATACTCCTGGTATGTGGTTATAGGTGACAGACCATCTAGGACTTGGCACTGCACCATTACTGTACACCGGAGACGTTCCAGTTGTTAGCTCGGTTACAGGCAATAGTTGGGGAATAAGCCTGGTTACAACGGCTCGAGTTTTTTGGTAGTTCGAGTTGTATACAGAAAAGTTTTCGATAGGTAGTCCTGGTGATGCGCCATTTGGAGCAGCAGGGTTGTACCAGCGATAATCAGAAATGGTGTTGCCATCGACTAACCATCCGCCAAAAGTGGTGTCCCCATCAAAGAACAACCCACCAACCTGACGCTCCAAAAGCATCCTGCTAAAGTGCTGTGGTGCGTCAACTGTTGACAGTTGAAAAATTGATAGATACATATTGGTGTAGGCAGTAACACTGTCTGGTACGGTAAGCCCCCAGTATTTGATACCACCCAATGTTGTTGATGTTGCTTGGCTGGCAACTAGCGTTGCAGATGCACCGCCATATGGGGCCCCGCTGTACAACTCCACTTTAGTTACACTCTCTTGAGCCAGAGATCCCAATCCTGATTGAACTGAGAAATATAGGGTATCCCCACCCTTGGCTCTGATATACCCTGAGGTTGTTTGTAAAACATTTACAGAACCACCAGAAGAAAGATCGGGGTCGTAAGACCATAGTTCATTGCCGATGACCGTTCCACCTGTTGCAGATGGGGTACCGCCACTGTAGGTGGTAGTGAACGACGCGGTGCCGGGCACGCCAGAATCAATCTGCAAAGAAAACACTGTCGAGCTTGGGGACCCTGCATCAAACAAACTGGAGAGAACTCTTGTAAGGTTCGGATCTTTTAGAAGGTTTACCCTTTGAGCATAGACCTTAATAGTGTTTGTAGCGTAATCAAACTCAATGTCAGAGCCGGTGATGGCTTGTAGGGCCAGCTCAATAGAGGTAGCCGTACCCTCACTCCTGCGTAGATACCCAATTATATCCAGCAGAGATCGAAGACGTGATGCACCCAGTTCCCTCGATTGCAGATCAACACCAAGATCCTGAGCAAGATAATCCAGTACTTCGCTATCTGCTACTTGTGGGTCTTTGCACGAGATAACGTAATCAATGGTCGTACGCACTCGATCAATTTCAAATCCAAAGATACTAAGGTATCTTTCTAGAGGACCACCAGAACCTTCATCTAAATCGGAGTCCAACAGTCTGTAGTGCTCTGGTATTTTTTTAAACAGATCTTTGGCTGACCCATAGTTTTTGGGGGAAAGAACTGAAATGGTGGCTGCCGGTTCATAGTAAAGATCGCCATCGCGTGATTCAAACTTTACAAATAAAGTGTAGTAAGCCCACTTACCAGGGGTTACATAGTGTGTGTATTCGCGTGTTCGGTTATCAAACATTAGTGTTTGCCCGTCACTGATTGTTTCAGGTTCTCCTGACTCGGAATACACAAGTACCAAGACAGTTGGTACAACCGTGTAAGGAGAAACAACCGTTGTTAGATCAACCAGGGGCGCATCCCAGGAAAGGTGGTTTTCTCCATAGTCAACAACAGATACATCAAAAAAAGAAACAAACGAAAGAAGACCGCCAGAAGAAACAGGGGTGTCCAAGATCGGCGCTACTAGAATGCCGTCTGCTTTTAATTTGGTGTCATCGTCTGCACGTACTGCCAAACCAACCGATGCTGCCGCTGACCCAGATGGATACTGGGTGTAAGAGCCATAGTTTGGCGTTATTTTTTGTAGCGTAAATGATTTACGTGCCATATCACACCGATGTGGTTATACCACCAGAGGTGGTGATTGTGTAAGAGCCCTTACGGATCAGTTGAACGTTTGTTGGTGAACTTCCACCTAATGTTACGGTCGCGTATTCAACACCCTCTACATTGTGTATTGCCCTATAGATATCACCAATTTTAATGTCTACACCAAACTGAATCCTCGGCAATTCAAACAGGGCATCTAACGCCCTTTCAACGGCTCTTTGTACAGATACTGCTACGTAGCTTTCTTGTACGTAAACAGTTGCGGTAATTGTTTTTGGAACTAAAGTTATTGAACTCTCAGCAACAACTGTTACCCCAAGAGTAGATAGTGGTTGAATCAATGCCTCAATCTCATCTTGGACAGTACTAGTTACTGCTACTGAGTTTGATGTGTAACTTGTGTATTCAGAAATATAAGGCATTCCATACACAGATACGCTTCCCCCACCACCGCCTGAAGCGTTTGGCGTATAGGCCACTACAGCTTTGTATACACTAGGTACCCGAAGAGCCAGGTCAACATAATCTTGAAGTGTTACCGCTCGGTCTTGTGACCTAATCATTGCTTTTAATGAGCTCTTAATTGAGTCGACAGTTTCACCATTACTGCCACCAGTAGCAGTTGTTGACGAAACAACTGCTAGTCCTACTGGCTGAGTAGTTTTAAACGCTGATATTTTGTTTTGTCCAACGTTCCCACTACCACCAGAGGTGGTGTTGTAGGTTGCAGTTATTTTGGTGTTTGTTGCTGGGATGCGTCCGCTTAAGCGGTTACCAAACAAAACTTGTGTTTCATTGTCAGCATTTACGATTACTGAATAAACACTGTTACCTGAATTACTAAGGGATATATTTGGTACTGGGTTCCACGCGGTTGGGTCTATACCGTTTTCATACACATAAACCTGCACGGATGACGGAACGGCATTTGTTTTTGATAGCGAGTATTTTTGGTTTACTTGCCCATTTGCCGAAGTAGTCAATACTTCTTCTATAACTTTTTTACCTTCTGTAACTAAAACTCCTACAGTTTGACCAGCCAACACCGTTGTCTCTTGGTTTGAAAAGAACTCGTACTGAGATCCATCGCTAATTGCAACAAACACCGTTCCGGCGGCTAGTGAAACGGATGCCGACGATGAGTTGGAAACATACACAGTAGCGGTAGCAGATGAACGATTAAACGGGGTGTAGTCAAATAGGTTGGCCAATGCCAACACGCTTTCACGTTGAGTGGCAGTTGTAATAAAAGCCTCGCCAGCAGCACGGTCAACGTAATAATGTAGGACGTCACCCATGTAAGCCCATAGGTCAACAAAAAGCATTCCAAAATCAGACGGGTCCCTATCGGTCCAGTCTGGAACAACACGTGATGCACGGGCCAACAAATCACGACGAATGTTTTCGTAATCGCGGCTAGCAAAGTCAAAACCTGGGGTTCCTAAAGGCATTGTTACTCCTAGATCGGGCTGTCTTCGGCAGTTACACCGGGTACGGCTACGTTAAATGCTACAACCTGGGGAGCCCCAAGTGGTAGACGATAAACAATTGTGATGGCCAGTGTCGTGTCTTGGTTCCCAAATGCAGCGACACTGTAGGATGGGGCTAGTCGAATATCGAGAATAGAAACTCGGCTTATACTGTTTGACATTTCCTGCTTAGCGTCGATTACAAAGTCAGCAATAGACAATTCGTCAATCGGTTCAAATAGCAGTTGTCTGACACCAGCGCCATACCGATGGTTCATAACACGTTCGTACTTGCTGGTTGTAGCAACATTTATGATTTTTTGCTCAGCCACAACTGTTGGGGATGAGGTTGTTACAACCCGTCCTCCCGAAAATGAAAAAGGAACTTTTATTGACTTCACGCCGACCCTCCGTCAAGACCTGCGGTTGCAGAATACCCAGAGTTTACTATATGTATGTTTGACACTTTTTCATCTTCAACAGCAACTAACACTTGGTCTCCTGTGGTTAAAGGCCCGTAAGAAATGTTACGTGATAGTTGTACTGACACGGCGTTACCTAGTAACGAAGGGATCTTTACGTACACCGCATCATTTGATGAATACGCAACGACAGCACGATAGACGCACATTCCGTCATACATATTCAACCACCCTTTCTACTGATGTTTTCCACTCTCCATTTACGTATTTTGCAGGTGGTGGCGAATCAAACAATTCAGTGGGAGGGATTATGTATTCACTAGTTAAGTTAAAGTCCCTTGATATATCAAGGGTTGAAATACAACTAGATCCACCAATGGTGTGTTTAACAGAGTTAACATACCATAATCCTTCAAACTTTGCTCCGTAACCCGTGACCTCAACAACCCCACCAGGAACGGTGCCAATTGCTGCGTGTACATCAAGGATTGCATTAAACGGTAAGTTTTTACGTATCTTTGCCCCGATTATCTTTTCAGACTCTATAACAGAGTTGGAGGATGTAGAGAGAGCAGATGTGTATTTTGATCGGTGCCCAACACCAGACCACGACATTTCAGACGATAGGTGGTCTCCTGTAGAGGTTACGGATACACCAGCGTTATCTAGAGAATCAACTTGGTAATTCCAAGAAACTCCATCCGGTGTTAAATACCCAAAGCTTCCGTGAAATTTTAAGATACCCCCAGGTTGCGGTGATGTTACCGTGTTGGGACTGACCAAGGTTTCGAATGAGGGTCGTCTACCAATTGCCTTAAACGGGTCCCATATATGCATGTGGGTTCCATGAACAGTAAACGAGTACCCGTAGGTGTCACAGAACCACGACAGGAACTCCCAATCTGATTTTTTTGCTTGAGCAATCTGGGGAATTGAAAACCCGTCGTTGACTACGTCGACACTAAATCCGTATTTGTCAGACATCTCTTTGGCGATAGACACCACTGAGCAGTTTTCCCATATCCTAGAGTTGGTGCTTTTCATGTTAATTGAAGCACCAAAACAAACAATGTTCGCCATTTGAAACTGGCTTCCATTTACAACTTGCCCACCGGCTGAATATTCGGGCTCAATGTATAAAACGTAACCATAAAACTCAAACTTGCGTCCTGTACCCAAAACAGCTGTGACTCTTACGGGTGCATCAATATAGTCCGTAATAGCTTTAGCTGGTATACCAGCCATTTGTAATGACAACATGTCATGCTTGTTGGCTGATAGGCTTAACGTAAGCTTGCTAATTGACAGGTAATTGACTTCAGATTCACCAATGTCAATAGACACTTTGGGAGATAGCGGACTTCCGCTATTGATAATCATCGAGGAATCCTCAACAGCGTCCCTGTTGGTATGGTGTCAGGCCATTGCACTTGCGGGTTGATGTCAGCTATTTCCCAATACCTAGAACCGTCATTTAAAACCCTTGCAGCAATGTTTGCAAAGGTTTCACCATCTTTTGTTATGTACTGGTAATACGAAGTAGCTTCTCCAGCTACACGGGAAGCAATAATCCCACCATGATAACTACGGTATCTGCTTGAAGTTCTGTAAACGGCCATCACGCACCTGACCATGTGAGCGCAAGCCTCTGCGCCCCTATTGACTGGTTCCCTTGAACAACACCCTTATTAGTCGCACTGGCGGTCAAATTAACCCCAGATGTCGTAGTGGCCGTAAGGTCTACAGTCACTTCAAAAATGTAATAAGAGTTTTTAATAGAGGACGGCACATCATTTCTTGTGCTAGCGTTAAACCGGCTAGATGATTCATTTGGGATGTCTTTGTTATCGGTGCTCGTGTGTATGGATCTACGTCTTATACGTGCTCCACTGGCTCCAGATCCAGATGTACCGGCACCCCACTCAGACTTACTTGCAGCTGTTTCACTTTTAGTAAACGACCCCATCTGTACAACACCTGAAGAGCTTTCTTTGTAAGTGTTGTTGTTTAACAAAGAAGTTGCCTCTGATTGGGTTAACCCTACTGACCCTGATCGTTTCCCGTACATAGAAAGTTTTGTTGTGTAACTAATCGTTATACCTGCATCTGCCTCAAACAATTTAAGAATGTCGTCGTCATCAGCACCGGTTCTGGTGCGTTCACCAGTTTCTGCGTCGTCGACGTCTTCTCCACCTCTAATTGCCCGTACTTTATCGAACCCCATGAAAAGGGCTCTACCAGTAGAATCGTTTGTAAAGCCAGCCGAGTCATTAACAACATAGACCCAAGCCCCGTTATCGTCTATCTTGTTGTTGAATGCATCGTCGATATCTTTTTCGCTGTCTTCATATTCAACAGTAAACACTGCCGTAAAGCTGCTACCGGTAGTTGACAAAGCCTTCAATAGTTCTTTCTTTTCCCCTTCTTTGGCAGCGTCTTCTTGTTGCTTAGCCACCGCAGCACTTTTAAATTGCTTGGTAAGGAAAGTGTCTTGTTGAGCAAATCCAATGTACATGGCGCTCATAGACAAGTACACCTTGCACTGCAGGGGTACCATGTTCGTGTTGAACTTGAGAAACTCAACTTTAGACGCGGTAATAAACCCATCTAACATGAACAAGCTTGAAAACATAACACGTACTGGGTTTGGCATCAAGAAAGCTGAGTTGCCAAAGTTTGCTTTCATAATCTCAGTTGCGGCAACGTCGTCAACTACCAGACCAGCGTCATCTGTTGTTGTAGAATCTTCTCCGTCGTCCTCCCCATCATCCTCTCCGTCAGTAGAGGGTTCTGGTTGTTGATTGTTATATACGCTACTGGCATTTGTTTTCAACGACGCCAACTGCCAGTTAAGCATCTCAGCTGAGAAACCTTGCCCAATAACAGAATACAAGACCCGCAGGTCTGACATTACGCCAATGTCATACACATCCTTTGAGTCGTAATCACCCTTAACGTCGGCAGCGGGGTTGCTATTGGGGTCAGAAAATCGGCTATTACCAGCCGCAACTTCAGCAGACCTATCAAACAATAAGTCAAACTGAAAGTTCATAACAGCCCCCACTGGTTGGGCCAACTGCTCCGGAGTTTGCAAGATTGACAAATACATGTCTTCTCGCATTGCAACGTTTTGTTGAATATCTTGTGGGTTAAATTGAAAGTTGCACCGACTAATTGGAACACCTTCTCCTAAAGCTGGTTGTTCTAAGTTGCGTATGTACCCTCTATGCAACCTGTAATTGCCCCCAGCTACAGCCTGCTCATGCCCCCGAGCCGCTAGGGCGTGTTCAGCTTCAAGAAATCTAATACTACGGCTGGGGTATATAAAGGGTGGGTTTGTTATTCCCGTAGCTGATTTTTGCTCGTTCCAGTTAACACCAAAATCTCCGTCCTCACGGTAACCCATTAGCTGCTCCTCAACGATTCGATTTCAAGTTCACGCCTAATCATTGCTACTAACTCCGAAGCAATCTTTTTAAGATCTTGAGAGTTTCCACTACCCATCAAGTTGATCGTTGGGCTCATATTGATAGTGGTGCCTCCGGTTACCGATACAGCACCGCCAACAGACTGAGACACACGGCTAGCAACCGGTGTTGGGTCTCCAGACGGGTTAGGTACGCCTCGACTTTGGAGCACCTCGGTGGTCTGGTAGTCCGGGGCCCAAGACGAGTGGGCTTTCTCGATGGCTGCTGCTACCGCGTAGGGGTCATTACTCTTGTTCTTTAGAGCGTTGATAACACCCTTTTGGTAATTGGTCATATGGTAAACGCTGGCCAACATACCCTGTTCGTAGTTGGCAAAGTTCCATACGTGCCTTTTACCCCCCTCCCCAAAGGAGTTAAATGGTGTTGCTTCGCCCAGGTGAGCGCCCCCAGAACTTTGGGGAGAAGAGATGGTAGCGAGTGGGTTGAACTTAGCTCGAGTTCCTTCCGAGGCAATCCATGCAGACATCACCTGAAGGTTTGCTTCGGTTACAGGTGCCCCAATCCTTCTAAGGAAATCGCTACTCCACTGAGCAATGTCTACGCCAGATTTAGCGGTGCCCCCACTTGGGCCAAGGTCAATAGACATTGACGTTCCGCTGGCTCCTACGATGCGACCTGGCCTACGCCTTCTCTGCGTAGTCGACCCATCGGTTTGAACTGCCGTTCCACCAATACTACGTGCTACCCGCTCAGAAATAGAGGCGTAGCCAGAGGTGCCACCCTCCGAAAGGGCCGGAGAAGCTAGGCCAGTACGCGGACTGTCTCCCATCATTTCGCCAAAGTTACTGTTGGGGTCAAACGGAGCTGCACTTGTCGGCCCATGTCCCCAAGGTGCTCCCATTCGTTCGTATTCACCACGACCACCCGGAAGGTCTGCTGGCTGCACGTGCCACGGTTCGTTGTTAACGTCTTTGAAGTGGCGTAGGCCGTATTTGTGAGCGTTGGCTACCACCCAATCAAGATCTCCAGTAAGGTCGGCAGCAAGACCGATCTCATGCATCGATCGTCCCGGAGGGGCTGCTGCTGCCCCGCTGGTGTGCTCCCAGTATGAACCGTCCCACTGAATGTTCTTCTCACCACGGGAGTTAGTAGGACTGGTTGTCTTCGTGTATCGAGACAGGAACATACGACGTTGCTCGTCAGAACTACGTACACCTGTACCAATCTTTACGTTGGGGTTATCCGCCATCATCTTTGATAGGCGTTGTTGGAATGTTGGGTGTAACCCAGACATCCTTCCGCCAGACGACGGAGCTGTTGGGGTATTTGGATCCCCACCAAAGTTCAGGCCACTTGGGTCAGACCCAAACCCCAGCCCATTAGTAACATTTTGGAAAACACTTGTGGCAATTCGGTTACTGCCGACCAATCCAAGAATCCCAGACAGACTGTCTTCTAGGGCTCCAAATGCCCTGGTAAGTGACTGTGTCTGACGCTCTAGGTATGCGTAGTTGTCTACCTGGCGTCTATAAAAGTTTTCATCGCGCCTTGTCTCTAGACGTTGGGTTTCTTCGACCTGAGTAGCAAAGTTCTCCTCAATACCCATACGACGGCGGTCGGCTTCTTTACTGGGGTCATACATACCCCGCCCACCCTTACCCTGGAACGTAAGGTTTTGCTGGGCGTATTGAATAAGCTGGGTCTGCATCTCTTGCGGCACACCCATCATTGTCAACTTGGATCGTGTCACCGATCCTGGGAGTAGGGCTGATTTGACAGTCTTCTCGTCGGTCAACCCAGCAGCCCGTACGAGGCCTTGCATAACACTCATACCAGAGTTCTGTGTACCACCAGGTCCAATGATGGAGGTACCAGTCATCATGAACATTCGGTTGGCCACAGGAGCACTGGCCAAGGTGCCCAGCATCCCGGTTACATCACTGGCCGACATGGAGTAACCGCTCATAGTGCGGAATGCCTCAACAGAGGCGGCCTGCTGGCGACCACTAAGTCCGATGGATGCTTCCATGGACATCAAGTCATTTATGCCTCCAGCACCAAGACGGTAGTTGGTCAAGGGCATACGATAGGTAGAACTAACCCCAAGCTGGCTTTGCCCTGTCAACTGCTGGTACAGCACCGACATCCGGTCAGCTGCCAAAACCCCTTCACGCCCCCTGTCAAACCGGGAGTTAGCAGCGTTAATGCCCATGTTAGCCATGGACAAACCAACGGCGGCTGCGCCAAACATACGCCCACCGCCAGCCATCTTGGTTTTTCCGATGGCGCCCATAACGCCACCCTCATTGAAGGTTCCTGCAATATCGGCTCGGCGTTCAAACAGCCTCTTTGCAGCGCTTAAGTTGGTACCAGCCATCTTGGTGCCCGCTGCACCACGAGCGTCCCCACCCCCGTCACCTCCGCCTGCTGCACCCTCGGCACGGTCTTCAAGGTCCCCCATGGCCTCAGAGACGGCCTTCTTAAGACCCTTCTCAAACCGTGTGATTACACGATCAACAAAAGCGTTTACAGATTTTTCAATGGCCTGGACATCCTGGTTCACAGAACTTGAAACAGGGCGTGCGTCTCCACCAAGGGTGGATTCTTCTGCCCCTGACTGTGATAGTGGATCTATTGCCATTGGTTCCTCGCTTTAGGTACTACGCCATTTTGCCATACGGAACCAGAAGTCACGTTGGCGAACGGTCATGGACCGTAAATCCGAGAGATTGAACCCTTTGTAAACAGAGGCGATTAATTCGTATTCCCAATAAGTATATTTCAGATTAGCTAAGTAGAAGGGAGATCCAGTCGATCCTGATGGTCATATCATGACCGCAGTGAGCGCACGGGACATCCACCTCCCCGAGCTTCGGGCCTGCCGAGATGGAGGTCAGGGACTTGATAAGTGTATTACGATCACCGAGGTTAAGGCCCTTGGCCCAAGATTCAGCCTGAGCCTGCGTTTCCCCGTTCTCCCACACACGGCACTTTGCCAGCATGGCGGAGTTCTGTTCTGCTACAGACTTGGACACCTTGGCAGCAAAAGAGTTATCTGCTGCTGTAGGGATCCTCAGCTTGATAATCTCACCATTACGGATCTTGACATCGATTGTTGATCGCAGGTCTACGTTTGGTTCTAGCAGAGGAAAGTCTTCCTCAAGATCTACTGTCACATCATTGAGTTTCTCACAGTTACCGCACTGGGCCTGAAACGACTTGGTGCGTCCGTACGTGGCCCGGATTACCCCAAGGAACAGGATATCCCTGTCACCGATTGTAAGGGCGTCAAGTACAGACGGGTTGTCACTAGTTGACATCTGGCCAACCCTAACCACAGTTCTCTTAATAAGAGAAGACATGTATTCGGCGTAGGTCAAAGTACTCTTTGACTCGAGCCCTGCCATGTACTCCTCATCAGCGCCTGTCATCTCCCGTACCTCGGCATCCGTGTACCAGATGCCCGTGTTTGGGTCCACCAATCCACGTTGAAGCTCGACGATCACCCGCTCGGGTGAGTTAAGTTCTGGGGCTGGTTCTTTGATGGCGTTGTTTACTGCGTCCGCGTCGTTTGCGATTCCCACTTATGCTCCTATTGTTATGGTCAGATAGATGCGAGGGCTTCTACCTCTGCCTTGGTCCAAGCTACCACAAAACCTTCGTGATGCACTGTTAGCTGCTGAACCATGATGCCGCTGTCGCCAGCATTAAGGTCGCTCAACGAGTAGGCGCCTGGCCAGCAGTTAAACACCTTGAAACCAAAGCGAGCATCGCCGGGGGATGGGGCCTGACCGTCTACGTCACCAGGGCTGGAATATGAACCGCTGGATACTGGGTGGTCAAATACCTTTACCAGGATGTCGCAGCGGTAGTTGTTGTCAGCACTGGTGGAGTTACCAGATGCCTGGTTCCATGAGTGCAAGAACTGCTGCCACTTGTACATCTGAGACTGATCAGAGAACACACCACGGCTAAAGGTGATTGGTGCAAAGTCTGACTGGCCAATGAACTTGTGTGGGTGGGTGTTCATTCCACCCTCGCGGTAACCGACCATCTCGTTCTGTACCGACAGACCAGACATGGCGGCAAACCCCAACTTGTCGAGCCCCCTGGCAGCGTTGCCAAGAACCCCGGGGCCAGGGTTGATCGTAACTTGGAATTTAAAGTTACGGATTGGATCGCTAATTGCTGAACGTGCCATCTATGACTCCTCAGATGTTTGAAATGGTATTGGATCCGCCAGTCCACTGGCTAAGATTGATTACAATGAACTCTGCGGGGTACTGCAGGGCGACACCGACCTCTACACGAACTTCACCGTTATTGATGGTGGTTGAGGTGTTGTTGGTCTCATTGCAGATTACATAGAAAGCCTGGGTCGAGTTGGCACCCTTAAGGCCACCCGAACGCCAGAAATCACCGAGCAGTGAAGAGGCGGTCATGGTGATGCGATCCCACAGACGCTGGTCGTTGGGCTCAAACACAGCAAATGCGGTAGCGTCCTGTAGTGCCTGCTTCAAGTAGTTGAGTGACCGGCGGATTGGGATGTACTTGCCAGGGGTCTGTTTGTCTAGGGTGCGGGTACCGTTGATTACGATACCGGCTCCTGGAATTGCTTTGAACAGGTTTACACCATAGGTGTCGTAAAGTGATGCCGACTCAGCGCTAGTGAATGAAGCGGTAAGGCCGATGGCGTTACGGATGTCAGTGCCATAACCAGCAGGGGCCTTAGCTACCGTACGAGCAACTTCCGAACGGACGTACGCACCAGCAACAGCTCCACCAGGGTAGGTGTCACGGATAGCGGCTGGGCCGGTCTTGGTTGGGTCAGCCATCTTCAACATTGGGTAGTAAACAGCAGCGTATGAAGAGGTTGTGTAGGAGTTCACAGTGCCTGCGCCGATGGTCGATGCGTCAGTAGCAGACGAGGGGTCGATGATTACAAACGAGTTTCCACGAGCCTCGGCCTTTGCAATAAGGGCGTTTACAACGGTGCTAGAAGTGCGACCCACTGCGTTAAGCAATAGGACTCCCTCGACGGTCTCTAGTTTAGTGGAAATTGATGCCGTGTAGTCAGCGTCAACTACCGATGCTCCATCAACTGCCGCCGAAAAAGCTACCGGGCTGGTGAACCATGACCAGTTGTTGTTGGCGGTTGGGGTGGGGCAGGAAGTTACCTTGATGTATTTTGAGTAGGTATTAACAACGGTGGTTACATACCGGTTGTTGGAGGCGCTGTTGGAAACCTCGTTCCAACGTTCAACTTCAACTCCACCCAAGTGCACAGTAAGGTTGAATGTGGGGATAACTGAAGCGGTTGGGGATACGGTTCCGCCGCTTACAGTTACAGTGAGGTCACTGCCCCAAGCACCAGGGCTAGATGCCTCTACGGCAATCAACGTTGCCGATGCTCCGGAAAGACCACTTGGGTAATAAGGAACAGTAGTGGAGGCGGTAGAAGCAAGTGTTCCGGCTCCTGACGTGTGGAGTACGCGAACTACATATGCGTCACGACCACCGTTTGCAAAGTAGTGGTAGACGGCATACCCAAGATCGTGGTTAGCATCGATATCCCCATAGAAGGACTTGAAAGCACTCCAAGAGTTAATCAACGTAGCAGTCAAAGGACCACGTGGGGCGGTGCCAAAGAACACCGCAGTTGACTGAGCGGAGTTGGAACGTTGGGCGTTATTGGTAAGAGTTGACTCTGTTACGTATACGCCTGGATTTGAATATGTGGGCATTTAAAAGACCTCCGAGAACGGGGTGGTGAATACAGAAGGTGACTGATTGTCTGCGTTTGTAATAGTACCAACTACAGAGGTTACCTGCTTGACCTGTTCGAGGTCGGAGGCTGGCAGCTCTGCTGACATATTAATAGTATACACTTTTCTAAATACTCTCTTGCGGTACCCAGCTTCCCCATCAAGTAGGTCACTGTTACCCCATGAGACCAGGTCAAATCTCCTGATAGTCCCATCTTCCGGGACATCTATAAAACCTCTACGAAAAGGCACTACCCTACGTAGGATCTTGGCCGTTAGCTGCCTGTCGTGAAGGGCGCTTCGTGCATAGGTGGTGATTTGATAAATAAGTGTTACCGGTACAAATGAGTCGGTACGCAGGTACGCGGCCCCATTCATCTCTGCGTCTAGATCCGCAGCGGTCATTTCAGAAGGGTAGTAATTAATAAAGTTTGGACTCAGGGAAGCCCCGGCGACACTGTTGCTGTAGTAATACTCGGTCTCAGAATGCTGTAGAGAACGGTTGTGTGTTATGCCGACGTTCTCGATTGTTATGAAAGGGTATTCTTTTTCGGTCTCCCCTTCTGGGTACCTAAAGAAAACCTTGGCCACACGCTGGGCAGACCGATCGTCTGACACCGCGATGTTAGCAAACCTTGCCTTTACGGCAGCGTCTTCAGCTAATAGGAACCCGGGGTTAGGCATTGAACCCCCTCATGGACAAAGCGACATCATCAGAAAACTCAGTTTCAAATACTCGCAATAGGGATTGAGGGGCAGCTGTTGATGAGCCGTATTCAAGAAGCTCCGCCTGCTTCTGTACTTCTGCGGATCCCTTTACGGAAATCTTTACAAAGTTACTTTCAGTAATCTCAACATCAAGGAGATCAGCAAACTCTTTCCAACGTGGGTGCTGTTTTGCCCTATCACGAGCCTGCTTACGGTATTTATCAGCAAGAATCTTATTGCGCGTATTTTTGTTTACGGCATCCTTTACAACCTTTTCAGCACCAATGGCTTTGGTCATCATGGACGCAAACGCAGAACTAGGGGATGTGTTATTTGAATAAGCCCTGATCACGGCATACTCTCCCAGTTCTAAGCAGTTGTGATGTCAAGACGCGCATCTTGACACCAATATTCTACCCTACTGAGGGCAACTGCGCAGGCCAGGGGAATGTGTCAACTCTGGCTGGCTCTGGGCCTGGGTCGTTCAAAAACTCCTGGTTGACGTATATTTCTTGTCCAGCTACCAGGATTGAAACGTCGTCTTTCAAACGCCCTCGAACTCGGTAGTCGTAGACTCCGTAGTACCTACCATCGTAGTAGAACACGTCATTGAGGTGGTTACGGTACTCCCATGGGAAAGACACTCCAGCTGACCGCATGTCTGCCATGGCGATAAAGATGTCCATGGTTTGTACCGGCTGGCGGCCCTCTGGTATTGACCGCCTCTGGTCTTCGTTCTCCGCACCAAGAAGGATAGGGATTACAACACCAGTTTTGTAGCTTTTCCCGCCAGTACCACGAACTCCCTCGTCGTATACATCGTCGTATATACTATTTACACTAGCTGACCCAAGTAAATTAAACTCATACCAAATAACACTTTCGTTAGCCACTTTGTGGTGGCGTCGAAAGTGCCTGTTGATTAGGTCTAGCTCCCTGCGTACGTCCATCAGTAGTATGCGTTAGTTGTTTGACCTGACCTTGGGGAAGTATCCACGAACACATCCTCTCGCAGGTTGTCTTCCTGTACCTCGTGGTCGATAACACCAGTATCGACTGGTGGCCACAGGCGCTCCATTGGCGAGTAGTCGCCAAACTCCTTTGGCTTGTACAGTGGCACAAGACGGTTTGTACCACGGGAGATACGGCGCAAGGTAAAGACCTCAATACGGTCAATGCCAATGTTAAGAGCGGTGGCGTGACGCTGGTACTCGGACTCCCACTGCATTAGAAGACTCTGGGCCATCCTAAACCGCTGGCTGGCAGGGATGTGCACTGACTCTGAGGTGATGACGTCAATGTCTCGGCTGTACTCGGTCATTAAGGCCCATAAGCATTCACAAATGGTTGCAATGCCAATGGCGTTGATTAGTACATCTGACATCTCGGAGATTCCAACACCAATTCCTCTAACGTGTTTTTCTACAGCCCTCTGTGTGTAGAAGGTCAGATCATCAGGGGTAACCCATTCATAGTAGTAACCCTCAATAAGGATCTTTGATCCAGAGGCAGGCAGTGACGCTAGTCGAAGGATGCCGTTACGCTCATCAAGCGAATAAGCAGACGGAGCTAGTTCGGTTGTTGACCCACCAACTGTGTACACCGCAATCCACAAGCTTGTGGAATCGATGTTGGTATGGCCCAACTCATAGGTCCTCCCAGCTACATCGAAGGTAACCTGAAAGAACCTAGGGAAGTCACGAAGATAGGTTCGTGCTATGTTGCTGATGTCGGAAAGGGTAGCCACACCTACAGTTTACTACGAGTTCGTTTGGTTTGCCCCGGCCAGGGTGTCCTGCCTGGGCTGCTCGTAAGCAGGTTGGTTTTCCCGGTGGCGGCTGCTCGACACAGTGCGTTTTGTGATTACTTGTTGAGCGGGCAAGTTTGTGGGCTTGGGCAACTGTGTCATGCGCATCGAATGTAGTACTTAACGTACATTGTACGTGGCTGCACCGAGACCGAGGATGGGGCGGCCTGACCGGCTGGCCCAGAGGTCAATCCTGAAGTTAGGTTGATGGTTACGTTATGAGTGTGCGCAACTGAAGGGGCAGTCTCTTCTACATAGTTGATGGCCATACCGCCCTGAGGAGTTGAGAAATATAGGTAATCATCTGCAAGGCCACCGCTTGGGTCGACGAAGTTACGCGGGGCAATATATGACTCACTGGCGTAAGTGCGCAGTCGAGTTGCAAAGTCAACACTAGTAACACTAGGTGTGTGAGTGTGCACGCCACCATCTAGGGCTACCCCGCTTGAGTGGGAGTGATCAATTGTGTGGGTGTGTTCCGGTACCTGAGCAATGGTCAATGTGGTTTGGTGGTTGACATTGCCTGTGGGCGTTGCAAGAGAGCCACCAGATACGGGCAACCCTCCGAGATACATTCCTCGGAAGTCGGGAAGATTGAATGTTGTTGAGCCGTCTCCCCCGCCGTACTCGGTGCCCAACACCTGAAACAGGGGCTGGTATATCGACCTGCTGATCGGTGCCCCATTACACTCCAGCCACACAGCTCCGTTTGGAGGGGTGCTAGACACCCAAGTAATTACCGTACCAACAGGTACGCCCGGATCTACGGGAACCCCTGCCAGTTGTTGCCAAGTGGTTGAGTCCCGCTTTACATATACTCCAGACTCACCGTTTGACAGTGCTGAAGTTCGGAGATACAAGTCTCCTGTTGATCCCTGGGATGCTGACGGTACAGATGTACCACGGTACGCAATTGGGGTTTGGATGTTACGGCGTTTGTCCACAATGTGGCTAGACAGGATTGTGGGGATCCCTTCACCACGGTAAACCGCCGCTATAGCCACATCTGTAGCCGGATTAAAGTAGCTAAGTACGGGCAGTCCCGCCGTAGATACAAGCCTGGTTGAGCTACGGGGCAGCGTTGGATTTTGTACTGACTCGGTACCATACAGACCAACAAAAGTCATTGTTGACCCACTTAACCGTGCCACAATCAAGTCAAATCGACCAGCTGTTGGCGTGGTCGGTGTGGCTGGAATTGTTAGGTATGAGTTTTCTTCAACTGCGTAAACAACACCATTGAGTACTACAACACCCCCGGCAACCGACACGGCGGTATTACCACCAGAAGATGGTGGTGTTACGACGCAACCGGAAATTACGCCAGTTGTGTCATTACCTAAAATTTCGAAGTCAAGTGAGTCCGGTTCGGATTGATCAAGAACCGCATACTTGTTCCCCGACGTCGTGTCGGTTGCATTGGGGATGATGAAGGGCATCAGTTACCTCAGAGGGTGTCGTAGATGTTGCCGCTCTTGCGAAGATAGGTGTACAGGTCCTTGGGGATCTTGTACCGGGAGCCATCCTTAAAATCGTATGATTCCTGACCCCAGAACATTTTCCAGGTGCCCTTGACACGGGCGTTTACGTAATCGCTATCGGTTGACGTAACGGTTACTGGCTCGTCTACTACAACATTGTCGTATTCTTCAACATCCTCGATTGGCTCAACGAATACGTCTGGCTTCTTACGGGGTGGCATATTGGCTCCTTATTGAGTACATAAAAGCAAGGTGGGGGCGGTTGCCCACCCCCACCATACTACATCATTGAACTGGTTAGGTTCAGGAGATTGCGCCGCCCAAAGTGTTGAGGATGACGCGGCTCTCGTGGGTGATTACCCCGAAGCCCCAGATGGCGTACCATGCGAGACCGTGCTCACGACCGAAGTCGATGACACCACCGTCACGGAGTTCAACCGGGAGGGCGATGGCATGACCGAAGGCGTTGTCACCGATCATGATGGCGCTGTAGGACTCGGCACCAGGGGCCTGAGCGCCACCGGTGTTGGGATCGAGGTCGGCTGGGATGCTGAGACCCTTCTTGACCTGAGTGGTCTCGATGAAGACTACGTCGTACAGGCGACCGATTTCACCGAGCATGAAGTTGCCGGGAGCGGCGTACTTGGTGACTTCGATGAACTCGGGCCAGTCGCGGAGCGAACGAGCCTGCGAGGGGTGTACGAAGCAGACGTAGGTGTCACCCAGACGGGGGATGTTCTGACCGGCGAGAATCTCAACGGCGTCCTTGATGGAAGCTGGGCTGAGGTAACCGGGAGCAGAAGCTGAGCCGACAGTACCGGCGTCGTAGGGGCTGATCGAGCCACGGGTAGCGGCTGCGGTCCGTCCGAATACAACGCTGGGGGCTACGGCCGAGCCACCACCGAATGGAACGCCGTTGGCGTACAGGGTGTTACGGGCCTGGATGTCCATGCTCTGGGCCATGTGACGGCCGAGAAGACGGCTGGCGGAAGCCATGACGTCGTCGAAAGCTGCGTTGAGAAGCAGTTCGGTGACGGCAACAGCCTTACCATGCTCGGTAACGGTGATCTGGATCTGGCTAGCCGAGAGGGCTACAGGATCCATACGTACACCCTCGGTGAGGGTTGCGCCAGCGGCCTCGTCTACTGAGAGGTTGTTGTAGCGCATGAAGTTGATGGTCAAACCGGGCATGACACCGAGTTCGGTCTTCTTCACAGCGAACTGCTCAAAGCGAAGCACGGGCATGGCCTGGAAAAGAATTTCCTTTGACCAAATTTGCTGGATTGCTGGTGAGAGGGTGGTGTCACTGGTGTAACCTGTGGTCGAAATTGACGCGAGGTTAGCTCCGGTGATTGCACCACCTACGGGGCCTGGAAATGCCATTGTTTATCCTCCGATGGATAGGGTTGATTGGGTTTTAAAACCGGCCTTTTGTAGACCGGGCACTTAGTAGCCTGTCACGCATCTTCACGTATTGATCCATCGGCATGTTGCGAATGTCATCCGCAGTCAACGTTTGGTATTCCTGTTGGTTTTCCAGTGGTCCAGTTGGGGGAGCCGTTACCGGAGCCCCCTTAGGGCGAGGCGGCTGACTCGCCCTCTGGATTGATTCGATTATAGCATTACTTCGTTCCTTAAGTACGGAGATGCTATTTTCGATTTCTTCTTCGGTGTTTCCAGTGACTAAGTCACGGAGTTCAGGAATGATTGTTTCCTGTTCAACTTGGAGACGGCGCTGGCGGTAGGTGTCTAGCTGCTGTAGGTACCGCTCCTTTTCCAGGAGGGCATCCTGAGCCTGACGCTGCTGCTCTAGCTCGCTGAACTTCTGGCCCCACTCATGCTCAACCTGGTTAATACGCTGGTTGAACTCATCTTCGCGCTTGGCCAGAAGCTCTTTGGCACTTAGTTCCTCGATTTCACGCTGGCGAAGGATCTCTGCTTCCTTCTTGGCGCGCTCCTCAGCTTCCTTGATTGCCTTCTCACGCTCTGAGCTAAGGAGGCTCAACTGCTCCTCCATAGCCTTCACACGTCCGTCAGCATCCTCAAGACGCTTATACATCTTGTCTTTTTCCTGCTGACGGATCTTGTGTACTTCCTCTTCTGAAAAGAGACGCTGATCCTTTGGCATATCCTGGCTCGGCTCGGGGGTATCGATGGGTACCTGAATACCGTCTTCTCTTGACTGAACTGACATAAATTCACCTCTGTTGGTTTGGCTTTTAATGGCTTAGGTAATGTTAGGAATTATTCTTCGTCCGGTACACGGCGCTGGGCGAACCTAGCTCCGTATGCCTTTGCAACTATGTTGTTAATCATTCCCGCATCTGGAGCAACGGCGGTGGCCGTTACGCCAGGCAGGGGCCCCTGTTCGGGGCTTGGGCTCCCTGCACTTGTTACATTAGCACCTCCGGCGGGTACCGTGCTGGTACCGTCGGGTCCTGGTAACAAACCTGTAAACATCATTACAGCTTGATTGATTTGGGCTGTAAGCATATCTAGCGCACCTTGGTCAATGGCGTCATCACGAAGTTCTTCAAAGATCTCGGCAAGCTTCTCACGGGGGAACTCTTCACCAAGAGCGCGTAGGGCGCCTTCTTTGGATTCCAACCCAAGGGCCATCTTGGCCTGCACTTCATTTAGTTTAATGAGTACATCAACAGGCAACGGCTCTGGCCAGTGGATTTGTGTTTTGTATGTCAGCGGGTCGGATGGGTCTAGCTGTGGAAGCTGATCCATTTCAGGTGGTTCGCCCAATGCAGGGTTATACATTAAGGATTCGGGGCTGAACACAGCTGCGGTACGTATGATCAGCTCGTTTACTTTTTCCAAACCTTTAGTAAAGTGGATACGCTTCATGTGGAAGCGGTTCATCATTGGCTGGTATTGGATGGCTAGAGCCACACCTGAGGTGTTGGATACGGGCTGGAATTGACCTAGAGCGGTCTCAGGCACACCTGTAATTTCATGCATTGTGCGCTTTAAAAATTCAATGTACTGAAGTGCCCCAGCCATCTCACCCCGTGATTCAAGGTTGAACACTGAAGCGTCTTTAGGTAGACCTGCCCATACCTTCTTTGGCCCTCGCTCCAGTTGGCTGGCCTTGGCTCCAGTAATAATGGTTACTGGAGCAGCGTGGTAGTTGATGATGTCCGAAACCTCGGTCATCTTTTCGTTTAGCTCCCTGTTTAAGGGAATTACGTCCCAGATATCCGACTGTCCCCATGGGGATGAAGAGATCGTCATGTTAGGGATGTGGACAATGGGGATCTGACCTAGAGGGTTTTCATATTGATCAATGAGCTCATCGTTGATGTATTGCTCGATAACTTCGTCTGTAGAAATCTCCGTAAAGGTATAAACCTGTCGGGTGCCCTCGGGGCTGGTGCCCCAGAATCGGTACTTAAGCTTGAACCGCATGATGCGGTCGCGGTCGTGGGGGTGGTATTCGGGGAAGCAGTGAGAAGGGTTCAGGGGAATAACCCGGATCCGTCCCTCGTGGGTAATACCAAGCGGGTCGACATAGGGCTCTTCGTACGCTACCTTGACAAAGCAGTCACCAGTAACACTGGCCAGCTGGCCCATTTCCCAAAGAACATAATGCTTTGAGTTATCTACTTCCCAAACTTTATGTAAAAGGTGGGGGATAACAGCACCGTTCTGGTTTGGTACTTTCCACTGAACACCCTTGCCAAAACAAAAGTTTGTAATGTAATCCGACATGGTTCGGATATAGTTCATCGTGATGTTCTGCTCGCCCATCTCACGGCGATATGACCAGTGGTGCCCTAGGTACCAAGCCCAGCAGGTGGAGTACCTGTTCAATCGGGGTCCGTGTACTTCGAACTCTTCGTCTGCAAGTTCGACCAACCCCAATGGGGATATGGCAACCGTGAGGTCACTCGACGAAGCCCTGTAGCTTGGTGACCAAAAATCAATCGGCATTCAAACCCCTGGTGTTTGTTTCTTTTACGATGAGTGGAAGGATATCACTCGGCACATCGATGTACGTTACAGATTGTATCATCCCACTTGGGATATGGGCCGGATTGCTGTAGTAAACCTGGTTGTCTTCGTTCTTGTCAAGAAGTATGGTGCCAGCCAGGGTTATATGTTTATCCAGCATGCCAGGGACTACCCAACCAATGCTAATTGGTCTTACAAACTGGGGCTTATAGTCTCTGGGGTCAACCCATCCAGTGGGACCGTCAAAGGCGTCTAACCATTCAATAATGGCTAGCCGTGGTTGTTCTTCAGATTTCCGTTTCTTTTTGGGCATAGTAAAACTTCCCTCTGAAGAACGCCGTCCCGTTATGGAACGGTACTTGCTCGTAGAAAAAACTGCCATCTCCAGGTTCATATGTTACTACGCCTACGCCCTGCTGCCAGTCCTCAACAATGGTCATTGGGCGCCCATCCAGATCGATTGATCCTTTTGTACTTGGTACAGTACCGTCACACCTAGCTAGCGTTCCGGGTGACGCGGCCATGATGGTCTTTGGTCCATCGTAATCTTCACGAGACCGTTCAGCCCACTCACGTCGGTGAATGTGGCCGTAGATGACGGATGTCTTTTCCGTGCCGAGGTATGCGTGAGCCGTGGAACCGTTCGATCGTACCTTGGTGCCGTGGATGATGCGAAGTCGTTGGTTGACCCAAAACTGACCGGCTGGGTATCCCGGTATGTACTCCACATTGAAATCATCAAACTTACAAAGGTAAGGAACGCTAAGAACAGGCCAGCTGTCAGGAGTGTTGCCACGACGTAGAGAAAACGCTGCTTTTGCATTATCGATAACATAGTTAACCAACCTTTCCTCGTGGTTTCCGGCAAGCCACACAATCCTGGCTCGTGGTGCCGCCATCCGAAGTTGCGCGCAGAGTGTGGTAGCCCTGTCAATTGACGCTTGTGTGGTTAGGGCGTACGCGCTACTCAGCCTGTACTTACCAAACTCTGGTAGGTCTAGGTTGTCCCCTACCAACACCACCAAATCGGGGTTTGTCGACTGGATGATGGACAGAGCCATTTCGATAGCCGCTTCATCTTGGGTTGGTTCCAGATCGCCATTTGCATTTCTGAAATACCCAATCTGCATGTCTGGTAAGACGACGCAGGTCTCGTAGCCATTTGTGTTTGTACTTGGTTTGGGGGCTTTCAAGGACATCTTGACTGCAGGCCCAGGCTGTACTACTGGCCATTGTGGTCCAGCCTCAAACGCTGGGCTGAACTGGATGCCCATGAGGTCATGTACCTCAGCCTCACCTTCGTCGTTCTTTGTGAGAGACTGGTATAGGGAGACACGCTTAACGGCACCGATCTCATCTACATCGATGTCGTTGCGCTTGAGTAGTTCTGCGATTTTACCTAGAGCGTATTTAGAGTTGCCCAAATCCTTTGACAGGTCAGTCACAACGGCACCTCTTTGCTACGTGTCGAGAAACGGTACTTTCACTGATGTCGTATTTGTGTTTACGCAAAACGCCAGTTAACCAACGAGCAGAGTAAACCTTGGATCGACCAGACCCTTCGTCTTCTCTAATCATGTCAATTGCCCGATCCAAAGCCATTGCTTCGTCTTCGGTCATTTGGTTTCTGACTTTTGTTAAACCGCACACCGTCTTAGAGTCTTGCTCTTTTGGTGAAGCAAGATCCTCTGATAGTGAGGATTCTTGAACCATGTTGTGCTCCTATTGTGCTTCAGGTCATGCGACCTTTGTGCTTGATTCAGTATACACATTCTTGACTTTGGTGCTGCGCTTAATCTGCGCGTTTATTTTCCCCATCAACTTAACAAGCTCGTCTTCATCCTCAAACCCACGTACGGGCACGCGCGACAAGTAATGGAGAATTGTTTGTAGGTCATTGACAGTCATGGTAACTCCTGGAGTGCTCTGGGTGAGTCACTGTACCAGACCTTGTCAAGTACGCGGTTCAGGAAAGCAAAAAGGGGCGGGGGATTAACCCCGCCCCTTCTCTCCTTGTCGGTGGATCTATCAGTCGTAGACGACTGTGGGGTTCGGCCTGTTCATGTGCCCACCCGTTCCAAAGGCATACTCAAACTGGGGCATGCTTTCACCTGACATGGTACCTTGCAAGAAATCTCCAAGCATCTCTGGGGCTTCAATCCATGAAGCGGAACCAACGTGAGCACGCTCGCGCATGGTCTCCTCAGCGTACTTGTAGAACATCTCAGGGTTGTTGTGGTTCATGCGCATGCGAGAGGGAGCGGTGTCCTCATATGCACCAACACCGAAATCCATGGGGACGTCGGTATCACTTTCGATACCCTCCTGGAAACGCTGAGGGCCCCTGTTGCCGGGGATGCTTGGAGCGAGGGTACGCTCGAACATGGGCGTTCCCTTTTCTGGGAACATGGGGTTGGGAGCTACGGCCATATGTATCCTCCTACGAATACGATGTCTGATTAAATATTAGCACCTTTTGTCACCTTCCGAAGAAGGGCGACTCGCTGACAGTTATTGAAGGCATTGTATCTTGTACAGATAGTGAACAGGCGATTGCTAGGGAATCTGGGAAGTCGTCGAAAGCCCCCTTTTCGTCCGGGGCTGCCGCCAGCAAATACGGGCCTCGATAAACTTTTTCAAGATCCAGCATTTGTTGGTTGAACTTCTTCCATATCTTAGTACGTCTGGCTTTAGAGTGCCCAGGAACGATCAATTGATTACGTTGTATAAGTTCTGTTAGGTGTACCCAACGTTCGTTCTGTGCTTTGGAATCTGAAGATACGGCAGATACCTCAATGTGGGGCATCAAGATCTGCAGACGTTCTGCTACGGCTCCACCAACACCTTGGGCATCGACTCCAATTCGATATACGTCGTAGTTACGCACAAAGTCAACTATCTCAAAGTACTGCTGTTCCCATTCGGTGTTGTTTATCTCCAACCAGTTGAGAACACGGTGTTCGTAGAAACCAAATCCGTCTGGGTGATCCCAGTCAACCCACACCGCCGTGACAACGGTTGAGTCGTTTGTTCTGGCTACGTCGATGCCAACAACAATAGGTGTGCGCCACCATTGTTTTACCAGGGGCATTGATGGGTCATACAGCTGGGTAAGACGCTCGTCTGTTACAAACATTCCCTTTTCGAGAATCCATTTGTTGCAGTAGGACATTTGGAATTCGTCTGAATCCTCGCCAATACGCACCTTTTCTTTGGCAATGAACTTGGCGTAGTTTGGGTTGTACTTAGAAGCTGTACGCCAGTCATACTCGAAGTGGGCCTGACGGTGGTTTCGCTTACCGTTGATATCGCGCCGTTTGTTATATTGGATCATCTTGTAAAAGTACGACTTGTTACGAGTAGCCGTGCCAGTCAAGACAATCGATCCGTTGTTGAACGCCAACATGGGCTTGATTGACTTGGTGATCATGAATTCGTCGGCTTCCTGGGCCTCGTCAATGAGCACGAAATGGTAGGTCTTTGATTCGATCTTGGCCTTTGGGTTACAGGTTTGCATACGGCAAAGTGACCCCGAATGCTTGAGGCTTATTATGCGCCCCTTACCTCGCGAACCACCTGAAGTAGCTTTGTCATCGATCTCCGGATCGAGAAGAAAGTCCAATGCATGATCGCTAGTAAGCTTGCTAACGATACGGCTAAAAACCGTATCAGCTTGGTCTTCAACGGGCGCGAATACACCACACCAAAACCCCTTTTCAAACTTACCCAACCAAGTTGGGTACACCTTAGATAGCTTGGGAAGGATGACCATCATTGCGGCCATCACATTAGAAAGTACTTCGGATTTACCTGACTGGCGGGTTGCCACCAGGGTTACCTCTTCACCGTCACCGAGAACTATTGATTCGATAATGCGGTAAGCAATAGGTATTTGGTAAGGAAACAGTTTTACGTTACAGAATTCTTCTGTAAACAGAATTAATTTGTAAATTAATTGATCTACAAATTCTGCTGACGTCTCATCAAGTTCTTCAGAGTCGTCAGCAAATTGATCTTGCTCCTCGTCAAGGAGACCCTCAGCCGTTAGGTTGTCCATGTTCCCTGGAAATCAATTCTCTCCACATTTCGTTAGCAGCCTCAAGCTGCTTTGAAAACTCGGAGGCTGGCTCTCCTCGGTACCTCCAACCGTCATAGGTTGAACCGAGCGCCATAAGGGTGCTATTGAGCCACTGGTGAAGTTCGGGAGTACTCATTTTATTGATACGTGAAATGGAAGACCCAGGGTTTTTTGACCCCTCATCTCGTGGCCGCATAAACAGCTTCATTTCCAACCTCTGATATCCCGTAAAGGCGCTTCCATTTCCCTAGCTTGCATAGCATACAACAGACCGTTGGTGTCATCAAGTTCTTTTGGTTTCCCACATAGCCCAATCTGGAATACATACTTACCAAAGCGCATTTGAATACCAGTTCCGGTCAACCATGGTGCTGATGTTTGGCGCATAAATCCACGGGATACAACTTTTGTTTTCTTTTTTCCCGTGTTTTTTAGAATCCAATAGACATTTTTTACGACGTATAAGTTGTTCATATTTTTTTTTATTACCCTTGGTCACCAAACAGCTTACGCTTGAGATCTTCCAATATGTCTTCTCCACCAGAGATTACACGATCTTTAGCAGCACGTTCTGCTTTTTTCTGAGCTCGAGTAGCCCTGCTAAGACGTCTAGCTTCTTTTGTGCTCTTGCGGCCAGACTCCGTAATGTCTGCGCGAGCAAGAACTTCCGCGTAGGTTTTACTTTCATTTCCTGGACGACCACTATTAAGTTCTCCAAGCATGTTTGCGAACAACCCTGACTCAGAGGGGTGTAGCCCAGAATGCTTACTACCATCAGCTTTGGTGTAAGGGCGCCCACCGTTTAGGGCATTGATACCTTTTCCAAATGATGACCCGTACTTTAACGTCTCCCATGTCTTTTGTTCTTGGTCTGGGTAAATGTACACCGAAGTTGGTTGCGTATTAGAGGGTCTGGCAAAAGCTGCCACGATGTCACCAAAGATATTACCCGTGTCAGTTTCTGCGTCTGATAGGTAAGTAGGAATCCACTGTAGTCCCCAGACTCTTGTTGATTGTTTAACTACAGCCCTGCTATAAAACTCTCGGTTTTTATCGGGCCTTTTTACACCACGCTTACTTCCAGTGGACTGCTTAATTGGGTAGATGGTTTCCACTGGTGGTAGTGAAGGTCCAGCTGTTACGTAAGTTAACGATTCTTTGACTTGCTCAGGAGTAGCTGTTACTTCTCCACCGTAAAGTACTGACTCAGTGCGCTCCCCTATCTCTGGGGTGCTTTCTAGTATTTCTCCAAGGCTCTTACCAAGAGCTTTGCCACCGGAGCGGCTATCACCAATGGCCATGATCAGGTCTTAATGATGTAGTTGAGGATGATCGTTGGCTGGACGTTGTTGTGGAAACTGTTGTCGTTAACTCCGTTACCACCAATAATTGTGGTGTTAGCGGTTGATGGTCCCTCGGTAGCCGTGATGGCAGTGCCACTAGCGTCAACAGGAGTACCAGACCGTTGCTGATCGGTGATGCTGGTTACGCCGCCAGACTTACCAATCACGGCGTAACCAGTAGCAGTAGCTGGGTACTGAATGCTGTCGATCTGGACTAACGAACCAGAATAAAAATCCCAGTTAGGAGTCGACCCGCCCTGCCTTTGTAGGTAGCGGTTGGCAAGCACCTGTCCCGTGGTGCGCCCCTGCTCTGGGTGAGAGTGACCGCTATCAGAAAACGAGATGTTGTCGCCGTGACCGTGTGCAATACCATGTCGGTGTGAGCTAAGGCCGTGAGTGTGGCTGCTCAACCCGTGCTGGTGGGCAGGCATTTCAGCAGTAGACAACTTGTGGCTTTGGGCCCCTGTAGCGGTTCCAAGCGTCGTTGATGCCACGTTATTGAGGCGTGCTGCGCTAGTGCCCCCCATGTCGTCTTTGCCAGCTACTACTCGACCACGAAGATCGGGTACTACCGCAGTATTGATGCCATCACCGCCATAAGTGCTGCCCAAGGCAGAAACAAGGTTAGGATACGTCGCAACATCGATAGATTGTCCATAGCAAAGTAGCCATCCTGAAGGGGCAGTAGTGCCAGCGTAAGGCATGATTGCGCCAGCCGGGATTACCTGTACCCAGGACACGCCGGTTGATTGAGTTGAGTCAGCCGTCAGTGAGGTTCCATTGGCACCCACCGACCGTTTGGCATAGGCGTTGTCGGCAGTACCAACAAGTAAGTCGCCCTTAGCGTCAATAGACGCAGCAGTAAGAACTACACTAGTGTCTAAACCTAGTGTGACTGCGCCAGTCGTACCTCCACCAGTAAGCCCTGTTCCCGCGTTTACTTCGGTGATGTCTCCTGCAGCGGCAACTCCAAGGGAGTTCCACGCCGTTACACCGTCGCCAAACTTAATGGCTTTAGAGGTGCTTTCATACCCAAGTTCGCCCTCTGCCAATATTGGGTTAGCAGTTGACCACTCGGTGGCGGTACCCCGCCTAAACTGAATTCTTACTGCCATTTAAGGCTCCTTGTCAGCCGAACATCTTCTTCCATGTTACAGGACCGACAATGCCGTCTGCTTTTAGCCCGTTGGCGGTTTGCCAGGCCTTTAGGGCCTGCTCCGAACGGGGACCAAAATCTCCGTCAGCAGTAGCACCAATGATGGCTTGTACCAAGGCAGCGGCTGGGCCTTTCGATCCACGCTGCACCGGAGTGCCGGGGTAATCGAACTTCATCGGGCCAGCCTCAGGAGAACCGCCGGAAGGGACAATAGCCTCCACAGGGGCTGCTACAGAACCGTCCGGGGTGTTGTCTCCAAGGCAGTACTGCCAGTGCCATGACTCGAATTCCTTGGAGTTCTTGTCGCCAGTCTGGAGGTAGAACCCCCACTTAGGGGCATTGGCGCACATCCATTCAAAGCATGCACCGCCCATCGACTGGAGCTTGCCGCCAGCCTCGTAACCCAGGTCAATGGCAAGTCCCCAACCGTGGTTGGAGCCCTTCTTGCCGGTTGGGTCTGGGGCTGCCGAAGGGGCCTTTCCTGGCTTTAGGTACCAAGTCTTACCCTCATATTGACGGGTAACCTGTGGACTCCTACCCCGGTCAACTGTCTCATATCGATCCATGAACATGTTTAGCTGCCCCTGGAATGACCGGTAGTCACCTACGTTCTTAAGCTTGTGACCAGCAGCTAGAGCGGCGTCGTACATCTTGTTAAACTGCTCAGCTACGGGCTTGTACATCAAGCCGCCTGTGTTTACCTTAGCAAGCAACTCCTGTGGCAGTTGGCCGTTCTTGTGCGCGGCAAGAGCTGAAGGAAGTACAAGCTTAATGTAGGGGTAGTTCACTTGGACCCCTTACCAAAGGCGCTATCGTTGGGGTTGAGGAACCGAAGAGCTACTGGAAGTGCGGCGGCCCAAAGAGCGTTTAGGGTTACCTTCCAGTCCTGAGTAGCGGCGTACGTCGAAACTGCAGCACCTAGAACGCTGCGGGCATACGACGCAATGAGGGCTTTATTTTCCTTTGTCAACATTTGTGGCCTCCTTAGGGGCAGTCTTCATCGCATCAATTGTAGCCTCCAGCATGGCAATACGCTGGGCCTGAATGGCGATCTGTGTCGTCAGGGATTCTATTATCTTGTTAATATCTATCTGTACGTCTGACATTTTCTTCTCCTATAATTCTCGTACTTTAATACTTGGGTCATTCTAGGGGCTATCCGGAAATTGCACTATTTCAGATGGAATCCAAGTTGCAGGAAAGTCTCGTAGTTGTTGGCGGTAGGTTGCCCAAGCCTGCTTATCTACGGGAACATCAGCAAGTTGCGTCCAGTCAGACGCAGTAAGGAGCGCATCACGTTGAATACGCAAACGCTCAAATAGCCATTCATCGGGAATAATTTCAGAGTCGAATGGTCCTCGTAAATTAGTAAACATTATGCCGCCTCGTAAATAATGTGACCGCTAATAACATCTCCTGTGGTAATAGCGATTGCACCACTGCCAAAATAGTTGCTATTAGCGTGTGGAATCAATCCTACTTCCGTAGAACTATAAGCAAACGCTATGCCCGAATAGTGGACATTGGCACTCTGATCATAGATATGCATATTTCCCGCAATAGCATAGGTTGCATTCGCCTGAAATGTTTGAGGCAAACTAACCCGCACGGCATTTCCCGCTGTGCCAGTTCCTGAAATCAACAACGCAAACTGCCAGTTGATCATTTTGCCTATTTGGGCATAACGGCTAACATACGTTCCGAAAGTAACGTTTACACCTTGGTTGATTGTGGTAGTAAAAGAAGTCCATCCAGTATTGGATCCTCGGGCACTGGTAAATGCCGCAAGGTCACCCGTAGTGTCAGGTAAGGTTATTGTGCGGTCAGCCGTCAAAGTAGTCGGTTGCAAAGTCACCTCATACGACGACGTGCCACCAGCACGACCAGCGAGAGCAACACCATCCTGAGTAGCACCAGAGCGAGCAGTAATTGTACCAATAACATCTAACGCCGTACCGGGAGATGTTGTATTTACACCAACACGGTTGTTGGTTGAATCAACTTTTAGCGTGTTGGTGTCAACTGTTAGATCACCAGAGACTGCCAAAGACCCCAGCGTGCCAACGCTCGTGAGAGATGATGCAGTTACATTTGAGGCCAAGGTTGCGCCAGTGATGTCGGATGCGTCTGTTGCATAAAGAAGCGATGTCCATGCGGTGGAACCTGTGCCAACCTTCAATTTTCCGGTATCGGTTTCGAATCCGATCTCACCAGCGGCAAGGGTAGGGTTCACTGAAGTCCAGTTGGCGGCGGTGTCCCGCCGTACTTGAATTAATGCATTACGAGCCATCTGTTATCTCCGGGTTCCAAGGTTCGGGGGTGTTGCCTTCTTCTAGCCATTCTAGGTAACGCTGATAGTCGGGGTTGCCTTCATCCATCGGGATTTGCGCTCCGTCCTCACGACGCAACACGGTGATCTCTATGCCTTCAGGGTTTGCAAGTGCATGTAAATAATGTTTCATTACAACTCCGAATCACAAGTCCAATGACCACCTGTATTGCAAGCAACAAAATTACCTCCACCAATAGCAACGTATCCGCGACAACCAGCCTCAGAAAAATTGTCAGATGTTACTACTGGTGTTGTTGTTCCACCATTATATGCAACATCCCACGACCCACTTGTTCCATTTGTTCTATAAAACGTCATCGTGTATGAACTATATCGTTTTTGTACAGCAAATTGAACTCTGAACACCATACTGCTTGCGCCGTTTGATGTCCCAGCGTACTGCGCAAAACCGTTGGTTGTGTTTGACCCTGGTGCATCGGATTGTCTATATGTTTTTTCAAAGTATCGCTGGCACAACGCCAACTCCACCCCAGGTGAACGACGCTCAAACGGGGTTGCAACGGAGCCTAATTCAAGTTGGACACCAGTAATACCAACATAGTAATGACCGTTAGTGTTGAGCGTAAGTTGCAAATAACTGTTTGCACCCACGGTTTTTCCACTAATTGACGGCAACGTGAGCGTTTGAGACACCCGCACCCAACTACTAGTGGTAGCCACATTGGAAAAGTTTGTTGTTACTGCCGTAGAACCACCAGAACCAAAGTTCTGTGTGAGGGAAGAAACGATAACGTTGTTGCCATAACCAAAGTTGTTTACCCAATAAGAAAGTGTAACTGTTTGTCCAGCAAATGTGCGAACATCTTCAATACGCTGACTGAAAATATTTGGGTAATTTATATTACTGAAACTTCCCATAAAATACTGTCCGTCGTATCCACTAATTCCGCCAATCGCCAAGTTCTGTCGCTCCATAATGTTGGTGCCGCCAGCCGAGACGGTACTCCCAATCCACCTATCTGCGGCTGGGTAATAAGCAAACGTATATAAATAGTTGAAAGTTGATCTCTGCCATACGTCGAAACCACCGTTGATTATCGCATTACGATAGCCGTGAAAAGGAGACAGGTAGTTTGTTCCCTGAAGAAACTGTGTGGACTGAGTGGTGCCTGTTACATCAAGCGTGTACGCAGGGGACTGGTTGTTGATACCAACCCGCGTGTTGGTGGAGTCTACCTTCAGTACGGTCGGGGACAGTGACGCACCGTAAGCTTTCCAGACGGTTCCGTCCCAAATCCAGGATTTGCCACCCTCGGTGTATATCATTCCGTTAAACGGTGAGTTAGGGAAGTCAATCGCCACTTGGCACCCCCGGCAACATGAAACCGCCCTCACTTATGGGTGTTTGAGCCAATTCGCGTACCCTTAAAAGATTGGCGTACTCTTCATCGTTCATGGGGCGAACTAGGTCGCCAATTTGAATAAGAGGGCGTTCTGGTTCCATTACGAGTTCCTATATCCGTAGACGCGAATAGTACCGCCAGTAAACGTACCTGCGGTAGCACTTAGCGTAAAATCGGTAAACGAAGTAAATGCCGCATGAACTCCTGATGCATGACCAAACCCGGCGTCGGGCCACGCAATATAAGCACTTGTTTCCATACGGGTATGTCTGGTCAAAAACGGAGTAAATAATTTAAAATGAGCGTATGCGTCGTTCCCAGACCCACCACCAATCCACGGAAAACCCGCTTGTGTTGACGTAGTCGCCGCCAATGGCGTTGTGCTATTGACATTATATAAAAGCGTTGTTCTATAGTTTGTTGTTGCTGAACCAAGTTGACAAAAGAATTGAGCGTCCGTACCAGCCAGTGCAGTTCCAGTATAAATAATTTCATAATTATCGTATGTAGACGAAAATGCGTTAGTAACAACAACGCTAGATGCGTTGCTGGTAACTGCTTGTGCTTTAACCAAAACCAAACCTGGCGCAAGACTGGCCGACATCGCCGTCACCAAATTGCCGTAAGTGATCTTGTTCGCCGCCGTCGCACTCGACGGATTATCAACCACTGGAAACACGTCGTCGCTCGTCAAGCTCGTCACCGCCGACAACGCGGTCACCTGCCCCGGTTGTAACGCCCCAGCAATATCAGTCGCGTTACCAATCTCCACCCACGTTGAGTCGTACCGTAAAAACCAACGCCCCGTATCAGATTCATACCATTGGTCGCCGGTTTGTGGTGAAGATGGTTGGGAGTCTTGAACATAAATGTTTGGACTAGGAAATCTAACTGACCATGTAGAGCCGTCCCATACCCATGAACGAGACCCAACAGTAAAAACTTGATTAAGGGTAGGGCTATTCGGGAAGTCAATTGCCATTACACGCCCCCAATATCTTCAATCAACAAAAAATGTTTATTAGTAGTATCATCGGATGCAAGATTTATAGTTCCAGAAACAGTACCTATTGTCACAGTTACAGTTTGTGATGTTCCATTTCCGGTGACGACATATGACCCTTCGGCATGCGGGTAACCAATCTCGCTTAAGTCTTGTGTTCTGTGGTTGCCTAAACTTGTTGTGTTTGTTGTAATGATATGCCGACCACTCGCTACTGATGTAGTCAAATGTGTGGTTATTTTATATCTTCGATTAGAAGTTGCCGTAAAAGTTGTAGTGAGCCCAGAAACTACATTACTTGTAATAGTATTACTTGTAGAAGTTGTGTAAGTTACTAGGCCCCAGGCAGTGTTCCATGGCCTAGATGCCATTGTTGCAATCTGTGTCGTGTTAGTGCCAGCAGAAGCGGTTGGGGCAGTAGGGGTACCAGTAAAAGCAGGGCTAGTACCAAAACTGGTTAACGACGACGACACCACGTTGCTGGCGAGTGTTGTACCAGTCAAATCATTAGCATTTGTAATAACGGTTCCAGCGGTAGTAATTTCTACCCAAGCATTATCGTAGTAAACCAGCCACCTACCAGTGTCGGATTCAAACCATTGGTCACCAATGTTTGGTGACGCCGGTGGTGTATCAGAGATGGTCAGGTCTGGGGAAGTGCCATAACCGGCCCAGAAAGTGCCGTTCCACTGCCAAGTTTTGCCGCCAACAGTGTACAAATCACCATTTGTGGGGCTATTCGGGAAGTCAATCGCCATTACGCACTACCTCCGTCTAATCCTCCGTACGATGGTGTCATCGTGTCAATCCAGTAAGAATCATAGTATACAAGGAGGTTTCCTGTGTCTGATTTAAACCATAGTTGTCCGACATACGGAGATGCTGGCGCGGTATCGGATGTGGTAACAACTTTACGAGATACCCACAACGACCCGTTGTACCCGAGAAACTCACCAGAGTTGGGAGACGGCAAACTGACGTTGTGCAACTCATCCAATTCGTAACCGTTTTGAGTAGCAACGTAGATAATTCCGTTGTTGGTGGCTCGGACAACGACACCGATAAAAACAAGGTGGTCGGGGGCTGTGGGCTTGGTTTTAGTAAACGCACCGTTGGTCCCCAACCACAAGATGTCTCCAGCGGTGTACCCCGTCGAAAGGTCGATACCATCGACATACCCACGAGTAATAATTGGACCATTGTTACTGGCAGTAATGTCAGCACCAGCGACACCAATGGTCTTAGATGAAGTGGTGTCACTAGTGTTATCGGCCCTCTTAACAGTAGCGTGGTCACCAGTAGCACCGTACAGGTACACGCAGGTACCAGTTGTAATCGTGGTCGATTCAGCATTACGCACATAAGACACCAGCGGGATGTGGCTGTTTACCCACGACGTACCGTTATACGAAAGTCCTTGAAACTCCTCGGGAGCCGTAACTACAACATCGGAAAGATCATCCAGTGCACCAACACTGGACCCACCGCCAGCGGAGGCTGCACCGAACTTCGTCCCGTTGTACTTAAGAACATCACCGGTTACTGCCCCAGCCGTATCAATTTCTATGCCCTTTACAAAAAGGGACTTTAGAAAGTTAGCCATACGGCTCCTTTAAGTTTTATCAGCCTACGACAACTACACGATACTGGTTGGAAGTTGGGGCTGTCGAGAACTCCAAGGTTACAGTTGAAGTAGTAGCATTCTTGACATCAGGGAAAACTTGTTGGTAGGGGCTTCCAGCTTCGTACACATACACCTGCACGTCCCGAGTTGAAAGGCTGTGGGTTACAGTGTAAGTGGTATTAGAACCATCGCCTACGTTAGTGGAGTACTTGGTGGTGGCCCCAAGGTTTGCACGAGCAGTAGCGGCATCGGTTGCGCCAGTACCACCGTAGGACACTCCGACGGCGGTGCCTTGCCAGACGCCCGTTCCAATGGTTCCGACGCTGGTCAGGCTAGAGGAGGTTACCCCAGAACCAAGGGCGCTACCACTTAGAACTTGGGTCCCGTTGATATAGTAAGCCTTGCCGGTGAGCAAGTTCATGTGCTCCGACGAGGTCCATGCGTCAGTGGAGTCAACCCAGTTAAAGGTCTTATCGGTTGCGCCGTTTAGGGTGATACCACCACCATCTGCGGCGGCATCTGAGTTGTTACCGTCAGCAAGAATGATGTTCTTGTCGTTGACTGTCAGGGTCGTTGAGTCAATCGTGGTCGTGGTTCCCTCAACAGTCAGGTTACCCTTTACAACGACTGTACCAGCGGCGTTACCTACGTTAACTGTAGTAGCTGCACCGGCAAAGTTAACGGTGGTTGCGGTGGTGTTTACCAGGTCAAACGTGGTACTCGACGTAGTTATTGACGTTACAAATGAAGGACTGGTGTTGAACACCAAATACCCAGAACCGGTCTCATCGGAGATTACTCCTGCCAGAGATGAAGACGTGGTCGACGCAAACTGACCAAGGCCAGAGGTAGTTACGGCTACGTTAGTGATGGCCCCGGTTGCACCGTTAACACTGGTAACACCGGTGCTAGAAGTCAAGTACGTGCTGGTGTCGACAGACCATGTACCAGATCCGTTTGTCTTTAGAAAACCAGAGGTTCCGGTAAGAGCGGCAATTGAGGCGAGATCGGCGTCGTATGGTTGCCAAGTACCAGATCCACCGGCGGAGACGGTAACCCAGTTAGTACCATCGTGGTATTTGAGGACATTGGCCCCACCGCTGGTATCGAAATAAATACCACCGGCCTTGGCGTTGGTCGAGGGGGCGGTACCTGCGTTATGTACAACGGCATTGAGTAATTCGTTACCGGACAGGTTTACGTTATTTAAAAACTTAGCCATGGTGCCTCACGATAGGTAGGCCTTGCCGCCAAAGGTGGCGGAAAAGGAAATTGTTAGAGAGTTTAACGACACATATGTTACATCACCTATTACTACGTTTTCCCCGTTATCTACGACGTTAACGGAAGGGTAATAACCCAAGTTGTGATTAATTGTCCACGTAGAAGCGGACACACTTTGTGTGTGGGTATAGAACCCACCCGAATCCCCCTGTAGACCCTGGGGACCTTGTGGGCCTTGTGGGCCCTGCGCGCCTTGTGGGCCCTGAACGCCAGTAGGTCCTTGGGCAATCTTTTCAACAATTGAAGTCTTGGTATCAGAGACCGTTACTGATGACCTGGGCTTTTGTGAAACTACCTCAACAGTATTTGGGCCGTTCTTGACTACCTCGATAGAACCCTTATTGTTATCAACGTATACCGTTCCCATTATGGCTTCACCGACACCGAAGGTTCAACTACGAGGGCACCCCTAGTCAACCTACTCCAGTCTCCACCAGAGTCCTGTACAAAGATGTCAAAGTCATACGATCCGGCTGCAATTGTGTTTGTGTTTGACACATGGACAATCAAACTTGCCCCTGTAGCTGGGGAAATGTAACCTCGACGGTTAGCGGTCAAACCTTCGATGGTTGCTTCATTGGGGGGTGTGGAATACCAACGAAGATCAAGAACAACGGTTCCCGATGAGTTGGCAGCCTGCATGTAAGCGTTCTGTACCGTGACAATGTCACCATCAGTGTCTCGCCATGTGAATGTACGATAGAAGTCTTCGCCCTCACTAAACCTGAGTTCCATGTAATCAATCTCCTCCAACGGCGTAATTGTCCCGACATCGGTAACAACAATTGTACCTTTAGCCACTGGGGTGGTCACGTTTGATATGACCCCATTGGCGATAGACCTAATCGGAAGAATAGCCATGACGTCAAATTCCAAAGTACCTACTGGTAGGTCTTTAGTTTCTTCTTCCGAGAGAGATATGACAATACCACCCTCGGTTGTAATGGTGGTTGTTAACTCCGCCCTGGTGACGTCCCCAGTTTTGATTAGCCCCCAGGAGTCGGAGGGCTTAACAATGCGATGGCTATCCTTATCTTTAACCATGATAAGGCGCTCCCAAGGCAATCCCTTGGTAATTCGGTACTTGAGCTCGTTGGGCATACCACCATTCTAACGCATAAATAAAGTGGGTGGACCGCCCGCAGACGGCCCACCCAGTAGAGCACTCAGTGTTTATTATACAGCTTTTGATTTACGCTGTGTGGGCTTCGTGGGGCGAGAGGCCTCCAAAAATGTCACCCGTGTGTCGAGACGGTCCACTTTACCATCAAGTCTGTCTACTTTTCCGTCAACCCGATCCACCTTGGTTTCGACCCTTTCTAGGATCTCCATGGACCGCCCGTGCTGTTCGGTGTTTCTTTTGTCGAGCCGGTTAAGGAACCACATTACCGGACCACCAATCAGCGCTACCACAATCGGGATGTAGACAGGTTCCATCAGTCTTTGTCCTCCTGCTTGCTAGCGGACATGGCTCGTCCAGCGGCCAGGCCGGTTAGGGCGCCACCGATGCTGAACATCAGGGGCTCAAGGATCTTTAGAAACGCAGCATCATTCGGGGATTGCTCTGAAGGTTGGTACACAAAAATCAACGAGTACAACAACGCGCAAACGCTGAACATCAATACACCGGCCAGGGTTAGGATTACTACCGCCCGTGTACGGGCCTCCAGTTCCTCAGGGGAGAGGCGCTTCCTGCGTTGGATAACTGGTCGTTGGGGTCTGGTTTCTTGGGTCATCTGCGGGGTTCCTATATCTATCCGAACATGAAGTAACTGCCAGTAAGGTAAATATTAGTACATATTTTCTCACTTGGCCTCCCCATCGTCTTTTGTAAAAAGAACACCCAAAAAATGGGCAATTAGACACACACCAGATATCCACAAACCAATCGCCTTGGTTGCGCCAGAAAGTGTAATTAGGACTAAGGCGGTGCCGCCCAGGGTCCACGAAAGTGAAGAGGTTTCTTTGAAAAGCTTCTTAATCATTTGATCTTCCTTGAGCTTGTCGGTACAGGGGCTGCAAAACTAGCTATTGCGGCAGCAACTACTACTCGTCGTGTACCAACTGGGACGGCCGACCCGGTCGGAACATACGAGTCGAACTGGCCTCCGAATACGTTGATCTGGGTTTCGAACTCTTCTTTGACGTCCTCGGGGGCGTTGGTTAGAGCCTCTGATAGGGCCTCAGCCTGGTCGTCGGAAAGCTCCTCGGGAACAATCGCGTCAATAAGTTCTGCTACCTGATCATCAGATAGTTCATCTAGTACATCTTCGCTAAAGACAGCGGTGATGGATTCCTCGGTTAGTGAACTTACTTCTATAGATTCTACTAGGTCGTTAAGCTCTTCGCTAGATAGGTCAGCCAGTTCTTCTTCAGAAATCTGTGGGCCATTCTCCACAGGCACAGTCGTCGTTGTGGTCGTGCTGGTAGACGAACTGGTTGACTCCGGTATGGAGGTGCTCGTAGACGTTGAGACGACCGTTGTTGTAGTGGAGGTAGAAGGGGGGAGCGTTGGGGGGGTTGCAGGTGGGGCAATCGGCAACGAGGGAGTCGTCGTAGTAGGTACCACAGGGGCAGTGGGTTCGACCGGGGTAACAGATGTAACAGTCGTTTCCACAACAGTCGTCGTCGTCTCTGGAGCTAAAGAGCTCGTAGTAGTCGTCGTGGAGGGGGGTTCTGTTGTCGTTGTCGTGGTAGTTGGTGGTTCGGTGACAGGTACAGTCGTTGTTGGGGCAGTGGTAGTACTGGTCGTCGTCGTAGTTGTGGATGTTGTAGTTTCCGGCCATGTCGTTGTTGTCTCTGGGGCGTTAGTGGGGGTGGTGTTTAGTTCAACTCGGTATGACGTACCATACCATGCGTCGGGATTTCCACAACACACACCTGTGCGAAGCCTATACGAGCCCGGTTGGACGGGTATTTCAATCCAAGAGTCCAGCCCGAAGTAATCATCATTTTGGGCAAGTAAGACACCGTTTGCGTCGTACAACCAGAGCATGGAGTCAATGCTGTATTCCCATGCGTAAGTGCGAACCTTGAAGTCTGAAGGTTCCGTGTAGGTAAACCAGAGGTCATTTGCTCCGGTAACCGTATAAGTTGTAGGCTCGGCTCTCGCTGTGTTTACTGGAAAGATTGCTAAAACAAATAATGACCACTTTGAAATACCCATGATACTTCGAAGTACGTTTTTAATCAATATACTCCCTCACAGCAAGCGTCTCGGCGTCCACAATCCCTACACTTATAGTGTGCGTGTTCTGGTACAAGCTGGCCGCCACAGTAAACGCACTGCGTGGAGGTATCACATTGTTGAGCTGGTGGTTCGTTCACTTATCAATTGTATCAGTACCGGGTGTGGGAGTTGAACCCACCTACGAGTGTGTATAAGACACCTTGCGTCAACCGGACGCATCACCCGGTGTATTGGATGGTATCTTAAAGTGTTTAAGGAGTGTGCATGAACGGTGTAGATGTTGTTGGATTCTTTACTGGAGAATTTGGTCTTGGTGAGGCGGGGCGGCTTCTTACTGAGACTCTTAAAAAGAGTAATGTCCCAGTGTCAACTATCAACATAGAAGTTCCAAACCACCGTAACAGGCATCCCTTTGTACCAGATAACGCCTGGCATCACAAAATTATGATTGCTAGTGTCAACTCTACTGAGATGCCTTTGATCTTGCAACAACATGGTGCAGAAGTGTTTCGTGAACGACATGTCATCGGACAATGGTTCTGGGAATTAGAAGATGTACCAAAGCAGTACCGTGTTGGTTACCAATTTGTTGACGAGCTTTGGGCCCCAACAAAGTTTATCCAAGAGGCTGTAGGGAAGTACGCTCCAGCCGACATGGAAGTACACCATATGCCGTTGCCGTTGATAACTCCAGCAATAAAAAAAGATGTTACTAAAGAAAACTTTGCGCTTGATCCAGACAGGTTTACATTTTTATTTACTTTTGATTTTTGTAGTATCGAAGCCAGAAAAAACCCGGCTGCGGTTATAGAAGCTTTTAAAATTGCGTTTCATGAAAACGAGGGACCGGTACTGGTCATCAAATCCCTCAATGACCATGTGTTTCCACACTCCCTTAAGAACTTGATGGTTAAGGCTGATGGTCGGAGCGATATTAAATTCTTCAATCAGCATCTTGACCATGACTTGGTGTCTGCGTTAAGAAACGTGTGCGACTGTTATGTCTCCTTACACCGATCAGAGGGTCTTGGCCTAACGATATCGGAAGCAATGTGCCTGGGTAAGCCCGTTATTGCAACTGCCTATTCAGGAAACATGGACTTCATGACTGAGGACAACTCGATCCCAGTTCCGTGGGAATACACGTACATCAACACAAACCAGGGTCCATACGAAGCCGGTATGCGGTGGGCGGAACCCAACACCTCCTTTGCCGCCAACGCCATGCGCAAGGTTTATCAAGATCCTGTGTGGGCAGCCAACCTAGGCAAAAAAGCACAGAGGGATATCGCTAACAGGTTCTCGTTTGAGGCTACTGGGGCCAATATGGTGGAGCGACTCAGTAAGGTTCAGGTGTAGTACCTATAGGTACGGGCCATACATCGTATGGTTTGTAAAGCGGGTGGTCTCGGACAGTGCCAATCCACGCTTCAGCGCAGTGCCGGTGCTCCCGAGAGCACTTTTCTAACAGATTTATGTGCTGACCGGACGCCCACCAGAAGTTTCCGCCCCAAAATGGGTTCGGATTGTCCGGATTTATGCGGTAATAGTGGCATCCGACCGTGGATGCGCAGTCTTCGAGGGCTTGGACACACTTTTCCCACTCAACAACAAGCTTTTTGGTCATTCCACGACGCCAATTCTCGTTTACAGGGGCATAATTGGCTGCTCCCTTGGTGTGGCAGTACAAAAAGTGGGCTTCAGGGTCGGTTTTAGCGAGTTCCCACAGCGGATCGAGCGTAATTTGCTCCCATCCGGTCGGTCCACTGGCTATAAGGTTGCAATTTAAGCCTTGTATGTCAAAAAAATCGAGTACTTCGGTGATATTTCGGTTCGATCCAACGCAACCTACGTTAAATGAGGTCAAATTGTCGTACAAACCGTACTGCCGTAGGGCTCGTACGTGGTCTGACACCTTGTCTTTCCACGCCCCATCAGCGTAAACGTGGTAAAAGTGGTGAATTGGTCGCGTTACTTGCGCCATACAGACGGCGAGTGGGCCTCTTCAACCGCCCGAGCGTGATCTTCGTCGGTGTACAACCGAACAATGTGGATACAAGGATCGTTTTCGTAGAAATCCTCGTACTCAGCCTCGCTCATTGGAAGGCCATCATGGGTCTCACACACTGCTGGACCGCACCAATTGTTGTCCATTCCGTATTTAAGCCACTCATTGAAGTCCATTTTGTTCCTATTCGTCAAATAGTGATGGTTGGTAAAAGGTTTCCCCGGGCTCATTCTTTCCGTGCCCAGCCGCGAAGTTAGCACTACGAGGGGTAGTTGTCACCTGTTCTCTTTGTTGAGGGTTGGCCTTAGCGGCCTCTCGATCAAATTCACGACCTTTACCCAACCTGTAGGCAGCGCATCGAGAGCAGAACAGACCAAGAACACGGTCACCCTTGGCGTTACGTGCCCGCATACCAAGGTTTTCGGTAGCTGGGACGCTCTGCCCTGATTCAGCGCAGTCATGGCAGGGCCGGGAGGGGCCCATGTATTTGGCCACTGTCAGTCACCAAGCTTCTTGCGAAGCCCGTAGGCAGAGGCAGCACCGATAGCTGCACCGGCAACTGCACCTGGGACGCCTGAAGCGATACGTGATGGGTCGAGGAACTCACCTACGGTTCCGTGCATCATGGGGTTAATGGTGACCATGCCACCTAGTGCCCCACCAATTGCCGCTCCGGTGGCCATACCACGAGCCATACTGTCGGTGCTCATGGCCCGACGCATACTCTCAACGGTCCTACGACCGGCGTGGATCTTGCGACCACGATGATCAGTTGCGTGGTGCGCGGTGGTGTAAGGAGCATCGAGTACTTCGTCGTGGTAGTCGCCGTACCGCTGGCCACCTGGAAACAATACGTCGTCTGGTTTGAACATGGCTGCCCCTAAGTCTCTAGTAGCTCTTACGCTGTATAAGCATATTATAGATCATCGCGTAACCGCCCAGGTAACCCGGAAAATTTCCAATTTCACGGCTACCAAGGCCGCGCAACCGGCCAGATAGCAATAAATACTGAAAAGCGTATTACGCCGGTACCATTACACGGTACCGGTGAACACCCACCTAGTACCGGTACGTAATCCCTTAGAAGTGATGTTCTTGAACCCAATATCCTGCATCATGCCCTGAACAGCTGCCGGGTTGAATCCCCAGAAGTTTGTATCGTCACTGTTCAACTCATCCTTAATATAGTACCGAGCTGCTGGGTATGGTATGTCTAACATGTCCACATGGGTCTCGATGACTACTAAACCGTTGGACATGGCCTTGGCCTTCTCTAGGTACCCAATCGGATCTTTAGCGTGGTAGATAACCCCAAGCATGAGTACGATGTCAAACTTCCCATGCTTCTTAGGACTCAACTCCTCAACAGACGCTACTAACTTCTCTACGTTGGAGTTCCTGTGCTTCTTGGCAAAGTCGAATCCAGAGTCACCGACTTGAGACCCGTTGTGGATAACTCTTCCCTTCCATACGAACTTGTCGGAAGCGACCACTCGGGCCGCATTACGTTGTTCACAAGCAAATGAGTAATACCCATCCCAGGCCCCAATGTCCAGTACAGACAGTCCAGATAGATCTTCAGGTAGTCCTAGGTTCTCAAAGGTGTTAGGGGCCTCTACGCTCAGCCCATTGGTGGTGTGCTCCCCAATCTGAATGGGGTGCCACCATACGATGGAGTTCATCTCGTCTAGTGTACTTTGATCCATAGATCCTCCTTGTGAATAGGTCTACATTACCTTATCCACAGGTGCCCAGTTATCCACAGGTAACCCCCCCCATTTCGAATAGGGCTATTACGCAGTGGTGTGTTTATCGGCGGGTGGGTACTGCCCCCGCTCCGGCGACCTGCTAGCGACTAGTGATGGGGGTCACCCCCCACCCCCCACTTAGTTGTGGGGTGGTGGCATCGGGGTGCGCTAGTCACTAGCGTACCTGATCCTCCCCTGCTAGGCAAGGCGCCTACCGGCCTGGCAGAAGCATCATGGGGACATCTGTGGTTATCCACAGGGTCAGCCCCCTACCAGTGGTTATCCACAGGGTTATCCACAGGCCTAGCAATGGGTCTATGAGTTATCCACAGGTTTATCCACAGAGGTGGGGGCTGGCTAGTCACTAGCATTACGGTGCGCGGAGTTGCTATCTCTCTGTCCAGTGTCCATTCACTACCAGAGAGGGGAACATCATGGCTACCATGACCCGCAGCAACATCCAACCGATGACCGACATCGTCGAGGCCTTCAAGGCTGACTACGACAAGGTCGTCGCTGACAACGGCAACGGTGCCGTCGAACTGTACGCCCGAGGCGTGCTGATTGGCGATGCCGGTGACCTGGTGCGCGACCTCGCGTTCGACCTGGCGAAGCGCTTCGGCGCCACCTGGGGCGAGAGCGACGTCGCTCGTGCGTTCGGTCTCAAGACCGCCGCAGCCAAGGTCATGACCGAGACCGTGCGCTACCTGGCCACGCTCACCGATGACGGCACTCCGGCCGTCGACGTGCGCAAGGCCGTGTACGCGGTCCACAACCAGACCGGTACCGGTGTGGTCGCGCTGTCCAACTTCCTCAAGGTCAAGGCCTCGAAGTTGAAGGACGGCAAGACCCTCCCGTACAAGGCGGTGGTCAGCGCATCGGACCACCTCGTCAAGGAGGCCAAGAAGGCGGGCGAAGAGCCCAAGCCCGAGGCCACCCCTGCCGAGCAGGTCGATGCCATCATCAAGCGCATCGAGCGCGCTCTCAACGACCTCGCCCCCTTCACGGAGGCCGGTTACGAGTTCGCACTCGAGCAGTCGGTCAAGCTCGCCGCCATCAAGGCGCGCTTGGCCTGAGAGATGGTGACTCCGCGCATCTAGTGTGACGTGACCGGCCAGCCTCCTCCCCTGTGGATAAGCCGCGCTAGTGGCTAGCGAGTAGGCCTGATAAGGGCCTGTTTGTAATCCATGGGAATCACATGGGAGGGGTGCTGACCTCTGTGTAACAACGCGCGAACCCCCCATCCTGCCAGGCAATACGTAAGCCGAACGGCCCAACCGCAATGTACTCCGGTACGTTGGTCAAGGAGGTATGGCCAAACCAACTTATGTTGGGGGCGCAGGATGTGGACGGCCTTCAAGCCTGGGTTGTAAGCCGCGCCCTGTAACCGCAGAGCAAGGGAGTTGGCCTCAGTGCCGGGATATCCCTGTCCCCTACATCAACGTGTAAGAGTTAGGCCCGCCCAAGTGGTGGGGCGACCACCCCTAAGCAAGGTGGATACTACATCGCCCCCATGAGAGCCACGGGCAGAAGCGACCCCCACAAGGGGCGCGCGCACGACCCAGCGAGTACACCATACTCGCATGCCGTCCGGTTGTATCCGGGTAAGTCTGGTACCAGGCGGGAGACACTCTGACCACGTTCATAAGGGGCCGAGGATGCCGAGGGATTACCCCTCGGTGTCCTCTGCCCCTTCCGACCATTGGGAGCAAGGCCGGTGGGTTGGTGCTAGTCACTAGCCCACCGGCCAAGATCTTAGTCAATATTGTAATTGACTAGGACAAGCGGCCATCGCCACACCGGGCAGGCCGCTTGTTTAACCGGGGGCGAGGGTACGCTACTACTAGCAACCCTTGCCCCCACCTCTTGGGGAGTCGACCGACCCCCATAAGGCAGCAGGCATACCCCCTATCATGCCAGCGCCATCGGTCCCCTTCTCCCCGATGGTTGGAGTGGCTCATGAACCCTTGAAAGGGGAACCCATGAGCAAGTTCCACGTGGAGCACTACGATGTCCTCGGTCTGTTGGGCATCGACCACCTCATCTTGAGGTGGGAGTACACAAAGGAAAGGGTCTGCCCGGTCACCGGTGCGCCGGTGGCGTTCGAGCAGGTCCTCGCGGGGCAGTACCACCTGCCCCGCATCGGTGGCGACTCGGCCAACGGGTACGAAGTGTACCCGACCGAGTCGTACCTCCGCCACCTGGCCGACAAGGTGTCGGCCTTCCTCGCTGACTGAGTCAGCACGGTTAGGAGAACCAACCGAGCCACTCCAACCATCAACCGTTCTCGGACAGGCGCGCGTCGCGACTGTGCTGCCGTCCAAACCAATCTGCTCCTAGTGGCTAGCGGGCCCGTCTTCCTACGACCCTTGAAAGGGGAAATATGAAGACACACAAGAAGAAGCCCAAGACAGACAACACCATCCGCCGTGAGGCGGAGGTCGCCCTCTCCAAGTTGGATGGGGCAACCCGCGAGCTGACGGGATCCTCCCAGGAGGAAGCCGACGAGCTGATGGCTCTCCTGCGGGAGTGCCAGAAGCACATCAGCGAGATGGAGTTCGTGGCCCGTAAGGGCTACGCCATCATGAAGCGGGCAGAGAAGGCGCTCAAGTTGCCGTCTCTGGAGTTGCCCAGCAAGGCAATGCCCTTGGCCGACTTCCAGAAGGAAGTCAAGCGCCAGGAGAAGGCATTCAAGCAGAAGGCCACGGAGTCGATGAAGAAGATCGTCGACGCCGACTACGCCCTTCTCAAGGGCCTCGATGCCGTGGCGGACGCCATCAGCAGCCGTATCACCGAGGCCGCATACCGAGGGTTCGCCCTCAACTGACCCAGACGGGTCCGCTAGTCACTAGTAGCACACTCCTGGTGGGAGCCCTCTTATCCCCCATAAGAGGAGAAGGCGCGGCGCTTACAACCCCCATAAGAGGGGAGGGTGCCGGTGTGGTTCGACTCCACCTCCCACCACCATGCTAGCCACTAGCCCACGTAGCTCAGGGGATAGAGCAACGGTTTCCTAAACCGTGTGTCGCAGGTTCGAATCCTGCCGTGGGCACTCTGGTCAAAAGGCACGAGATGGGGCATCACTCCCCATCGGGACTAACGGGGGCTTGCCACCCGTGAACCAGACGAGTTTATCCGTTCTCGACAAAAACGGACAATTCTCCCAGTCCCAGCTAGTCACTAGAGGAGGTGACAACAATGGCAAAAATTACCATCACAACGTCCACCGAGACGCTTCAGTTGCTGGAGGACATCCTCCAGTCATACGAAAATGCGTTGGACGACCACCTGTACCGCATCTTTCCCGAGTCTTCTACTCGGCAGGCTCAGGGCGACATCGCCACCATGCGTGCCGAGATGAACCGAATGATCGGTCAGGCGGAACGCCAGATCGAGAAGACCCGCCCCGACTTGTCGGGAGTCCACGACTAGTCACTAGGAGGTGACATGAACAGCATCCAATTCTCTCTCCCCAATGGGTTCACATTCTCTGTGGCCCAGTGGGGAAAGGTTAAGGAATGCGCCGTTCTCCGGAGCGATGATTTCGTTCCTCTGGGCGTGTGGTACGCACCAAGCCTTGAAGACGACAGCGTTCTCATTCTCAGTGGGAGCGCAGAAAGCTTGGCAGCGGCCATGGAAAGAGCAATCGATTGGGCGAAAGACAACGCGCCCAACGCTAGTCACTAGGAGGTGACATGGCGCACATGATGGGCGACAAGCGCGCCCGCAACGAGTGTCCCTGGGGTTGCTGTTCCGACAGCAAGGCTCAGGGGAAAAGAGGTGCCTACAGGTGGCACCGCATGTTCCGCTCCCGTGAAAAGCGGGAGTGGAGGAAGGAGCAATGGTCATGAGAACCAAGCGCAAGGCCCGAGCCATCGGGTCGGATCGGTGGGGCACCATCTACCGATACGGCCTTTACGAGGACATGGACATCCTCCAGCAGG
>Ga0222713_10000092_pt1 | contig 92804 bp, 93 predicted proteins | sample C33_649DmetaG_FD_165061 | JGI IMG/M metagenome (GOLD analysis project Ga0222713, IMG submission 165061) | Estuarine water microbial communities from San Francisco Bay, California, United States - C33_649D | ecosystem: Environmental > Aquatic > Marine > Unclassified | place: USA: California...
CTTTGAGTTGGGTATTGTATTCAAGCCCAATTTCTGCTCCGTATCCGTATGCCCAAGGGTCTATTTGAGAATCAAAAAAAGTATCCCGACTATTGGCTGAAGCTTGTTGAAGTAAAAGGTGAGGAAAACTCCAAAAGGACAAGCTGGAATTGGTTAAAGGGTCTTCAGCTAGTAATTTTTGATATCCCCATCCTAGGCGGCTAAAATTGGCAATGAAACTTGAGTTTTTAAATTGGGGGAGTGGCTGCCCTTGAATCCATTTTTTACCCAGGGCAAACGCAATTTTGGAGTTTTTGTATTGACGATCTAAAGGAATACCCATAAATAAAGTGCCATTAACGGTTCCTCCTATCGGATTCATAAGAAAGTCAAAGGTGTTTAAAGGTTCTTTTTTATTCCCTTTCCACAAGGTTCGAGTGCTGTAGAGTGTAAATGAAAATTGTGTTCCTCCTCCCCGTTCAAAGCGAACTTTTACCAATTCTGCAGACAGATCAAAATGTTTTAAACTACTTATTCCTACAATGCCATACCGAAGTACATGTAATCGAAAAGCACTTTCTTGTCGTCTTTTTTCAGAAAAGTCCATTTCTAAAAGTTGGGCAGATCCCACGAAAGCGCTTAAAAAAAAGAATATTAAAAGGAATCGTTTAGCAAGTATCATTAGAAGGGATAATATATTTAATTACTAACCCTTAAGATACCATTATATTCTTGAACTTGATAATACAACAGACCCTGTGGGGGAGAAAGGGTTTCGCTTGGATTTAATAAAATGCCTGTAGCAAGACTATATTGAAACCCTTCACAACTGCATTCACTCAATACGCCTGTAAGGGTTAATTTTGAACAACTTTTGGGCGCATGATTAGGGCAAGTGGCTTCCCAAGCCAAAAAAGTGGAACCATTTAAATTAAATAGAATCACGCCATTGATTCCGATTTCGTTTAAAAGAATACTCCCTCCCACAAAAGTCAATCCATTGTACAAGGGTAAAGACAAATCGATTTCCCGTTGAAAACGAACTTCAGGCAGAAACGGATTGCGTTCTAGAGGCTTTTTACCACAGCTAATAAGGGTAAAAAAAAGAACTCCCAACAGTGTGGGCAAAGGCTTAAAAAAAAGTTTTACTTCTCGCAATTGTGTATCTTTGCATTAAATCCACCTATTAGGAGGATTTTTTGTTTATATAAAACGTAGAAATCATGAGTAAAGTATCTTACTACACTGAAGAAGGCTTAAAAAAACTACGCGATGAGTTAAATTATCTCAAAGATGTAGAGCGTCCTAAGGCTTCACAAGCAATTGCTGAAGCTCGTGACAAAGGTGATTTGAGTGAAAATGCTGAATACGATGCTGCAAAAGAAGCCCAAGGCATGCTGGAAATGCAAATAGCCAAAATGGAGAATTTAGTGGCAAACGCTCGAATTATTGATGAAACGGGGTTAGATAATTCTAAAGTTTTAGTCCTTTCTACGGTAGAGTTAAAAAATAAAGCCAACGGGGCAATTATGAAATATACCCTTGTGGCTCAAAGCGAAGCCGATTTAAAGCAAGGAAAAATTTCTGTAGATTCCCCCATTGGGAAAGGGCTTTTAGGTAAAAAAGTTGGAGATGCTGCGGTGATTCAAGTTCCCAATGGCCATATTGAATTAGAGGTTATTTCAATTTCTAGATCCTAAGAAATGGAGACTTTATTCACCAAAATTATCTCAGGTGAAATTCCTTCATATAAAGTAACAGAAAACGCACATTGCTATGCTTTTTTGGATATTCATCCCAATACAAAAGGACATGTTCTTTGCGTACCCAAAACCCCTGTAGATCAACTTTTTGACCTTTCAGAGAAAGACTATCATTCCTTAATGGACTTTTCTCGAAAGGTGGCTAAAGCCCTTTACAAAGCAATTCCTTGTAAACGGATTGGAATGTCAGTAGTAGGGTTGGAGGTGCCCCATGCCCATGTACATCTTATTCCGATTCAGCGCATGGAAGACATGACTTTTCAAAAAAAGACCTCATTTTCTGCTGAAGAGATGCAAGCTACAGCCGATTTGATAGCACAACATTTGTAGAGAGAATTCAAGGGCTACGAGTTGAGTATAATTTCAAAAGTTGTTCCCTGGTTTGGACTGCTTTTTAAAACGCTTATTTTTCCTTTATGAAAATCGACTATAATTCGTTTTGCCAACGAAAGACCCAATCCCCAACCTCTTTTTTTTGTGGTAAAACCCGGGTTAAAAAGTTGTGAGGCAACGTCTTTTTTCATGCCTTTTCCGGTGTCTTTAATCCAAATAAAAACTTGAGAATTCTGCTCTTTAACCGTTAGTGTAAGCTCTCCTTTTCCCTTCATAGCATCAATTGCATTTTTAATTAAATTTTCTAAAGTCCAACTAAGTAAGGTGCTGTTAATGGGAGCAATAACTTTAGTATCAGGTAAATCACAGTGAAAGGTAATCTGTTTGGAACTCCTGTTTTTTAGGTACTCCAGGGTTTGATTCACGGTTACAATTACATCTTGAGCCTTCAGTTCTGGTGGGGAACCAACTTTCGAAAACCGTTCGGTAATTAAAGACAGACGCTCTATGTCTTTTTCTATTTCTACGGCAGGGGTAGCGTATTTGCCACTTTCCTTAAGTAAAGTACTCCACCCAATAATTGAGGTAAGTGGTGTTCCTATTTGGTGCGCAGTTTCTTTTGCCATGGCCGCCCAAAGACGATTTTGTTCTGCAATTTTTGAACTTCGAAACCCAAAAAATAAAACGGCTCCAAACAGAAAAATGATTAACAAAAGGGCCAGCGGATAATACTGTAATTTTTTTAATGTTTCAGAATTTCCATAATACAACTTCTGGTTGATCAGGAGTGCACCATCAGGATTACGGTATTGAATTAAAATGGGTTCATTTTCTTTTTTTAACCCCTCTAGAAGCTGATACAAGCGAGTAGAATCTTTCTCATTGGCATCCCATTTTATGTTTCGTATTTCAAGAATACGATCGCTATCGTCTACCTGAATCATTGGGTTTACTCCTGTTCGTTGGAGTACCTCAAAAGTGATATTATTGACCTCATTTCCTTGGATATATTCCTTTTGTGCTTTTGCCCAGAGTTCCATTTTAGAACGCTCCTCTAGGCTAAGCTTTTCAAATAGAATGTGGGTATTCCAAAGTATAAGCACAACAATAGCAAAGGCAAATAAAAGCCAACTGTTTTTAAGCTGTACCGAAAAGCGTCTAAATCGGTTCATAATCCTTTTTCCCCTTCTAATGTAAGTCATTTTAAGAAAATAGGGGGAAGTACAAGGGAGCCGTAAAAGTTTTTCTATTTTTGTGAAATCGAATTACAGACTATGGAAATTAACGGTAAAATCAAGTGGATAGACGAAACAAAAACCTATGGGTCTAATGGATTTCGTAAACGTGAGGTGGTTCTTACTACGGAAGAACAATATCCACAGCATCTTTTAGTTGAATTTGTGCAAGACAAGTGTGACTTATTGAATAATTTTCAAACCGGTCAAAACGTAAAAATTAGCATTAATTTACGCGGACGAGAGTGGGTTAATCCGCAAGGAGAAACCAAATATTTCAATTCCATCCAAGGGTGGCGAATAGAACCTCTAGAAGGCGCTGCAACATCGGAAATGCCCCCCATGCCCCCTGCTTCTGCCTTTGAACCTGCCGACGATGAGGCTCAAGATATTGAAGACGATTTACCTTTTTAATTAAACTTCTTTATACCGAAAGCAATCGACCAGATGGTCATTGACCATACCAGTGGCCTGCATATGGGCATACATAACGGTTGGGCCAATAAAGGAAAACCCTTTGCGTTTGAGTTCTTTACTTAGCGTAACCGCCAAAGGAATATAGGCAGGGATTTCTTTGTGATGTGAAAAATGATGGACTAGGGGAGTGCCCCCAACAAAGCTCCACAAGTAATCTGAAAAAGACACGCTTTGTTCTTTAAGAGCAATAAAAGCCTGTGCATTTTTTACAGCAGCTTCTATCTTTAAACGATTTCGAACAATTGCGCTATTGGTCATGAGTTCTTCAATTTTCGAAGTGTTGTACAAAGCAATTTTTTCAGAATCAAAATGATCAAATGCGGTTCTAAAGGCTTCTCTTTTTTTTAAAATGGTAATCCAACTTAAACCCGCTTGAAAGGTTTCAAGTAGTAAAAATTCAAACAGCTTAGCATCGTTAAAAAGAGGCACTCCCCATTCTTCATCATGATAACGTTGATAGAGGGAATCGCCTAAACACCAATGACATCGTTTGGGTTCCATAATTTAAAGGTATAAAAAAAGCGCCCAGAGGGCGCTTTATGGGTATGGGAATCCATTTCTTAGACTAGAGCAACACGTTTAAAACCGGTAACTTCAACACCAGCCTCATTTTTCACGTATTGAGCTACAGACAATTTACTGTCTTTGATGTAGTCTTGATTCACCAAAGTATTGTCTTTAAAGAAACGGTTTAATTTTCCTTTGGCAATGTTATCTAACATGGCTTCAGGTTTCCCTTCTTGACGTAATTGATCTTTGGCAATCTCAATCTCTTTTTCAACGATGGATTGATCTACCCCTTCTTCATTAAGGGCAATAGGATTCATTGCTGCAGCTTGCATTGCTACGTTTTTTGCAACTTCAGCAGCATTATCAACTGCTTGAGAAAGCCCTACTAAAGTGGCAATTTTATTTCCAGCATGGATATAACTTCCCACAAAAGGAGCTTGTAGCGTTTCAAAACCTCCAATTTCGATTTTTTCTCCAATCACTCCTGTTTGTTCCGTTAATTTTTCAGCTACAGTCATTCCTTGAAATTCGGCGCCTAAAAAACTTTCTAAGGTAGCATGAGAAAGGGCTAAATCAGACAACGCTTCAGCCAAGGCCAAATAAGTATCATTTTTAGCAACAAAATCCGTTTCGCAGTTTAAAGAAACTACGACCCCAGCAGTTTGTGTTTCGTTTACCTTAGCCAGAACCGCGCCTTCAGAAGAATCGCGATCTGCTCGATTAGCAGCTACTTTTTGCCCTTTTTTGCGGAGTATTTCAATAGCTTTTTCAAAATCACCTTCAGCTTCTACCAAGGCTTTTTTACAATCCATCATTCCCGCCCCTGTGGTCTGGCGGAGTTTGTTTACTTCAGATGCAGTAATATTCACAATATTCAGTTTATAGGGTTAGGCTTTGTTTTCTTCAGTGGCTTCTTCTGCAGCGTCATCTGTTCCAGTTGAATCTTCAGCTACCGCTTCGATTTGGTCTTTAGCCGCATCTTCTATAGCCGCAGCTTCCATATTTTCAGCATCTTGCTCAGAAGTTCCTTCTTTCTCGCTTTTACGTTCTTTCAATCCATCGGCAATCGCTTCAGTGACTAGCGATAAAATCTTGTCAATCGATTTAGAAGCATCGTCATTTGAGGGGATTACAAAATCTACCTCACGTGGATCAGAATTTGTATCCACCATTGCAAAAATGGGAATATTTAATTTCTGTGCCTCTTTAACGGCAATGTGTTCACGGGTAGTATCTACAATAAATAAGGCTCCAGGAAGTCGGGTCATTTCTACTATTGAACCTAAGTTTTTTTCCAATTTAGCACGCAAACGGTCTACTTGTAAACGTTCTTTTTTAGATAAGGTTTCAAAAGTACCGTCTTTTTTCATTCGGTCAATAGCCCCCATTTTTTTCACCGCTTTACGAATAGTCACAAAATTTGTGAGCATTCCACCGGGCCAACGCTCAGTGATGTAGGGCATGTTTACGTTGTTGGCTTTTTCGGCAACAATGTCTTTTGCCTGCTTTTTGGTAGCTACAAATAGGATTTTACGCCCTGAAGAGGCGATTTTTTTAAGCGCAGCCGAAGTTTCTTCAATTTTTGCTGCGGTTTTGTAAAGATTGATAATGTGAATCCCGTTGCGCTCCATATAAATATAGGGCGCCATATTTGGGTTCCATTTTCGCGTTAAGTGTCCAAAGTGGACGCCTGCGTCTAGCAGGTCATTTACTGCTGGTTTTGCCATAGTGTTTTAGTTTACGTTCCTTCTTTTGAATAGCAACACACCTTTGGGTATGTTTAGATGCTAAACTAACGTCCGCCTTAGCGGTTTAAGCAACTGGGTTAATAAATTAATGAACATGGCTTTGCTGAAACAAAGCCGGAGACCAATTATCGTTTTGAGAATTGGAATTTTTTACGGGCCTTTTTCTGACCAAACTTTTTACGCTCTACCATTCGAGGATCACGAGTTAAAAGACCTTCTGGCTTTAAATCCGCACGAAATTCTTCGTTAATTTTCGATAATGCCCGCGAAATAGCCAATCTAACAGCTTCTGCTTGACCTGTGCTTCCCCCTCCTTTAACCGTAACGTTAAGGTCGTAAGTACCTTCAGTTTGAGTTAATAAAAAGGGTTGTTGAATTTTGTACTGAAGTGTTTCAGTAGGAAAATAGTCTTTGTAATCTCTTTTGTTAACGGTAATCGCTCCTTTACCTTCGCTAATAAAAATACGAGCTACAGAAGTTTTACGACGACCAATGGTGTGTAGAGTATCCATTATAAATAATCTTTAATGTGAAGGTTTTTTGGATTTTGTGCATCATGAGTATGTTCCGCGCCACTAAAAACGCGAAGATTTCTAAATAAATCTGCGCCTAATTTATTTTTAGGCAACATACCACGCACAGCATTCTCAACCAATTTTGTATCGTGTTTTTGGTGTAATTGTGTTGCATTGAGTGTACGTTGACCTCCGGGATAACCCGTATGTCGAATGTATTGTTTTTGATCCCATTTGTTTCCGCTTAGGGTAACGTGAGCTGCATTAATAACAACAACATTGTCTCCACAGTCAACATGAGGAGTGTAATTGGGCTTGTATTTGCCACGCAACATATTGGCAATAACGGCAGCAACTCTTCCTAGCGGAAGGTCTTTCACATCTACCACAACCCATTCTTTATTTACTGTTTTGGCGTTAGCCGAAATGGTTTTATAACTCAATGTATTCACAATAACTAGTTTTAGCCGTTGAAAAATTTGCATCAACGGGCTGCAAATGTACAATTATAAATGACTTTGAAAAAATATTTTCTTCTAATTTTTTATCAGTGGAATTTGCCTTTATTGTGAGGTTAATGGGCTTCTAACCAGTTTGTTCCCACACCGATATCTACAACTAAGGGAACGGCAAGGGAAAAGGCATTTTCCATTTCGCTTTTCACCATAATTTTTAAGGCATCTAGTTCTTCCTTATGGGCATCAAAAACCAATTCATCGTGAACTTGTAGAAGCATTTTAGAGCGCCACTGCTCACCCGTTAATTTTTCTTGAATGGCAATCATTGCCAGTTTGATAATATCCGCTGCACTTCCTTGAATGGGAGCATTTACCGCGTTTCGTTCGGCAGCTCCGCGAACCACCGCATTTTGTGAATTAATGTCTTTTAAATACCTGCGGCGTCCCAAAACAGTTGAAACATAGCCATGATCTCGGGCAAAATCAATTTGATCTTGTATGTATGCACGTAATTTTGGATACGTAGCATAATAGGTTTCAATTAAAGCCTTTGCCTCTGTGCGATTCAAATCCGTTTGTTGACTTAAACCAAATGCAGAAACCCCATAAACAATTCCAAAATTGACCGTTTTTGCATTGCTCCTTTGTTCGCGGGTAACTTCTTCTAACGGAACATTAAATACTTTGGCGGCAGTTGCTTTATGAATGTCTTCGTTGTTTTGAAAGGCGGTGACCATACCTTCATCTTGGCTTAACGCAGCTATAATTCGGAGTTCAATTTGAGAGTAATCGGCCGCCATCAAAAGGTGATTTTCATCACGTGGGATAAATGCTTTGCGCACTTGCTGACCTCTAACCGTACGAATGGGGATGTTTTGTAAATTTGGGTTATTACTGCTCAATCGTCCAGTTGCTGCCACAGCTTGGTTGTAAATAGTGTGAACGCGACCCGTTTTGGGATTGATTTCTTTTGGCAGGGCATCGACATAGGTGCTTTGTAGTTTTTGAAGAGAGCGCCAATCTAAAATGTCGGAAACGATAGGATGGTCTTTTGCTAAATAGGAAAGCACATCTTCTGCAGTTGAATACTGTCCTGTTTTTGTTTTTTTGGGCTTGTCTATGAGTTTTAGTTTTTCAAAAAGTATCAGCCCCAGTTGCTTTGGAGAAGCCAAATTAAAAGTTTCTTCCGCAGCAGTAAAAATGGATTTTTCTAATTGATCTATGTCTTCTGTTAAGGTTTTGGACAGGCTTTTAAGAAAAGAGACGTCCAGCCGTATACCTTCACATTCCATAGCGGTTAAAACCGACACTAATGGCAATTCAACTTGTTGATATAAAGAAAGAGTATCGGCACTTTCCATTTCTTTTTGAAAATAGGAACTGAGCTGGAAAGTAATATCGGCATCTTCTACGGCATATTCTGTTTGATCCGATTCAGCAACCTCCCGCATAGTGCGTTGGTCTTTGCCTTTTTTTCCAATCAATTCAGTTATGGATTGTGGGCTGTAATTCAAATAGGTTTCAGCCAATATATCCATATTATGACGCATGTCGGGATTTACAAGATAATGGGCAATCATAGTGTCAAAAAGAGGGCCTTTTACCTCAATAGTATAATTGCGTAAAACCTTGAGATCATATTTTAAATTATGCCCCACTTTCTCGATCTCAGGATGTTCAAAAAAGGCAATAAACGGTTGAAGCACAGCAAGGGCTTGTTGGTAATCTTCAGGCAGGACAAGGTAATATCCTTTTCCTTTTTCCCATGAAAAAGCAATTCCAACCAATTCGGCCTGAAGTGCATCTAAGGAGGTAGTTTCTGTATCAAAACAGACCTTTTTTTGAAGTAGTAAATCCTTTACTAAAAGTTGCGCTGCAAAAGGGGTGGAAACCGTTTGGTAAAAATGCGGGGTTGATTTTAAATCATTTCGCTCTGTAGTTGGAGTGGTTCCTGTTGTCCCACTTCCTGGAGCTGCAAAAAGATCAAATTGTTGCCCTTGAATTTCTTGTTTTTTTTCTGGGGCTGATGAGGAAGCTACAGGGCGTTTGGCATCAGAATCGACCGTAAAAATTTTATTGAAATTTTCTGCCATTCTTCGGAATTCCAGCTCTTCAAAAAGCGCAGCAACTGCAGAAGCGTCGGGTTGACTTAATTCGTAATCGGCAGCCTGAAAAGTAACGGGAACATCCAATAGAATGGTAGCTAATTTTTTGGACAATAATCCTAGCGATTGATTTTCCTCAATTTTTTCCTTTAGCTTTCCACTGATTTCATCAAGGTGTTCAAACAGCCCTTCCATAGAGCCGTAACTTTTTATAAATTTCTTTGCCGTTTTTTCACCCACCCCAGGCAATCCCGGAATATTATCTACAGCATCTCCCATCATCCCCAAAAAATCAATGATTTGTTCGGGACGCTCTACTTCAAATTTTTCTTGGACTTCGGGAATTCCCCATATTTCAATACCGTTTCCCATACGGGCGGGGCGATACATAAAAATATTCTCTGAGACCAGTTGAGCAAAATCTTTATCGGGCGTAACCATAAACACCTGATACCCTTCTTTTTCGGCTTGTTTAGCTAGCGTGCCAATGATGTCGTCTGCCTCAAATCCTTCTTTTTCTACCACAGGGATGTGCATGGCATTGAGTAACTGTTGGATGTAAGGAACTGCAATCCGAATAGCTTCAGGGGTTTCGTCACGGTTGGCCTTATAATCTGTAAACATTTCTGTTCGGCTAACAGATCCCCCTTTATCAAAACATACAGCTAAATGATCTGGCTGTTCTCTTTTAATGACATCCAACAGAGAATTGGTAAACCCCATAATGGCTGAGGTATCCATTCCTTTTGAATTGATTCGTGGGTTTTTAATAAAGGCATAGTAGCCCCTAAAGATTAAAGCATAGGCATCCAGTAAAAAAAGCCGTTTTTGTGCACTCATTGGCTAAAGATAAAAAACGTATTGGGACATCCCCTTATCCTGTGATTTTATTTCGAAAACGATCAATTCTTTTTGATATTCCTTCGGGGTCCAAGCCCAGTTCAGCGGTTAAAGTGGCATAATTTCCGTGTGGGACAAATTGATCCGGAACACCTACCAACTCAACGGGAAGAGTATACCCGTTTTCAGCGGCAAACTCTAATATTGCGCTTCCCGCTCCACCTTTAATGGCCCCTTCTTCAACACACATCACTCCTTTGTAGGAATTAAAAATGGAATGCAACAAGGCGGTATCTAAAGGTTTGATAAAGCGTAGATCATAATGGGCTATTTCCTCAGCATCAAGCCTTTTTTCGAGTGCGAGGGATACATTCTTAGCTAAATTTCCCACACTGATTAGGGCGAGGGTAGACCCTTCTTTTAATTGTAATCCCGTGCCCCAAGAAAGCAATTCAAATGTTGTGTCAACATGTTCTAATTCAGAATACCCGCGGGGAAAACGAACGGCAACCGGGCCAATAATTCCTTTTTGAATGGTAAACAGAATATTTTGTAATTCTTTGGCATTTCGAGGAGCGATAAGGTGCAAGTTTGGGATCCCACGCAAATAGGAAATATCAAAAACGCCATGGTGGGTGGGACCGTCATGGCCTACTAATCCCGCTCGATCAATACAAAATACAACCGCTAGGTTTTGCAAAGCAACATCATGAATAATTTGATCATAAGCCCGTTGTAAAAAGGTTGAATAAATAACACAGAAAGGCAGCCGATCAGCCGCTGCCATACCCGCGGCAAGGGTTACGGCATGTTGTTCAGCAATTCCAACATCAAAACAACGTTCAGGGAATTGTTCAATACACTCTACTAAGCCACTTCCGGTGGGCATAGCGGGAGTTATGACCATTATTTTGGAATTTCTTTTAACCAACTCTAACAGTGTTTTTCCAAACACTTCCTGGTATTTGATTTTTGGTTGTTGTCCAGGAGGACTCTGTTTCCCTGTAAGGGGATCAAATTTACCGGGGGCGTGATAGGTTATTTGTTGGTCTTCTGCCGTGGGCAACCCTTTCCCTTTTTTGGTAACAATATGCAATACACGAGGACCCTTCTTTTCTTTTTGTTCAGATAAAGCGGAAAGTAATTTAGGAATATCATGACCATCTACAGGTCCTGTATATTCTAAATTCAGGGATTTAAAAAAATTAGGAGTAGAAGGGGCATCTTTCTTTACGCTTTCAAAATAAGATTTTAAGGCTCCTACACTGGGGTCAATACCCATGGTGTTGTCATTGAGTATTACCAATACATTTGCTGTGGTGGTTCCCAGGTGATTAAGGGCTTCAAAAGCCATTCCATTCACAATGGATGCATCACCAACAACAGCAATATGATGCTGATTCGAATTCTGAGCCTGTCGGCTTAATGCCATACCCAAGGCAGCAGAGATGGAGGTGCCTGCATGCCCCGTTCCAAAAGCGTCAAACCTGTTTTCAGCTCGGCTGGGAAAACCGCTAATACCTTTATATTGCCGTAGGGAGCCAAAGGTATTTTTTCGTCCGGTAAGTAATTTATGACTGTAGGCTTGGTGACCCACATCCCAAATTAATATATCGTCGGGTGTAGAAAAAACATAATGGAGGGCGAGTGTCAATTCAACCGTACCCAGGCTGGATCCTAAATGCCCTTCGCCTTGTGACAAAGTTTCAATTATGGTTGTACGTAAGGCTTTTGCAATTTCAGTTAACTCTTCAGGAGCATACTGACGCAATTCTTCAGGATATTCTGGAATGTACGATTTGTCCTTTGACATGGCGTAAAGGTACGCAAAACGAGACGTGAAAAATTAGAGTAGATTTGTATTTTTACCTATGGATTTGGACGATCAACATTACATGCAACAGGCTTTGAATGAAGCAAAAAAAGGATTAGAAGCTGATGAAGTGCCTGTGGGAGCTGTAGTGGTGGTGGGCGGACGAATAATTGCACGTGCCCATAATTTAACGGAGCGCTTGCGTGATGTTACCGCACATGCAGAAATGCAGGCCATAACAGCTGCAGCCGATTTTTTAAATGGCAAATACTTGATTGGTTGTACTTTGTACGTTACACTTGAACCCTGTGTTATGTGCGCAGGAGCGTTGTCCTGGAGTCAACTGGATCGAGTGGTCTTTGCGGCTTCCGATTCAAAAAGGGGGTTTCTTCAGGCGGGAGTTTCCCTCCATCCGAAAACCAAAATCCAAAGCGGTCTTATGGCCAATGAAGCCAAGGCACTATTGGATATTTTTTTTACCACAAAGCGTAAATGAAAAAAAGCACTCCAATTAAGAAGTGCTTGATACTGAGTACAAAATATATCTACAAAAGGGTTATATCAGAAGCTTGCTTGCCTCTTTTACCTTCTACTTCTACATAATTTACTTTTGCCCCTTCGGTAAGGGTCAGACCATTTAAGGCTGAAATGTGAACGAAGACATCCTCTCCGGAGTCATCATCTGTAATGAAACCAAATCCTTTGGCTTGATTAAAAAACTTGACGGTACCTGTCATAATATGAATTAAAAATAAGCCGCAAGGTACGTTTATAATCTGATTTTCAATTACTTTTACCCCTTTTCTTTCACTAGGTTAAACAAAATAAAGAAAACCCCCTTTATTTTACTTCAATTTTACAAGTGAAATGAATGCCTTGCTTTACTTAGATTGTTTTTTGATTTTGGAATTTCCCGCTCTCATTTTCTTTAAATTCTCCTCGGTTAAGGTGTAATCCTCAAGTCTTTTTCCTTTCCAGCGGTGGTATAAAAAGAGGGGTAAAAACAAAAAAGCACTTGTCAAAACGGTGAAGCCAATAATTTTATCACCGACTTCAGTGTTTATGTTTCCTTTAAAATAAAGGCCATAGCATAGTGCTCCCAAGAGCAAAACAAAAAAGATTCGGAGAAAGCTTTTCATTCTTTTTTTGCAGTGGATTGAAGGTATAGCTCATCCAATTGGGCTTTTTCTAGCGGAGCAGGAGCATCAATCATGACATCTCGACCTGCATTATTTTTAGGGAAGGCAATGAAGTCCCGGATGGTTTCTTCACCTCCTAAAATAGCAACAAGGCGATCTAAACCAAAAGCAATACCGCCGTGGGGAGGAGCACCGTATTGAAAAGCATTCATCAAAAAGCCAAATTGAGCTTGGGCTTCTTCTTTAGAAAAGCCCAAAAGATCAAACATTTCAGATTGAAGTTGTTGATTGTGGATACGTATGGATCCCCCGCCAATTTCATTTCCATTGAGTACCAAATCATAGGCATTGGCCAATACCGCTCCGGGGTTGGTTTTTAGTAAGTCAAGCTGATCGGGTTTAGGCGATGTAAAGGGATGGTGCATGGCATGATAGCGTTGGCTTTCTTCATCCCATTCTAACAGGGGGAAATCAGTTACCCATAGCGGAGCGAATTCATTGGGCTTCCGAAGGCCAAAACGTTCAGCCATTTCCATTCGCAACGCACTTAATTGTGTTCTTGTGGTTTGCGAGTCACCCGATAGGATTAAGAATAAATCCCCTTTTGATGCCCCAAAAGCCTGTGCCCATAACGCGAAGTCATCTTGAGAGAAAAACTTATCTACAGAGGACTTAAACGAACCGTCAGTATTGTATTTTACGTAAACCAATCCTTTGGCTCCAATTTGAGGACGCTTTACCCATTCAATGAGCGCATCTATTTCTTTTCGGCTCATTTCAGAGGCTCCGGGCACGGCAATCCCGACAACTAACTCTTGACTATCAAACACACTAAATCCTTTCCCTTGAGCCAATGCATTGAGTTCACAAAATGTCATCCCAAATCGAATATCAGGCTTATCATTTCCATACTTACGCATGGCTTCGTCATAACTCATTCGTGGAAAGGAATCAATGTCAACCCCTTTAATTTCTTTAAGTAGATGCCGCGTAAGGCCTTCAAATTGATGTAAAACAGCTTCTTGATCAACAAAGGTCATTTCACAATCTATTTGGGTGAATTCGGGTTGTCGGTCAGCCCTTAGGTCTTCGTCCCGGAAACATTTTACGATTTGAAAATACTTATCCAAGCCCCCTACCATTAGGAGTTGTTTAAAAGTTTGCGGCGATTGGGGTAAGGCATAAAATTGACCTTCATTCATACGTGAAGGCACAACAAAATCACGGGCTCCCTCTGGGGTTGATTTTATGAGATAAGGGGTTTCTACTTCAATAAACCCTTGGTTTGACAAATAATTTCGCACCTCCATGGCTACTTTAGCGCGGAATATTAACTTTTCTTTTACTGGATTTCTTCGAATATCCAAATACCGGTATTGCATTCTCAATTCTTCCCCTCCATCGGTTTTATCTTCGATGGTGAAGGGGGGAGTTTTGGCCTCATTGAGCACGGTGAGTTCTTGAACTAAAACTTCAATTGCACCCGTTGTCATGTTTGGGTTTTTGGATTCGCGTTCTATAACGGTACCAACCACTTGAATTACAAATTCACGGCCTAATTTTTGGGCAGTTTTAAATACCTGTTGAGGAGTTCGTTCTTCGTCAAATACAAGTTGGGTAATTCCATACCGATCGCGAAGATCCGCCCAGATGATAAAGCCTTTGTCTCGTAAGCGTTGAACCCAACCCGAAAGGGTTACGGTGGTATTGTGGTTTTTTTCGGTCAGGGCTCCGCAGTGGTGTGTTCTGTACATCGGTTTTATTCTTAATGCAAAAGTAAAAAATCCTGTAGCGTGAACCACAGGATTAAGGATACTTTATGAAAGTCGTTTGAACCAAAGTTTTATGGAATACACAATTGAAAAAGTAGCGGGAACAATTACCAAGGTTAAAAAGGTGGCAAAGGTCAAACCAAAGATGACTGTCCACGCAAGTGGTCCCCAGAAAATTACGTTGTCACCGCCTACATAAATGTTAGGATCGTATTCTGAAAAGAGGGTGAAAAAATCAATATTTAAACCTATAGCTAAGGGAATAAGGCCTAGAACAGTTGTGATTGCGGTTAATATCACCGGGCGTAAACGCGCTGTTCCTCCTTCAACAATAGCTTCTTTTGCAAGTTCCATAGACAGCATTTTACCTTCAGGGACTTTTTCCATATGGCTTTTACGATCAATTAACAGTTGGGTGTAGTCTAAAAGTACCACGCCATTATTAACAACAATACCCGCAAGGGCAATAATTCCCATCATGGTCATTAAGATTACGAAAGGCATTTGGAATAAAATAAGACCTAAGAATACTCCCGTAAAGCTTAAGAAGATAGAAAGCAATATGATCAACGGTTTTGATATTGAATTGAACTGGAAAACCAACAAGAGTAATATTAAACCTAAAGCTGCTGCAAGGGCATTAGATAAAAAGGCCATGTTTTTTTCTTGTTCTTCAATTTCACCCGTAAAAGAATAACTCATTCCATCGGGCATCTCATAATTGGCAAGGGTTGTTTTTACTTGATCCACAACGGCATTTGCATTATAGCCTGCCAATACAGAAGAGTACAATGTAACTACTCGGTTTAATTCTTTGTGTTTTATTGCATTAAAGCTGGTTGTATTTTCTTTTTCTATTAAGGCGGCTATGGGGATTTGCTTAATTCGGCCCGTTGCCTGATCTCTGAAAATAATATTTTGATTGTAAAGAGCGTTGGCATCGTATCGCTGCTCTTTATTGAATCGTACATTTATGTCATAATCGTCACCTTCCTTTTTAAAAATGCCTGCTTTTGCTCCAAAAAGAGAGGTGCGTAAAAGCTGCCCCACTTGTGAGGCTGACACCCCTAATTCTCCTGCTTTTTGACGGTCAACCTGTAGTTGTGTCCCCGGTTTGTTCTTATTGACATCAATTTTAAGTTCTTCTACACCCGCCACATTGGTTCGGTTTAGAAACTCCTTCATTGCTTCCGCTGTTTGAATCATATCCAAATAGCCTCCTCCTTTAATCTCAATGGTAACAGGATAACCTGCTGGCGGCCCTTTAGCATCTTTTTCAACGGAAATAGCTACGCCAGGAAATTTGCCACTGAGTTGGCGTTGAATTTCCTCACGAAGTAATTCACTGGAAACGCCGTTTCTGAATTTGTATTCCCTCATGGTGAGCGTAATTTTCCCCTTGTGCGGCAATTCATTAGTATTTCCATTGTCAATAAATGGGTTTCCTGCTCCTTCACCTACTTGAGCCACCATCGATTCTACCAAAAGGCTTTCTCCGTTTTGAGTGAATTCTGTGTGTTCCATTACCGATAAGATTTCACGTTCTATCTCACGAGTGGTAGCATTTGTCTTATTGATGGCAGTTCCTTCGGGATATTCAATAAAAACAAAAATTTGTTGAGGTTCATTGTTGGGAAAAAATTCCACTTTTGGAGGAAAAATTCCCATTAAAGCAAAGGATAAAAACAACAAAACAAAAGTCCCACCCAAGAAAAGGAAAGGTTTTGCACCTCCAAGGGCATAGCTTAAGAATTTTCGGTATCCATTTTCCAAACGGACTAAAAAGGTATTTTGAAAACTAACGGCCCATTTTTTAATAAAGTATTTGTATAGCCAAAATAGGGTGGGTATAACCAGTAAGATATTCCCTAACAAACGGGTTCTTTCCCCCATCAAAAGCAATAGAATTCCTAACCCTCCAAGAGCAAAAGTTAAGCGCCACAACGATTTAAGGCTAATTTCACGTTCGCTTATTTCCATGAATTGAGAAACTAGCATTGAATTAAAGAAAATAGCAACAACCAAAGAGGATCCGAGCACTACAGACAAGGTGATGGGGAAATAAATCATAAACTCACCCATCAAACCCGGCCATGCCCCTAAAGGAAGAAAGGCCGCAATGGTGGTGGCAGTGGAAATAATAATAGGAAAGGCAATTTCACCTATTCCTGTTTTGGCAGCTTCCCAACGGGAAAGCCCTTCTTTTTCCATCAGGCGGTATACATTCTCAACCACTACAATTCCATTATCTACAAGCATTCCAAGCCCCATAACCAATCCAAATAGCACCATGGTATTAAGGGTATATCCCAAAAAGGAGAGGATCATAAACGACATAAACATGGACATAGGAATTGCAAATCCAACAAACAATGCATTTCGGAATCCTAAGAAAAACATCAATACAGAAACCACAAGGATAACCCCGAAAATAATACTGTTTACCAATTCACTAATCTGATTTAAGGTCATGTTGGATTGATCGTTAGACACCTCAATATCGAGGTCATCGGGCAGTCCAATTTCTTGAAGATTGGATACGATTTCTTTAATTTCTTGCGAAGCTTGAACTAAATTCTTTCCTCCTCGTTTTACCACATCAAGCAGCACGGCTTTTTCTCCGAAGGATCGAGCAAATGAGGTTTTTTCTTTTTCTTGAAAACTTATATCGGCCAAATCCCCTAAGTAAACGGGACCTTTTTCTGTTTTTACCACAAAATTGGCTAAGTCTTCAGGATCTTCAATTTCGCCCGTCAGCCGAATGTTTCTACGCTGCCCTCCGAGTACGACATTACCTCCAGAAATGGTTGTATTTTCTCTTGAAATGGCATTAATAATGTCATTAAAAGACACTTGAGCTGCAGTCATTTTATAGATATCTACAGCAACTTCCACTTCAAACACCTGAATTCCTCTAATGTTTACTTCTTTAATTTCAGGGAGTTGTTCTACCCTTGCTTTGAGTAACTCAGCGTATGCTTTGAGTTGCTCTATGGGGTAGTCACCATGCATATTAATATTTAAAATGGGTCGGAGTTCTGAGAAGTCCAATTCGAACACATTAGGCTCAACTTTAGCATTGTTAAATACAGGCCAATCGGGACCTGAAGTAACACCGTCCACTAAATCTTTGGCCTTTTGTTTTGCGTCGTCAATAGAAATGTTTTCATCGAATTCGACCTCGATAACTGAAAAATCTTCTGATGATGTAGATTTAATTTCAACCAAGTTAGGCACAGCTTTCAAGGCTTCTTCTAGGGGGTCAGTAATAGCCCGTTCAATGTCTTCGGCAGTATTGCCCGGATATACAGTGCTCACAAATACTTTGGTGTCGTTTATTTCGGGAAAGGTTTCCCGAGGCATCGTAACGTAAGAGCGAAGCCCAAGCACAAAAAAGATCACCATGATAACATAAATCACTGTGCGGTGTTCAATGGCCCACGTAGAGGGTAAAAATTCTTTACTATTTTGAGTTTTCATAGGGGGAAGTTCTTATTCGAGAATTCGTTTCACTTTCTGGTTAGGAGAAAGAGTAGAAGCACCGTCGTCAACAACAATATCTCCTGGGGCAATACCCTTTACGATTTCCATCCATTCTTCTTTGGTTTTCCCAAGCGTTATAAAGCGTTGTTCGGCAACATAGCCATTTTCTTGATCGGGCTGTGTTAAGACAAACACATACGGGCTGCCTTCTGCATTTTCTCTAATAACCCGTTGTGGAATAAGAATGGCAGCTTCATTGCTGTAATCAATGATGCTGATTTTAGCGTTAAGGTTGGGTTTAATAATGCCTTCGGGATTTTCTATTGGGGCTTCAATCCGAAAAGTACGGTTGCTGGCTTGGATAAAATTTCCTGTTTGACGAATTTCGGTAGCTTGTTCTAGGTTGAGCACGGGAATGAAGACAGTAGCTTTACTGCCTATTGTAATTTGAGCCAAATAACTTTCCGGTGCATCAGCTTCTAAGTACATCTCGTCAAGGTTTACAATTCGTAAAATGGGACTCATTCCAGGGGCTAGAGTGGCGCCAACCTTTGCAATAATTTCATCAACTATACCGTCAAATGGAGCATACACTTTCGATTTTGCTAATTGATCTTTCATTTGCGACACTTGCTTAACAAGTGCTTTGTACCGTGTTTGGGCTTCTAAAAACATCATTTCAGAGCCAATTTTTTGTTCCCATAGGCGTTGGGTTCTCTCAAAACCTGTTTTGGCAAGTTCCATTTGTAACTCTAATTGTTCAACTTGATCTTGCATTCCGGAGTCATCAAATAGAGCCAAAAGGGTTCCTTTTTTAACCTTTTGACCTTCTTGTACTCTGATTTCTTTTAAACGCCCACCTAATTCAGGGTAGAGCTCTACATTTTTACGCGTGTTAATATTGGCTTGAAGTTCAATGGTATGGTCAAAACGCTGAGGAGTTGCTGTAAAGGCAGAAACCAAAACGCGTTTTTCATTTCCTGATTTTGCTTCAATTGCGGCATTGATTTCATTCAGGCTTTGAGTGAGCGAATTAAGTTGGACGGTATAAACCGCTTTTTTTGCTTGTAAAGCCTCTATATTCATTTCACTAACAGATTCAACGGAAGCTGCTTTAGGGGCTTGCTCACAAGCTAATGCTAGAGTGATAAAACCGAGTAATAAAAATGTATTTTTCATAGTGTAAGGTTTTTTTGTACTTCAATTCTCTTTGGGAGATATCTATTTTTTGTTGTTAATTTCATTTGGAGTATTCACTAATGTTTCTAAGGCCAATTTTTTCTGAATTACATTTTGTAAAGCTTGTATGTAATTATTTTGGGCGTTATATAGCTGTATTTGAGCTTCTCTTAATTCAAATGAACTCGCTACACCTTCAAAAAATTTAGTTTGGTTTTTTCCCTCTATACGTCCGGCAAGTGCTAAATTTTCTTTTTGGGTAAAGAAGGTGTCTACAGCCAGCTGATAGTCGTTGTAAGCGGCTTGAACTTCTACATAAACACGCTCCTGAGTCTCTTCTAGAGAGGATTGCGCTTGCTCCATTGCTATTTTCGCTTTTTGAGAAAGTGCGTTGCGTTGAAAAGAACTAAACAAAGGCACTTGAAGATTTACGCCAAACAAGGATGCGCCAAACCACTTTTGATCAGCTTGGGTAAAAGAAAATGTTTGGCTGTTTCCCGTATAATTTCCATTGATAAAGGCTGACAGGCGGGGGATGTTTTTGGAACGCTCGTACTTATAGAGCATTTTTTCAGATTGTAAATTGTTTTCCGCAATTTTGATATCTATGTTATTGTTTAGTTGAGTAAAGTCTGCTGGCTCACTTTCAAAAAGCCCATCAGCGGCGATTTCCTCTAAAGAATCCGATAGAAAAAGGGGTGATTCTGTTGGAAATCCCATCAACAATTTGAGCATATCAAGCGTTATGCGCTCGCTGTTTTTAGCATGACGCAACTGCGTTTCAATTCCCGAAAGGGTTAATCGAATCTGCTCAACACTTTCCTCTTCTTCAAAACCATTTTGGTAAAGCTGATTGAGTTCTGAAAGTGTAGATTTTAAACTGGCGCTGTTTTGTTCTAAAAAATCAATATTCGCTCTAAGCAATAAAACCGAAGAATAGGTGGTGACAATGTTTTTTCGAATTTCTAACACCGTTTTTTCTAACAGGTTTTCAGAGATAGCCAAATACACTTTACTCGCTTCCAGACCTACCAAATAGGATCCGTCAAAAATTAATTGATCCACCCTAACACCAGCAATTAATGTTTGTGGTGTTCCGAATTGAACTTCAGCAAATTCACCATCTTGTCCTCCAAAAAACTGAGCAGGAATTAATGAGGTGGGCAATTCAATAAAATTTTGATAGTTCGCACTGGCGCTTATTTGGGGTAGTCCAATGGCAATTGTACTCCATCGTTCCTTATAGGCACGCTGCACTTCTCGATTAGCATTGGCAATGTTTCTGTTGTTTTCAACGCCAAAGGCAAGCGCCTCTTCTAATGAAACGGTTTCGGGTAAAGACTGTGCTTGTGAAAGCTGAAGGGCCAACAAAAGCCCTAACAGGTGTGAGATTTGACGCATCATAAGTTTACTTCTTGTTTGTATTTTTCTAGTTTTTCGATACCTGCGGTTGTTGAAATAGCACGGAGGTGGTATTCAGAAAATGCAATCATTAATTGATCAATTTTATAATTTTCAATAGGGAACAGCTCAATATCTGAAATCCCTCGAATGCCATTAAAAAAGATTCGGGTTACAAAATCGATATCTAAATCGGTTCGGAATAGCCCCGTTTCAATTCCCTTTCGAATGCTGTTGGAAAAGAACTTGCCCAATTCTTTAAACTCTCTTTTTTTGAGCTTAACGTAGATTTTAGGATAAAATTTTTGCAATTGATACTGGGGCGAGTTTTTTTCGTTTGACAAATGTTGAGTGGCTTCTTTTTTTAATTGGTACAATTCAATTATGGGGTCTTTTGCTTGATTTGATATGGTTTTAATACGACCAATTATATATTCAAAATGGGCAATTGCACTTTCTTCAACTAATTGTTCTTTGTTTGGGAAATGGATGTAAATCGTCTTTTTTGAAATCCTCATGTGCTGAGCGATTTCATCCATCGTTACGCTTTTGAATCCATAGTGTAAGAAAAGCGTAGTAGATTCGCGTACAATCTCTTCGCGCATAGCATTTTTTTGCAAATATAGAAAAGGAAACTTTAAAACCAAATAAAGTTTCCAAAGTTTCTTTTTTTGTTCATCTTACAAAAACTTACTTTTGTTAAAAAAGATGACATCGCTTTCGGCTTATCAATTGCTTTTCACTTCCTATTTGGAAAGATATGCTATATCCAAAGAGCCCAAAGGACTTTATGACCCTATCCAGTATTTACTGTCTTTAGGAGGAAAAAGACTTCGTCCCGTTTTAACTTTACTAGCTGCAGAAGCCTACGGCGCCAAAGCAGAGGAAGCCCTTCCCGCGGCTTTGGCCATTGAAGTTTTTCATAATTTCACCCTCATGCATGATGATATCATGGATGCAGCTCCACTCCGACGAGGTAAACCAACGGTGCATCATCAATGGAATGTTAATACAGCGATACTATCGGGTGATGCGATGCTTATTCAATCGTATCAATTACTAGAACAGTATCCGGATCCCTTATATGGAATTTTAACACGCCTCTTTAGCACTACTGCAATCGCCGTTTGCGAAGGTCAACAACACGATATGGATTTTGAAACCCGTACGGAGGTTACCTTAGATAATTACATTGAGATGATCAAGCTCAAAACAGCTGTTTTACTTGGGGCTGCTCTGCAAATGGGGGCACATATAGCGAATGCAGAAGTAGAGCAAGCCACACGGTTGTATGAATTTGGGGTGCTTTTAGGTCTTGCATTTCAAATACAAGATGATTATTTGGATGCCTATGGCGATCCAAAAGTTGTTGGAAAAAAAGTAGGAGGGGATATAATCGAAAATAAAAAAACAATACTATTTCATCTGGCCATGCAAAAAGGAACTGCGGAAGAACAGCATGCCTTACGGCAATGGTTTTTACCTTTGAAGGAAATGGTTTCAGAAGATGAAAAAATAAAAGCCGTAAAAGCTATTTTTACACAAACGGGAGCTTCATCATCTACTTTACAATTGGTTGAAGAATATACTCAAAAAGCCTTCCACCTTTTGGATACTTTAAAAATGGAAGAAACAGGGAAACGCTTTTTTAAAGATTTTGGCACCAACTTAATGCAGCGTAAATTTTAAAAAAGCCGCTTCATTAAGGCTTTTAAAAACCACGAAATTTGAATCAACGAATAGGAAGATAAAATCTTCAATTCTTCCCAAAAGTTGGTTTGTTCATCTAAAAACCTAAAAATTTGTTGAGGTGAATTTTTAGTAAACATCCGTTCAAACAACTCACTCCCTTGAGCATTGTATTTGGAAAGTACGTCTAAAAAAAGCAAGTCGTAATAATAAAATCGATTACGGGATGTAAAGCGGTTTAAGGGTTTATTGGTCTTTAAAAAAGCAATTAAATTTTTTACTTGTCGTGTTGTATTTTTGAAGGTGAATCCTGTGCTGGCCTTGGTCCATCCCCCTGCGGTACCTATATGTAAAAGGCTAGGTGCATTTTGATTTTCAAAAGGGAAACAGGTCATGGGTATACTGCCGTATTCCTTTTCTTCTATCTGAAATGTTGTAATTCCTAAGCCCTCTAAATAAGACTGTATTCCTTGTTCGTATTCCTCTTTAGCCAACCGTTCTGCAGAAAAAAGAGTATACTCAAACAAGGCATGGGTATCTGATAAGGGCAGCACATACATAAAACGAGTTTCATTGTATTGGGGAATTGAAAAATCCATAAATTGAATGGATTCTTTATCAAAACAGGGGGTTGACGTAGTTACAAACCAGCCCACGAAATGCTGTTGCAGTACAGGATAATTTGTTTGACTCAACAGTATTTTAGGATCAAACACACTGTTTAAAACGCATTTAGAAACAAAAGCCCCTTGATTTGTGGCAACCTCTGTGTGTTCGGGATGTGTTTTTAAGGACTTGATTTCTGCCCTAATTAAGGTTACTTGTTTTGAATGGGTAAATGACTCATATAGTGCCTTGTAAAAAGGTTCGGCACGCAACATCTTATAGGTATAAGGGGCCAAAGAAAATTCAAGAGATTGGGCCGAAGAATCAAAGCGGGCCTTGGTCCATTGTGAGGCGAATAAATCTTCAAAATCAGAAGCTTGATTTTCCCAGAAACACCAAGTGCGATCGTTTGTATTTTTTTCTTCCTTTTCAATTAAAGCAATCCGACAGCTTTCAAAATAAGGGTCGGTCAATAGCTCTTTTAGTAAGAGTAATCCCGAAGCACCCCCTCCGCAAATGATATAGTCGAACTCGTTAGCTTTCATAGCAATTATGTAAAAGTAATTAAAACCCTTATAAAGAATTGTGAATCCTTAATAACTCTTTATTTTTGTTGCAAATACTAAACATGGAAAATCTAATCCAGTTTTTCGAATCCTTAGATCCCGTTTTGGGGGCTCTTTATGCTTCTTTATTCACCTGGGGAATTACGGCATTGGGTGCATCGATGGTTTTTTTTGTAAAAACAATGAACCGTGCAGTATTAGATGGATTACTTGGTTTTACAGGAGGGGTAATGGTAGCGGCTAGTTTTTGGAGTTTATTAGCCCCTGGGATTGAAATGAGCCCAGGAACAGGATTTGTTAAAGTGATACCTTCTATAGTAGGGTTTGGGTTGGGTGCCCTTTTTATTTTTGGATTAGATAAAATTTTACCTCATGTTCATATCAATTTTAAAGAATCAGAGGGAATAAAAACACCTTGGCGTAGAACGACCTTAATGGTAATGGCCATTACACTTCATAATATTCCGGAAGGACTCGCCGTAGGTGTGCTTTTTGGGGGTGTAGCTGCAGGTATACCTGAGGCCTCGATTGCAGGGGCTGTAGCTTTAGCCATTGGAATTGGAATTCAAAATTTTCCTGAAGGCATTGCGGTGTCCATGCCCATGCGCCGCCAAGGAGTAAGTCGATTAAAGTGCTTTTGGTACGGTCAACTTTCTGCCATTGTTGAACCCATAGCGGCTGTAATTGGCGCTGTGGCGGTAACTTTTTTCACCCCTATTCTTCCTTATGCCTTAGCGTTTGCCGCAGGGGCAATGATTTTTGTAGTAGTAGAAGAAGTTATTCCAGAAACGCAACAAGACAAGTACACCGACATTGCCACATTAGGCTTTATAGGTGGATTTATTGTGATGATGACGCTGGATGTAGGGCTAGGTTAATCCCCTTTTGTAAAGGATTGCCAACCCTGTGCAGTAATCGGAATAGAAACCCCAAGACCATTGATTAATTGGCATCCTGCCCGTTCTTCCGTCACATGTCCAATAACAGATAAGTAGGGGTGGTTTTTAATTTTCTCATAGTCTTTTTGGGATAAGGTAAATAACAGTTCGTAATCTTCTCCACCATTCATGGCTACAGTTGTTGAATTCAATTTAAACTCTTCACAAACCAGACTGACCTCAGGGTCAATAGGGAGTTTTTCTTCATAGACATGAAATCCTACTTTTGATGCTTTAGCAAGATGAAGTAGTTCAGATGAGAGTCCATCACTCACGTCAATCATGGCAGTAGGTTGAATGTCTAGCGACTCTAAAAGTTCGGTAACATCTTTTCGGGCTTCGGGCTTTAACTGGCGTTGAATGCAATAGGTGTATTGACTGAGATCGGGTTGGTTGTTTGGATTTACGTTAAAAACCGCTTTTTCGCGTTCCAAAATTTGCAATCCTGCATAGGCCCCTCCAAGGTCACCACTGACAACTACAAGATCATTTTCTTGGGCTCCACTGCGTTTTACAATTTTTTCTTTTTTAGCACTTCCTAGGGCTGTGATTGAGATTGTTAAGCCTGAAGTACTGCTGGTTGTATCGCCACCAATCAAGTCAACCCCATAATGAGAACAAGCGGCGGCTATTCCTTCGTATAATGCTTCGAGGGCTTCTAAAGTAAAACGATTTGATGCGGCAAAGGAGACTGTAATTTGACCGGGGAGGGCATTCATTGCATAAAGATCAGAAACATTGACCACTACGGCTTTATATCCCAAGTGCTTTAAGGGCATGTACGACAAATCAAAATGAACCCCTTCCACTAACAAATCTGTGGTCACTACAACCGTATTTTTTCCGTGATCGAGGAGTGCTGCATCGTCTCCAATTCCTAACCGGCTTGACTTGTTTTTAAGGGTAAAGTTTTTTGTTAATAAATCTATTAAAGCAAACTCACCTAAATCTGAAAGTGGGGTTTTCGAAGGGTTTTTATCATCAAACATGTCGCAAAAGTACATATCAGAATATAAAAAGAGATCAGGAAAACAGGATTTTAAATTTTTACGGGTAAAATAAATGAAATCTCAGGGCTTCCTGCAAAAACTTATTCAAAAGTAGGTTTATAAATACGAAAATCGTCTAGTTCAAAAGTACCGTCTTGGGCAGTTTTACCACTGCCTGTGTAGCGAAATGCAAAGTAAATGGGAGTATTTCCTAGGGGAATAGCCCCACTATCAACCCATAAAATATCACTTTGATCTTCTGAAGCAATTACAGCATTTACCTTTTTCCATGTGGCCTTTTTAATGTTCAGATAATTTCCATGGGAGATTTTAATGATAATCCAACCAATAAAAGCCTTGTTAACTTAACTACAGAAAATGACTACAGAACAACATTTATTCCTTTAGTGAATCCCATGAAATCATTATTTAAAAAAGGCGTAGGAAGTTTGGCTTATCGTGACCGATGGCATTTATTTGATCAAATTCTTGTTTCTCAAGACCGCCAAACCCCCACGGCTCTTTTTTTTGTTAAAGCGGTTGTGTATAGCCCTAGTTTTCTCAGAACTCCAAACGGAAAATATAAAGGGTATCCTTTTCGTACAAAAGTGGAAGGAGAACAGCTTTTAGGATATTCTGACCACTTCCCTGTATACATTCTTTTAGGCCGTAAATAAGTAAGAAGTTTCTGACTACAACCCCAAGGCTCTAATGATAAAGCTTTCAGGACTTTCTACAAATAGACCAGAATAGATAAGTTCTACTTCTATGGCTTTTTTTCGCAGGTAATCACCGTGTAAAAAACTATGGTATAAAACATCAAAGTCAAGATTTCCGGCGGGATCTACCACCTCATCTCCGGCTTGATTAAGAATATAAACCGGGGGATCATTCCGATCCATAAAAGCTCTGTAATCTACAGCCTCAAGGTCGGTTTGTGTGGGGCTCCCATTGTAAAAAAGGCGAAATAGACTTTCAATTTCTGGACGGGAACTGCGCAATTCATCCAACTTAAAACCTGGAAAAACGTTTTCCCATTCATATAAATTATAGGTGCTTTGTGCGGCTAAAGCAACAATTCCTTGAACTTGATCATTACTCGCTTCACGGTATCCGTTCCACTGTGCAATACCTGCCCCTGCGGAGACCCCTGCAAGTATAATTTTATTAGTAGGAATATTGAGTAACTCCAACTTGTTTTTAATAAAGTTAAGTGCGACTTCGCCGTCAATTAATGCCGTAATGACACCTGAAGTTCCGGGGCTATTGATAAAGGTATAATTCGCACTAACTATTGCAATATTTGAGTTTATAAGTTGTTCCATGGTGTTTTTTAAGAGCGCAGTATAGGCATCTGATTTATCTCCAGAGACAAACCCCCCACCGTGAAAAAAGAGCACTACTCCTTCGGGTTTTTGTTCTTTAGGAAGAATTATATCTAAGGTATTTCGCGCTCCGGTACCGTACGCTATATTTTCATAAAAAAGGGTATTTTCTCCTAGAGGCGAAGGTGTTGCGGTTACTCCTAAACTGCGTTCAACCAAATTAATTTGGGGAGTAGTTGTGTCCTCTTTTTGACAAGCAAAAAATAGAAAAATATGGAAAATATAAAGGCTGCGGTTCATGCTTTTTGCCGTAAAGATATTAAAAATGGTCGCTTAGGCTTCAAGTCCTTCGGGGTAGAGAAAATGGTTGTAGGGAAAACGTGTGATATGGATGGTTCGCACCTCTTGGTAGACACGTTTTCGAAAGGCTTCTAAATTTTCTTTATTCAAAGCAGAAATAAACAAGGCTTGCCCATTGGCTTTATGCAACCAGGTTTGTTCCCATTCTTTCATAGAATAATGTTGGGTTGAGCGTTCCTCAATTAATTCCGTATCGTCCCAAGGTTCTGGGCTGTAGGCATCAATTTTATTAAAGACCATAAGGGTGGGCTTATCTAAACTGTGGATTTCTTTTAAGATTTGATTTACAGAGTCAATATGGTCTTCAAAATTAGGATGAGAAATATCAACAACGTGGAGCAGCAAATCAGCTTCTTGCACCTCGTCTAACGTACTTTTAAAAGATTCAATGAGTTGTGTGGGCAGTTTGCGTATAAAACCAACCGTATCACTTAATAGAAAAGGGAGATTTCCGATCACTACTTTTCGAACCGTTGTGTCTAACGTAGCAAATAATTTATTTTCTGCAAAGACATTGCTTTTGGAAATAACATTCATCAAGGTAGATTTTCCCACGTTGGTATATCCCACTAAAGCCACACGAACTAAAGAGCCGCGGTTGCCGCGTTGAGTGGCCATTTGTTTGTCAATAATGATAAGCTTTTTCTTGAGTAATGAAATTTTATCTCGCACAATTCGGCGGTCAGTTTCAATTTCTGTTTCTCCAGGCCCCCGCATACCAATTCCCCCACGTTGGCGCTCTAAGTGGGTCCAAAGTCCTTTAAGTCGAGGAAGTAAATATTCGTATTGGGCCAACTCAACTTGGGTTCGCGCATAGCTGGTTTGTGCCCGTTGAGCAAAAATATCCAGAATAAGTCCTGTACGATCCAAGACTTTTATTTTGAGCATTTTTTCAATATTTCCTTGTTGGGCAGGGGTTAATTCATCATCAAAAATGACTGTAGAAATATCATTTTCATGAACATAGGTGGCTAACGCCTCAATTTTTCCAGTTCCGATAAATGTTTTCGGATTTGGAAGTTCAATTTTTTGAGTAAAACGTTGCATTACTTCCCCTCCAGCGGTATAGGCCAAGAAGGCGAGTTCGTCTAAGTACTCTTTTGATTTTTCGGCATCTTGGTGGGAATTGATAATTCCTACCAAAACCGTTTTTTCAACCTCAAGTGATTTTTCTTCTATCATTTAGATTTCCATTCTTTTAAATTCACCCGAGCCCCATCAAATTCTGCATAGGTAAAATGGGTAATCCAGTCGCCTAAATTGATGTATTTTGATGTTGGAGTAAGATCAATTTCAAGGGGTAAATGTCGGTGTCCAAAGATAAAATAATCTCGATGTTGTTGGGTTAATTTCCGCTGCGCATACTGAACGAGCCATTCTTTATCGTTCCCTAAAAATTGAGCCTCTTGATTTCCAGAAAGTAATTTGTTTTTTTGAGAGAAATAATTTCCTAGGCGTATGCCTAAATCGGGATGAAGCCCTTGAAACAACCGTTTTGCCAAAGGGTTTGTAAATACTTTTTTCAATCGCTTATATCCTTTGTCGTTCGGACCTAAACCGTCACCATGGCCTATATAAAACCTAGTTTTACCAAAAGTAAAATCACAAGGGTTGTGGTATACTTTGGCTCCAATTTCTGTTTCAAAATAATCTTTCATCCACAAATCGTGATTTCCGACGAAATAGTGAACTTGAATTCCACGATCAACAAAGTGTGCTATTTTCCCGAGTACTCTGACAAATCCTTTGGGAACGACCTTTTGGTATTCAAACCAAAAATCAAATAAATCGCCCACCAAAAAAAGATGTGCTGCATCGGATTCTATCTTATTCATCCAATCTAAAAAGGAAGCTTCCCGATGTTTACTAGAAGAAAAATCAGGGGCTCCAAAATGGTGATCGGAGGAAAAGTATATTTTTTTATTTGGAGGAATTATCATTTTAACGTACCAAGAGCTTGATCTAAATCATTCAATAAATCACGTATATCTTCAATCCCGACACTTAAGCGAATTAAAGCATCAACCACCCCATTTTTTTCTCTACGTTCTTTTGGAATTGAGGCATGTGTCATGCTGGCCGGATGTCCTGCAAGACTTTCCACCCCACCGAGTGATTCGGCCAAGGTAAAAAGCTGTAATTGTTCAACAATTTGGATGGCTTCATCAAAGTGAGCTCCTTTTGGTACAAAGGAAAGCATTCCCCCAAAATCATTCATCTGTGACGCTGCCACTTTATGATTGGGATGCTCCTCAAAACCGGGCCAATACACTTTTTCTATTTTGGGGTGCGCTTTTAAAAAATGGGCAATTTGAGCAGTATTTTCACAATGACGTTGCATGCGAACGTGTAATGTTTTGATTCCCCGTAAAGTCAAAAAACAATCCATAGGACCCGGAATCGCCCCCGAGGCATTTTGGATAAAAGCCAATCGTTCTGCTAACGAAGAATTATCCGTGACCAGCGCCCCCAAAATAACATCAGAATGGCCTGCTAAGTATTTCGTTGCAGAATGCATAACAATATCAGCCCCTAAGGTTAAGGGCTGTTGAAGGTAAGGAGAAGCAAACGTATTGTCTACCGCTAAGCAAAGGGAATGCTTTTTGCATATTTTAGCAACCGATTGAATATCAATAACATTCATCATTGGATTTGTTGGTGTTTCCAACCAGACCATTTTTGTTTTTGAATTGATTTTTTCAAGAAGGGCGTCTGGATTTTTCAAGTCAACAAAGTGAAACAAAAGACCAAAGTCTTCAAATACTTTGGTAAACAATCGGTAAGAACCTCCATACAAATCGTGGGTGGATATAATCTCATCACCCGGTTTAAAAAGTTTTAAAACGGCATCCATGGCAGCTAAACCAGACCCAAAAGCAAAGCCATAGGTTCCTGACTCTATGCTGGCTAATGCTTTTTCTAAAGCATGACGAGTTGGATTTTGGGTTCTACTATATTCATATCCCAAATGAACTCCTGGAGAGGACTGCGCATAGGTTGAGGTTTGATAAATGGGAGGCATCACCGCGCCATAGGCTTTGTCTGGAGATTGACCCCCGTGGATGGTTTTGCTATTAAAGTGGAGTTTTCCCTTCATAAAAGCTGATTTTGGGCGCTGTAAAGGTATTTGATTTTAAGGAATTCAGCTGTTTTTAAAGAAAATGATTTTCTTTGCATTCAAAGTCTAATTCATGTGTGTTTTTTATTATTTAGAAACTTGTGATACTTGTCAACGTATTCGAAAAGAATTGAATTTACCGGAGAGTATAGCTCAAGTGGATATTAAAAAACAACCTTTAACTGCTCAACAACTGGAGACATTAAAAGCGGTTTCGGGAAGTTATGAAGCCTTATTTAGTAAGCGTGCTCAGCTTTATTCGCAACGAAAACTCAAAGAGAAAAACCTAACTGAGTCTGATTTCAAAAAGTTGCTTTTAGAACATTACACCTTTTTAAAGCGACCCGTTTTATTTTGTGAATCCCAACTTTTTATTGGAAATACAGCAAAGGTGATTGCCGAAGCTAAAGCCTTTTTACATGAACAATAGGGTACTCGCCTTACTTGCAGCATTTACTGCTACTACCATTTATGGGATAAACCACACTGTTGCAAAAGAAGTAATGCCACATTATATAGGTGCATATGGGTTTATAATGTTACGGGTAGTAGGCGCAGCACTATTGTTTTGGGGGATTAGTTTTTGGGGTCCAAAAGAGCGTATTGATCGAAAAGATTACCCGCGTATATTTTTTGCTGCCCTTTTGGGAATGTGTATCAATATGTTGATGTTTTTTAAAGGGCTTCAACTATCCACTCCAATAAATAGTGGAGTAATGGTTACCCTAACGCCTATCTTCATTTTAATTTTGTCGGCCATTTTTTTAAAAGAAAAAATGACAAACACAAAATACATTGGAATTACCTTAGGCTTTATTGGGGCACTATTATTAGTACTTTATGGAAATACGCTCCAAGTTCAAAATGCACCCAACGTACCCCTTGGAAATATGATGATGTTTATCAACTCCATTTGTTTTGGAGCATATCTCGTATTGGTAAAACCCCTTACCACAAAGTACAGTACTATTACAATCATGAAGTGGATGTTTTTGCTTGGGGTAATTTTGACTTTTCCGGTTACCCTTTCTGAATTTAGAGCGGTAGAATGGAAAACGCTTCCATTTGATGCCATTTGGCGCATGGGATTTGTCGTAATAGGAACTACCTTTCTTACCTATTTACTCAATGTTTATGCGCTTAAAACCCTTCCCGCTACAACCATAGGTGCCTTTACCTATTTACAGCCACTAATTACTATATTATATGCTGTATTTACAGGGAATGATCGATTAGACGGTGTCAAAATCATGGCCTGTATTCTTGTTTTTTTAGGAGTTTATTTAGTTTCCCAAAAAATAAAGGCAAAAGCGGTTGTGACCTAGTCACTATTCTATCCCCGTTTCAGCCAAAAGAATTAACAACGCCAATTGAATGGCCTTGTGCCCGTCTTTGTTTATCCACCATTCATCTAACGCATGCGCATTGCCACCGTCGCCACCCCGCCCGATGGTTACCGCGGGTATGCCTTTTGAAATAGGAATATTGGAATTGGTTGACCCTCGTGTTAAATAGGGTTTTGCTCCAAAAAGTGTGGTGGCCGCAAGGGTTTTTTGAATTAACGGCAGGTCTTCTGCTAATTCCCCTGAAGGGCGATTTCCAATTTTATCGATGCGAACAGTTAAGTCAGGCCCCCTTCGTTTTATTTGATTTTGATGTGAAAGTGCACTATTTACAGCCTTATTTAAAAGAATTTCCATAGCATCTAAACGGGAAGGTTCAATAGAACGAACATCAATTTCCATGATGGATTCAAAGGGGATCGAGTTAATGGAGGTACCTCCAGAAATCACCCCTATATTATAACTTGTTTTGGGTCCATCAGCAGTGTATTGGTCTGCTGCGTCTACAAAATTGTGAATTGCTGTACCCAATGCATGGTGTGGATTGGCTAATCCAAAAGCACCCCAGGAATGGCCTCCGGGTCCTTCAAAAGTAACCCGATAGCGATAAGAGCCAAGTCCTTTATTGTTAATTCTGCCAATGGCTCCACCATCGATGGCTATCCAGCTGTCTATTTTTGGGCCTCCTTCACGAAACAAATGCTTAACTCCTCTTAAATCACCTAATCCTTCTTCACCCACTGAACCCACAAACAAAATATGGTCTTTTGGGCGAATGGAATTTTGACGTATAGATTCAATAAGGGTTAATACCATGCTCAAGCCTCGGGTATCATCACCAATTCCGGGAGCAAAAAGCGTATCCTTTTTTATCCGAACGGTAACCTCTGTACCTTCAGGAAAAACGGTGTCTAAATGCGCATCAAGAGCAACAGTTTTATTCCCCTCAGTTCCTTTCATTAGGCCTAAAACATTTCCCACCTCATCAATCCAAACGGAATCTAAACCCAATGTTGTGAAATAGTCAGCAAATCGTTTTGCTCTTTTTTCTTCTTTGAATGGAGGAGCTTCAATTTCTGTAAGTTCAATAAGACGTTCTTGAGTTTTACCTTCTAATTGAACAATGGTTTCAAAGGCAGATTGTAACTGTTTGTTTTTAAGCAACTTTTGAACCACTCGTTCACTTTTTTTATCTATTGTGAGCGCTTCTTGCGCAACGGTAAATTGGAAGGAAAGCAACACTAAGACTAGGGGTAAAAGAGGAATTGACTTCATGGGTTTAGTTTTTGATCTAACGGAATTGGAATTCGACTGGCTTTACGGGTGTCATCCGGTTGTAAGAGAGTATAAGAATTAGAGGGGGCTGCATTTTTGAAAAGGGTTAAAACGGCTGAGGGCAGGGCACATAATTTTCGATTTTTGAGATCCATCCAACCTCCCATCATTTCACAGCGGGCAAGGTTATTGCCTTCGGGATCATAATAGTTGTGTTCGAATTGAAAAAATTTTCCGTCTTCACTCATGCCCTTCAGCTCAAAAGAAACACGGATCCGTTGGTCTGGGAGTACTTCTTTAAAATAAAAGAGTTGCTCATTAAAAACCACAGGGCCTATGGCCCATTCTGTTAATTTTTTATGAGAAATCCCGAGTTGGGTTAAAAAAGCCATACGAGTATCACTGGCATAACTTAAGTACGAAATGTTTGCTAAATGACGGTTTGCATCTAGGTCATTCCAGCGAATTTCGAATTCTTTTAAAAACATGCACTCAATTTTCTATAAAACTATTCTTTTTCTATTTTTGAGGAAATTTATTTTCATGAAAAATTTACTGGTTGTCTTTGGAATTATTTTATTTATGAGTTGTGGTTCCTCTGAAGAAAAGAAAAAAGGGTTTGAATACAATCGAACACAAAAAGAAGAGAAACAATCAACAACAACAACAAATAATTCTTCTGTTCCTGTTGATTTAGACAACAAAGGGATAGGGCCTATCAGTAGTGTTGACTTTGGCGATTCGATTGATTCTCAAATGGCAGCTGAAGGTGAAAACGCGTTTAAGCAAAAGTGTATGGCATGTCATATGCCAAATCGAAAATTAATTGGGCCTGCGATGAGTGGAATATACGATCGAAGAAGCCCAGAGTGGGTGATGAATTTACTTTTGAATCCTACAGAAATGTTGAAGCAAGACCCTATTGCTAAAGCCTTGCTTCAAGAATACAATAATATTCAAATGCTCAACCAGAACCTTTCTCAAGAGGAGGCTCGTGCGATTAGTGAATATTTAAGAACGTTATAAAGACCAAGCTTTTCCGCCAGTAGCCTCCATTAAGTCTACACAGCCTCGTTGTTCACCGGGAACTGGGGCATATGCCAATACGTTTTCACCGATAAACTCATTGGTTTTAAACGCATTTACTGTAAGACTGCGAATTTGTGTAGCAAATCGTGCGGCTTCATCTTCTCCTTCTACAGGGGTTCCTTTTAAATATTTTGCCAATTGGGCATCCCAGTCCGTACTATTGAGTGAACTGGCATCACTTTTTCCTGAAGTGGCAAGAGTTGCAGATTTAAAGGCATCCCAACTTGAAGCAAAACTTTCTTTTTGCTGTGCATTCCATACGGCATTGATATAGGCATCTGTAAATTCTGGAAGTTTTAATTCTTTTGCACCGGGTATATCAGTAGCAGGAATAATCAACTCCATAATATCAGCAATGGCTCCAAAATCATTTGCTGGGATGAAAACAGGGGTATACGTAGCCGCCGTTTGGCAACTTTGAAATAAGCTAACAACAGTTGGGGTTACAGCAATTGCTCCAATTCCTGTTCCAATATTTCGTAAGGCTTTTCTTCTATCCATTTTTGTGGGTATTAAAGGTTCATTTTTTTCAATTCTTCAACAGCATGATTGGCTGCTCTGGCAGTTAATGCCATGTAGGTGAGTGAGGGATTCACATTTCCCGCAGAGGTCATTGAGGCGCCATCAGTAACATATACATTGGGCACGGAATGAAGTTGGTTATTTCCATTAAGAACTGAGGTCTTTGGGTCAAGGCCCATACGTGCAGTTCCCATTTCATGAATACCGTTTCCAAGAATGTAGTTCGAGTTGTATCGTCTAATGTTTTTAACGCCTGCAGCATCTAACATTTCAGCAGCTTGTTCTTCCATATCGATACGCATTTTTTGTTCATTCTCTTTAATTTCAGCATCAAAAGACACCGTTGGTAGTCCCCATTCATCGAGTTTGTTATAGTCGAGCATGATTTTATTTTCATGATAAGGAAGAATTTCTCCAAAGCCCGTTAATCCGATAGACCAACTGCCGGGTTCGGTAATGGCTTCTTTAAATCCAGCACCGTAGCCTAATTCAGCAACTTTATCTGACCAACCGCCTCGGCCTCCGCCTCCTTGGTATCCGTAGCCCCGAATAAAATCTTTTTGATTTGTAGCACCTCCTATGTTACGGAAACGGGGAATATAGATTCCGTTAGGTCTTCTGCCTGTGTAGTATTTGTCTTCAAATCCTTCTACTGATCCTGAAGCACCTACTTGGAAGTGGTGGTCCATAAGATTGTGTCCTAATTCTCCGGAATCGTTACCCATACCATTAGGGAAGCGATCGGATTTAGACTGAAGCAATATGGAAGTTGATCCGATTGCTGAAGCACATAAGAAAATAACTTTCGCTGTAAATTCATATACTTCTTTTGTTTCTGCATCAATCACACGAACTCCTGAAGCTCTTTTCTTATCGGCATCATACATAATTTCATGAACTACAGAATTTGGCCGCATAGTCATGTTTCCGGTAGCCTCTGCCATGGGAAGTGTTGATGAGTTACTGCTAAAATAACTTCCAAACGGACAACCTCTTCGGCATAGATTTCGGTATTGACAATTGATACGACCTGCACCCGGTTTAGTGCCTTCTGTAATGTGTGCCACACGACCAATGGTAACTACGCGGTCGGTATATTTTGAATTGACAGCGGCTTTGAGCACGTCTTCCGAACAGTTCAATTCCATAGGCTTTAAATAGTTTCCATCAGGAAATTGAGGTAGGCCTAAATTTTCACCGCTTACACCAATATGATCTTCTACATAATGGTACCAAGGGGCTATATCTTTATATCGAATGGGCCAATCTACTGCAACACCGTCTTTTGCATTGGCTTCAAAATCAAAGTCGGTTAATCGGTAGGATTGTCTTCCCCAAGTTAATGAGCGTCCTCCTACATGGTAACCACGAATCCAGTTAAAAGGTTTTTCTTCGCTGTAAGGGTGTTTTAAGTCATTAACGAATAGGTGTTTAGTAGATTCTGAATTTACGTAGCCCGTTCTACTTTGTTTGGGTTGTTGTTCGCGAATTTCTTGAGTAATTACATCTCCGTGTTTGTAATCCCAAGGATCGTCATTCATAGTAGTGTAATCTTCCACATGTTTGAGCATTCTTCCGCGTTCTAGAACTAGGGTTTTTAACCCCTTTTCACAAAGCTCTTTGGCAGCCCAACCACCACTAACTCCTGTACCTACCACTATGGCATCGTAATTTGTTTCCATTGATAAAGTCGTATTTTGTTTTAATTCAAGACTCTAAATATACTTAATTTCTCTTGTCATCTTATTTATTTCGCTAATTTTAAAAACTGTTGAAGAAAACTGACGTTAAAAATTTCAGTTTTATGATAATCAGGATTTTTAATCCTGCGGAATTGTTGAAAAGAAACCAAAAACTGTTGTATGAAACGCAAAGACTTTATATCAATTATGGGAGCTTCAGGTATTGGAGCGGTTAGCTTTCCTTCCTTTATTGCCTGTCAGAATGAAGTGAAAACCACTCCCTTATTTTTTAAAATATCCCTAGCCCAGTGGTCCTATCACAAAGCTTTTCGCGGGGGAACATCCCCGTATGAATTTGCTCGAATGGCAAGTGAACTCGGTTTTGAGGGGCTTGAATATGTAAATCAATTGTATCCTGATGTGATGAATAGTGCCGACAAGTCTGCGGCTGTTTCTGCTTTTGTGGAAAAAAACAACACGCTTGCTACTCAATATGGCCTTCAAAATGTTCTTATCATGATTGACTCTGAAGGCGATCTTTCAAGTTCTGATCAGGCCACCCGTCTTCAAGCCTTAGACAATCACAAACGATGGATAGATGCAGCTAGTGCTATGGGGTGTAGTGCCGTTCGATTAAATCTTTTTGGAGAAAAAGATCCCGAAAAATGGATTGAAAATTCTATAGTTAGTTTGTCCGAATTATCGGATCATGCGGCTCCACAAAAAATCAATGTCATCGTAGAAAATCACGGCCGATTGAGCTCAAACGTTCCCTTTTTGATGCGTGCCATAAACGGTACAGGAAAATCAAATTGTGGGACACTACCAGACTTTGGAAATTTCTGTATTTCTGATGAAGGCTACGGTTCTATTTTTGACGGAAGCTGTTCTATGGTGTACGATCCGTATCAAGGGGTAGCAGAAATGATGCCTAAAGCTTTTGGAGTTAGTGCAAAAACAAATGATTTTAATGCTGAGGGTCAAGAAACAACCTTAGACTATACTCGCTTACTAACTCTTGTAAAAGAAGCGGGATATACCGGCTTTGTTGGTGTAGAATACGAAGGCAATCGTTTATCAGAAACCGAAGGGATAGTGGCAACTAAAAAACTTCTAGAGACTGTTGGGACATCAATAAGGGTATGAAAGGCATAACTCAATTTCGACTTTCAATTCTCTTTTTCTTTGAGTTCTTTATTTGGGGAGGTTGGTTTGTAACCATGGGAACTTTTTTGTCACAGCGATTTAATGCTAGTGGTAAAGAACTGGCTTTGGCTTACGAAACACAATCTATAGGAGCCATTATAGCCCCTTTTATAATAGGCTTAATTGCAGATCGTTATTTTTCTGCACAAAAAATCTTAGGGGTATTGCATCTAACAGGAGCAGGATTATTATTTTACGCTGCTTCAGCCACCACATTCCCGAATTTTTATCCTTTTGTTTTTCTTTATATGTTGCTTTATATGCCCACTTTAGCATTGGCAAATTCAGTTGCCTTTCATCAAATGAAAAACCCTTCTAAAGAATTTGCACCCATTCGTGTGCTAGGAAGTATAGGATGGATTGCAGCAGGTTTAATAATTGGGTATCTTTCATGGGAAGGCGAGAAAGTACTTGAGTATACCTTTTACATGGCCTCTGGAGCCTCACTTTTTTTAGGGTTTTACAGTTTTACCCTACCCAATACACCGCCAAAAGCATCAGGAAACAAAAAAAGCTCACTCAAAGAAATTTTAGGGTTGGACGCTCTGCAACTCCTCAAAGACCGTAGTTATTTGTATTTTTTTGTAGCCTCTATTTTAATCTGTATTCCGTTGGCCTTTTACTACCAACACGCCAATCAATTTCTGAATGAAATTGGAATGAAAGCCGCCGCCTCTAAAATGATAATGGGCCAAATTTCAGAAGTACTTTTTCTTTTGCTATTGCCCTTATTTCTGAAACGATACGGAGTTAAGAAAGCCCTAATCGTTGGTATTTTAGCATGGAGCATTCGCTATACGCTTTTTGCTTTTGGAAATACAGGAGAACTTACTTGGATGTTGATTCTCGGTATTATACTTCACGGTATATGTTATGATTTTTTCTTTGTCTCAGGACAAATTTATACCGATTTTAAAGCCGGTGAAAAATACAAAAGCTCAGCACAAGGACTAATTACCCTTGCCACATATGGACTGGGAATGCTAATTGGCTTTCGGTTTGCAGGATGGTTAACCGATCTTTATGTACTTGAAGAAGGCCATCAATGGCAGGTAATTTGGATTCAACCCGCCATTTTTTCTTTTGTAGTATTAATCTTATTTTTAATCCTTTTTAAAAACGAAACCATTAAAATTAAACCATTATGAGTAAAATCAGATTAGGTGTATTGGGTGGCGGTGGAGACTCGCTTATTGGCGTATTACATCGTGTAGCCTCTAATATGTACGACCGTTATGAAATAGTAGGAGGTGTATTTAATCCGAACTATGATGACAATATTAAATTTGCCAAACAAATAGGCGTCAATACAGACCGTGTTTATGTTGACTTTGACACCCTAATTGAGGAAGAACTCAAAAAACCCGCCGACGAACGAATTGAGGTTGTTTCAGTTTTAACCCCCAATTTCCTTCATTTTCCTATGGCTAAAAAATTACTTGAAAATGGGTTTAATGTAATATGTGAAAAACCCCTTACAACCTCATTTTCAGAAGCGAAAGAGTTGGAAGCCTTACAAAAGAAAAACAATGCCATATTTGCAGTAACCTATACCTATACTGGGTATCCGATGGTTCGGCACATGAAGCATCTCATTGCTGAAGGCGCCTTAGGTGAAATTCATAAAGTTGACATTCAATACTACCAAGGATGGATCAACCCTGTGATTCACGATAAAGATGTACGAAAAAACGTATGGCGATTAGACCCATCAAAAGCAGGCATTAGTTCTTGTATCGGTGATATTGGAACACACGCTTTTCAAATGGCAGAGTATTTAACAGGAATGGAAGTATCGTCGTTGCTTTCCGATTTAAATACCCTATACGATGACAATCCACTTGATATAGACGGAACTGTGCTTATTCGCTTTGCAAATAAAGCGAAAGGAGTAATTCGAGCCAGTCAGATTGCAACGGGTGAGGAAAATAACCTAGCCGTTGCTATTTACGGACGAAACGGAGGATTCCGATGGGAACAAGAAAACCCTAATTTTCTATATTTCTTGAAAGATGATGAACCTAGACGTGTAATAAAACCCGGAAACGCCTATGTATCTGATGTTGCCGCAGACGGAACTAAATTACCAGGCGGACATCCCGAAGGTATTTTTGACGCTATGGGAAATATTTATAAAGGTGTAGCCAAAGCGCTTCGAGGAGAAACTTCGTTTACTGGCGAATATCCCACTATGAATGACGGGGTTAGAGGCATGCTCTTTATTGAAAAAGTTGTTGAATCACATAAAAATGGAAACGTATGGCTACCCATGGAAAATCAATGAAAACAGTAAAAGGGCCCGGAATTTTTCTCGCTCAATTTGTAGACAGTAAAGCCCCTTTCAACTCCCTTGAAGGCATGTGCAAATGGGCTGCAGATTTAGGTTATAAAGGAATCCAAATACCCACTTGGGAATCGTTTCTTATTGATCTAGATAAAGCGGCTGAAAGTCAAACCTATTGCGATGAGTTAAAAGGGAAAATCAACTCCTATGGGTTAGAAATCACCGAATTATCAACCCATCTTCAAGGACAACTGGTCGCTGTACATCCTGCCTACGATTTAATGTTTGACAATTTTGCACCACCAGCAGTAAAAAATAATCCCAAGGCACGTACTGAATGGGCCATTGAGGTAATGAAAAAAGCAGCAAAGGCAAGTCAGCGATTGGGCTTAACCACACATGCTACATTTTCAGGAGCCTTATTGTGGCATACTTGGCATCCTTGGCCTCAACGCCCGCAGGGCTTGGTTGAACTAGGTTTTGAAGAACTTGCCAAAAGATGGAAACCCATACTCGATGTTTATGATGAAAACGGGGTAGATGTTTGCTATGAAATTCACCCCGGAGAAGACCTTCATGATGGGGTTACTTTTGAACGCTTTTTAGCAGCAACAAACAATCATAAAAGAGTAAATATATTGTATGATCCTAGTCACTTTGTTCTGCAACAATTAGACTATTTAGAATACATTGATCATTACCATGAATTTATAAAATCTTTCCATGTCAAAGATTCCGAATTTAAACCTAATGGCAAAAAAGGCGCTTTTGGAGGTTATGGAGATTGGATTGACCGTGCGGGACGTTATCGTTCTCCTGGCGATGGACAAATCGATTTTAAAACCATTTTCACAAAACTTACTGAATACGGATGTGATGTGTGGGCAGTTATGGAATGGGAATGCTGTATTAAAAGTCCTGAACAAGGAGCTCGGGAAGGGGCACCTTTTATTCAAAGTCATATTATAGAAGCTACTCAAAAAACATTTGACGATTTTGCAGGTGGGGATATTGATCAAGACTTCCTAAAGAAAATTCTTAACCTGTAACAACACGATGAAAAACCCCCTTTTAATAGTATTTTCTTTACTACTCCTAACCAGCAGTTCCCCCCCTGAAACTTTTGATGATGGGCAGGACAATTGGGTTTCCCTTTTTGATGGCAAAAGCTTAGCCGGATGGCATCGTTACAATAAACCGGATACCCCCACGGCGTGGGTAGTTCGTGAGGGTGAATTAACCTTTGACCCCACCTTAGTTCGCCAAGGAGATAGAGGACACGATATTGTGACAGATAAAGAATTTTCGAATTTTCAATTGTCCTTAGAATGGAATATAGCTGAAGGAGGCAATAGCGGTATTTTTTGGGGCGTACAAGAGCTTCCGGAATACGGTAAGCCCTATGTAACTGGGCCTGAAATTCAAGTCCTTGACAACGAAAGACACCCCGATTCAAAAGTGAATCCTAATTTTCATCAGGCCGGAGCGCTCTACGATTTAGTACAGCCTTCTGAAGAGGTTTGCCTGCCTGCAGGGAGTTGGAATCACTTTTTGATTACAATCAACTATACAACCAATGAGGGAAGTATTGAACTTAACGGAACCAAAATCGTTGAATTTCCCTTATACGGTGAGGAGTGGGACGCCCTTGTTGCAGGATCAAAATTTAATAATCCAAGGGGTTATAAAGATTTTGGAAAATTTAGAACGGGTAAAATCGGACTGCAAGATCACGGTGACGTAATTGCGTTCCGCAACATAAAAATCAGAGAACTTTAAATAACCGCCTATGATCCTGTCCATGACAGGCTACGGAAAATCCGAAGTCCAATGGGAAGATAAAAACATTCGTATCGAAATTCGCTCACTTAACAGTAAAACAGCGGATATTAATTTGCGAATTCCCTCTTATTTACGAGAATTAGAATCTGAATTGCGAAAAAGAATTACGCAACTACTCTTCCGTGGAAAAATAGATGTAAGCATCTATGTGGAATACAACGGAGGAAATGCACCTACGATTATAAATAGTGGTGTGGTTTCTTCGTATATGAAACAACTCGAAGCTATAGCAGAGGCATCAGAAAGTGAACGAATGGCCATGGCACTTCGATTACCTGATACTTTAAATTCATCTCGGGAAGAACTTGGTGAGGCAGAAAAGAAGCGCGTTATAGATACATTAAACCAAACCCTTGAAACTCTAATTGGTTTTAGAAAAGACGAAGGAGAGGTGTTGGAACAGGATTTTTTACTGCGCTTGGATTTGCTCGAACAGCAACTTTCAAAAATAAAAGTTTTAGAACCGGAAAGAAAAGAAAGAGTCCAAACCAAGATAGCAAATGCTATGGCTGAATTACGCCTAGAGGTAGATTCGAATCGATTCGAGCAAGAACTGATCTATTATTTGGAAAAGTTAGACATTACAGAGGAGCAGGTAAGACTTCAAAACCACCTATCCTATTTCCGCGATGTGTTAAAAAACGAATTTCCAAATGGAAAAAAACTGGGTTTTATCACTCAGGAGATTGGGCGTGAAATCAATACCATTGGATCAAAAGCCAATCATGCAGAATTGCAAAAGTGCGTTGTTCAAATGAAAGATGAACTTGAAAAAGTAAAGGAACAACTTTTAAACGTTTTATAATGGAGGGGGAAGGGAAACTCATTGTTTTTTCAGCCCCTTCAGGAAGTGGAAAAACCACATTAGTGCACCATTTGCTCCAGCAAAACATCCCCTTTGGATTCTCTATTTCAGCCACTTCAAGACCCCCACGTGGGCATGAAAAAAATGGAGTTGATTATTATTTTTTATCACCAGAAGCTTTTCAAGCTAAAATTAAAGAGGACGCCTTTGTGGAATTTGAAGAAGTATATGAAAACACCTACTACGGCACCCTGAAGTCTGAAATTGATCGGTTGTGGTCAGAGGGCAAACATATATTGTTTGACATTGACGTTGTAGGAGGCCTTTCCATTAAAAATAAATTCCCTGAAAACACCTTAGCTGTATTTGTTCAGCCCCCATCTGTAGCAGCATTAGAAGGGCGACTACGTCAAAGAGGAACGGATTCAGAAGAAAAAATAAAAGAACGTTTAGCCAAAGCCGAAAAAGAACTTTCTTATGCCAATCAATTTGATTATATCTTGGTTAATGATACTTTAGAAACAGCAAAAAAGGAAGTAGTTCAAACGGTTTTACACTTCCTTAATTCCTAAGGGTTGACTACCTTTACAAGGTGAAAAAAATCGGTCTTTATTTTGGTACTTTTAATCCTATTCACAACGGACATCTTGCTTTAGGAGATTATTTTGCTACGCAAACCGATATTGATGCCGTATGGTTTGTAGTAAGTCCGCAAAACCCGTTTAAGGTCAACGATTCCCTTTTAGCGGACCATCACCGATTGGCTATGGTGCAATTGGCAGTAAAAGAGATTCCATATCTAGAGGTATGTGATATTGAATTTACACTTCCGAAACCCAATTACACTATTGATACCCTAAACCAGCTCAAAAAGTCCCATTCCGACCTAGAATTTGTTCTTTTGATGGGATTTGACAATTTAGTTGCCTTTCATACTTGGAAAGCGTATGAATCGATTTTGAATCACGTTACACTTTATGTATATCCAAGAAAACATTCGCAAAAGCTACCAGACCAATTTTTAGATCACAACAAAATAAAAATCATTCAAGCCCCTTTGCTTGACTACGCTTCGGAAACCCTACGTAATTTAATCCTACAAAAAAAACCCTTCCGCCATTTGATGCCACCCCTTAGTTTTCAGTACCTAGAAGAGCATCAATTGTACAGGTCGTAATTCTTCCTTTTTTTTACCTTATAATACATAGTATAATATATGAAACAGAATGCTATTTTAATAGGCTCAGGGTTAATGCTGGGAATGGGGGTTGGTTTCTTTTTTTTACGAAGTAACCCCTTGGCTTTTGTGGGTTGCCTTTTTTTAGGTTTAGGACTAGGACTTTTGCTTCCCTCGTTGATTGGCAAAAAAGACCAAGAAGAAAATTAAAAACACATCGTTCATTAATTTTCTATATTTGAAAGTAAACCCAAATCATCTTTAGCCATGAGATCCCTTCTGGTATATCGAACTGTTTTCTTTTCCCCTATTATTTTACACCCCATAAAGATGTAACAACGCTGTACTAATTAGTCCCCCAAATTGAGTCATGAAACAATATAAAACCCATAAGAAGGTAATACCCTTAAATGAGCCTAGTGCGGATTCAGCACCACACCCTCACCCTCCAGAACTCAATCCAACTAAAGCCAAACGGTACCGTTTAATTTCCATTGTAGTTTGGATAATCGCCATTGCAATAGAAGGATTTTGTATATATTTTTTCTTACAAAACAAAATCACCTTTCCAATACTTCTAGTAGGGATAGGGGGTATTCTTATTCTAACCCTAATAGGATCCGTTTTATGGAAAAAAGCCAATCGATTAGATCCGGTGAGCAGAAAAAACAAATGGCGCTTTTTTGTTCATAATCAATTGGGCCTTTTATTAAGCATCCTTGCTTTTTTGCCGTTGATTATCATTTTGTTTAGGTCCAATAATTTAAGTGGTAAAGAGAAAAAATGGGCAGGAGGAATTGCCCTATTTGCTCTCGCTATAGCAGGACTTGTGGGAACTGATTTTAATCCTCCTTCAATTGAGGAATACGAAGAAGCAACCCGACAAGTAACGGATTTAAATAACGGAGTGAATCAAGTATTTTGGACTCCTTCCGGTAAAAGTTACCACCTTTTTGAGTCTTGTTCCTACATAAACACCGATCGAACAAAAGAAATCTATGCAGGTACTGTAGCTCAAGCCAAGCACGATAAAAACATTATTGACTTATGTGATTTATGCCAACGTAATGCAGTAAAGTTAACCACACAAAAAACAATTAATCAGTAATACTAATCCTTAAATATTTACCTCTATGAGCAAATTCGATGAAAAACTTGAGATTTACTTAAATGAATTTCAAAAACTAAAGGTCTCTGTAGACAAAGACCTTCTTACCAAAGTGACCCGTTCATTGGGTCCTTCCATTTATAATAATGACGCTGCTAAAGTAGCAGGATCAGACCCGGAAGAACTAAAGCGAATCAAAACCAATTTTTTAATTCAAAAGCTTGGGATGAAAGACAGTTCAACATTAGACGCTGCAATTGAAAGTGTTATGGAAACAATGGGTCGGTCAAATCGAAATAAATACCGGGCTATGGTTTATTACCTACTTGTAGTTAAACTCGGAAAACAAATGCACTATTAATTATGGACTTTATCTCACTTATCAGCGAACATAAAGATGAACTCAGTTCACTTTTGGGTAATAAGCTCAAGTTAAATTCAGATGAAATAGACACCACACTTCAGAGTTCTGGAGAGGTTATGCAAAATGTGGTTTCAAAAACGGTTGAATCAAAAGGACTAGACACGCTTTTAAATCTATTTTCTTCTTCTGAAAATTCAACAGCTTCTTCATCTCTTCAAAAATCAATTGGAAACGATTTAGTAAAAAGTCTTATTTCAAAGGGTTTAGGAAAGGGAAAATCCTCCTCAATTGTGCAATTGATTTTGCCAATTCTTATATCAAAAATCAGTGGTCTGATTGGCGGGGATAAAAATAATTTAACTCAACTGTTAGGGTCTTCAGGTAATTCCAAACTTGGAAGTATTGGAGGTTCTCTCTTAAAAAAACTCTTTAATTAAAAACAACTCAATATGGCCATTTTAAAAGTAATTGAAATTTTAGCAAACTCTTCCAAAAGTTGGGAAGACGCCGTTCAAAATGCAGTAAAAGAAGCAAACAAAACCGTTAACCACATCACATCAGTAAACGTGAATAATTTTAGTGTTACTGTAAAAGATGGGGAAATTGAACACTATCGGGTAAATGTAAAAATCACATTTGCAGTAAAGAAATAAGAAAGACTATTGCTTTACTAAAGGCGATTCTAAAATTTGAATTAGCTTTTTTGTAAGTGCTTCTCTACTCCAATCCTCCAATTTAGGATAATGGTTGACCCATTTCCCTTTTTGGAGGATCGCTTTTTGGATACATTCTTCAATGATCATATTTTGGTCAGGTTTAGCCATTACTGCAGCAGTACCTTTTTGTAAAAAATGGGCGGCTTCACTTTCCGGATCTCCAATACACAAAATGGGGACTCCGGTGGCTATATATTCTAGTAATTTGCCAGAGATCATCGTTTTGTCTGCCCCCTTAAATATAAAATTTAATAAGAGGTCGCCGCTCTTCATAAGAGCTACGGCTTGATCATGCGGTAAATAGCCATGGTGTATGATGTTTATATGCGGAAGTTCGTTGCGAAAGTATTCTAGGGTATTTTGCCCTATTTGGCCCGCAAGTGACAGTTGGATAGAATGCCGATGTTGAACCTTTTTTAAAGCATTCACTAGGCTATCATAGGCTTGATTTTCAGTGAGCAGTCCTGTATAAACGATATGGAATATTTTTTGGGGCGTTTTGGGTGTGCTACGCAATAAATCCGCATCATAGCCATTGGGAAGTGCATAAAACAATTGCTGTGGCGCTTTTGATTTTAACTCCTCATGAAAGGCGCCGCCCACAGTAGTTAAAACGCGATCTGCGTTTAGCAGAATAGCGGTTTCCTCTCTCAAATCCTTCTCTTTTGCCCATTGCATTCTGAACAATTGTGAATTGTAAAATAGGGTAGTCCATGGGTCTCTAAAATCGGCAATCCACTGCACTGAAAACGCTTTTTTTAATTGATGTCCAATCCAATGTGCAGAGTGCGGAGGCCCCGTAGTGATTACAAAGGAGAATTTCTTTTCTTCAAAGAGTTTCTGGGCTTGGTCAAGGGCAAAATACCGCCATCCTTTTCGCGCATCGGGGATGAAAAAATTTCCACGTACAAATGCAGCAAGCTTTTCCAGAAGCCTTTTGGTTTTGACCTCTCCTTGAGGAATGCCTTTGTGTTTGGAAGCTGTAGTGAGTAGGGAATACCATCGTAAAGGCTCAGCAGTTTGAGTTCGACTCACAGGAATGTCAATCACTTCCTGTTCTAAGCTGGAATCTAACACGGCATAGGAAGCCTTTTTAGGAGTTACAGTAAGCACATGTGGTGACCACCCCAGTTGTTTTAAATGTTTAGCAAAATACATCCAGCGTTGTACTCCAGATCCGCCAGCTGGAGGCCAGTAGTAGCTAATGATTAGAACAGAATGTGTTGAATTATTCACCTTGTTTTTTTGCCTTCATTAAAGGTACTGAAGAACACGCTTCGCCATAAAAAAGACTTTTCACAACGGGTTGAAGCCTTTGAATGAGCTGTATGTAAGCATCTTGTGGGATAGTTGGATCTGAACAACCTTTGATGATAATAGGCTTATTTATAAAATTATCTAAAGGTAACGTGGCTAATTCCTTTTGGAACAAATGGCGTTCCAAGTCAAGAAGTGATCCCAAAACAATTTCCTTTGCTATGGGTTGTAAATACGTAGTAATCAATAAGGTTGCCCAAGCGGGGATTAGGGCTTCTGTAGAACATCCTAAAGCAATATGATGCCCTGAAAATGAGTTCCAATCCACTTCTTTTAAAGTGTGTCGAAAATGTTTTTCTCGCAACACCAAGCCTTCTTCTAACCATACCGAAATGTCCACAAAGGTTCGGACACCTTTCGGTTTAAGATGCTCTAAATCAAGAGTAATTAGGGGGCTTTTAGCCACTTTATTGAGAATGGGCTCTTCCATTTTTAAAGCATTCCCAATTCCAATTTGGCTTCTTCACTCATCAAATCTTGAGTCCATGGTGGGTCAAAAGTAATTTCTACTTCTACGCTTTTAACCTCATCAATCGATTTTACCTTTTCCTCTACTTCCATAGGAAGCGATTCGGCTACAGGGCAGTTAGGTGTGGTAAGGGTCATAAGAATTTTGACTTCCATGTCTTCATTAACAAACACATCATAAATAAGTCCTAATTCATAAATATCAACAGGAATTTCAGGATCAAAGATGGTTTTTAAAACGGAAACAATTTTTTCTCCTAATGCATGTGTGTCTATCGATTCAGCCATGGTTTACGGTTTGAGTTGAGTTTGAAAGGCAATTGCGTACAGTTTCATTTGTTTTATCATAGAAACAAGTCCATTTGCTCGGGTGGGCGATAAGTGTTCTTTTAGCCCAATTTGATCAATAAAGGAGGTGTTGGCCTCTATTATGGTATTTGGGTTTTCCCCCGAAAATACGCGTATAAGTAAAGCAATAATTCCTTTGGTTAAAATAGCGTCACTGTCTGCGGTAAATACTAAACGGTCTTGATCGAGTTCGGCATGAACCCAAACTTTACTCTGACACCCTTTGATAATATTAGAATCGGTTTTGTATTCTGCGGCAATTAAAGGAAGCGATTTCCCCAATTCAATTAAGTATTCATAGCGTTGTGTCCAATCTTCAAAAAAGGAAAATTCGGCGACTATTTCGTCTTGTTTTGTTTCTATTGAATTCACACCTAAAAGTAGTAAATTATTGCAACATGGCTTTAGCCTTTCGAACACCTGCCACTAATCGATCGATCTCTTCTTTTGTATTGTAAAATGAAAAGGAAGCCCTTACAGTACCTGGAATCTTAAAATAATCCATAATGGGTTGAGTACAATGATGTCCTGTTCGTACAGCAATGCCTAACTGATCTAAAATACTGCCAATATCATAGGGATGAATCCCTTCGATATTGAACGAAATCACGGCTGTTTTTGGGTCTGCTTGGCCGTATATTTTTACTCCTTCAATACCAAGTAATGCAGTTGTCGCATAGTGAAGCAGTTCGTTTTCATAAGTGGCAATGGTTTCAAATCCAATTTTGTTTAAGTACTCTAAAGCTGCACCAAAGGCAATACCCCCACAAATATGAGGTGTTCCGGCTTCAAATTTGTGTGGAAGAGCAGCGTATGTGGTTTTTTCAAAAGTGACTTCATCAATCATTTCTCCACCGCCTTGATAAGGCGGCAATGCGGTTAGCAAGGCTTCTTTTCCATAAAGCATTCCAACTCCGGTAGGACCACAGAGTTTATGCGCAGAAGTAACATAATAATCCACATCTAAAGCCTGAACATCTGCCTTGATGTGCGGACTTGCTTGGGCTCCGTCAATTAATACATGAGCGCCCACCTGATGGGCCTTTTCAATTATGGTTTTTATAGGATTTATTGTGCCTAATGCATTTGATACGTGATTTACAAAGACCAATCGTGTTCGTGAGGACAAAAGGGAACCAAAGGCATCCATATCAAGGGTGCCTAGGGGTGTCATTGGGATGACTTTAAGTGTCGCACCCGTTTTTTCACATAGCATTTGCCAAGGCACTATATTCGAATGATGCTCCATGGCAGAAACCAACAATTCATCTTCGGGGTGCAATAGGCTTGCATAACCAGCAGCTACTATATTTATACTATGAGTGGTGCCAGAGGTGAAAATAATTTCATGAGGATGGGCAGCATTAAAATGGCGTTGAATATAGTGTCGCGCATTTTCATAAGCATCTGTGGCTTCTTGACTTAAGGTGTGAACGCCTCGATGAATATTGGCATTGTAACGGCTGTAATAATCGGATATGACATCAATAACTTGTTTTGGGGTTTGCGATGTAGCGGCATTATCAAAATAAACCAAAGGCTGTCCCTTTACCTCACGAGATAAAATCGGAAAATCTTGCCGGATATGGTGTACATCAAACATTTATAACTCGAAACCAAGGTTAACGCCTAATTTATTGGCAATAAAAGTATTGATCCTTTTTTTTAGTGAAGGGAGTTGTACACTTTCTAAAACAGTATTGGCAAAAGCATAGGTCATTAAGGCTTTCGCTTCTTTTCTGGGGATTCCCCTTGAGCGTAAATAAAATAGGGCCTCTTCATCTAACTGACCAATTGTACAACCGTGCGAACATTTTACATCATCAGCAAAAATTTCAAGTTGAGGTTTGGTATTTACCGTGGCTTTGTCATCCAACAATAGATTGTTGTTTTGCTGAAAGGCGTTTGTTTTTTGAGCAATCTTATTCACTTTAATCTGGCCGTTAAATACCCCCTCTGATTGTTCTGCAAAAATTCCTTTATAATCTTGATGGCTTTCACAGTTGGGCTGAGCATGGTGCACAAGGGTAGAGTGGTCTACGTGTTGTTTGCCATGTAAAATTGTCAAACCTTTTAGCGTTGAGCGAATGTGTTCTCCCTTATGAAAATACTGAAGGTTATTTCGAATCAATTTTCCGCCGAGTGAAAAGGTGTGTACACTGGCGTGACTGTTTTTTTCTTGAACGATGTATGTATTATCAATCAAAGAGGCGGAGTGAAGATCGTTTTGTAATTTATAATAGTCGACAAATGCATCTTGATGTACATAAATTTCAGTCACACTATTAGTCACCACGGGATGTTCTTTTAGACTTTGGTGCTTTTCAATTATTTGAACTTGTGCATTTTTGTCTACAACAATAAGATTTCTTGGTTGTAACCAAAGGGCATTTTCTATACCCGAAGAAAAATGGATAATTTCAATTGGTTTTTCAGCTACGGTACTTTTGGGGATATAGATATAAGCCCCTTCTTTAGCATAGGAGGTGTTGAGTGCTGTAAGGCTGTCTTTTTCAGCAGCTATTTTATTAAAATAAGAATCGATAAGCTTGCGATACTTTGGCTTTGTTAATGCGGCAGACATCAAGCAGACATCTAACCCATCGTGTGTGGTGTTCGATAAAAAAGGACTGTAAACCCCATCGATAAATATCACTTTGTACGTATCGGTATCGTATAGGAAATATTTTTTTACCTCGTTGAGGTCAATACTGGTTTCTGCTTTTGGGAAAAGGGCGTAATCCAATTGCAGTAGGGCATCAAGAGAGGTGTATTTCCAAGCCTCTTCTCTTTTGGTAGGAAACCCTTTTTGTTCAAAAATTTTCAGTGCATTAGCGCGGGTTTGATGAACAGAGTCCGTGAGATCAAGTCCGTCTTCAAAAGCCAAATAGGAAGAAAGTAATTTTTCTTTAAATTCCATAGTTATGCTAATTCTTTGATCCAGTCATATCCTTTTGCTTCCAATTCGTGAGCCAAATCTTTTGTGCCTGACTTAACAATTTTTCCATCAAAGAGAACATGCACAAAATCGGGCACGATATAGTCTAATAATCGCTGATAATGGGTGATGATAATTACAGCATTGTCTTTGCTTTTTAATTTGTTTACCCCATTGGCTACTATTTTTAAAGCATCAATATCAAGTCCAGAATCAGTTTCGTCTAGAATGGCCAATGCGGGTTCGAGCATAGCCATTTGAAAAATTTCATTTCGTTTTTTTTCTCCTCCAGAAAACCCTTCGTTTAAAGAACGTGACAAAAACTTAGAATCAATTTCTAACAATTGTGCTTTTTCGCGAATTTTCTTTAACAACTCACTGGCGGGCATATCGGCTAAACCTTTGGCTTTTCGATTGGCATTAATGGCAGTTTTAATAAAATTGGTTACCGTAACCCCAGGAATTTCTATAGGGTATTGAAACGATAAAAAGACACCTTGATGTGCTCTTTCTTCGGCATCTAACTCTGCAAGATCGGTGCCCTTGAACACCAAGTTTCCTTGGGTAATTTCATAGTCTTCGTTTCCCGAAATAACAGAAGATAAGGTACTCTTGCCTGAACCGTTTGGGCCCATAATGGCGTGTACCTCTCCAGCTTTGACATCTAGGTCAATTCCTTTTAAAATTTCTTTGCCTTCTACTTCGGCATGTAAATTTTCAATTGTTAGCATTATTTTTTTGTTTATCCCACGGATCCTTCTAGGGAAATTTCTAATAGTTTTTGGGCTTCTACAGCAAATTCCATTGGAAGCTTATTGAGTACTTCTTTACTAAAACCATTCACAATTAAAGCAATGGCTTTTTCGGTGTCGATTCCACGTTGGTTACAGTAAAAAATTTGATCTTCTCCAATTTTACTGGTTGTGGCTTCGTGTTCAATTTGAGCACTGTTATTTTTTGCCTCTATGTAGGGGAAGGTATGCGCCCCGCAAGCATTGCCCATTAAGAGCGAATCGCATTGTGAGAAGTTTCTAGCATTAGAAGCTCTTGATCCAACTTGGACAAGACCTCTGTAGCTATTTTGGGATTGCCCCGCTGAAATACCTTTAGAGATGATGGTACTTTTGGTATTCTTGCCCAGGTGAATCATTTTGGTTCCTGTATCCGCTTGTTGATAATTATTGGTAACAGCAATAGAGTAAAATTCACCAATGGAATCATCTCCTTTAAGAATACACGAAGGGTATTTCCAGGTGACTGCTGATCCCGTTTCCACTTGAGTCCATGAAATTTTAGATCGATTGTGGCAAATCCCCCGTTTGGTTACAAAATTAAATACGCCTCCTTTTCCTTCTTTGTCTCCAGGAAACCAGTTTTGAACGGTTGAATATTTAATTTCAGCATCATCAAGTGCAATTAATTCTACAACCGCAGCGTGCAATTGATTTTCATCACGCGATGGAGCGGTACACCCTTCTAAATAACTCACATAACTCCCTTTATCTGCAATAACTAGAGTACGTTCAAACTGCCCAGTACCTGCTTGATTTATTCGGAAGTAGGTAGACAATTCCATTGGACAACGCACCCCTTTTGGAATGTAACAAAAGGAGCCATCAGTAAAAACAGCACTGTTTAATCCCGCGTAGTAGTTGTCTTTTGGAGGAACAACGGATCCTATATATTTTTTAACCAATTCAGGATGTTCTTTTATGGCTTCAGTAATGGAGCAAAAAATGATACCCTTTTCGGCAAGTGTTTCTTTAAATGTGGTAGCTACGGAGACGGAGTCCATCACGATATCTACAGCCACTCCACTTAATTTTTTTTGTTCATCTAAGGAGATTCCTAATTTTTCGAAAGTCTTAAGCAATTCAGGGTCTACTTCGTCTAGACTGTCGTATTTGGGTTTGGTTTTGGGAGCGGAGTAATACGATATGGCCTGTAAATCAGGCTTCTTGTAGGTAACATTAGCCCATTCGGGTTCTTTCATTTCACACCATGATGCATAGGCTTGCAGTCGCCAGTCGGTCATCCACTCGGGCTCTTCTTTTTTCTCGGAAATTTTACGGATTACCTCTTCGTTTAATCCAATCGGAAACGTATCAGAATCGATATCGGTATAGAAACCATATTCATATTCTTTAGTTTCTAATTCCTTCTTAAGTTCTTCTTCTGTATATGCCATGCTTGGTGTTTTAAAGTGAAAAACTTTCACCACATCCACAGGTGCGCTGTGCATTAGGGTTGTTAAATACAAACCCTTTGCCGTTAAGCCCTCCGGAGTATTCCAGTGTTGTGCCTACTAAATACAACAAACTTTTTTTATCCACTAAGATTTTAATTTCGTTGTCTTCAAAAAGGCGATCTTCTGTATGCAATTCATTATCAAACGTTAAATCATAGGATAATCCTGAACATCCACCACTTTTTACACCCACACGGATGTAGTCATTAATGGGGTCGAAGCCTTCTTCGCGCATTAAAACCGAAACTTTTTCTTTTGCAGATGTAGCAACCTTTATCATATTAATAAAGAATGGGTCTAAATAAAGCGCAAATATAGCGACTTTTAATCGATTTTATGGGTTTTGCTATTGTTTTACACTATGGTGAAATTGGCAGTTTTAATGCCAAATAGCAACAAAACCATCCGTGTTTCCTTGGTTGTTTTTAAAATCACCATCAGGGCTTGTTGTTGACCCCACCACTATTGCATCGCCCTCTGCTCTTAGGGCAAGATGGTACCCAATGTCTAATCCAGAGCCCGAGAGGGTGTATCTGTTAATTTCAGTTCCATTGGGGAGGGTGTATAGAAGCAAGACATCATTACGTAGTGGATTTTGATCAGAAGCCAACTCTTGCGGGCTTTGATGACCGATGAATAGCAATGTCCCATCGGGTCTAATTTCTATATCGAATACAGTTTCAAAGCCCGAAGAGCCCAATGACCGAACCGATTTCAATTCCCCCTCTTTTGATAAAGTAGCCATAAGGATATCGGAAGACCCTAAGGGGGCCTGAACGTCTCCGTCTTTACTATACGATTGCCCCGCAATTACATAGTCTCCCTCATTATTTTCTACGATGGCTTCTGCACTATCGTATAGGCTTCCCCCAATTGATTTTTCCCATAATAGGTTTCCTTTTGCATTCAATTTAACCACCCAAAAGTCATAGCTCCCTTTTGGAGATGAAATGTCTACATCATCGCTTTCACTTGTTCCCACAACTACAAAATCACCTTCAGAAGTTTCAATGGCATCATGAGATCGATCGTTGTTGGTTCCTCCAAAGTACCGACGCCATTCAAGGGTTCCTTCAGCATTGATTTTATGGCACCAAAATTCACCAACGCCGTGTTTTTGAGTTCGCTCACTCGACTTCCCATCTTGCCCTGCACCGTTAGAGGCGGTCACATCTAAAAATCCGTTAAAAAACAAACCTCCGTCAGAAGTAGCTAGTATAGAATAGGCGTGATCATGTCCTAAAAAACCAAAACTTTTTTCCCAGAGAATCTCTCCCATGGTGTTGGTCCGAATCACCCAATTGTCATGTTGACCTTCATTATGGGAGGCATCACCATCGTTGCTTCTACTATACCCCACAAGGGCATACCCGCCATCGGATAACGCAACAGCTTTATAGCCGCGATCATCGTCAGAACCGCCGTAAGTTTTTACCCACTCTTGCTTTGCATTTGCGTCGAATTTCATAAGAAAAAGATCACTCCCCGACCGCTTTTTTTGACTAAAATCGCCGTCTGTACTTTCTGTATTTCCGACTATTGCAAAACCGCCGTCAGTCGTAGAAATTACACCGTGGGCTATGTCTTCTTCTGTTCCTCCAAACGTAACAACTGTTTTCCATTGACCTTGTACGGGAGGTAAAAAAGTCCAATTTGTATCTAAAGAAGGGGTGCAATAGGGAGTCAGAAATAAAAGAATAATTACCCAATACCCCCGCATATTATTCAGAAGCTTTAACTAAAAATAAACCCGAATTCATATCATTTATAGCAATGATTCCACTTGTAAAATAAGGATAAACATTCCAAACCCCGTCAAATGAGGGATTATCATTCTCGGGAAAAGTATCAAAAAAACCAATTTCAATCATTTCTTTATCTTCAATTTTACTGATGTCTAAAACACGCATACCCGCTGTGTAACTGGCTAAATAAAATTTATTATTAAAAGTATACCCGTTGTGGTCTATAGCCTTCACATCAGCAAAATAATCGAAATGGAGCTGAGGAGCATCTAAATCAGTGAGGTCAAAAACACGGGTATGTGTACTAACCCCATACCGGATTTCATCTAATTCATCACCTAGAAAAAAGTACCGCTGATCTTCAGAGAGGATTCCTTGGTGAGTATATCCCCCATTTGAATAGGTAACAGTAGTGAGTAAAACGGGGTTGCTTTTATCGGTTACATCTACAATTATAAGCTGATTGTTTACACCTCCATCACTGTTACTTCCAAACAAAATTTCTTTATCCTTGTGTTCTGAATCCGGGCCATTATAAACAATTATTTGGGCATCATGGGTGTACGAAGAGGCTCCATATCCCCCCACTACTTTAGGGTTTTTAGGCTCTTTAATGTCAATAAATACAGGGCCTCCACTGTAAAGCTGTGATCCGATTACATATGCATATCCAGTAGCTTCATTGATAGCAATATTGTGGGCGTTACCAAAATCGGAAAGGGTTGCATCCGCAGTAAAGTTTTGAGGCGAAGTTTGGTTGCGTAAGCGGGTTAAGTCAAAAACCTGTAAGCCGTGTTGAGAGGCTTCACTTACTACAAAGGCATGATTTTTATAAATTTTTACATCACGCCATATACTGGGCTCTGATGCGGTAAGAAGTTTTCCCAGATACAACGGTTTTTCAGGATCAGAAATATCCACAAAAGCAGTTCCATTGTCAAGCCCTGACAATACGTATTCTTTCCCTGTTTCTTCGTCTGTCCATCCCCAATTGTCGTTGGCAGATTCACTTTCCAAAGCAGCTAAAGAAAGGTGCCCTATCAAATCGTATCCATTGCAGGGATACACTCCCGCAAATCCATTCTCGCAAGGTACTTTTTGTGTACTTGAGGATTGATCATTTGAAGGGTCTTCACTGTTGTCTATAGAGTCAAGATCAAAATCACCTTCCTCAGTAAGTGTAGTTTTGGAACACGATAAGAAGAGGAAAACAATTAAAAAGAACGGGGTTTGAAGTTTCATTTCTAGTTTTTATAAAAGTAGTAAAAAACCCCAGTTAAAGGCTACCGCTCTAGGTGTTAATTCGGTTGGAAGGGATAACGAAATTCGATAAACTTACCTGAAAAATAAGCATCAAATGAAAGGCCTTGTGCAGTAATCATTGACAAAGTCAAACGCGTTACATTTTCATTGTTAGTAACGGTTAACTTACCAGAGAGTAAACCTTCTCCTTGAGTGTCAAAATAGGGTACTGTAGTATTTGGTTCATCAAAATAAAGGGTATAAAATCCGATACCAATGTCGCCTTTGGCGTAAGGAGGACGTAAATTCACAAAATAATCGCCTTCTGCCACCCCTAGTTTTGTAGGTAAATAGAGAACCAAACCAAATAATGCTCCTTTACCAAGAAGTGTGAGTCTGTTTTCAAGGTTGGTCTCAAACGTAACTCCATCTGATAAAAAGATAAGGGCAGTTCGGTGCCCATCATACAATGCCGCATTTTCTCCAAAATCAACAATACCGGCTGTTTGTATGCTGTAACGAACGTCTTGAACGGTAAAGTGAGAAGTGGAAATGGATTCATTTTCTTTTGGAACACTGCATTGCAATACCCCCAATACCATCGCATAGGACAAGTAGGTTTTCATAAATCTTAAAAGAATAGGTTTAAGGAAGGTATTAAAAATGAGCAACTAAGTGCCCCATAATAAAATGACTAAACCCTTATCATTTCCGATTTAACGTATAGGCATTGGCTTGTTGAGTAGGAAGAATAAGCATGTCAGCAACGTTCACATGCTCTGGAGCCAGGGCCATGTATATAATGGCGTCTGCAATATCCCCGGCCGTCAAGGGATGAACCCCTTGATACACTTTTTGGGCACGATCAACATCTCCTTTAAATCGGACTTCCGAAAATTCAGTCTCTACCATTCCAGGGTGAATACAACCTACTCTTATGCCGTGGGAGTTTAAATCGATTCGAAGGCCTTGAGAAAAGGCATCAACTGCAAATTTACTGCTGCAATACACACTTCCATTGGGGTAAACTTCCTTACCGGCTATGGAACCTAAATTTATTATATGACCGCTCTGAGCCTCTATCATTACTGGTAAAACGGCTTTGGTAACATAGAAAAGCCCTTTCACATTACTATCAATCATAGCTTCCCAGTCCTCTACACTTGCCGTTTGAACCGGATCTAAACCGTGTGCATTTCCTGCATTATTTATTAAAACGGAAATCTTTTTCCAAGTTTCTGGCAAACTAGTAATGGCAGAAAAAACCGCATTCTTGTCCCGAACATCAAAACATAAAATATGACTTGTTGTGGGTAGTTTTTGTGCAAGTTCTTTTAGTTTTTGCTCTCTGCGACCACACAGTATCACTTTTGCGCCCTGTTGGGAAAAGGCTTCTGCTGTAGCCCATCCTATCCCGCTACTGGCTCCTGTGATTAAAACTATTTTATCTTTCATATGGATATTGTATCTCGGTGTACCTTTGTAAAGTGTTTAAAAAATCGTTTGTGTTTAAGATTCAATTAAACCGTTTTGAATTAATGATCGATCTTGGGGATAAATAAATAAAATGCATTATTTTCATCCTAAAAATAGGAACAAATAAAGGCTTTTGCCAAGGAGATCCCACTAATTTTTAACCAAATGTTAACAAGAATACGGGCTATAATTCTTCAAATTTGCATTCCGTTAAAAACAGAAAAAAATCTATGAATACGACATCTACTACGATTGATATTAAAGCAATCAATGAAAAAATTGAAAAGGAAAGTGCGTTTGTAGATCTATTGACTCTTGAAATGAACAAGGTCATCATTGGTCAAAAGCACATGTTGGAAAGTTTGCTTATTGGATTATTAGGGCGAGGACACATTCTTTTAGAGGGCGTGCCTGGTTTGGCAAAAACACTTGCCATAAATAGCCTAAGTCAAGCAGTAAAAGGAAGTTTTAGTCGAATTCAATTTACGCCAGATTTGCTTCCCGCAGATGTAGTGGGAACGATGATTTACAACATTAAGGAAAACGATTTTTCAATAAAAAAAGGCCCTGTTTTTGCAAATTTTGTTCTTGCAGATGAGATAAACAGAGCTCCTGCCAAAGTTCAATCGGCATTATTAGAAGCTATGCAAGAGCGACAAGTTACGATTGGTGATACGACTTTTCCTCTTGATGCTCCTTTTTTAGTAATGGCTACTCAAAATCCGGTTGAACAAGAAGGAACCTACCCCTTACCCGAAGCTCAAGTAGATCGATTTATGCTCAAAGCGGTAATTGATTACCCTAAAATAAACGAAGAGCAACTTATTGTGCGCAACAATTTAAATAGTCAAACGCAGCAGATTAAGCCCGTTGTTAGTGTAAAACAAATTCTCTCAGCTCAACAAACAGTTCGGGAAGTGTATATGGATGAAAAAATTGAAAATTATATACTCAATTTGGTATTTGCAACCCGATATCCCGAAAACTATAAACTCGATTCAATCAAACCCTTAATAAGTTTTGGAGCTTCTCCAAGAGGAAGCATCAACTTAGCCACTGCGGCTAAATGCCATGCCTTTTTAAAACACAGGGGATATGTGATACCTGAGGATGTTCGTGCCGTTATTTACGATGTGCTCCGACACCGAATTGGCTTGACTTATGAAGCAGAAGCAGAAAACATTACTTCTGAAGATTTGATTAGTCAAATTATCAATGAAGTAGAAGTACCCTAGTTCAACCCCTTATTAAAGCAAACCTCTACAGGACGCAATGGATACAAAAGCGCTACTGAAAAAAGTACGTAAGATAGAAATCAAGACCCGTCGCCTGAGCGATCATGTTTTTGGCGGAGAGTACCATTCTACCTTTAAAGGAAGAGGAATGACCTTTAGTGAAGTACGTCAATACCAATACGGTGATGATGTTCGGTCTATTGATTGGAATGTTACGGCACGGTATAATGAGCCGTTTGTTAAAGTTTTTGAAGAAGAACGCGAATTAACATTAATGTTGTTGGTGGATGTTAGTGGCTCTGAGGCTTTTGGTACCCAAACCCAATTTAAGCGAGATTATCTAACTGAAATTGCAGCCACTTTGGCTTTTTCGGCTCTTCAAAATAACGACAAGGTAGGGTTGCTATTATTTTCAGATCAAGTGGAATTATTTATTCCTCCAAAAAAAGGGAGGTCACACATTTTGCGAATTATTCGCGAATTACTAGAATTTGATCCCACAAGTAAAAAAACAAACATTTCGAATGCATTGGAGTATTTATCGGGTGTGTTAAAGAAAAAGGCAATTGTCTTTGTTTTGTCTGACTTCCGTGATTCCGATTACGAAAAAACATTGCGAATTGCGTCAAAAAAACATGATTTGACCGGAATACGAATTTATGATCCGGTTGAAGCGGCCTTGCCCAATTTAGGAATTGTTCCCATGCGGGATGCCGAAACAGGCAAATTACGATGGATCAATACGTTTTCGAAATCAGTGCGAAGAAAGTACGCCCTCCATTATGGAGAACACGTTAACCAATTCGAACAAGGGTTTCGAAAAAACGGAGCAGGTCAGATTAGTTGTAGTGTTCAGGAAAGCTATGTTAAAAAACTACTGGGTTATTTTAAAGCAAGGGTATGATGAAAAAGCACTTTAGTCTTTTGGGTTTATTTTTTGCTTTGTCACCTTTGTGGAGTCAAACAGAGGGAACCCTCACTGTAGCCGTAGACACCACCACCGTTAAAATTGGAGAACAACTCAACTACATACTTCAAATAAAAGCCGATAGTACAGCTCAAGTTTTGTTTCCTGAGCAACCCTTGTTTGCCCCCTTCGAGCTTTTAGAAGAAAGCCCTGTAGACACGCTCCGCACACAAGCGCATTACCTCTACACCAAAAAATACGCCTTAATTCAGTTTGATTCGGGCAACTACTTCATTCCCCAACAACAAGTTTTGGTGAATGGCTTTTCAAAAATTGCAGACATTATCCCCATTAGAGTAAATACGATTGTTGTGGATACAACACAACAAAAACTCTACGATATTAAACCGCTAGAAGAAGTGGCTAAAAATTACGATACTTTACTTTCTCAACTTCTTTGGGGACTTCTTTTTGCCTTTGTACTTGGAAGTGTATTGTATGGGTATTTATTTCAAAAAAGAAGAAAAGAATTACGCGATCAAGAACGGCCTCCCTTTGACCGTGCACTTGATGAACTTAAAGCATTAGAAAAAGAAACTCCTTTGGTACAAGAGGAATACAAAATCTATTACTCCAGATTGACTGATGTTATTCGAAGATATCTTGAAGAAGAAGCAAAAATAGATGCGCTTGAAAGTACCTCTGAAGAACTGTTAGTTAAACTAGAAATGCGCAAAGATGCGGGTACTCTCGATTTGGAACTCAGCACATTAAAACGCCTACGCGAAGTATTGCAAAATGCAGATTTAGTCAAATTTGCGAAATCAACTCCCGAATACGGCACTGCTTTAGCGGATCGTAAAACGATGGAAAATGTGGTTATTGAGACCAAAGAAGCCCTGCCAGAACCAACCGAAGAAGAACTAAAAGCAAAAGCCGCTTATCAAGAATATTTAGCTAAAAAGCGAAGAAAAGAACAATGGATTTGGGGGGTGTCCGGTTTGGGTATCGCAGCTGTTTTGACCCTGGTGGTATCGATGCTCATTTTCGGTTTCTACCCGGTTCGAGACACCCTGTTGCGCTATCCTACCAAAGTTATGATCGGCGGTGAATGGGTGAAAAGTCAATACGGAACACCTCCCCTTTTAATTGAAACCCCTGAAGTATTAGAACGGGTTCTGGAAACCCAAGCCCCCCTTCAAGAATTCAGATTGGGCAGCTTTGAAAGCCCCTTCTTTATTGATCTTCAATTTGATTTTCCAAAACCCACAAGCTCGACACCTGAACAAGGCGGAACTGATCCTCAACAAGCAGATTTGGAAAAAGGACAGGAATTAGTCAATAGTATACTATCAAAATTTGAAGCGCAGGGAGCTGTCAATATTTTTATCAAAACGGAGGAAATGACTTTAGCATCAGGACTTCCCGTTGCCAAAATCTTTGGAACTTTAGATTATCCAAAAAATGGAGCGGACAATTTGGTGCGGTGTACCTTTACAGCACTGCTGCTTGCATTTGATCAAGGCACAATCATTGTTACCATGATGTACGAAAAAGAAGATCGTTATGCTCCTCAAATAGAACAACGCATCGTAAATAGCATTGAATTGATTAAAGAATTATAAACATGTTTGAAGGTATATACTTTGCTAATCCTAACTATCTCTGGTTACTTACCGTGTTGCCGGTGGCGTTAGCATGGCATCTTTTGACATGGAAGAAAAGTCAAGCAACTTTGAAAATGCCGGGGTTAACTGGATTTGAAGGCAAATCGAATCTTTTAGCCCAACTGCTTCCCTTTTTATTCTCATTACGGCTAATTGCTATGGGGCTCATTGTCCTTGCCATAGCCCGTCCTCAAACTATGGATGTGTCTACACGAACTAAAACCAATAAAGGGATTGATATTGTGATGGCCATTGACGTGTCTTCAAGCATGTTGGCACAAGATTTAAAACCCGATCGATTATCAGCCCTAAAACAAGTTGCAGCCTCATTTATAGACGAACGTCTTTCCGATCGGATCGGTTTGGTAGTTTATGCAGGTGAAAGTTATACCAAAACACCCATAACGAGTGATAAGTCCATTGTTAAGGCAGCATTAAACGAAATTGATTATCAAGGAATAATTGAAGACGGTACCGCCATTGGTATGGGACTAGCTACTGCTGTAAATCGATTAAAAGACAGTAGAGCCAAAAGTAAAGTCATCATCCTTTTAACAGATGGAGTAAATAATTCAGGTTTTATTGACCCCAAAATTGCTACGGAATTGGCTGTTGAATTTGGTATCAAAACCTATACTATTGGCTTAGGGAGCAACGGTACCGCTCGAGCCCCAGTAGCCATTTTACCCAACGGTAATTTCCAATACGGACTCACCAAAGTTGAAATAGATGAAGCCTTATTAAAAGAAATAGCAGAGGCTACAGGAGGAATTTATTTTAGGGCCACAGACAATCGAAAACTAGAGGAAATTTATGCGGAAATAAATAAATTAGAAAAAACAGAAGTTGAAGAATTCAAATACTACAACTACGAAGAAAAATACCGTATTCTTGTGCTATTGGCCCTAGCACTTCTTTTAATAGAATGGTTCACGCGAAATACGCTATTTAAAAGCTTTATATAACGATGTATCAAATAGACGCTTACGAATACATTTACTATCTGGCACTTTTACCGGTGCTTTGGGTAGTGTATTTTGGAGTTCGACGGTGGAAAAGAAAAACCCAAGCCCGTTTTGCACAGTCGGCTCTATTGGAACAACTCAGTCCTTTTCGATCTCAATTTAAACCCGTACTCAAATTACTGATGCTCAGTTTATCCCTTTCATTACTTGTTTTGGGATTAATGAACCCTAAAATTGGAACCCAATTGGAAACCGTAAAACGGGAAGGTGTAGACATTGTGTTTGCTGTAGATGTTTCTAAAAGTATGCTTGCTGAGGATGTAGCCCCAAATCGAATTGAAAAATCAAAACGTTTGGTTTCTGCCATCATAAATCAATTGGCCAGTGATCGGGTAGGAATTATTGCATATGCAGCTCAGGCAATTCCCCAATTGCCCATTACAACAGATTATGGTGCCGCAAAAATGTTTTTACAAGGTCTCAATACAGATATGTTGTCTTCACAAGGAACGGCTTTAGACAGTGCTATTGATTTAGCAGGTACTTTTTTTGATGATGAAGATCAAACCAATCGTGTTATATTTTTAATATCAGATGGAGAAGATCATTCTGAAATGGCAACCGATGCTGCACAAAGAGCAGCCACCCTTGGGATTAAAATATTCACCTTTGGAGTAGGAACGGAGGCAGGAGCTCCCATTCCGTTAAAACGAAATGGAGTTGTTGAGTCCTACAAAAAAGATCAAGAGGGAGAAGTGGTTGTTACCAAACGCAATGGATCAATTTTAGAATCTATAGCTGTTGCCACAGGGGGCGCATACAAAGAAGGTAACGACACCCAAGAAGTGCTTGATTTTGTTTCAGAACAATTAAAGGCAATGGATAAAAAAGAATTTGAAGCCAAAAAGTTTGTTAGCTATAAAGATCGTTTTCAGCCTTTTTTATTCGCTGCTTTACTTTTTCTTATAATCGACTTATTTTTGTTTGAAACCAAAACAAAGTGGGTACAAAAATTGAATCTTTTTAATGAGAACAATGAAGTATAGTGTAGTAATAGGATTCTGTTTAAGCCTTTTAGGGGTGCTCCATGCACAAGACAAAAAGGTGAACAATCATATCTATGAAGGAAACTCAAAAGTGAAAGAAGCCTCTTTTGTTGATGCTGAAAAATCGTACCGTAAAGCACTTTCATTAGCCCCTGAAGAGTCAAAAGCCCTATTCAATTTGGGAAATACACATTACCAAGAGGAACAATATGACGAGGCCAGTCAGCGGTTTTTCCAAACACAAAAAGCAGCCTCTTCCAAAGACGAAAAGCACCGTGCATTTCACAATTTGGGAAATGTTTTTATGCAAAAAAAGGAATACGAAAAAGCGGTTGAAGCATATAAAAATGCGCTGCGTAATAACCCCTCAGATGAAGAGACACGATACAACTACGCACTAGCCAAAGAACTACTAGATAAAGAAGAACCGCCTCAAGAACAGGAACAGGACGACAATAAAGACAACCAAGACCAACAAGAAAAAGAGCAGGAACAGGAGCAAGAAAAAGATCAGGATAAGGAAGAAGATCAAGATAGTAAGGATCAACAAAATCAAGACGATCAAAAGGATGAGGGGGAAGAATCTGATAATGAAGGCGATCCTAAAAATGAAGGAGATCAACAAAAAGATCAAAACCAACCCAATAACCCGCAAGAAGAAAAAAAACAACCCCCAAAACAAGGAGAACTGTCACCCCAACAAGTACAAAGTTTACTCGAGGCTATGAACAACCAAGAAAAAGAGGTTCAAGACAAGGTAAACGCTAAAAAAGTAAAAGGGGTACCGGTTCGAGGAAAGAAAGATTGGTAGCCATGCATCTTAAAATAGCAATGCGATTTCTTTGGAGTATACTTTTTATGTTCTCCATTCACCTTCAGGCCCAAATTACCTTTGAGGCAAAGGTGAGCAAAAAGCGTTTGGGGTTAAACGAGCGATTACGCGTAGATTTTGAGATGAATGAAAATGGAGATAATTTTAATCCTCCTTCATTTACCAATTTTCAAGTTGTCAGTGGACCGCAACAATCAGTAAGTCGTTCTTGGATCAATGGAGTACGTAGTTTTTCAAAAACCTATACCTATTTTCTAACTCCCTTAACCAAAGGGAAAGTCACCTTAGGGCAAGCAGAAATCACTATCGAAGGGGAGGTGTATAAAACCCTACCCGTAGAAATTGAAGTTACGGAAGCCGTTGAACAACCTAATGACCCCAACAATATAGATTACATAACAGACGAAAACATTCGTTTAGTTGCAGAAATATCAGATGCCAACCCGTATTTGAATGAGGGCATAACGGTGGTTTACAAACTTTACTTTAGGAATCCTATTTCCATCTCAGATGTTCAAGAAATGGAGTCGCCAACTTTTGGTGATTTTTGGAGTCAAATGATCAATATCGGTCGGGTACAAGTGAATCCAAGAGGAAATTATAACGGCGAACAATTCAACGAGGTTGTTTGGCGTAAAGTGGTTCTCTATCCCCAAAAAACAGGGCCTCTAGAAATAGAACCCTTAACCTTGAATTTAAGCCTTTCAGTGCCAACAAATCAAAGGGATTTATTTGGCCGACAAATTCCAGTTCAAGCCCAAAAAGTAATCACAACGGGGAAAAAGAGAATAAACGTACGAACATTGCCTTTAACTGACCAGCCTGCTGAATTCAGTGGTGCCGTTGGGCAATTTGATTTTGATGTAATTTTAGATAAAAGTGCATTAAAAGCATCTGAATCTTTTCAGGTAAAAGTAAAGGTCAACGGAAACGGAAATTTAAAACTATTTAACCTTCCCCGAATCAATGTTCCAAAAACCCTTGAAGTTTATGAGCCTGAACATAAAGAAGAGGTGAAAGTAACCCTTTCTGGAATGCAGGGCAGCGTAGAAGATGTGTATACCATAGTTCCTCAGTTTCAGGGCAAGTACCCCATACCTACTTTAGAATTTTCCTATTTTGATCCAGAAACAGCTACCTATAAAACACTTCGTTCACAAGATTTACTTGTAGATGTTTTTGACGGACCCGTAGCGATGGGATCGCAAGGAACACCTTCTGCACAACTGCCAAAACAAAATTTGCAAGTCCCAGAAAGCGCCTTTCGATTTATCCAACTCCAAACCCAGTTAGTTCCTATAGCCGCTCCGGAATTTTGGTGGAGCGTTCCCTTTTGGCTTTTGTTAGGCATTCCCTTTGTTCTCTTAATAGCAGGCTATTTCATAAACCGGTTTATTGTTCAAAAACCTGAAAACATTTCCCTCACAAAACAGCGCAGAGCAGAACAATTATCAAAAAAATATTTAAGCTCTGCAAAAAAGGCAATCCACAATCAAACGGCCTTTTATGAAGCCTTAGAAAGGGCATTGCACAATTATTTGAAAGCGAAACTCAAGATAGAAACCACAGAAATGAGCAAGCCCAATATTAAAAAGCTTTTAGTTGAGAAAAAAGTTCAAGAGCAAGCGGCTCAAGAATTTATAGAGAGTATTGAAAATTGTGAAAGAGCCCGATATGCACCAGGCTCTATGGTAAATATTCAAAGTGATTTTGAAAAAGCAAGTACGAGCATAGCCTCATTAGACCGACAGTTATGAAAAAGAGACACGCTATTTATCGAAAATCAACGGTGTTACTTTATATCGTCATATTTTGTGGACTAGGCGCTTTACTTCATGCGCAAGCCTCAATGCAACCTTTATTTGAAGAAGGAAATCAAGCCTATAATGAAGGGGAATACAGTAAAGCGGTGGCCTTATACGAACAAGTTTTAAAAATGGGGCAACACAGTACAGCATTGTATTTTAATTTAGGAAATGCCCACTACCGACTAAACCATGTGGCCGAGAGTATTTTTTATTATGAAAAAGCCAAACAGCTTGACCCTACAAATGAAGCGGTTTTGATGAATAGTATCTTTGCAAAAAACATGACTCTTGATGCGATTGAACCCTTACCTCAAACCCAACTTCAAGTTTTAGAATCCAAACTACTTTCCCTTTTTAGTCTGAGCACTTTGGGTCGAATTACGGTTGTTTTGTTTTGGTTATTTGTTTTGTTGTTTTTAGGGTATCTTTTTGTAGGAAGTTCAATATTAAAACGAACTTTATTTTTCACTTCTCTTCTTGCTTTATGTTTAGGAATAGCCAGTTTTAGTATTGGTATCGTAAAAAACAAAAAAGAAAAAGACCTTCATGAAGCCATTTTGTTTTCAAAACAAATTGACGTCTGGTCTGAGCCCAATACCCAAGGTGAACTTTTATTTACGCTTCATGAAGGAACTAAAATAGAATGGCTTGACACGCTAGAAGAGTGGAATAAAATCCGGATTGCCAATGGTTCAGAGGGTTGGATTAAAAACGCCCAGTTACGAAGTTTAAAAGAAAATCTTTTCAAATAATTTGTGGAGTATCCTCCATGGGAAAACGCTGACCCCAATCAATCAAAAAGCGACCCATTTCCTCTAAAAAGGGGTAACTAACGGATTCTTCGGTTATTGATTCTGGGAGTACAGTAATGATAGAGTTAATTTCTTGGGCTACTAATAGCAATGCACTGAGGAGGATACACCATTTAAAAATTCCAAAAAGGCCTCCTGCCAACCGGTTAAGCCATCCTAGCGCAACAAACTTCAACGTTTTGGTCAAGAGTTTAGCCAATAGCGAAACACCGAATAAAATTCCAATAAAAAGAAATAAAAAAGATACAGAAAACAAAAGCTTTGGATCCCATGTAACGTATTCTGTCAGGACACTTTTTACCGCAGAACCAAATTGATATGCGCCAAAAAGAGCTAGAAATAAACCTACAATCCCAGCCAATTCAACAACAAAACCTTTGCTAATTCCACGGACTGCACCATAGGCCAAAACAAGTAAAACGATGAGATCAAAAGAGTTCATTACACCAAAATACATCTTTTTAGCAAAAGAAATAGCGCTTAAAAGAACCAACTTATTCGAATAATAATATTTTTGTGTATGCCAAAATCATCACCTGATCCCGTTCTAAAGTCTCGCTGGGAAAACCTAGTGGAAATGCTGACTGACCAATTTTCAGATGGCGAAGCTTTAGACGTTGAAGGTATTTTGTATTTGATAGGATTACAAGAGTTTGGTAAACCCCACGAACGCTTTAAAAAAGAAGATAATGTCAATTTAATCCATATTGGAATTTGCACGGTATTAGAGCCTTATGGCTATTACAGTTTTGATTTTATAGACGAGCAAGGTTGGCCTCATTTTAAAAGCTCCACCCCCTTACCTTTTTTAAAACCCGGTGAGCAAAGTGTATTAATGAAAACCTCAATTGTAGAATACTTTCTCAAGCAAGGGCTCATTTCCTAAAACTACTTTATTTTTGCACTATGATTGAAAAAATTAAAGAACACTTAACCGAAGTAGAAGCCTTTCAAAGTAGCGATAGTAAAGAAATTGAGTCTTTTCGAGTTAAGTATGCAGGGAAAAAGGGATTACTAACCGATTTTTTTGCGGCGTTTCGCGACGTGCCCGCTGATCAAAAAAAGGAATTTGGTCAAGTACTTAACACCCTAAAGAATGAGGTAAATGAAAAAGTAAAAACCTTACAATCTCAATTGCAAGCTCAAGGGGGTAAGCAAACAATTCCTGACCCTACACGAACCCCTTTTCCGATTCCTTCAGGAAACCGGCACCCTCTTTCTATCGTAAAAAATAGAATCATTGATATATTTACTCAAATAGGTTTTACCGTATCAGAAGGCCCTGAAATTGAAGATGATTGGCATAATTTTTCTGCCCTTAATTTACCGGAATACCACCCTGCTCGAGATATGCAGGACACCTTCTTTATTCAAACCAATCCTGATATTTTATTGCGAACACATACTTCATCAGTTCAGGTAAGGTATATGGAAAAAAACCAACCCCCTATTCGAACAATCTCGCCTGGACGTGTGTTTCGAAACGAAGCCATTTCGGCTAGATCGCATTGTATTTTTCATCAAATTGAGGGGCTTTATATTGCAAAAGATGTGTCTTTCATCGATTTAAAACAAACCCTTGAATATTTCACTGCATCGCTTTTTGGAAATTCAAAAATCCGTTTACGACCCTCGTATTTTCCCTTTACGGAACCCAGTGCTGAGGTCGATATTTATTGGGGATTAGAAACCGAAACGGATTACCGAATTACAAAAGGAACCGGTTGGCTAGAGATTATGGGTTGCGGTATGGTAGATCCAAATGTGTTAAAAAATTGTGGTATCGATCCAGAGGAGTATTCAGGATTTGCCTTTGGAATGGGAATCGAACGCATCGCCATGCTGTTGTATCAAATTAGTGATATTCGATTGTTTTTTGAAAACGACATTCGGTTTTTAAAACAATTCAAAGGGACCCTTTAAACGAGCTTTTTTGTAAGCCTTTTAAATCCCTTTTTTGCAGGTAAACTTTCATGTACAATTTCATAAACTGTGGAAAAAATGGGGAGCGAAAGTTGTTTGTTTTGCGTTAGGGCATGCAAAGGTTTTAAAGCAAAATAACCTTCAGAAATCATTTGCATTTCCGATTGAATCCCTTTTACGGTATAGCCTCTACCGAGTAAGGTTCCAAATCTGCGATTTCTACTAAATGCAGAATAAGCCGTGACCAGTAAATCTCCCAAATAGGCACTTTTTGTAAGGTTTCTTTCAGTAGGATGAATAGCGTGTAAAAAACGCTCCATTTCTCCCATAGAATTACTGATTAGTACACTTTGAAAATTATCTCCATACCCTAATCCGAAAGCAATACCCGAGGCAATGGCATAAATATTTTTTAAAATGGAAGCATATTCTATGCCTAGTAAATCACCTGAGTAGTGGCATTGAACGTAAGGCACATTTAGCTTAGTTTGCAGTTGGGCCGCTATTGATTCATTTTCACTTACAAGGGTTAGATAAGATAAGCGTTCAAGGGCAATTTCTTCAGCATGTGTTGGCCCAGCTATAAGAATAAATTGTGATAAAGGGACCTTAAATTGATGATGTAAAAAGTCACCTAAATGCCGATTTGATTGAGGTAAAATTCCTTTCACCCCTGAGACAATTATTTTTTGTGAAAGGTCTATTTCAATAGTTTTTAGAATGGATTCAATAAAAGCCGAAGGAACGGCAAACACAATCCATGAACAAGCCTCTAGGGTTGCATTTACGTCATGGCTGACCCGTATTCTATTGCGCTTAAATTTTACCCCTGTAAGGTATTTTGGATTTTTTTGGTGCTTTTTAATAAAGAGGGCATCTTCTTCCCGATGTACATACCAATGCACAAGAAGTTTACTGTCGGTAAAGATTTTTACTAAAGCCGTTGCCCAACTACCACTCCCTATTACAGCAATAGTGTCCTTTGGGGCCCAAGGTTTAATAAGTTTCAAGCAGAAAGGGTATTAATAGTCTTTATATCCAAGAATCCCAAGGAATTCGACTTAACAACAACAAAAGCCCTAAACCATAAAATACGGCAATTCTACTGAATTTTTTAGTAGATGTTGCTTGTCTTTTGTGGAGTGACCAGCCAACTGTGATGAAAATAATAGCCAGAATATTCGTTATGGGGTGTTCTACAAGATACAGCCTGGATTCTGCATTTTTCATTACTCCCATACCTAGGGCAGACCATTGATCAAACCAAGGAGAAACAAAATACAAGAGAAGTCCGATAAGCAACTGTATGTGCGAAAAAATCAATCCAAAAAGACTCAAACGGAGGTCTTTTTGAGCAAATTCTTGATTTGAAAACCGCCCTCTAAAGGCATTCAGAACGGCTAAAATTAAGGTAATAAGGACTAAATAGGCCCAATAGGAATGAACAGTTTTTAAAATGGCGTACATACTTTTTTTTGTAAAAGTAATCCATTTTGTTGATTTCAAAAGAGGGATGAACCATTGTTGATATGAAACCAAAAAGTTACCTTTAAAAAAACATTGAAATAGTTCTTGTTTTGACTTTTATAAATGAAGTAAAATGAGAAATAAAACGCATATCAATCACTAAAACAACACAAATGAAAAAGATATTCTATCTATTTGCCCTTCTCCTCTTAGCGGGATGTAAAGAGTCTGCTGAGATTAAGGAGGATTCTGCACCAACATTTGGAATAGTAATACACGGGGGCGCGGGCACACTTTTGCGTTCAGAAATGACTGCAGAAATGGATGCGGCTTATCGTGAAACCCTTACCCAGGCCATTCAAGTGGGGTATTCAATTCTAAAACAAGGCGGAACAAGTCAAGAAGCTGTAGAAAAAACAATTCATGTAATGGAAGACTCCCCATTGTTTAATGCTGGAAAGGGAGCTGTATTAACAGCAGATGACACCATTGAGCTCGACGCCTCCTTTATGAACGGAGCAACGTTAGATGCTGGGGCTATTGCGGGAGTTCAGCATGTAAAACATCCGATTTCAGCGGCTATAGCCGTAATGGAAAAATCACCTCATGTGATGTTATCAGGTGCAGGAGCTGACCAATTTGCTCAAGAACAAGGATTAGAATGGGTGCCCTCTGAGTATTTTTTTACCGAACGAAGAATCAATTCTCTAAAAAGGGTAAAAGAGGCTGAGCAGCGCCGCCAAAGTACGGTTGAGGTGGCTACAGACCCCTACCTTGTGCAACAACGTATGGGAACCGTGGGCTGTGTAGCTCTTGATCAACAAGGTAATTTAGCCGCAGGTACCTCAACAGGCGGGATGACCAACAAAAAGTGGAACCGAATAGGCGACGCTCCAATTATTGGGGCGGGAACGTATGCCAACAACGCAACCTGTGCCATTTCGGCTACCGGTTGGGGCGAATTTTTTATCCGTTCTGTGGTTGCCCATGACATTTCCGCTTTGATGGAGTACAAAGGGTTGAGTATAGAACAAGCAGCCTATGAAGTAATTCATGAAAAAGTAGGGCCTCTTGGAGGTGATGGGGGTATTGTAGGAATTGACTCAAAAGGCAATATTGCTATGGAAATGAATACTACAGGGATGTATCGTGCCCACATCAACGCCAAAGGGGAGCTTACCGTAAAAATTTATAAAGACGAATGAAAGCAAAAGGATATGCAGTACTTTTTACAAATCAGTTAGCTGAAAAAGATTCGTTACCCTATCACGAATTTGCCACCGAATTGCACAAGGAGGTAACCGAACAACCTGGATTTTTAGGAATGGAAAGTTATCGAAATCCAGAGGGTACAGGCATTACCATTAGCTATTGGGAAAGTAAAGATGCCATTGCCCACTGGAAAAAACACAGTCTACATCAGGCAGCTCAACACTTTGGAAAAGAAAAAGCCTATGCTTGGTACAAGCTTCGGGTATGTGCTATTGAACGTGAATATCATTTTACAAAACCCGTATAACCAATGTAATTCGTTTCTACAATGCAGGAACAACTTCCTACACGCAAAATAATTCATATTGATATGGATGCTTTTTTTGCTGCTGTAGAGCAACTTGATCATCCCGCTTGGAAAGGTAAAGCGTTGGCTGTTGGGGGAGGCGGAACGAGAGGTGTGGTGGCTGCAGCAAGTTATGAAGCGCGAAAATACGGCGTGCGAAGTGCAATGAGTGGGGCAATGGCCAAATCGTTATGCCCTCATTTAATATTTGCAAAACCCCGATTTGATCGGTATAAAGAAATTTCAAACCAAATTCGATCCATTTTTTACGAATACACACCATTGGTTGAGCCGCTTTCCCTTGATGAAGCCTATTTGGATGTTTCAGACGTCCCCTCAGCTACTCAAATTGCTACGGAAATAAGAGATAAAATTTATGCTAAAACGGGACTAACAGCATCTGCGGGAATTTCAACCAATAAATTTTTAGCAAAAATTGCGAGTGACTGGCACAAACCGAACGGACAAAAAACCTTACCTCCTAATGAAATAATACCCTTTCTTGAATCGCTTGATGTAAAAAAGTTTCATGGAATTGGCACCAAAACAAAATTAAAAATGTATCGGCTTGGCATTTACACGGGAAAAGAGTTAAAAGCACAATCACAGGAATTTTTATCCACCCACTTTGGCAAAGCCGGAATTCATTATTTTAATGTGGTTAGGGGCATACATAATAGCCCTGTGAAACCATCACGGATACCCAAATCTGTTGGTGTAGAGCGGACCTTTGATACCAATTTAAGTAGCGAGTTATTTTTGGAAGACAAACTGAAAACACTTTCAGAACTCTTAGAAGTAAGGCTACAAAAAAACAATGTAGCGGGAAAAACCCTAACCCTTAAGTTGAAATACAGCGATTTTAAAATACAAACCCGAAGCAATACGGGCGATTACTATTTGTCTACCAAAGCGCTTCTTTTTGAAAAGGCAAAAGAGCTTTTATACCAAGAAAAACTTGAGAATTCAGTTCGATTAATAGGAATTTCTGTGGCGAATTTAAACACAAAAGCAGCTCCTAAAAAAGAGCCCCTTCCTAAAAAAAACCGACCTCAATTGGAAATCCCTTTCTAATTTAAATTACAGAAACACGAAGTGTATTAACCATTCCCCGGGATTCGATAGGCATAGCGGTTAAATTGACCAACATGTCTTCTTTTTCAACATATCCTTTCTCTAAGGCAATGTGGTTGATTTCTTCCACCGTTTTGTCTGTACTTTTTAGGTTGTCGTAAAAAAAGGCCTTTACACCCCAGAGTAAATTTAATTGATTGAGTATTCGTCTATTCGAAGTGAACACTAAGACATGGGCTAAGGGTCGCCACGCTGAAATTTGATAGGCGGTATACCCACTATTGGTTAGGGTACAAATGGCTGTAGCTTTTATATCATTTGCTAAGTGAGCAGCATGATAACAAATGGATTTCGTAATAAATCGTTTCGTACGAAGGGTGGGCGGTTCTTGAGGAACCCGAATTAATTCCGAATTTTCAACTGAACGCAGAATGTTAGACATCGTATTAATCACCTCTACAGGGTACTTGCCCACAGAGGTTTCTCCTGATAGCATTACGGCATCAGCACCGTCCATAACAGAGTTTGCCACGTCGTTTACTTCTGCTCTTGTAGGGGTGAGACTATCGATCATAGTTTCCATCATTTGGGTAGCAATTATGACAGGAATACGCGCTTTTTTTGCTAAAAGCACCAATCGTTTCTGAATTAAAGGCACTTCTTCTGCAGGTACTTCAACACCCAAATCACCCCGAGCAACCATTAGTCCGTCACAGTAGGCAATAATTTTATCGATATTTTCTATGGCTTCGGGCTTTTCTATTTTCGCTACAATAGGAATTTTAACGTCTGTATGCTTTGCCATTAACTCCTGCAGGTCAATTAAATCTTGACTGTGCCGAACAAAAGAGAGTGCAATCCAATCCACATCTTGAGTAAAGATAAATTTTGCATCTTCAATGTCTTTTACGGTTAGTGCAGGGAGCGATATTTTCGTGTTTGGCAGATTGACCCCTTTATTTGACTTGAACGGCCCTCCTTGAATGACAACGGCCTTTACTTCGTTTGATTTGTTGGTTTCTATTACCTCAAAAATTAATTTTCCATCATCTAACAAAACACGTTCCCCTGGGGAGACGTCTTTTGGAAAATTTTGATAATTCATGTAGGCTTTTTTTGCGTTGCCAACAAAGGGCTTATCTGTTAAAAAAACAACCTCATCACCGGGATGTACTTCGGCACCTTCTTCCATTTTACCTACGCGTAATTTAGGGCCTTGTAAATCACCCAAAATGGCCGTGTTGGTATTTAGTTTTTGATCAACATTACGAATCATTTGAATGCGTTGAGCAACATCATCGTAATCTGCATGAGAAAAATTGATCCGAAAAACATTAACCCCAGCCAGTATCATCTTTTCAAGAACCTCTTCAGATGAAGTTGCAGGCCCTAGGGTAGCTACTATTTTAGTTTTTTTAATTGAATTCATGATTCAAAAATTAGATGGGATCGATTTTTAAATTGGGCTACAGATACGGGATATGCCGTTGAAACTATGGGAAGCAATTTTAGTGACTCAAATAGTGTCTCTATAGCGGTTTGATCGTTTGAAACGATAAAAAAATCAACCTGTTTAAATTCAGGGAATAAAGATACTTGATTTCTTACAGGAAGGTCAAATAAAGCCGTACTATTTATTGCGATGGCTGGTGATTCAATTTGCTTTTTATTAGACAATAGGGCGTATTGCGTGTCATAAGCCAGATCCTCCCAGAGAAAGCGAGAAAACAATACATTTTGGGAGTTGCTAATGTCATCTTTACTCCGTTTAAAAGAAGTGTTACAGTGTTTGTTTAATTGAAAAGCCAGTTGATAATCTTCTGATTCGCTGTGAATGGCAAGAACATAAAGCGTTTTAGTATCCTCCTCTAAAGTCAAAAGGTGTCTTTTAATGGCCATGTTCAGCAAGGGGTTTAATCTTAAGGGCATGAGTAGCTATTCGTGCTGCTTTTTCTTCTGCCTTTTTCTTCGATAGTGCTCTCGCTTTAGCGATGGCTTTGTCGTCTAAAAAAATTTGACACGAATAATTTACATTCGGATCAAGACCATTATCACTTGACGTTTCAAAGTGTATCTTTTTCTTTTCTTTTTGCCCCCACTCAATTAAAAATGCTTTGTAGCTCAACACTAAGGTTTCTAGATTTTCAATATCAATATAGGGGTCAATAATATGACGTAAGGTAAACGCTTTTGTTTTTTGATAGCCTTGATCAACAAATAGCGCGCCAACAAGGGCTTCGACAAGGTTACCATGAATATTATCACCTGTTTGAGAATGGCGTGGAGCCAATGCGGCTAGTTCTATAAGTCCCATTTCTTTCCCAATAAAATTCAATTGTTTTCTACTTACAATTTTTGCTCTCAACTTGGTTAATGCACCTTCTTGTGATTCGGGAAACTGAAAGAATAAATATTCAGCTACAACGGTATTTAACAAGGAGTCTCCTAAAAACTCTAAGCGTTCATAATTCAACGAATTGCCTTCCTCATTTTTTAAGTTTACAGAACTATGGGTAAAGGCTTCTTTAAAAAGTTTCTTAGTTTTTGGCTTAATGCCAAGTTTTAGATTGAGTTGCACAAAAAAATCCCCGGATGAACGCATTCGGGGATTTCTAAAGTAGTGTAAAAATTTCACTGATTTTTAAGATATCTTTTTAAATAAAACACAGGCATTGTGTCCTCCAAACCCAAAGGTGTTAGATAGCGCCACATTTACCTCTCTTTTTTGTGCTTTATGAAAAGTAAAGTTGATGTTGGGATCAATATTTTCATCAGGCGTTTGATGATTGATGGTAGGGGGTACGATGCTGTGCTTTATGCTTAAAATAGAAGCAATGGCTTCTACAGCACCTGCCGCACCTAAAAGGTGGCCCGTCATTGACTTTGTTGAATTGATGTTCAATTTGTAGGTATGTTCTTTAAAAACCTGCAAAATGGCATTGGATTCAGCAATATCTCCCAAAGGCGTTGAGGTACCGTGCATATTGATAGCGTCTACATCTGTAGGCTTTAAGTGGGCATCACGCAAGCAATTCTCCATCACTTTAATGGCTCCAAGGCCATCGGGGTGAGGAGCTGTCATATGGTGTGCATCGGCAGATAATCCGCCTCCAGCAATTTCAGCATATATGGTTGCGCCTCGGGCAATAGCATGTTCGTAGGATTCAAATACTAAAGCTCCGGCTCCTTCTCCTAAAACAAATCCATCTCGGTCTTTATCAAAAGGGCGAGAGGCGGTTTTCGGATCGTCATTTCTTTTTGATAAAGCATGCATGGCATTAAATCCACCAATACCCGCTTTGGTTACTGCTGCTTCTGATCCACCCGTGATAATGATATCTGCATATCCTAATCGGATGTAATTTAAGGCATCAATCATTGCGTTTGAAGAGGAAGCACAAGCAGAAACGGTTGCAAAATTAGGGCCCCTAAAACCGTATTTTATTGAAATAAGCCCAGGAGCAATATCCGCAATCATTTTAGGAATAAAGAAAGGATTAAATCTTGGGTTTTCATTTGAAGCCGCAAATTCGAGCACTTCATTTTGAAAAGTTTCAAGACCTCCTATTCCTGCCCCCCAAATAATACCTACTCGATCTTTGTCGACAGATTCCACATCAAGATGTGCATCTTGTAAGGCTTCTTCAACAGAAACTAAGGCATATTGTGCAAATCGGTCGTATTTACGCACCTCTTTACGATCAAAATGATTGAGAGGATCAAAATCTTTTAATTCGCACGCAAATTGAGTTTTGAATAGGGCTGGATCAAAATAGGTTATGGGAGCAGCCCCGCTGGTACCTGATAACAAGCCCTCCCAATAAGCTGAGAGGGTGTTTCCAATGGGTGTTAAGGCTCCCAATCCGGTAACGACTACACGTCTTGGTTCCATAAAACCTAATTACTCAGCTTGTTCAATAAATTTAATGGCTTGACCTACAGTAGAAATGTTTTCTGCTTGGTCATCAGGAATTTGAATGTCAAATTCTTTTTCGAATTCCATGATTAACTCCACGGTATCCAATGAATCAGCTCCTAAATCATTAGTAAAGCTTGCATCATCAACAACTTCATTTTCATCCACCCCTAGTTTATCAACTATGATGGCTTTTACTCTTGCAGAAATGTCTGACATAATAAGTGTAATTTGTTATTAAAAGTAATGACAAAAGTATAAAACTTTAAAGGAATACAATAATTAGTAGATTAATTATGCAAATTTTTGATGTGTTCTAAAAAAGACCTTTACGGCAATACCTTATCTTTAGCCTTTGAAAGGCAGAGGGAATGGTAAAAAAGATATTGTTTTTTGCTTCGGGTAACGGGTCAAACGTCGAAAATATTGTTCACTTTTTTGAACAAGATAAAAAAGTGGAATGGTTAGGCGTTATGACCAATAATCCTCAGGCAGGTGTTATAGAAAGAGGCCAAAGACTTGGAATAAAGGTAAGTGTGTTTTCTAGAGAAGAATTCACTAATGGGCACTTATTAGCAGAAGTTCAGTTGCTAAAACCTGATTGGATAGTATTGGCAGGGTTTTTATGGAAGATAGGACCTGATTGGATTACCCATTTCCCCAATCAAATTATTAATATCCACCCTGCGTTATTGCCCAAATATGGCGGAAAAGGGATGTACGGAAATCACGTTCATCAAGCCGTAAAAGAAAACGGAGAACTGGAAACCGGGATTACCATTCACTTTGTAAATGAAGAATACGATAGAGGCGCTTTTATACATCAAGCCAAAGTAGCTCTTGATGCTTCAGACGATGTAAAGGAGATTGCGGCTAAAGTTCATGCTCTTGAATATGAACATTTTCCTAGAGTGATAGCCACTTTACTAAATGAGAGAGAGGATGATTACCAAAAAAATTAACCTCTTTACCGATGGCTCCTCTTTGGGAAACCCTGGCCCCGGAGGTTATGGAATAATTTTAGAATGGGTAGGTAAAGGATACATCAAAGAATTTTCGTCAGGGTATACTCGAACTACAAACAATAGGATGGAATTGTTAGCTGTAATTGTAGGACTCGAGGCGTTAAAAAAAGCCCCCATAGAGGTTGTTGTTTATTCCGATTCGAAGTATGTGGTAGATGCTGTGGAAAAAAAATGGGTTTTTCAATGGGAAAAAACGGGGTTTAAGGAAAAAAAGAATGTCGATTTATGGAAACGGTTTCTCAAGGTGTATCGAAAACATCATGTCCGATTTACCTGGATTAAAGGACACAATCATCACCCACAAAATGAACGTTGCGATGCTCTTGCAGTTCAAGCTGCCAAGGGCGATAACTTAGTGCCCGATTTAGGATTCCAAGCTTTGGAATCAAATCGCAAAGACAGTTGAAATTTTTGTTCATTACAAATTGTAAATGTTCGTAAATTAATGACTCTAGCCCAGCAGAGTTTTTTATTTTTGTAGGATGAATACTAAATTGTTGGCCCTAGGCACTATGGCCTTTGATGCTATAGAAACCCCTTTTGGTAAAACGGGTAAAATTTTAGGGGGATGTGCAACCTATATAGGCTTAGCGGCTTCACAATTTAAAGTAGACTGTGGATTGGTCTCTGTGGTAGGCGAAGATTTCGATGAATCCCATATTTCACTATTAAAATCAAAAGGGTTAGACCTAACTGGAGTTGAAATTATTAAAGGGGAAAAGACTTTTTTTTGGAGCGGTAAATACCACAACGACCTTAATTCAAGAACCACTTTAGATACACAACTCAACGTATTAACCAAATTTAAACCCATAGTTCCAGACCACTACAAGGATGCCAGTATGGTCCTTTTAGGGAATCTGGATCCCAACCTTCAGCTTGCCGTATTAGAACAGCTTGAACAGCCGAGTCTTGTGGTTATGGATACGATGAATTTTTGGATAGAGGGGTATCGTGAAAAATTGGATGAGGTTATTGCCAAGGTTGATGTACTTTCAATAAACGATGAAGAAGCCCGTCAAATTTCGGGAACACATTCTTTAGTAGAAGCCGCAAAAATTATTCAGGCCATGGGCCCGGATTTTGTTATCATTAAAAAAGGAGAGCATGGGGCTTTGCTTTTTCATGGAAACCAAATATTTTGTGTGCCCGGTTTGCCTTTAGAAGAAGTTTTTGATCCAACAGGAGCTGGTGATAGTTTTATTGGTGGATTTATTGGGTTTTTAACTCAATACCAAACCCTGTCGTTTGAAGCCATGAAATCAGCTATGGTTGTGGGTTCTGCTATGGCTTCCTTTACGGTACAACAATTTGGGACAGAAGCCTTAGCGTCCTTAACTCCGAAACAATTGCATCAAAGAATAGAGGCTTTTAAAGCCCTAACCGAGTTTGAAATAGAAATCACCTAACGTAAAATTCAATGAGCGACGCGATTAAACACGAATGTGGAATTGCCCTATTACAGTTAAAAAAACCGCTGTCTTTTTACAAAGAAAAATACGGAAGTGCGTTATACGGAATCAACAAAATGTATTTGTTGATGGAAAAGCAGCACAATCGAGGGCAGGATGGAGCGGGCTTTGCGAGTATTAAATACAATATGATGCCAGGCCAACGCTATATAAGCCGTGTGCGTTCCGCTGAAAACCAACCCATTCAAAAGATTTTCAAAATCATTAATTCTCGGATTCAAAAACAATTGGAAATAAGTCCAAACTTATTGTCTAATCCGGAACAATTAAAACAAGAAGTGCCCTATGTAGGAGAGTTGATGCTTGGCCATGTTCGTTATGGTACTTTTGGCAAAAACAATATTGAAAGTGTACACCCCTTTTTACGGCAAAACAACTGGATGCATCGAAATCTTATCGTTGCAGGAAATTTTAACCTTACCAACGTAAATGAACTTTTTAATAACCTAGTAGAGTTAGGCCAGCACCCAAAAGAAAAAGCAGATACGGTTACGGTAATGGAAAAAATTGGACACTTTTTGGATGACGCTGTAGCAAAGATTTACAAAAAACTCAGGCAAGAGGGGTATTCAAAAATGGAAGCCTCACCGTTAATTGCTGAGCGGTTAAAGATTTCCAAAATTTTGAGAAAATCGGCAAAGAATTTTGATGGAGGATACGCGATGGCCGGCTTATTTGGACATGGCGATTCTTTTGTGTTACGAGATCCTGTGGGGATTCGTCCAGTGTATTATTACACTGATGATGAAATTGTTGTGGTAGCCTCAGAACGCCCTGCAATTCAAACAGCGTTTAATGTTCCTTTTTCGAGTATAAAAGAACTTGATCCAGGAAGTGCACTAATTACTAAAAAAGGAGGCGAGGCTACAGTAAAACAAATATTAGAACCTAAAGAAAAAAGAGCCTGTTCTTTTGAAAGAATTTATTTTTCAAGAGGAAACGATGCTGAAATCTATCAAGAACGCAAGGATTTAGGCGACGCACTTTTTCCTTTGGTACATAAATCCATCGGAGGCGATTTAGAAAACACCGTGTTTTCTTTTATTCCTAATACTGCAGAAACTTCTTTTTATGGACTGATTGGGGCGGTTCAAAATCATGTCCGAACTACTTTTAAAGAAGCCCTTAAAAAAGAAGAAAAACCGGACATAGAGTCGTTAACAAAACTGTTGAACCTCAAGCCTAGAATTGAAAAAATTGCCATTAAAGATGTAAAACTACGAACCTTTATTGCTGAAGATAGCGGGCGTGATGATCTGGTAGCCCATGTATATGATATTACCTACGGGATTGTTGCCCCTACGGATAATTTAGTAATTGTTGATGACAGTATAGTAAGAGGAACGACCTTACAGAAAAGCATTTTACGCATGCTGGACCGGCTTGGACCTAAAAAGATAGTAGTAGTGTCTAGTGCTCCTCAAATTCGCTATCCTGATTGCTATGGAATTGATATGGCTAAATTGGAAGAGTTTATTGCCTTTAGAGCGGCACTGGCCTTACATGAAGAGGGGGGAAGCCATAAAGAAATTATAGATTCTATCTATACGAAGTGTAAAGAAAGCAGTATAAATCAAGAACATACCCCTCCAAATCACGTCAAAGCACTATACGCGCCTTTTACTGCAGAGCAGATCTCTAAAAAAATGGCTCAAATGCTTAAAAATGACAGTATAAAAGCCGAGGTTGAAATTATCTTTCAAACAGTTGAAGGCTTACATACGGCCTGTCCAAAAAATTTGGGAGACTGGTATTTCACCGGAAATTATCCAACCCCTGGGGGATGTCGAGTAGTAAATCAGGCCTTTATCAACTTTGTGGAGAAAAATAACCAGAGAGCATATTGACGTTTTATCGACAAAAAACGACTTTAAACGAATTAATAAAACGAAACTAATTTCTTATATCATCTTTGGAGAACCAGAACATAAGTAGGTTAAGTTCATGGTAAGATTTGGGGCAAAAGGGAGGAATTTATTCCTCCCTTTTATTTTTTAGAAAAAAGATTAAACTCCTTCTGCGTAACGAACCGCTACAGCATCCCAATCAATCACATTAAAAAAAGCGTCAATATAATCTGGACGTCTGTTCTGATAGTTAAGATAATAGGCATGTTCCCAAACATCAAGTCCTAATATGGGAGTTCCACCACAACCTATACCGGGCATAAGAGGATTGTCTTGATTGGCTGTAGCACAAACTTTTAATCCTCCCTCTTTATGAACACAAAGCCAGGCCCATCCTGAGCCAAATTGTGTAGCCGCTGCTTTAGAAAAGGCAGCTTTAAATTCATCAAAAGAACCAAAAGCACTGTCAATAGCTTGAGCTAAAGCTCCCGTAGGAAGCCCTCCTTTATTTGGCCCCATGGTACTCCAAAAAAGGCTGTGGTTATAAAATCCACCGCCATTATTTCGAACCGCTTTATTGTCTAGGTCCAAATTATTTAAGAGGGATTCAATGGTTTCGTTCTCAAGAGCAGTACCTGCAATTGCGTTGTTGAGGTTAGTCGTATACCCATTGTGGTGCTTGCTATGATGTATTTCCATAGTACGCGCATCAATATGCGGTTCTAAGGCATTGTAATCGTATTGTAAATCGGGAAGTGTAAAAGCCATAATATATGTTTAAAAGTTTAGTGCAAAAATAAAATTTCTTTTCTGAATCAGAGGGTCGCCCGTAAAAGCCTTATTTTTAAATAAAAAAATCCTTGAATAAAACGGGCTTTCATCTCATACAAGCATCAGCAGGTTCTGGAAAAACCTACACCCTTGTATACCGTTATTTAAAATTTTTGTTGGCGTCCACACAACCGCATCCTTACCGACACATGTTGGCGTTAACCTTTACCAACAAAGCAGTTAACGAAATGAAAAGTAGGATTTTAGAACAGCTTTGGAAACTTTCGAATGAAGCCTTTAAAGAAAATGAGATTCGGAGCGAATTGAGTAAAGAATTGAGCATTGAACCCCTTGAGGTGCAACGTCGAGCCCGCATTATCCTGAGAAATCTTATTGCTGAGTACGGATCATTTGACGTGATCACATTGGATAAATTTGCCCATCGGATAGTACGTGTGTTTTCAAAAGAGTTCAATTTACCTCCCGGATTTGAGGTGGTTACTGATGCCACCCCCTTATTACAAGAAACCGTTCAATCGATAATACACGATGTAGGCAAGGATCCGTTTATTACCTCTCTTTTGACGGAATTTAGCAATGAAAAAGTCAGACAAGAAAACAGTTGGGATATTCAAAAAGAATTAGATCAATTTGCCGCATTATTGGTCAATGAAAACGATCAGATTCCTTTAGCTGAAATTCAAGAAAAAACACCAGAAGATCATTTATTGGATGTAGAGTTGATTACGCGTGAAATCAAAACCTGTGAGCAAGAAATCCAAAATCAAGTCAATTCAATAGTGTCCTTATTGACTGAAATGGATTTGGATCTAGCTGATTTTAAAAGAGGGCTATTAAAAAATCATATAGAAAAACTGCAACAAGGGAAATGGGAAGGTTTATTTAAAAACAAACTGGAATTGTCGTTACGGGGAAATGAGGAATTGTACACTAAGACTACCCCTTCAGATAAAGCATCAAAAATTGACTTGATCCAACCGCAATTATTAGCGTACTATTTGAAGATTAAAAATGCAGTAGGGACTATACGTTTATTACAGAAAACGCTAAAAAATTGGACCCCCAGAGTCTTATTGCATTCTATTGAAAAACGATTAATTGCTTTGCAGCGGGATAAAGAAATACAGCTGTTGTCTGGCTTTAATCAAAAAATCAACACCTTGGTTCAAGGGCAAGATGCACCTTATATTTTTGAGCGAATGGGTGAGCGCTATTCCCATTTTTTTATTGATGAATTTCAAGACACTTCAAAATTGCAATGGGCAAATTTAATTCCCCTTATAGCCCATTCTATTGAAAGCGAAATGCATTCAGGAGAATCAGGAAAACTTTTGCTCGTTGGCGACCCAAAACAAGCAATTTACCGTTGGCGTGGTGGCGATTTAGATCAGTTTGTGGATTTATTGCAATTGAAAAGCCCCTTTCAAATTCAACCTGACATTGAAAATTTGAGTTTTAACTACCGGTCGGGAGAAGAAATAGTGCGTTTTAATAATGCTTTTTTTAAATCTGTTGCAACCCATTTTGAATCCGATTTTTTAAAAAAGGTATACGGTGAAGACAGTCAACAAAAACTAAAATCTCCTGGAGGATTTGTCAAATTAGAATCCATACCCGAAACCAAAACCAAACCCGAGGGAATTCCTCTTTATTTAGAGAAAACAATTACTGCAGTGGCTGAAGTTCTTGAAAAAGGATACCTCAGCAATGAAATCGCCATTTTGGTTCGAACAAAAGTTCAATCGGATGAAATGGTATCCTTTTTGGCTGAAAACAATATAGCAACCTTATCTTCAGACGCCTTACTTGTAGGAAAATCCCTACAAGTCAAGGTACTTTTAGCCCTTCTAAAATTAAGTATCCAACCCAATGATGCAGAACAACATAAAATTATTTTTGATGCCTTTTGGGAACAACTCAACTCGTCATCGGCAGATTACCACAAGACGCTTACGGAAGTACTTCATCTCAATACGGCCTCCTTTTTTACCTCATTATGTTCCTTAGGCCATATGCATTTTGACTGGAAAGCCTCAAAAGAGCTACTGCTTTTGGATAGTCTAGAACATTGGATTGAACATCTGCCTTTTATAAATCCTTCCGATCCCTTTGTTCTTTCTTTTTTAGAAGAGGTTTCTGTTTTTAGTGCACAGAATACAATGAATACCAGTGCTTTTCTATCCCACTGGAACTTGAGTTCATCAACTATTCGCGTAAGTATGCCAGAACAACTGGAGGCCATAACCGTAATGACAATACACCAGGCTAAGGGACTTGAATTTCCGGTAGTAATTTTACCATTCTTGGATACCTCCTTACTTCCTAATAAGAAAACCAAAGTATGGTTTCCTTTTCAAGAGGGTCACCTAAGTACAATTAAGTGGAGTTGGTTCACCTTCTCTAAAGACCTTATGGAATATGGAGCTAGAGGGAACGAACTTTATGAAAAGATTTGTAGTGAAAGTGCTATGGATGAAGTTAATGTGCTCTATGTAGCAATGACAAGAGCGGTAGAACAACTGTATGTTATTACGCAGCAAACCGGTCCGAAATCTTCTCCTTCATATGCTCAACTTTTCGCCAATTTTATAAATTCAATAGGTAAAGATTGGAATGATGATGGGGGGATAACCTTCGGCAATCCTGTAAGACAAGCAATACGGGAAGAGCCACCACAGCACAAAAAGCTAAAAATACGGGACCTTTTATTTCGAAAATCTACATCATGGAAAAAGCAGTTGGTTGCTAATCAACCTCTGAGCTTACCCTCTCAAAAGGCACAACAGTACGGTTTTTTTTTACACGAAATGATGGCCAAAATAAAAACGGCAGAGGATGTAGAAGATGCATTTCAACACGAAATGAAGCCTTACGATTTAACTCCAGAAGAAAAGCAACTTATTAAAGAACAGTGCATTAAAATTGTCACCCACCCTTTGATAGAACACCTCTTTAACGGAAGTGGAGCAGTATTTTGTGAAAAGGAAATTCTAATTCCAAATGGAGAAACACTTCGGCCCGATCGAATTAATGTATTCTATGAAAATCGAAAAGCCGCAATTGTAGATTATAAAACAGGAACCCCAAGAAAGGAAGACCAAATTCAACTTTTAAGTTACGCTAAAGCAATAGAATCTATGAATATCGATACCATTGAAAAATTTATTCTATATATTAATGAAAATATTACTGTTCAAAAAATAGAAAGTTTGTAAAATTTATCTATTTTAAAACCCAAAACCCCATTTAAAAACATAATACAATAAAACCTACTTATGAAACTTTTTCGACTACCCCTCCTGTTTGCAATAGGCTTATTTTCTTTTTGCAATCTACAGGCACAATCTGAAGAAAATCCATGGCAATTTTATTTCGGGATAAACAGTGTAGACACTTTTCCTACCGGTGCTTCTGGATCAGGTGCTCTATTTGAAGAGTTTTTGAATATTGACCATTGGAATATAACCCCCTTTCCTTCCTTTGTGGGAATTAAAAATTATATAGGTGCTGGATTTTCTTTAGGAACGCGATTTAGTTTTAACAAAATAAAACACTACGGAACCCTTACCGGCGATGACAATTATTATAATGCAGACGCTACAGTAACCTACCATCTAGGACAAGTGATGGGTTTCCAACGCCTATTGCCCATTTTAGAAATTGGTGGAGGATATGCCATTTTTGGAGAGACTGGAGCAGGTTATTTTAATTTAGGCGCAGGATTAGAATATTGGTTTGGCGAAAAAAAGAAAACAGGGATCGTCCTTGAATCGATTTATAAAAATACGGGTGAGCGTTACGGCACAAAACATTTCCAACATTTACTTGGCGTTGCCTTTTTGTTTGGTGCTGATCCTGACCGAGACGGGGATGGCATTATTGATAAAGAAGATGCTTGTCCTGATATTCCCGGAACACAAGCATTACAGGGATGTCCTGATCAAGATGGTGATGGCATAACCGATGCACAAGACGATTGCCCAACCGTATTTGGTATTGCAGCGCTAAAGGGGTGTCCTGACCGCGACGGAGATGGTATTCCAGACGCGCAAGATACTTGCCCAGATACCGCTGGACTTCCCATTTTTAATGGATGCCCGGATACAGATAAAGACGGAATTCAAGACGCTGAGGACGATTGTCCAAATGTAGGGGGCAGTATAGCATTAAAAGGATGTCCTGACCGTGATGGAGATGGAATAAAAGACGAGGACGACAATTGTCCAGAAGTTGCCGGAAGTCCCGAAAATAGCGGCTGTCCTGATGCAATGGAAGAAGTTGTAATTCAATTGGATGAGATTGGCCAAAGAATTTATTTTGAAGTAGATTCATCTGAAATCACACCTCAGTGTTCTATCATAATTGATGAAGTAGTAGCGCTACTCAAAACCAATTCAGGATATTCTGTTGAAGTGCATGGGCATACAGACAGCAATGGTTCTGTGGAATACAATCAAACTTTATCAGAACGTCGGGCAAGTGCGGTTAAAGAGCATCTTATAAGTAAAGGAATTTCTCGTGACCGAATTCAAACGCTTGGCTTTGGTGAAACACGCCCTGTTCAATCCAACGCTACTGCTGAAGGTAGAAAATTCAACAGAAGAACTGAATTTAAGTTGAAATAATTTATTCATTAAGGCGTATTGCATCCTTTGATTGTTTTACATTTAAGGATGCAAACGTTTTTAGGTGATGTTGCGCTAAGGATAACACCCGCGTTAGAGATTCATCCTCGGGTTAAGATTATTGTCCCTACACGTAGGGCGATACTCTTTTTAAAAGAAGAGTTAAAACAAACCATTCAAAGCACTTTATTTTCTCCTGAAATTATCAGTATTGAAGAATTTGTGGAAGACTTGTCAGGCTTTTCTTTGGTGCCTAAAACAGAACTTCACCTTCTTTTTTATTCCCTTTATAAGGAGCAAACTCATAAAGAAAAAAGGGTTTCCTTTTCTGTTTTTTTAAAGTGGTCCTCACTTTTGATAAGTGAGTTTAATGAGATTGACAATCAATTGGTAGAACCCAAAGAGGTATTTCAATTTATGTCTGAGGTTGAAAAGTTGGAACAATGGAATCCTTCGGTAAAAAAAACAGAGACTGAATTTACCTTTCAAAAAGCCATTCCTAAACTCTATTACAGTTTAAAAAAGACGCTAAGCAAACGTGAAATGGGGTATTCAGGAATGTTGTTTCGCGAAGCGACTCATCAGCTCGAACACTACCTAGCTTCATCGCCGCCTCATCATTATTTTGTTGGGTTTAATGCCCTTACAACAGCCGAATCGGTTCTCATTCAAGAATTAATTTCTGCGGATAAGGCTGAAGTTTTATGGGACCTAGACCGCTCCTTTTTTACAGATCCACACCACAGTGCCGGCCATTTTATACGCCAACACTTTAAACAGTGGAAAGGCTTACAAAATGAAGATCAAAAGCAATTTAAGGCGTATTACACCGATCCTAAAAAAATTGAAATCATTAGTGCGGTTAAAAATCAGTCACAAGCCCAATTGGCGAGTCAATTAGCTCAAGAAAATTATGAACGCTTCCCTAACGAAACTGTGGCTTTGGTGTTAGGAGAGGAAACCGTTTTACAAGCTGTTTTATCCGGTCTTCCAGAGTCAGATGTGCCTTGGAATGTCACGATGGGCTATCCCCTTAAAAATACTGTGGTTTCGAATTTATTTTTGGATTTGTTAAGATTACACACTCATTTTTCAGCGGAGGGCTATCTGTATGAGGACCTAAAGAGGCTTTCGAATTATTCTATTTTTCAAGAGATTATAAAAACATGTACATTTCCTTTTGCTTCCTATTTAAAAGAATGTGAAACAAAAAACAGTCCCTTTATTTCCTTATCCAAAGTAACTAAAGGAGAAGTAGGTGACCTTCTTTTTTCTTCTTTTACTACGGCGGAAATTTTTATTGACCGTATGATTTCCATAGCGGAACGATGCATTCTTTTCCATTCTGAAAATTCTTCTTCACCAATGGAATTGTATTCTAGCCAACAATTATTTACGGTATGGACTTCATGTAAAATGCTTTTCAATACCTATACTCCTGGAACATCACTATCAGAGGTAAAAGAAGTTTTTGAACTACTGCTCGCACAACAAACGTTAGATTTTAAAGGAGATGCGCTAAAGGGAATTCAAATCATGGGGCTACTTGAAACACGCTTATTGGACTTTGATACCGTAATCATAACCCATGTCAATGAGGGCATCTTACCCTTAGGAAAAACCCCTACCCCTTTACTTCCTTTTGATGTTAGAAAAAAATTCGGATTAAATACTTTTATTGAACAAGATCATGTGTACGCTTATCATTTTTTCAGAGTATTACAACGAGCTAAAAAAATCTATTTGATTTATAATAATGCAGCAGAAGGTCTTTTCTCTGGAGAAAAGAGTCGTTTTTTAGTGCAATTGGAATATTTTTCTCCCCTACAGCATGAACTTACGTTAAGTACCTTAAACATTAAAATACCTACACTTACAACTGTTCCAAAAAAAGCAGAAAAATCTAAAGAAGTGATAGAACAATTGCAAGCGCTAAGTATACAAGGTTTTTCTCCATCCTCATTAGCCTTATATATTCGAGATCCCTATCAATTCTATGAGCAAAAATTACTTCGAATTCAACCTCTAGATCAGTTTGAAAACCATCTTAATGCTGCCGATAAGGGGACAATAATTCATGCTGCATTGGAAACCTTATATACGCCTTTTGTGGGCAAAATACTCACCCTAAAGGATGTAGATGAAATGATAGACACACTGCCGAAGGTATTAACGGATAAGTTAGCACTCCAGTTTGGCGCAAACAATTCTTTACGAGGTAAAAATTATATTATGGCTCATAGTATGCGCCAGGTTTTGAATCAATTTTTGAACGCAGAAAAAAAACTAGTCTCTGCCGGAAACTCACTTCGCATTGAAGCCTTAGAGCATCCATTTACTAAAAAAATAACACATCCCCATACCGGGAATATTTTCCTTCTTAAAGGAACTGTAGACAGGATAGATTGTTTAAACGGTGAACGACGTATTATTGACTACAAAACGGGAGCGGTTACTTTAAATGACGTAGGATTTTCATCTTGGGAGGAAGTCACGACAGACCCTAAAAAAAGCGCTTTATTTCAAGTGCTTTTGTACGCCTATTCACTACACGATAACTTTAATGAAGAGCTACATTCAGCTGGAGTAATTCCACTCAAAAACTATAACACAACTTTCCTGCCTCTTCACCGAAAAGAATCAAAATCTAAAAAACACAATTTGTCGTTTGATGTTGAAACCCTTATCCAATTTGAAATGCAATTGTTTGGTTTACTGGATGAACTTTTTGATTCTTCAGTTCCCTTCACCCAAAAATTAGACTAAGAAATCGTTACTTTTCTAAAAGAGAAAAATTTTTGTTGGAATTCCTTCAGTGTAGAACATTGCAAAAATATGTTTACATTTATAATCTACCGACTATAGATATTAATGGACAATAACAAAGACAAGAAGCCACTGCATTGGTTGGTTCGGCTCTTTACTTTAGGGGAACGTTTTGACATTCAAGATTTTTGGGACAGGTTAAAAAAATCTGTAGTCCAATTTATTCTTTTGGTTTTTGGTGTAACGGTTTCTTTTGGAATAGAACAACAAGGAGGTAATTCAGACGACCGAGAAGATGCCATAGAAAATTTAACCAACTTAAGACAGGAAGTGGATTCCCTTTTAGTCTATACCAATACGTATATGGAGCAAATTGATTGGGTATCCGAAATGTACCTTAAACAATATGTTCGATGGGAAGATAATAACGATAGTATTTTTATTGATTTTATAGAAGATCAAGAAGAACCCAATGGGAAATATTATTTTCCTCCCATGGGGCGTTACAATCAAAGAGATCCCTTTGATCCTCCTAGAGTTAGTTTTGATGCTATAAAATTAGACGGTACATTTCGTTTACTGCCCAAGGCTGTAGGTCTTCAAATGACTAAAATCTACGATGGTTCAGCGTTAAAATATTTAATCGAAAATACGGGAAAAGTTGAAGAACGACTTGTGACCCAGTACATTGACCGAATTGCGAGTAAATGGGTTTACGATTTGCCATGGGTGGATATAGACGATCCCGCATTTTGGATTAAAAACAGAAAATATGTCCAGCAAGATAAATTTGTAAAATACAATTTATTCAAGCGAGTTGAGCTTTGGGAATATTCGATTAAAGATCAGCTAGTAGACTACAAAACCTCGCTTGAGGAAAGTATAAAATTACTAGATTCTGTATTGGCGGTACGCGATAGTGAAATTGAATTTATTTGGTGGGTAATAAATCCAAAAGATTAATATCAACCAATCAAATCTGACACTAGTTTGCCTGAAATTAAGGCCGGGGGTACTCCAGGGCCAGGAACGGTAAGTTGGCCTGTGAAATAGAGGTTTTTCACTTTTTTGCTTTTCAGTTTGGGCCTTAAAAAAGCAGTTTGTAAAAGGGTATTAGCCATTCCATAAGCATTTCCTTTGTAGGAGTTGTAATCAGACACAAAATCGTTTACACAATAAGATTCCGTAAAGAGAATGTGTTTTTTGATGTCTTGATGGGTTAGCCTCTCCATTCGCTCTAAAACAATATCAAATTGTTCTTTTCTCATTTCGGGGGTGTCTTCTATGCCGGGTGCAATAGGAATAAGAATGAACCCCGTTTCTTTGTTTTTGGGTGCCATTGTCGCGTCTGAAATTGATGGAAAATTGGCGTAAAAAAGAGGCTCTTTGGGCCAAGAAGGGGTATCGTAAATCGTTTTAGCGTGCGTAGTAAAATCAACATCAAAAAACAAATTATGGTGTAATAAGCGTTCTACTTTTTTGTCAAGTCCCATATAAAAAAGTAAAGAAGAAGGGGCAAAAACTTTTTTATCCCAATAGGCTTCACTGTAGGCTCTGTACTTTTCTTCTAAAAGGGTTTCACTGTGGTGATAATCCGCTCCTGACAGCACGATGTCCGCAGGAATGTCTACACCATTACTCCGAATCCCAATGGCTTTGCCCATTGAATCTACATTTATTTTTTCAACAGGAGCATCAGTATTAAAATGCACACCTAACGATGTTGCAACAGAGACCATAGCTTTAACGATACTGTACATGCCGCCTTCAGGATGCCATGTCCCAAGACCGAAATCAGCGTAATTCATGAAATTATAAAATGCCGGGGTGTTTTCAGGTTTCGCTCCTAAAAAAAGAACAGGGAATTGAAGTACCTGCCTGAGCTTATCGCTTTTAAATTTATTAAAAACCTCTTTTTGTATGGTGCTTATAAAGAGTCGAACTTTCCGAATTGTAGTGGGAGTAATTAATTCTAAGGGAGAAATTCCTGGCCGATAAACTAAATCTTTGATGGCGATTTCATAATTTTCTTTTGCTTCTGCCATAAAGCGCTCCAGTTTTTTATGGCTTCCTTTTTCTTCCTTTTCAAAAACACGGTATATTTTTTCTAAAGAATCGCCAATGGGCATAAAATCATTTTCACCAAAAATCACTTGGTATCCAGGGTCTAAACGCTCAAGTTTGTAGAAATCTGAAGTGGTTTTTCCAAAATCATTGTAGAAAGACTCAAATACATCGGGCATCCAATACCATGAAGGCCCCATATCAAAAGTAAAGCCTTCTTTAGTAAACTGCCTGGCCCGACCTCCCAGGCTTGAATTTTTTTCATAAACATGAACATCATGCCCTTTTTGTGCGAGATAACTGGCTGCAGAAAGTGCTGAAAATCCAGATCCAATAATGATAATTTTTCTTTTCATAACGGCACAAAGATATTATAAAAAGAAAATTGAATCGAGACAGTAAATATTAAGTGCGGTTATCGAGCGGCCCATGTTGCTCCACGGGTGATCAAGGTCCAAACTTCGTCAATATCAAAAAGATCTTCAGAGTGCCCTATTGCGGAATAAAACACCTTACCCTTGCCATATGTTTTTTTCCAAACTACAGGCATAACCACACCCTCAATCCAAGAATCGTGTTCTCCAGAAAAAGTGGTGGTTGCCAAAACAGTAACAGAAGGATCAAAATGCATATAATATTGTTCGGTATGCAAATCAAAAGTTGAAATTCCTTCCGTTATCGGGTCGTTTGTATCAAGGATCGTAACTGTATAGTCTACTTGCCCCCCCGGATGTTTTACAAATTGGCCACCAACCATATACTGATATTCCGTATTCTCCCGAAAGGAGTCTCCTAATCCACCGTGGCATCCTGCAAGACCTGTGCCCGAAGCCACAGCTTGTTGAAGACCACGAGAGGCATTACCACTCATGCTGCTCATTGTAATGTGGTTTATTACTAAGTCAACGGTTTCCATATAGGCTTTGTCGGTATAAATTTCAGTGTCTTGTGTGACTTTAACCAAGGCTCCTTTTGACGAAAACCATTCGGCAATTTTTTCACCAAAAACACTGGGTTGATGCCCTTTCCAGCCTCCGTAAACAACCAAAATGGTTTTGTCTTTAAGAGGATGAGTTGATGTTTGTGACCATCCCAATACGAAGGTACTTAGGAGTATAAAGAAGAATATTTTTTTCATTTTGAAATGTAATAAAAAGGAAGTTAACCTTTTTTTTGGCATTGTGCATTTCTTCAACAAAAGAGGTATTATTATTTCTGTTGGTACTTATACCAATAAGTGAAATGATAGTAGCAAAAACTTTTCCCCACTCTGTACTGGAAACTACAACACTGTATCTACCTTACCAAAAAAACCGGAACACCAAAGTGAAACGGTTTTGCTGGAATCGATTTCTGGTTGCGCCTCGTTTACCAAAAAACGAAATACATAACGCAATACTCTCTTCCCCTTGTGATTCTAAATAATTTGAATAAAAAATAAAGCATTTGATAATGAATAAGTTAGTA